>ERZ1108170.133-NODE-133-length-60333-cov-5.605528_pt1 | contig 60333 bp, 58 predicted proteins | sample MGYA00403705_ERZ1108170 | MGnify/ENA primary metagenome ERZ1108170 (study PRJEB35170, sample SAMEA104062422) | human gut metagenome | biome: human gut; feature: human-associated habitat; material: faeces | place: Denmark | collected 2012-06-15 ...
CGATGCTTTTTGGAGCTGGTGGTGTGACTCGAACACATGACCTGCTGATTACGAATCAGCTGCTCTACCGACTGAGCTACACCAGCGCATTCGTTCAAATACAAATGGAAGTATAGCACAAAGATTTTTTCGCGTCAAGCGATTTTTCAAACTTTTTGAAAGCGGCGGCAAAGCCGCCGCTTTTTCATTCTTTCCGCCGTCTGCGGCGGATGCGGTTGATGTGGCGCTCGAAGTCGCCGCTGCCGATGAGCTCGGCAAGCACATACTGCTCAAAGACCGGCACGGTGCAGGAATAGAATCCCACCTCGCGCCGAAACTGCTCGGAGAGCGCGGGCGGCAGCACCATGTAGCCCACGCGCATCGACGGCGCGATGGTCTTGGAGAACGTATTCATGTAGATGACCGAGCGCTCGGGCTCGAGGGCGAAGAGCGTATCCTCGCTCTTGCTCGACACGCTGAATTCCGAGTCGAAGTCGTCCTCTACAATGTAGCCGCCGCGCTCCTCCGCCCAGTGGAGATATTCGCGGCGTTTGCCCGCGCTGGCGGTCACCAGACTCGGGAAGCTGTGGAACGGCGTGACATGCAGCACCGTCGCGCTCGCGCGGGTGAGCTCATCGGAGCGGATGCCGTCGCTGCCGAGGCGCAGCATCTCGCACGTGACGCCGTGCGCCTGATAGACTCTGCGGATCTTGTCGTAAGACGGGTCTTCGAGCGCAAACACACGCTCTCGCCCCAAAAGCTGCACGATGAGTCCGTAGAGGTATTCCGCGCCCGAGCCGATCACGATCTGTCCCGGCTGGACGCTGATGCCGCGCGAGCGGGAGAGATACGCCGCAATGGTGCCGCGCAGCTCGGCGCAGCCGTTGTTCGGCGACTTGACGAGAATACTCTCGCCGTACTCGCTGAGTACACGCCGCATCGTCTTGGCGAGCGACGGGAACGGAAATTCATCCTCCGTGCCGTGGGAAACGGTCATGCGGCGCTCGGTCTCCGTCTCGGAGACCGGGAAGCAGTCCGCCGCGGCGAAGCTCACGAAAAAGCCGCTGCGCTCGCGGGATTCCAAATACCCCTCGTCGCATAGGATCGCCAGCGCATGCTCGACCGTGATGACACTCACGCCTGTCTCTGTTGCGATCAGGCGCTTGCTGGGCATTTTCGTTCCCAGCGGGTAAACACCGCTGACGATGTCGCGCCGCAGCTGGTGATAGAGCTGTAAATACGCGCTCTGCGCGGCGGTTTTGTCGATGTGATAGTGCATAGAGCTTACTGCTTCTCGTCCGGCGCGGTAGGCTCAGCGGCGGCTTCTTCCGCCTCCGTTGTCTGCTGCACACGCTTGACAAACAGATTCGACCCGTCGGCCTTTTTGACCTTGAACTGATAGACGAGGATCCCTGCGCACACGAGCACCATCACGAGCGACAACGCCTGCGACACGCGGATGCGCTGACCAAACAGCGTCCAGTGGAAAAGATACAGACTGTCGGTGCGCAGCCCCTCGATCCAGAAGCGGCCGAGACCATACCAGATAAAGTAAAAGCAGGTGTTCTCCCCGTCGAAGCGGCGGGCGCGGGACACAACAAAATAGAGCAACAGCAGACCGATCACATTCCACAGGCTCTCGTAAAGAAACGTAGGGTGTACGTCCATATACGTCGTGGCCGACGTCCAGAGCCGCATGCGCCAGGGAAGCTCCGTCGCCGCGCCGAAGGCCTCTCTATTCATAAAGTTGCCCCAACGGCCGATGGCCTGGCCGATGAAAAGGCCCTGCACGCAGCAATCCGTCAGCGCCCAGAACGAAAGCTTTTTGCAGCGGCTCAGGATATACGCCGTCAATAAGCCCGCGATGACACCGCCGTAGATGGCAAGGCCGCCGTCCCAGATGCGGTAGGTCGACGACCAGTTGATTGAGCCGTCGCTGTTGCGGAACAGGTCAAGGTAAAAGAGCACATAGTAAATCCTCGCACCGATGATGGAAAACGGGATGGCCCAGAGTACCGTGTCGATGACATTGTCCTCGGTCAGGCCGTATTTGTGCGCCTGCTTCATGCAGAAATAGAGTCCCAGCAGCATGCCCGCGGCAATGATGATGCCGTACCAGTAGATGCCGTTGCCGATGTTCAATGCCTTGGACGGCACGGTGAACTGCCAGTCGCCGAAAAGGCCGGGAAAGCTGATGGGCGCGTCGGAAAAGCTCATGGGATCGTTATCCTTCTTTCTTGGGTTCGATGATGGAGATGGCGCGGCGGCTGTCCGTCAGGTTTTTGCGCAGGAAGCGCTCGACATCCGCTTTTTCGATGCTCGCGTACGCCTCGGGGAACCGGAGCGCATCGAAGCCGCGGAAGTAGCCGTCCGCCATGGAGATGGCGATATTTTCAAACGAGTTGAGCGCGCGCAGCGTCGCGCCGAAGCTCGCGCGGCGAATCTGCTCGAAAAAGTCAGGGTCGATGCCCTCGCGCGCGAGGCGCTGCGCCTCTTCCAAGATCGCGTCGCTCACCTGCCGCGGCTGCTCGCTCTCGCCGCCCGCGCACAGCACCGCGACGCCCGGGAGCTGGTCAAAGCCGCCGCCAAAGCTCGAATTGATGAGTCCCTCGTCGTAAAGGCGCTGGTAGAGCGGCGACGAATCGCCGAGCAGCACGTCGCTCGCCATCTCGCCGATGAGCGACTGGCGCAGGAGGTCGCCCTCGTTCGTCTCGCACTTAAAGCCGACTAAAAACTGCGGCAGCGCGACCTCCATCTGCGTGACGGTCTCCTTCTGCGCGGCAGCGTCGTCCTCTTCCTCGCCATAGCAGCGCGCGATCTCCTCACCGCGCTCGCGGGGCAAGACCTCCTCGGCCAGTGCGATCACCGCGTGGGGATCGACGTTGCCAACAACGCACAGCGCCATATTGGACGGACAGTAGAACGCGCGGTGGCAGTCGTACAGCGTTTCCGCCGTGATGCCCGCGATGCTCTCGACCGTGCCGGCGATGGGCACGCGCGCGGGCGACGAGCGGTACAGGCAGGCAAGGAGCCTTTCGTAGACCTGCCAGTCGGGCGAATCCTCGACCATGCGGATCTCCTGACCGATGATGCCGCGTTCCTTTTCCACGCTTTCGTCCGTAAAGTACGGAACGGAGACAAACGAGAGCAGGATGCGCAGGTTTTCTTCAAAATGCTCGGTGCAGTCAAAGTAATAGCCCGTCATCGCGTTGGAGGTAAAGGCGTTCGGCTCTGCGCCGTTTTGCGAGAGTACCTGTAGGGCGTTGCCGTCCTTCGTGTCGAACATCTTGTGCTCTAAATAGTGCGCGATGCCCGCGGGCGTGTCGCACTTTTCGCCGTTTCGGATGAACTGCATGTCCATCCCACCGTAGCGCGTGGCGAAAAAGGCGTATTTTTTGCGGTGCTGGGGCTTGGGGACGATGAATATCTTCAAGCCGTTCGGCAGCGTCTTTTCCAGGACCGTTTCCCCGATGCGGGGGTAGCTTTTCTCATTCATCCTTGCTGTCCTCCCCTGTCAGGAAATACACCGTGTCAAGCGTCATGCTCTGCGCAGCCTCGGCGATGCGCTCGTTCGTCACGGCGCGCAGCGCCGCGATGAGCTCATCCGCCGTCTCGCGGATGCCCGTGGCCGCCTGACCGAGGGCGTTTTCCTCCATGCGGCCCGCGCTGTCGCCGCGCGATTCGAGCGACGCGATCAGGCACGCTCTCGCGCCCTCGACCTCCCATTCCTCAAATTCGCCGCGCTGCACGCTTGCAAGCTGGGCAAGAATTTCACGCTTGGCGGTCTCCACATCCCTGCACTCAATGCCGGACGAGACCGTCACGATGCCCTTGGAGCGGTGATAGGCGGAAGAAGCATAATAGCAGAGGGACAGCTTTTCACGCACGTTCAAAAAGAGCTTGGAATTGCTGTACCCGCCGAAAATCAAATTTGCCAGCATCATCGCAGGCGCGTCGTTCGTCGACGCGCGCCAGCCCATCGAGAGCTTTCCCTGCGTCACATCCATGCGCTCGGTGATCTCGCGCGGCGTCTCCGGCGCACTCTTCTTTTCCGCGATGACCGGCGGCACGACATGCCCGCGCTGAAGCGGCGCAAACGCGCGGGAGATGGCCTCCTCCACGCGCTCGCGCTCGGCGCTGCCGCAGTAGAAGAGCTCTAAGTGCGCGGTGGAGAGTAACTCCTGATAGTAGCGGAAGAGCGTCTGGTTCGTGATCTTCTCAACGCGCGCGATGGAGCCGAACTTGTCCACCCCGTAGCGCTCGCCGCGGCACATCTCCTGAAGTAAGCGCAGGTCTGCGTAGTCCCGCTTGTCGTTGATGATGCCGCGGATGGCGTCGATGAGGTTCTGCTTCTCGCTTTCGACATAGTCGTTCAGGAAGCGGCCGTTGCGCGTCACGGGGTCGAGCAGCAGCTCGCCCAAAAGATCGCACATCGGCTCGAGCAGCTTTTCTCCTCCCGGGACAAATTCCTCGTCGATGAAGCTCGCGGCAAAGCCGATGCACTGGTTCTCGCCCTTTTTGCGCACCGTGCAGCCGATGGACGAGCCATAGAGCAGATCGAGCGCGGTGGAAAGTGAGCGCATATCGGGGTGCGGCATCGTGCCGCGGCGCAGCACGCTCGGCAGCAGCGCGCCAAAGCTCGCCGTTTTTTCGTTGATCGGCGTGATGAGCTGCACGCTCAGCGTCCCCGTTTTGAATTTATCCGAGCGCACATAGTCGAGGTTCACCTCGGGTGCGATCTCAAGTCTGACCGGTTCCATCACGGATTCCTCCTGTGGTCATTTTTCAGAATTTGCCCTTAGGATACCACGAAACTGTGAACAATTCCACTCTTTTCTGCTTACACCGCACTTTCCGGCGCAAAAACAGAAGAATTTTCTGCTCGCATGACGTTTTTCTTGCGATTTTTCCTTGACAATTTTGATAAAATCATGTAAACTGATTCATGTTGTAAAGGTATAAAACTTTACATAAGAATCTGCACAAGGAGGAACTTCCCGTGAAAAACCAGACCTTTCGTATGACGATGCTCTTCGACTTTTATGGGGAGCTTCTCACCGACCGCCAGAAGGAATTCTACGATCTCTACTATAACGAGGACCTGTCGCTCTCCGAAATTGCCGAGAACTACGGCATCTCCCGTCAGGGCGTGCGCGACGTCATCGTGCGCGCGGAGAACTACATGACCGAGATCGAAGACAAGACGGGGCTCATCAAGCGCTTCATGCAGCTTCAGCCCCACGTGGAAAAGATCACGGACGCGGCCGAGCAGATCAAGCAGCTCAACTTCCGCCGGTATGAGGACCGCCAGCTCGAAGAGCTTGCCGGCGTGATCGAGGCCGAGGCGGCGGCACTCAAGGAGTAATACATCCATGGCATTTGAAGGACTGAGCGAAAAGCTCAACGCCACATTCAAACACCTGCGCGGCAAGGGCCGCCTGAGCGAAGAGGACATCAAGCTCGCAATGCGTGAGGTGCGCCTGGCGCTCCTCGAAGCAGACGTGAGCTACAAGGTCGTCAAGGACTTTGTCAAAACCGTCTCTGAGCGCGCCGTCGGCGCCGAGGTGCTCGACAGCCTGACCCCTGCCCAGCAGGTCATCAAGATCGTCAGCGAAGAGCTCACCGCGCTCATGGGCGGTGCCAATGCGAAGCTGACCTTCGCCTCCAAGCCGCCGACGGTCGTCATGATGGTCGGCTTACAGGGCGCCGGTAAGACGACGAACGTCGCCAAGCTCGCGGGCTACTTCCGCAAGCAGGGCCACCGTCCCCTGCTCACCGCGTGCGACGTGTACCGTCCCGCGGCCATCACGCAGTTACAGGTCGTCGGCAAGCAATTGAATATTCCCGTTTTCGAAATGGGTCAGATCGACCCCGTTCAGATCGCGCAGGAGGCCGTCAAGTACGCCGGTGACCACGGCAACGACATGGTCTTCCTCGATACCGCAGGCCGCCTGCACATCGACGAAGCGCTGATGGACGAGCTCAAGCGCATCAAGGCCGCCGTCAAGCCGACCGAGATCCTGCTCGTCGTCGACGCGATGACCGGTCAGGACGCTGTGAACGCCGCCACCGCCTTTGACGAAGCGCTCGGCATCGACGGCGTCGTGCTCACGAAGCTCGACGGCGACGCCCGCGGCGGCGCAGCCCTCTCGATCCGCGCGGCGACCGGCAAGCCCATCAAGTTCATGGGCACGGGCGAAAAGCTCGACATGATCGAGCCCTTCCACCCCGACCGCATGGCGCAGCGCATCCTCGGCATGGGCGACGTGCTGTCGTTCATCGAGCGCGCCGAGCAGAGCATCGACGAGGAAAAGGCGAAAAAGCTCGAAGAAAAGCTCAAAAAGAACCGCTTCACCCTCTCTGATTATTACGACCAGCTCGTCCAGCTCAAGAGCATGGGCAGCTTTGAACAGCTCGCGGGCATGATGCCCAGCCAGCTCGGAAAACAAATGGCAAACGCCGAGCTTGACCCCAAGATGATGGCACACACCGAGGCGATCATCCTCTCGATGACGCCCTACGAGCGCGAGAATCCCGCGGTGCTCGGTGCCAGCCGCAAAAAGCGCATCGCTGCCGGCTGCGGACTCGAGGTCGTGGACGTCAATCGCCTGCTCAAGCAGTTTGAGATGATGCAGAGCATGATCAAGCAGGTCACGCGCGGCGGCAAGATGCCAAAGGGCATGGGCGGTTTCGGCGGCGGCCGGATGCGCGGTTTCGGGCGCAAAAAACGCTTCAAGTAATTTCCGTTGATAAGTGCACAAGCATTTCATCATAATACAAAATCATTTACATTATTTTTGGAGGTAGTAACCATGGTTAAAATTCGTCTGCGCAGAATGGGCGCCAAGAAGGCTCCTTTCTATCGTGTTGTCGTCGCTGATTCCCGTTATCCCCGCGACGGCCGCTTCATCGAAGAGATCGGCACCTACAATCCCTGCGTCTCCCCCGCCGAGATCAAGATCGACGCTGAGCGCGCTCAGGAGTGGATCAAGACCGGCGCTCAGCCCACCGACACGGTCCGTGCGCTGCTGAAGAAAGTCAACGCGCTGTAAGACCCGGGGTGCAAGAAATGAAAGACTTGCTGCTCTACATCGCCCGCAGCCTTGTTGAGCATCCCGATGACGTCACCGTCACGGAGAAGCAGGGCGCGGACGAGCTTACGTTGGAGCTGCGCGTCGCACCTGACGATATGGGCAAGGTCATCGGCCGTCAGGGCCGCATTGCCAAGGAGATCCGCACGGTCGTCCGTTCCTATGCTCAGCGCACCGGCGTAAAGGTGTCTGTCGACATCGTAGACTGAACTGCAAAAACGTTCCCGAGAAGCTCTCGGGAACGTTTTTTATTCTTGCCATCCCCCGCCGATTCCGCTATACTGGATGAATAGAACAAAACAAAGGAGCATGACAATGGGTCTCTTTTCCAAAAAGAGCGCGCCGCAGCCGAGCGCGCGCCCGGAATATATCGAAGTCGGCCAGATCGTGAACACGCACGGCGTGCGCGGCGAGGTCAAAGTACAGCCCTGGGACGTAAGTCCCGAGCTTTTGTGCGGGTTCAAAACGTTCTACATGGACGGTGCGCCCTTCCGCCCGACGAGCAAGCGCGTGCAGGGCGACATGGTGCTCATGAAGCTGCCCGAGGTCGACGACATGGATGCTGCCGCCGCGCTCAAGCGCAAGGTGCTCTCCATCCGCCGCAATGATGTCCAGCTCAAGCCCGGCGAGCACTTCGACGCCGAGATCATCGGCATGAACGTCTACAACTACTTCCCCCACACGTATATCGGCACGGTGGTGGACGTGCTCTCCTACCCCGCCCACAAGCTCTACAAGGTCAAAGGCGAGGAGAAGACCTATCTCATCCCCGCGGTGAAGGATATCTTCATCACGGACATTGACGAGGATGCGCGTGAGATCAGCGTGCACATGATCGAGGGGTTAGAGACCGATGAGGATTGATATTTTAACACTCTTCCCCGCTTCGGTCGACGCGATGATGAACGTCAGCATCCTCGGCCGCGCGCAGGAGCGCGGCTGCATCACGATCAAGACACATCAGATCCGCGACTACACGACGAACAAGCAGATGCAGGTCGACGACTACCCCTACGGCGGCGGGCGCGGCGCGGTGATGCAGGCTGACCCCTTATACCGCTGCTGGGCGCATGTGTGCGAGGATGCCGGCAGCCGCGGGCATACGATCTACCTCTCCCCCTGCGGGCGCACGTTCACACAGAGCGTGGCGCGCGAGCTGAAGGATAAGTATGACCACCTCATTTTAGTCTGCGGCCACTACGAGGGCATCGACCAGCGCTTCATCGACGAGTGCGTGGACGAAGAGCTCTCGATGGGCGACTTCGTCGTCACGGGCGGCGAAATTCCCGCCATGGCCGTGACGGATGCCATCTGCCGCATGGTCCCGGGCGTGCTGCCCGAGGAGGAATGCTTCACCGAGGAGTCCCACTGGGCTGGGCTTTTGGAGTATCCGCAGTATTCCCGCCCCGATGAATGGCACGGCCGCCGCGTGCCGGACGTACTGCTCTCCGGCCACCACGAAAACGTGGCCAAATGGCGCAAAAAAGAGAGCTACAAGCGCACAATGCTCCGCCGCCCTGACATGTGGGCACAGTTCGACGAAAAGCAGCTCAAAACAAAGAGCGAGAAAAAAGTCCTCGCTGAAGCCAAGTCCGAAGCAGAAGCCATCCGCGCCGCCGAGGCGGAGAAGGCTGAGAACGCCGCAGAATCGCCGGTCGAATAAAAAGCCTCGCAGAGTTTCGTGCTGCGCACAGCACGAAATAAAATCAAATTCGTTTTCTGCCGCGACATGTGCGTGGCAGAAAACACTTTGCGCGAAGTGAGTGTCGAATTGTCCGCTTTTAAGCGGACAACCGAGGCACAGAACGCAGCGAAACCTTCTCAAAAAAGTGGCTTTGCCACTTTTTTGAATACATAAAAAAGCGGAACAGCCTAAGCTGTTCCGCTTTCTTTATGTACTTTTACGCGATGCGCTTCGCGCCGACGTAGCGGGAAGCATAGTAGCTCGCGGACAGGCTGTCGATCGTGATCTTGCCGACGCTGTAGCGCGCGTGGATGATCTGACCGTTGCCGATGTAGATGCCGACGTGGCCGATGGCGTGTGAGGAATCCGAGAAGAACACCAGATCACCGGGCTGCAAGTCGGATTTGGCGACGGCGTAGCCGCAGTTCTTATACTGGGCGGTCGCCGAGTGCGGCAGAGAGTAGCCAAGCTGCGCGTAGAGATACATCGTGAAGCCCGAGCAGTCAAAGCCGTTGGGGGACGCGCCGCCGGAGCGGTAGCGCGTGCCGAGGAAGGGCATCGCCATGGAGACGACCTTCGCGCCCACCGTGCCGTCGAGGTCGGCAGGATCGCGCAGATATTCACCGAGCAGCCAGCCGGTCGTGGAGTCGAACGTGACCTGATACCAGCCGTTCGATTCACCGACGACGGTGACCTGCTTGCCGCTGACCACCTGCGTGATCTTGTCGTAATTTGTGCCGGGGCCCGTGCGCACGTTGATCGTGCCGCCCGTGACGACCATGGAGACGGTCTCGGTCTCGCTCACGTCTTCCTTGGCGTCAGCCTTGTCTTCAAGCTCTGCCTGCATTTCATCGAGCTTGGCGAGCTCTTCTTCGTTCGCGCTCTCGGTCTGAACGGATTCCGTCAGCACGGTCACGCGGTCAACGAGGTTGCGGATCGAACCGTCGTAAGCGGCCTGCGCCGAAGAGAGCGGCGCGAGCAGGCTGACGGAGAGAATGCCCGAAAGCAGGAACGATAAGCATCGTGAATGGTTTCTCATAGCTGAGTCATCCTTTCGTGAATAAAATCAGGGGTCTGCGCGGCGGCTATTTACATCTTGCCGCTCAGCGCGCGCTCAAGCCAGATGGAGGCAAATTCCATCGCCTCGCCAAGGCTTCCTTTTTCCGTCGAGCGGACCACACGGTCGCGCGAACGGAGGCTTGCGTCCGTCATCTGCAACTGAATGGAAACGCGCTTGGCAAGCGTGATATCCTTGAGCGGCGTGGTATCCAACACCTGCATCATCACGATATATTTATCCGCCATCGAGCCGTAGTAGATGAGATTATCCACACGGCGCAGCGGGTGTCCGCGGTAAACGAGACCTTCCGTAGCTTCTGCCATCTGACTCACTCCTGTCCTTGTAACCAATTTGTAACTTTGTAACCGTTTTGTAACTTTTTGCAGTATAGCATTTTTTGCCCCCCTTGTCAATAAAAGTGGGGTGAAAAAATGCAACAAACCCTCGGAGGCCGCGTTCACGGTCTCCGAGGGTCGTTATTTTGACGGTTTTCGCTTACTTTCCGAGGTAGCTGCGCACAAGCGTTTGCAGCAGCTCATCGCGATCCAGCTTGCGGATCAGCGTGCGGGCGTTGTTATGGTTCGTGATATAGGTGGGGTCCTCCGACAGGATGTAGCCCACGATCTGGTTGATGGGATTATAGCCCTTATCCTCCAGCGCGGCATAAACGGTGGTCAGAATATGACGGATCTCAGCGTCCTTTTCCTGCGCAACATTAAACTTTCGGGTAAATTCTTCCATTGGGAGAGTCCCTCCTTTCCATGCAGACAGTATAGCAACGCAATTTCAAAAAGTAAAGAGAGCGCTGTCAACTGTAACCAAATCGTAATGTTTCCTTAAGGAATTCTCAGCGGAGCACCGCGTTGTGGTCGGCCTTGAGCGCTGCGAGGATGGACTGGACGTCCTCATCTGCCTCTTCGCCGGTCAGGCTGCGGTCATCCGCGCGCAGAACGAGGTTGAACGCCACGCTCTTCTTGCCGATAGCCACGCCGGGGCCGCGGTAAATATCGAACAGCGACACATCCTTGAGAAGGCCCTTCGCGCCGCGGCGGATGCTCTCTTCGAGCGCGCCGACCGTGACGGCCTCGTCGCACACGACGGCGATGTCGCGCGTGACGGCGGGGAACTTCGGAAGCGGCTGGTAGACAGGGATGTCGCCGCGCTTTTCATACATCGCATCGAAGCTCAGCTCTGCGGTGTAGACCTCGGTGTCCATGCCGTAGTTCGCCGCGACGAGCGGGTGGATCTGACCGAACACGCCGAGGTATGTCTCGCCCGCATACACTTTCGCGCAGCGGCCGGGGTGATAAGAATCATTGTCGGTGCAGGCGACGTACTTGACATCCGTGATGCGCAGCTCGTGCAGCAGCGTCTCGATGCCGCCCTTGAAGGAGAAGAAGTCCACGCCGTCGCCGTAAGCGCCAAGGGAGAGGTACTTCGGCTCGTCAGCAAGGCCATCCTCGCGCGGCAGGTAAATTTTGCCGAGCTCATAGAGGCGGGCGGACTTGTTGCGGTAGCTGTGGTTGCGGGCAATGATCTCGAGCATGCTCGGCAGGATCGTCGTGCGCATGATGGAGGTATCCTCGCCCAGCGGGTTCAAAATCTTCAGGGAGTTGCGCAGCGAGGAATCCTTCGGCATGCGGATCTTATCGTAATAGGTCGGGCTGATGAAGGAATAGGTGATGATCTCATCGTAGCCCAGCGCGCGCACAGCGCCGCCGATGGCGCGGTCAAAGCGCTGCTGCTCGCTAAAGCCGCCGCGCGTGGTCTCGCCGCGCATGAGCGTGCAGGGAATCTTATTGTAGCCGTAGAAGCGCGCGACCTCTTCGGCAATGTCGCTGTAATGCTCGACGTCGCCGCGCCAGGACGGCACGTAGATGTCGTCGCCATTCAGGATAAAGCCGAGGGAGACAAGAATTTCGCGCATCAGGTCTTCGCTGAGTTCCGTGCCGAGCAGGGCGTTGATCTTGTCGGGTTCGAGCTTGACGACCGTGGGGGCCTTTTCCTTGGCGACCACGTCCATCACGCCGTCGACGACCTCGCCGCAGCCGAGCAGCTCCACGAGCTCGCAGGCACGCTCGACGGCCTTGATGGTGTTCATCATGTCGAGGCCCTTTTCATAGCGGGAGGAGGCGTCGGTGCGCATGCCGAGGGCGCTGGCCGTGCGGCGCACGGAAACGCCGTTGAAGTTAGCGGACTCAAAGAGCACCATCGCCGTGTCGCCGACGATCTCGCTGTTCGCGCCGCCCATGACGCCCGCGACGCAGACGGGCTTGTGCTCGTCGCAGATGCAGAGCATGTTCGGCGTCAGCTTGCGCTCGTTGCCGTCGAGCGTCTGGATGGTCTCGCCCTCGCGCGCGGTGCGCACGATGATGTGGCCGCCTTCGACGCAGCTGAAGTCAAAGGCGTGCATCGGCTGGCCGTATTCGAGCATCACATAGTTCGTGATATCGACGATGTTGTTGATGGGGCGCACGCCGCTGTTGCGCAATCTCTCGCGCATCCAGCGCGGAGATGAAGCGATCTTGACGTTTTTCACCATGCGCGCGGTGTAGCGCGGGCAGAGGTCGCCATCCTCAATGTCAATGTCGACAAGGTCGGCGATGCTGCCGCCGCAGCCGTGCGGCTCGGGCGTGTGCAGCTTAAGGGGGCGCTTGAACGTCGCGCTCGCCTCGCGGGCAAGGCCGATAACGCTCAGGCAGTCGGGGCGATTCGGCGTGATCTCAAACTCGACGATGGAATCGTCAAAGCCGAGGATGTGCGCCATGTTGAGGCCCGGCTCGGCGTCCTCTTCCTGTAAGACAAAGATGCCGTCGGCGATGCAGTGAGGGAACTCCTTCTGCTCGGCGTGCAGGTCTTCGAGCGTGCAGATCGTGTCGCTCTTCGTGTTGTACGCGACAAGGTCGCCCTCGTGGAGGTTCGAGCAGACAGTCTTCGCCGCACGGGTGACTGTGCCGTCGTTCACGCGGACATTATAGCCGCCGTCAACGCTCTCCACCGCCTCGACGCGGCCGCAGAGCACAGGGCCGTAGACCTTGTCGCCGGGCTTGATGTCAGCGGGGATGGAGGGCTTCGCGGGGTCGATGGGATGATAGTCGTTCAGAAGTGCCGCGGGCGTGATGACGGCATAGGGGAAGTCATGCTCCGCCGTCATGCCAAGCTCCTTGAGCGAGCAGAGCATGCCGTTCGACTCGACGCCGCGCAGCTTGCCCTTTTCGATCTTCACACCGCCCGGCAGATGCGCGCCATGCAGCGCCGCGGGGACATAGTCGCCCACATGGATGTTCCACGCGCCGGTAACGATCTGCACGGGCTCGGCCTGACCGACGTCGATCTGGCAGACCCACATGTGGTCGGAGTTTTCATGGCGCTTCATCTCGAGAATTTTGCCGACGACCACGTTCTTGAGGTTCTCGTCGGGACGCTCGATGGTCTCGACCTTCGAGCCGGAGAGCGTCATCTCGTCGTTGAATTCCTTATCGGTGATATCCTTGAGGTCAACGAATTCGTTGAGCCAATTACGGGATAGGATCATATTGGTATCCTCCTAAGAAGTAACAATCAAATTTCGTTTTTTGTGACGACATGCGCGTCACAAAAAACACCGCTCAGGGTGCAAGCGTGCGAGCAAAGCGAGTGCGGCGCAGCACCCTGCGAAAGAGATCGCAGAAAGCGGCTCGCCGCTTTCGCGAGGAATATTAGAACTGTTCGAGGAAGCGGACATCGTTCTCGAAGATCAAACGCAGGTCGCTGATCTTGAAGTGGCCGAGCGCCAGACGCTCAAGGCCCATGCCGAACGCCCAGCCGGAATAGACCGTGGAATCGATGCCGCAGCCCTCGAGGACCTTCGGGTGGATCATGCCGGCGCCGAGCACCTCGATCCAGCCCTCGCCCTTGCAGGTGGGGCAGCCTGCGCCGTGGCACTTGTGGCACTGAATGTCCATTTCGCAGCTCGGCTCGGTGAACGGGAAGTGATGGGGGCGGAAGCGCGTGACCGTGTGCTCGCCGTAGAGCTGGCGCACGACCTCGTTGAGCGTGCCCTTGAGGTCCGCCATCGTAATGCCCTTGTCGATGGCCATGCCCTCGATTTGGTGGAACATGGGCGAGTGCGTGGCGTCGACCTCGTCCTTGCGGTACACGCGGCCGGGGGCGAGAATGCGGATGGGCAGCTCGCGCGTCTCCATCGCGTGGATCTGCATCGGAGAGGTCTGCGTGCGCAGAAGGATCGAGCTGTCCTCGGTGAAGTAGAACGTGTCGCTCCACTCGCGGGCGGGATGGCCCTCCTCGACGTTGAGCTTCGTGAAGTTGTACTCGGCAAGTTCGACCTCGCGGTCTTCGAGAATTTCAAAGCCCATGCCGACGAAGATGTCCTTGATCTCGTCGAGCACCTGATACATCGGGTGCTTCACGCCGATCTTTTCCTGCTTGCCGGGGATGGTCACGTCCACGGCCTCGGACTTGAGCTTGAGCTCCATGGCCTTGTCGGCGAGCTCTTTCGTCTTTTCCTCGATGTTCGCTTCGAGCTTGGCGCGCACGTCGTTGGCGAGCTGCCCGATCACGGGGCGCTCTTCGGCGCTGAGCTTGCCCATCTGCTTCAAAACGGCGGTCAGCTCCCCCTTTTTGCCAAGGTAGCGGACGCGCAGTGCTTCGAGGTCCTCCGCCTTGCCGGCGTCGGAGATCGCATCGAGCGCCGCCTTGCGGATCGCTTCCAGTTGTTGTTTCATATCATTTCTCCTTTTCAGGTAAAAATTTGCAGAATTTCAAAAATCGGCGGCAGGGGCAAAAAAATAGCCTTTCCTCCCGACACTCTCGGGACGAAAGACTTTCTTCCGCGGTACCACCCTGATTCGCGCCCAAAGGCGCGCGCTCGTTGCCCGTAACGGGGGCTGACCGGCCGCGCATTTCCTCGCGGCTGCTCGGGGGCGAACCAAGCGACATCCCGCAGACCGGCTCCCAGCCGCCGACCGGTCCTCTCTACGCGGAACAAACACGCTATTTTCCCTTTCACAGCATTTGTCTAAGTGGTACTTATATCACAGAAAAAAGGAACTTGCAAGTGGGAATTTGCCCCTTGCCGGCAAAAAAGCGGCAAAAGCGCAAAATATCGCGCATTTTCCTCTGCGCACTCCCCTTTTCCTGCCCAAAACGCGGAAAAGCCGCACTTTACAACGTGCAAAAACGTGATATACTATAATAGTTGTTTACAAACCCACCGTGGCTGCTCTCGCAGCCGGATAAGGAGAACGATCATGGACGAAAGAAAGCGTCTTTACAAGTCCCGCAACAACAAGATGATCTGCGGTGTCTGCGCAGGCATCGCAGACTACTTCAACATTGACCCGTCGATCGTGCGCGTGCTCTGGGCGGTCCTCGCTCTGGCCGCCGGTACCGGCGTGCTCGCCTATATTGCCTGCGCGATCATCCTGCCCGAGGGCGACACCGAGGTCTGACCGCTTGACAATCCGCGCAAAAAAGATATACTAAATCCTGTTTGCCGCGCGAAACGGCAGAAAAAGATGTAAAACGCGAAGGGAGCTTCCTTTTATGGCGACTTATCCGATGCATGTCGCGGGTCTTGACCGCGACTTTCCCATCTGCAAGGTAACGGACGATCTTTATATCGGTGCTTTCATCATGTTCGGCGACGCGGAGCTGACCGTGCGCTGCGCAGAAGAGCTCTTGAAGCTCGCCGAGGGCATCGACTACGATTACCTCTTCACCGCTGAGGCAAAGTCCATCCCCCTCATCCACGAGATGGCGCGCCAGAGCGGCGCGAAAAAGTATTTTATCGCGCGCAAGGGCCCCAAGGTCTACATGCCCGACCCCATTTCCGTGGAGGACAAGTCCATCACCACCGTCGCCCAGCAGAAGCTTTTCCTCGGCTCTGACGACGCAGACCTCATCCGCGGCAAGAAGATTTTGCTCGTCGACGATGTCATCTCCACGGGCGGCTCGCTCAAGGCGATGGAAGCACTCGTCGAAAAGGCGGGCGGCACCGTTACGGGCCGCATGGCCGTTCTCGCCGAGGGCGGCGCAGCCGACCGCAAGGACATCCTGTTCCTTGAAAAGCTGCCCGTCTTCAACGCCGACGGCAGCGTGAAGTAAAAAGATTCAATCACAGAAGCGCAAAGCGCCTTTCAAAGAGCTTTCTTTGAAAGACGCTTTCTCTGTTATTCGGTGATCTCCTCGCAGACCGTCGGCGATGTAGGCCTTGCTTCGGCCTCCGGCGCTGTTCTTAGTCCGCTCAAACCGCGGCGGCAGAGCACGCAGCCCGCCGCGCATACGGCGGCCATGACGGCAAGGAACTGCCACTTCTCCGCAAAACCGCCCAAAAGCCCCAGCGGGTCGTTCATTGCGTTGAACGCGGCGTGCGCGGCGATCGTGGGCAGGATGCTCCCCGTGCGATAGCGAATATAGCCGAAAAGCAGGCCCATGAGAAACGCGTAGCCGATCTGCACCGGCGTTCCGTGGATGAATCCAAAGAGTACCGCTTGCAGTACAATTGCGATCCCCACCGGCATGGCCCGTTCCAGCCGCGACTGGATGACGCCGCGGAACACGAGCTCCTCCGCAAGCGGCGCGCCGGCCACCACGGCAAGCGCCGGGATCAGCCCCGTCTCTGTGCTCAGGCGCATGGCTTTTCCATATTCCTCCATCCAGCCTTCCGGCAGCAGGGCAAGCACCAGACTGACCAGCACATAGAGGCCGACCGCGCCGAAGGCGCAGAAGCCCACCGTCCAGCCCGAGCAGTGACGAAGGCCCGCCGCCTCGGATAGCGGCTTTTTCCGCAGCAGGAACCACAGCAGCAGTACCGCGGCGATGATCAGACACGATAGCAGCGTGAGCGCCGACAGGCCGTCAAGAAGCCACTCCGCCACCGCCTGCGCCCCCTGTGCAAGGTCCGCTCCCCTATTGATCGCCGCATCGGCAGCGATACCGATCCCATAGACAAAGGGCAGCAAAACCTGCACCGCCACGAAAAAGAGCTGATACAAAGCGGATCTCCCCAGCGCAGCCAAAACGCCCTTTGCGGAATAGGAATGCTCGGTTTTCATATCTTCCCCCTCCTTGTCCGGCCCTAAAATTGCCGCAGCCTCCATTTTGTGTGCGGGCCACTTCTAGCAAGCCCGGCGCAGTGAATGCCAGCGCGTTTTATTCGTCTTTTAGTTGAAAATATTCATTTATCTCTATACCGTTTGTTTAATTATACTGTATTATCCGATGCTTGTAAACAGCATTTTGTGAAAAGCAATCTTTCGGCAACGGCCTGTATTTGTCCGGTCCATCATACAGTTTATGATACAGTGAGCTTCTGCGTTCTCCTCACTTTTCGTCAGTTTTACTAAAAATATTTTAGCTTTTTCTGCTGGACAAGTGCAAAAGAACGTAGTATCCTATAAAAAATAAACGAGGAAGATGGATGATTCATCCGATAAACTGGTCAAACACAACAAAATAAGGAGGAAAACGCATGGCATACCGGGAAAGCTACGCAGGAAAGATCAACCGCAAGCTGAACAAGAAGCTCCACGTCGTCGAGGTGGCCTCGGGACGGCAGAAGGCTGACCTCGTGCTCAAGAACGCGACGTATGTGAACGTCTTCTGCAACGAGCTCAGTCATGGCGACATCGCCGTGGCCGAGGGCCTCATCGCGGGCATGGGCGAGCACTACGAGGGCGAAGTGGAGATCAATATGGGCGGCAAGCTCGTGCTGCCCGGCTTTGTCGATGCGCACATCCATTTGGAGAGCGCACTCGTCTCTCCCAAGGAATTTGCCAACGCCGTCGTTCCGCACGGCACCACGACCGTCATCACCGACCCGCACGAGATCGCCAATGTCATGGGCACCGACGGCATCGAGTATATGCTGCAGGCGACGGAAGATCTGCCCGTTGACGTGCGCTTCATGCTCCCCTCCTGCGTGCCCGCAACGCCGCTCGACGAATCCGGCGCGGTGCTCGATTACCGCGCGATTGACTCGTTCTACGAGCACAACCGCGTCGAGGGTCTGGCCGAAATGATGAACTATGTCGGCGTCGCGAACGCCGACGAGCAGGTGCTCGAAAAGATCGTCGCCGCGCAGGCGCACCACAAAAAAATCGACGGCCACGCCCCCGGCCTTTCGGGCAACGACCTGAACGCCTACATCGCCGCCGGCGTCTATTCCGACCACGAGTGCAGCACCGTGGAGGATGCCATCGCCAAGCTCGAGCGCGGACAGTACATCATGATCCGCGAGGGCACGGCCGCGCGCAACCTCGACGCGCTGCTCCCGCTGCTCACACCGCAGTATTACACCTACTGCATGTTCTGCACGGACGACAAGCACCCGAACGACCTGCTCGAAAAGGGCCACATCGACTACATCGTGCGCCGTGCCATCAAGTCGGGCGTCGACCCGATCATCGCCGTCAAATGCGCGAGCCACCACGCCGCGCGCTACTTCCTGCTCAACAACCGCGGCGCAATCGCACCGGGCTTTCTTGCGGACTTTGTCGTAATCGACAATTTCGACGACTTCAACATCCTCGAGGTCTACAAGAAGGGCAAGCTGATGTTCGACGGCAAGACCGTCACGCCGTTTGAAGCGCCCGAGATCGATCCGCACCTCGTCAAGCGCTCGCACGAGACGTTCCACGTTGCGCACCTTGAGGCCACGGACTTTATCGAGTCCCGCCCGCGCGCGGTGCTCGGCATGGTGCCCGGCGAGATCGTCACGACCGATGCGGGCTACGCCGAAAAGATCAGCGTTGAGGACGACATCTTGAAAATTGCCGTCATCGAGCGCCACAAGAACACGCACCACATCGGCATCGGCTACATCAAGGGCTACGGCCTCAAGTCCGGCGCGGTGGCGACATCCATCTCGCACGACAGCCACAACATCATCGTCGTCGGCGCGAACGAGGAGGACATGGCTGCGGCGGTCAACCGCGTCGTCGAGCTCGGCGGCGGCATCGTCGTGATGGACGACGGCAAGGTGCTCGGCGAGCTCCAGCTCCAGATTGCGGGCATCATGAGCGAAGCGCCGCTCATTGAAGTCAATGAAGCGCTGGAAAATGCCAAGGAGCAGGCCTTCAAGCTCGGCGTCTCGCGCGGGGTCGACCCGTTTATGACGCTTTCGTTCATGGCGCTGACCGTCATCCCGACGCTGCGCCTCACGACGCGCGGCGTGTTCGACGTCATCAATCAGCGCTACGTGTGATCTTACATTGTGAAAGGCTCCGGTGCAGTGCGCCGGAGCCTTTTTTCGAAAAGTTTTGCTTGCAAATGCTCCCTGCATCGCATATAATAATTGTTGCACCTGCCGGTGTGATGGAATTGGTAGACGTAGCGGACTCAAAATCCGCCGCTGGCGACAGCGTACCGGTTCGAGTCCGGTCACCGGCACCAAGAGCAGAGGACCTGCGCCGCAGGTCCTCTGCTCTTTTCTTTGAACGGGCAAAAGAAAATCCGGATATTAAAATTGCGGTCGTTTGGCCGGGGCAGTACCGGAGTGAGGCTTTCCTCTGCGATCCCACTGTTGCACTTGAGAAGATCTGATAAGCAGCATTGTATTCCTCGGAAAATCTACAATGCTGTGCGAGCCTGTCTGTCATCGCCTTTCAGGCCGCAATCAAAGTAAGAAAAAGCACGCCTGCCAAGCAGACGTGCTTTTCATTTTGTGTCAGGGTTTTTGGCTTTTCAGCGTCTTCCGCCAAATCCGCCTCCGCGGCCACCGCCAAATCCGCCGCTGCGACCTCCACCGAAGCCACCGCCGCGGCTGCCGCCGAAGCTGCCGCCACCGCCGAAACCGCCCCCGCGGCTGCTGCCGCCGAAGCCTCCGAAGTTTCCGCTGCCAAAGCCGCCTCCGCGGCCGCTGCTGCCGAATCCGCCGAAGGAATTACCGGAACCGCTCGAGGGCCGTCTCGGCTGCTGGGGCGGGCGGCGGTTGCCGCCGGAGGAGCCGCTGCTGTGCGGCGGTCTGGGTCCGCCCTGCGGAGGACGGGGGCCGCCCGAACGGGGCGGGCGCGGGCCGCGCGGGGGACGGCGTCCCCAGAAGATGGGGTGATACACCACCGTCGGCACGCCCATGCCGGGCATCATGTAGCGGCGGCGATAGCGGCGATAACGCATGCCATCAAGCATGATCCAGAGGACAAAGAATATGATGAGGACCATGATGAACATCACGCCGTTGGCCGCCTCGTCCAGCGCCGCCTCGCTCTGCTGATACTGCTGGCTCAGCTCCACATGGAGCGCGGCGCAAAGTGAGCGCACCGCCGCGTCATAATCGCCCTTCTGCACGTTATCCGCCATGCAGGAGGCAACAAAGCTCTGCGAAAGGCCGCTGAGCAGATCATAGAAATCGCCGCTGGCGACCAGATAATAGTCCTGCTGCTGTTTGGCGATGACAAGAATGGCGTCATTTGAGCCAAGCTGCATCGTGTCCGCATAGTCATACGCCGTATTCTCGAGATTATCCGACGACTGCACCGTCACGACGGCCATGATGCTGCCAAACATCTTGTCCCAGTTGGCGTTGTAGAGGCCGATAGCCTCCTCAGTCTTGTCGGAAAGAACACCGGCATCATCGCGCACATACTGCGTAAAGGCCGCCGTGGAAAGCGAGGGATCGAGCTTTTCCCCGCCCTCCGGCGTAGAGACGGCGGGCGTCTTGTGCAGTCCCCACGCACTGGATGCGACGATCGCCAGGATCAGCACGACGATGGCGACGCCGCGTTTTTGAAAGAATTTCATATGCTTCTCCTATCCGGAGCGTCTCAGCTTCTCAGCTCCATGAGCTTCTGCTTCAGCTCACCTTCGATGCGGCCGAGCTCGACCTCCGCTTCCTTGCGCTTCTGCGCGCCCTCGCGCTGGATGTTCACGACCTCGTCGAGCGTGGAGACGAGCTGCTCGTTCGTGTGCTGCAGCGTCTCGATATCGACGATGCTGCGCTCGGCTTCCTTTGCCGTGGCGATGGTGCCCATCTTGAGCATGTCGGCGTTCTTCTTGAGAAGCTCGTTCGTCGTCTCCGTCACGGCGCTCTGTGCGGCCGTGGCCTGACGGCTGTGCTCCATGCCGAGCGCGAGCACCATCTGGCTCTTCCAGAGGGGGATGGTATTGACGAGCGAGGACTGGATCTTTTCGACCATCAGCGTGTCGTTGTTCTGCAGCAGTCGCGTCTGCGGGCCCATCTGGAGCGAGACCATGCGCGTGAGCTCCAGGTCATGCAGCTTCTTTTCAAAGCGCTCGCACTTCTGCGCGTAGTCGTTGTAGGCCTGCGCATCCTCGGCAAGGCCGCTGGCCTCCGCCTTCTTGCGCAGCTCCTCGAGCTCGCCGGAGCGGACCTCGGCCAGACGCTTTTTGCCCGCGATGATATACATGGTCAGTTCTTTGTAGTACTTGAGGTTCAGCTCATACATCTGGTCGAGCATCGCGATGTCCTTCATCAGCGTGACCTGATGCTTTTCAAGCTCAGAAACAATGCGGTTCACGCTCGTCTCGGCCTTGCCGTACTGCGCGCGCATCAGCTCGAGCTTATCCTTCTGCTTGTGGAAAAGACCGGCAAAGCCCTTCTTTTCCTCCTGACCGAAGCCCTTGACCTCGACGACGAGGTTCGAGAGCGTCTCGCCCACCTCGCCAAGATCCTTGTTGCGCACGGAGGACAGTGCATTTTCCGAGAATGTCGCAACGCTCTTCTGCGCGGCCACGCCGTAGTTGAGCACAAGGTTCGTATCCGTGATGTCGATCTTTTTCGCAAAATCGTCGACGGCTTTCTTCTCCTGCTCGGTGAGCATGCTCTCATCGACCTTGACGGGCTCGACTTCCTTTTTCTCCGTCTCGGGCGCGGCGGGCGCTTCGGGCGTGAGCGTCAGCTCAGGAACGGCTTCCTGTGCCGTTTCGGTGGGATTCAGGGTCAGCTCGGGCATCATGTTGTCACTCATATCATTTTTCCTCCGTATTCTGGCTTTCCGCCTGTTCCTTTTCGTATTTTTTGATGCGCTGAATGCGGCGCAGGCACAGCAGCGTGGCCATCGCCCAGATCGCCGTGGAATAGTATAAGCTGTTTTTGTGCAGGCGCAGTGCGCCCACGAGGCTTGCCACACACATGATGGCAAAGATTGCACAGAAGATCGGGTCGAGCCACACGCCCTTGAGGCGCTTCATGATCCATGCGTTCACCTTGGCGTTGAACGCCATCACTTTCTTTCGCATCGCTTACTCCTTTATAGCTCGAGCTTGATGTCGTCCTGCGAGGCGGTCGCCGTGCCGGACTCGGCATGCAGCTCACCGTCGTCCTCACTGAGCCCCTCGCGCTTCATCATGTTCTCAAGCACCGTGATATCGGCGGAAATATCCATCGCCTCGCTGCCGAAGAGCATGTCGAGCTGCTTTTCAAAAGCCGTGACGATCGTGCCCATCATGCTCTCCACGCGCTGCATGGTCGCGTCGATGTTCTCGCCGCTCACGCCCTGCGCGCCCATGCGGTCATAGGCATTCAGGAGCTTGAGCGTGGTGGGCAGATAGTAGTCCATAAATTTGCGGATCTGCGGCAGCTTTTTGGGGTCTGCCTTGACCTGCGCGAAGATCTTCGCGCTCAAATCCTCGAGCCGGTCGATGTCGGCAGAGATCTTCGCGTCCTTGATGGAATCATTCAGACGCTTCATCTCGGAGATGGCAAGATTGCCGTCCCGGATCATCTTGTCAAGCTCCGGATTCCCAGTGGTCTCCTCCTTTTTCGGCGGGTCAGGCACAGTGACCTCCACAGTGCCGCACACGGCGTTCATAATGAAGAACACCACCCCCGACACGACCGCCACAAAGAGGAAATGCGGTACGCGGTAGAGCGGGAACAGCAGCGCATAAATGACCCATGTTCCCGCCGCGGCATAATAGGGAACGGTGGATCTGCGTTTGACGGTTGCCAAGGCGATCGCCTCCTGTTTTCATAAATATTTTGACTGATATATGATATCACATCGCATCAGCGCGGTCAAGCAAAGCAAGCGCTTGAAACATTGCAATATCGCACTTTTTACAAAAGGAGGCGGCGTCCGGTCCAGGACGCCGCCTCCTTGCAAAATACTGCGTTTTTCTTATTCGTTTCGGATGGCTTCGAGCGCCGAGATCTTGACCGCCTTGTTCGCCGGCTGGTAGCCGGACACCAGCCCCACCAGCACCGAGAACACCAGCGCAAAAATGATGAGCTCGGGCTTGATGACGGAAACGCGCGTCACGTTCTCTCCGCCGATGAGCGCCTGCTTGATGAGTTCCCACGACACGCCCCCGCCGCCGAACGCACCGAAGGAGAAGAGATTGATGCCGACGGAAATGATGAAGCTGAAAAGGAGTCCCAGCACGCCGCCGAGAAGTCCGATGCTGCCCGCCTCCATGAGGAACATCGCGCGGATATCGCGCACATAGCAGCCGAGCGCCTTCATAATGCCGATTTCCTTCGTGCGCTCGGAGATGGACATGATCATCGTGTTCGTGATGCCGATGGCCGCGACCAGAAGCGAGATCGCGCCGAGACCGCCGAGCATCAGCTCGATCTGGCGGGTCTGCTTGTTGAGCTCGTCGCGCATGCTCTGCATAGAATACGTACTGTAGCCCAAGTCCTTGATGGACTGCTCCACATCCGACACGGCGTCGAGACTCTCAGCCTTGACGTTGATGCTTGAATACTCGAACTTCGTGTCGGTCTTGCCGGTCAGGTCCTGAATAAGCGCTTTGAGCGCATTGATGTCCATCATCACGCCGTCGCTCGTCTCATAGCCCTTTCCCTGGTCCTCCTTCAGCACACCGACGACCTTTAGCTCGACCTCGTAAGGCGTGGGCTCGGTGCCCGTACCGTCGTCATACGGTGTGAGTACCATGGTGATGCTCGTCTTGAGCGGGTCGAAAAACGGGTCGGGAACATTTTCCGTGTCGATATTGCCGTTTTCGTCCCAGGTGTATCGGTAGACATAATTTCTGCCGTCAGGCATGAGCGTATCGGTGAAGTTATAGGCAAAATACTGGCCCACGACCACCTCGTCGCTGCTTTCTGGGTAGCGGCCCGCGACCAGCTCATAACCCATGTCCTCAAGGGCGCTCGAGTCAATGCCGGCAAAATTGACCCAGTTGGCCGTGTAGCGGCCGTTGATGCCCGCCTTAAACGAAATGTTGTAATCGTCGAGGCTTGCCTTGGGCATGACGGCCTTGACGCCCGCGATCTCATGGAAGCTCTCGACCGCCTTGTCGTCAAGCTTGCTCTCCGTCTGCGTGCCGGTGCTCTGGTTGTAGCCGCGGTAGACCTCGATGATGGAGAGGTCGCCCATATTTTTGAGCATCTGGTCGTAGGACTCCTGCATGCCCGCGCCGATGGAGACCATCACGATGATGGACGTGCAGCCGATGAACACGCCCAGCACCGTCAGGATCGTGCGTCCTTTGCGCCGTGACAGGCTGTCAAAGCACATTTTCAGGATGTCTGCGAATCTCATTTTTTCTGCTCCTCAGCACCCGTGGCCGCAGTCTCTTTGCTTTCAGCCGCCGCGGCTTCCGCTGCCTCCTGCTTCTCCTCGGCGATCTCCTCTTCGTCCCACTTGTCCCACAGCGCTTGCTCGGCCTTCTGCTTGGCCTTCTTCTTGCGGATGCGCAGCACGATGAGAAGGACGATAAGCGCAGCAACCACCGCGATGATGACGTACTTCCACGGGAAGGTGCTTGCCGGCTCGGGGTCGATCATACCGGGATCGTCCATGCCGGGGTCGGCCGGCTCGTAGGCCATGGCCTCGACCGTCGCTTCAAAGACGCGCTCTTTCGTGTTGCCGTTGGAATCCTCGTAGGTGATGACGATCTTGACCTGATTCTCGCCCTCCAGCTGCGGGGTCACGGCAAAAGCGATGGTGCCGTTCTTGCCGCCGTCGATCGTGCCGACGCGCTGATAGGCCGTCGGCGTGTCGATATCGCCGGAGATGGTCGCCTCAACGTTGTTGATGGCGCTCTTTCCCTTGTTGACATAGTCGATGGTCAGGCTCGTCTCCTCGCCGACGTAGCCGGTGTAGGAGGTCTTGGGCTCGCTGAGCTCAAAGCGGTCGGGCTGGTAAAGAGGAACGCTCAGCGACAGCGTGGCGTTGCCCGACTTTCTTGCGTTCTGGTCGACGTATTCATAGGTCACGTCGATCTTGACGTCCTGCGCGCTGGCGCTGATGAGCTGCGCGGCCTTCATCGGCACGGTGACGGACTTGCTGCCGCTCGCGGAGACGGATTCAAAGTAGAACGTGTTTGTCGAGCCGTTGAGCATCAGGTCTTGTCCGCCGGTGACGGTGACCATGACGTTTTCGATCTTGATGGTCTTGCTGGTGTTCGTGAACGAGAAGCTCACGTTCGTACTCGAGCCTGCCGCGACGGACGAACCGCCATAGTTGTACTTCGAGAGGATGACAATGGGCGTGGGGCTCGCAATGGTCTCCTCGTCCTTCGTATCCTTGGTGACGGTGGAGAGGACGTTCACGCTGCCGCTGGCGCTGCCGCCGGTGAGCTGCGTGCCATTGTCATAGTAGAACGACAGCGTGGCGTCAATCGTCTGCATCTGGGATTCGATCTTGTCGAGCGCCTTGACCGTCACGGTGACAGCCGTGTCGCGGCCCGCGCGGATATCGTCGAGCATGTAGTCCTGGCTGCCCATGATGAGAAGCGATCCGGAGGATTTGAGCGTCAGGATAGGGTCGCGCATGGCGGTCGTGCCGGCGTTCTGGATGTAGACGGTGATGGTCTTCGTCTGGCCCGCGGCGATGGCCGTGGACATACCGTCAGAGTTGAAAACGGCGCGCGGCTCGGGGATCGTTTCCGGCGTCGGCTCAGGCTCCGGCTTCGGCTCGGTGTAGGGCACGCACTCGCGGATAGTCACACTGCCATTCTGGTAAGCATCTAAGTTATTCGCATCCTTATAGTAAATAGTAAACTTCAGGTTTTTGGCGTCATCACCCGTGTAGGTCAGGTCTGTAAGTCTGACCGTATAGGTCGTACCCTTTCCGTCGCCCCTCGGATAAAAGGTGCTGTTGCCCTGGAAGCTGTCGACGCCCCGAATGATTGAAATAGGGCTGTCTTCACCCTCTATGCCATCTGTGCGGTACAGGTAAAGCGTGACGGTCACCTTGTCGCCCGCCGTGATACTCGACGAACTGACATCGTAGCCCGTGATCATAAAGGCTCCGCCACTGCTGCCGTCTCCCTCACCGGCAGCCTTCGCCACATTCACATTCGGCAGCAGCGCCGCGCACAGCACAAAGGCAAGGCAGAGCGAGAGCAGGGATCTTGAGATGCGTTTCATGTTCGATTTCCTCCGTTATTCGATGTAAGGTGCGGCGTCGATCTCCGCCTTGACCTGATTTTCTACGTTGCTGACGATCCTGCCGTCGATGAGCGTGACGATGCGGTCGGCATACTCGGTCATCTCCGGATCGTGAGAGACGAGCACGATCGTCTGGTGGAAGCGCTTGGCAAAGCCGCGGATCATGTGCATGACCTCTTTCGTCGTCCTTGTGTCGAGGTTGCCGGTCGGCTCGTCGGCGAACACGACCTCGGGGTGCGTGACGAACGCGCGCGCGATGCCCACGCGCTGCTGCTGTCCGCCGGACATCTGGTTCGGAAAGTGGTCCATGCGGTCCTTCAGTCCCACGCGGCAGAGCATTTTCTTCGCCTCCAGCAGCCGCACATCCGGGTCGATGCCCTTGAACATCAGCGGCATGGCCACGTTTTCCGCCGCCGTCAGCTCCGGCAGCAGGTTGTAGGACTGGAAGACGAAGCCGATATGCTTCTGCCGAAAGGCTGCGAGCTGATTTTCGTTGAGCTGTGAGATCGGCACGCCGCCGATGCGCACCACGCCGCGCGTGGGCTTTTCGAGTCCCGCTAACTGGTTGAGCAGCGTCGATTTGCCGCTGCCGGACGTGCCGAAAATACAGCACACCTCGCCCCGCGGGATATCGAGGTCAATATTGTGCAGTGCGACCACGTGCTCCTGCCCCATCATGTAGACCTTTCGGAGCTTTCGCACCGAAATGACGGGCTTCTGGTCATTTGCCATCGCAGTTTCTCCTCAATTTTAATCTTGGGTCCATTATAATCTCATCTTATGAAGAAGTCGTTACAATCAGGCGCGATTTGGTTACAAATTATTTAAGAGTTCCTTAATTCTCGCGCCGAGCCTCTTTCCTGTATTATTTAGACGGAATTTATCGAAAAATGTTTCATCTTTTTTGAAAAAAACGGCGGACTTTTTTGAAGTCCGCCGTTTTTTAAGTTCATGCCGTTTTAGTTCAGCGGCACGTCGGGCACGACGTAGACCGTCATCTCTTCGCCATTTGTGTCGATGGGCAGCGTGTCGTCGATGGGCTGCGTCAGCGCCGCGTCGGCATAGAGAAGATTGCCGGTGCTGCTCACAAACGTGACATAAGTGCCGCGCTTGATGGAGATCTCCTGCGTCTCCTCGTCCGCCGCGCCGGGGTTATAGACAAGCGTCAGCGCGCAGACCTCATCGCTGTTGAAGGCCTCGGCCGCCAGCTCCTTGTCCGGCAGATAGGACTCGCCATAGCTCCAATCATAGAGCGTCGTGCCGAGGACGGATGCCTCACCGCTCTCATCCTTGCTGTAATCTGTCACGGACTTGGCAAGAAGCTCGCCCGTCGCGGGGTCGACATAGTAGAGGGTCGTAAAGTAGTAGTCCGGCATGTCGTTGTAGGTCGTGGTGGTCGAGATCACCACCGCGCCGTCCTGCTCGCTCTGATCGTCGATGGTCTCGACCGAGCCGTCGTCCTGCAATTCGCCGCAGGCGGGCAGCATCTCCTGAATGTAGCTCTCATACTCGCCGCTCGGATAGCAGTTCATGCTGAGGCGGCCGTCGCTTTCCATTTTGCTGAGATACACGCCGTTTCCCTCGATCGACAGGCAGGCCTGAGCGAAGAATTCATCCTCGCCCACGGGGCTGTCGGCGGTGTAGCTGTAGTGCGAGGCCAGCAGCAGGTTTCCCTTATCATCGCGCGTATACTGCACCTTGGCTGTGTAGGTCTCTTTGCTGTCCTGGTCGGTGCCCTGAATGCTCACGGTCACCGTGTCGTGTTCTTCGAGCAGCTTTTCGGGAATGTTGTCCGCGCGCACCTGCTCGAGCGAAATTTCCTTCGGCTCGTCGGCGTTTTTATCGTTGTTGTTCGTGTCGCCGCCCTGCGTGCCGCAGCCCGCGAGCAGGCTAACGACGCAAAGCGCGCCAATGCTTGCTTTCTTCCAGTTTTTCATCTTAGTTTCCTCCTTATTTGGACGCGGGCTCGCGCCCGCATTCTAAAGCTTTTTAATGGTTCTTTTCCAGCGGCACGATATAGACCGTCGCACTCTCGCCGCTCGTGTCGACGCCGTCGTAGAAGTCGATGGGCTTGGTCAGCTCCCTGTCCACATAAAGCGCGAGACCCGCACTGTCGAGGAAGAGGATGCGCGTGCCATGCGCCACGCGGATCTCGCTGACGCTCCAGCCGTTCTCCCCGACGTCCCAGCCCTTCTCCGAGCCCGGCGCGGGATAGAAGTACGTCAGATCGCAGACGTCCTCCGTGCTGTCCGTCGAAAACAGAACCTCGTTCATCACATTGCGTTCTGCTTGATAAGGCTCGTCGTAGCTCCAGCGGTAAAGCGTCGTATGCAGCTTGGATACCTCGCCGCTTTCCTTTTTGATGTAATCGGTCACTGACGCCTCCAGCACCTCATTCGTCGCAGGGTCAACGCGGTAGAGCGCCGTGTAGTAATCGCCATCGGAAGACAGATAGCGCGCGGTGACGGAGAGCAGCAGCTCACCGTCCTGCTCGCTGCAGCTGTCGACCGACTGCTCCACGTCCTCTTCCAAAGCAGGGCATCGGGGGATCATGTCGAGAACGTACTGTTCATACTTTCCCTCAAGGTAGATGCTTAGGCTCAGATCCTCGGTGCTGTCGCTCTCCATACGCGCGGCATCCATCGCTCCGTTCGCCTGACCCCATAGCTCGGCTTTGCCGCTGGTGCTGTTTTCGGTGTACTGGCAATGATACCAGGCCAGCACATCCTCCACACCACGGGTGTACTGAAACTTCGCCGTATACGTCACGGCGTCATTCTGGTCGCTCTCCTGCACAGTCACGGTCACAGTGTCGTGCTTTTCGAGCAGCGAGCGCTGATCGTTCGCAGCCCGTAACTGCTCGACCGTGATCTGCTGCGGTTCATCGGTGCTGTCGTCGTTGCTTACGTTGCCGCTCTGCACTCCGCAGCCCACAAGTAAGCTCGCAGCGCATAAAGCAATGGCGACAGCTCTCTTCCAGCTTTTCATGGTGTGCTCTCCTCTCTCATCTCCCGTCAGTCTTGATCGCCGCTTTTCACATAGACGGTCGTGCTGCCGCCGTCCGCCCACTCGATCTCAGGGGTTTGATACTCCTGCGTCATGGCGGCGTCGTAGTAAAGCATGACGCCCTTACCACTCTCTGGGGAAAAGTACGCTGCGCTCGGCACGGTAAAGTGCTGCTCGTGCTCCTGCGCGGTGCCCGGGTCCCACACGAGCGTGATTTTATGCTTGGGAACATCGTCCGACAGCATCAGCGCGTAGAGGTCTTCCTCCGGCTCGTAGGGGCGGTCGTAGTCGAAGGTGTACTGCTCTGTTCCATAGCAGATGTCCTCCCCGTTTGCGTTCTTCGAGCGCAGCTCCATCCGTGCGCTCAGCAGATCGTCGGAGGTTGGGTCGACGCAATACTGCTCCAGCGAATACGCATTGTCGTCATCGCCGCCGATCAGGCGCGATTTGACCTCGAATACAAGCTGGCCGTCCTGCTCATATGGCTCTTCGACCTCCACCGTGATACCGTCACCGGCCACGGGCAAAAACGGTTCCCGCGCGGTACTTTTCTCGTACCATTCATTGCTTCCGCAGGCGATCACACTGGCAATTTGAGCGCTGCCGTCATCATTTGTTCCAGCGATAATGCACATACCGTCCGGCACTTCATCCAGGCAGACATTCACGCTATAAATATCGTCTGCGCCGTACTCATCATAATACCAGCCGTGGCTCCAGCTTTGCAGCCGGCCTTCTTCGTCGCGCGTGTACTGGTCAGTGCTCTTGACGTCCTGACCGCCGTTGCTGCTGTCTGTGCTCTCCCGTACAATAGTCACCACCTCGTGCCGTTCAAGCAGCGCGGAGATCTTATTCCTCTCACAGATGTCTTCGTAGGTGATCTGCAGCTCGTCGGCGCTGTCGTCATCGTCAAGCCCGCAGTCGCCTCCGCAGCCCGCGAGCAGCAGCGCGGCGGCGAGCGCAAGGGCGCTCATCGGTCCCCAGCGGTTCATTTTGTTCCTCCTTTCATCGTCTTCTTTCCATCTTGCCTGTGCAGAGCTTTTTTCGTTCCGTACACTCTCTTAGACGAGAAATCTTCCAAAAAGTTTCACCCTTATGATTTTTTTAAGAAACTTTTTTCTTCCGCGTGCGAGCTCTTGCATTTTCCGCCGATGCGGCATACAATGAGGACACATTTCACCCGGGAGGGGCGTTTTTATGAACTATATCGGCATCGACCTCGGCGGCACGAACATCAAGGGCGCACTCGTGAGCGCAGAGGGCGAGATCTTAAAGGAGCATTCTATCCCGACGCGCGTCGATCTCGGCCCCGAGGCGGTCGCGGGACGCATCGGTCAGGTCATCGCGCAGCTCTCTATCGGCGAGGACACCGTCGGCGGCGTGGGCGTCGGCTGCCCCGGCACGGTGGACGACGCGAGCGGCATCGTGCGCTTTGCGGCGAACCTGAATTTTGTGAACTTCGACCTGCGAAGCGCGCTGCGCGCGCACACTGCGCTTCCCATCCACCTCGGCAACGACGCAAACGCCGCGGCGCTGGGCGAGGCGCTGTTCGGCTGCGGCCGCGGCGCGGAGAGCACCATCGTCGTCACGCTCGGCACGGGCGTCGGCGGCGGCGTGGTGCTCGGCGGCAAGCTCCTGACAGGCTACACGGGCGCGGCGAGCGAGATCGGCCACATGGTCATCGCGGAAAACGGCGAAGAGTGCACCTGCGGCAGCCGCGGATGCTTCGAGACCTACTCCTCCGCCACGGCGCTGATTCGCGATACGAAGCGCACCATGGCCGCGCACCCCGAGAGCCTGCTGCACGCGATTGCCGCGGAGCAGGGCGGTGTCGACGGCCGCACAGCGTTTCTCGCCAAGGAGCGCGGCGACGAGGCGGGCGCGCAGGTCGTGGAGGACTACATCGAGCATCTGGCCTGCGGGCTCACAAATCTTGTCAACATTTTCTTCCCCGAAGTGCTGGCCCTCTCGGGCGGCGTAGCAAATCAGGGCGACGCGCTGCTCCTGCCGCTGCGCGAAAGGGTTCGCGAGCGTTCGTTTGGCTCGCGCTATGCCGTCTCGCACACGCGCATCGAGCTCTGCACACTCGGCTACCGCGCGGGCGTGATCGGCGCGGCGATGCTCGCGCGCGAGTGAGCGTAAAATAGCGCAAGATATGATAAGGCCCTCCGCATTTCTGCGGAGGGCCTTTTTTACCGGTAGCCGTCGGGCTCGGCCGAGCCTTCGATCAAAAACTGCACCTCGTCCACGCCGCCGAGCGACAAAATGGACTGCTCGAGCGCGCTCAGCATCAAATCGCGCTCTGCCTCGTTCTCCGGCAGTGAGACGTTAGCCGGGAGATTCAGATAGCACACGCCGTTTTCGATGCGAGACGAGATGACCGCAAAGTCCTCCGGCAGGAACGAGACGAGCGAATCGTCCTCCGGCCCCTGCGCGAGCGCCTCGAGCAGCGCGTTCACGCGCGTCTGGCCCTCGTAGAGCGCGAGCGTCTGCTGCTCGGCGCGCAGCTCGCCCGTCTTGCTGTCGAGGAAATAAAGCGACACGGTGATCGGCCGCAGGCCACTCTCACGCGAGGAAAGCAGTGTATCCGCCGAGAGCAGCACTTGCGTCTCGCGGTACGGCAGCTCGCGCCCGTCCGCCGTGATGCTCACAGCGTTCACATTCGGCAGCTGCGTCAGCGTCAGCGTGATGCAGTAGTCAGCGAGCGACAGGTCGATACCCGTCAGGCGCGCATACTGTGCGCTCAAGTCGATCTGCGCGCGGCGGCCCGACACCTTGAGCGACTTGAGCGCCGTTCCCTCCGGGATGGGCGAAGAGAGCGACGGCTCGTCGGGCCCTGCGAGCAGCGCCTCCAGCAGCGCGCGGACACAGTCTTCGGTCTCCATCGCGCCGTCGAGCACCAGGCGCTTTTCCTGCGCGCGGATGGCGTCGCCGCCGCCCGCGGAGTTGGGATCGCTGAGAAAATAGAGCTCGTAGCCGTTTTCGTCCATTTCCTGCGCGTGCTGGGCCGCGCAGGCGCAGAGAAGCGAAAGCAGGAGGACTAATGCCGCAGTCAGGGAAAGACGTCTTCTCATGTCTCATCCCCTCCCTCTTCGCAGCGCGGCAGGCGCACGGTAAACACCGTGCCGCCGCCCTCGCGGGCACGGACCTCGATGCTGCCGCCGCGGCGGCGCGCCGTGTCGGCGGCGATGGAAAGGCCAAGGCCTGTACCGCCCGCGGCGCGCGAGCGCATCTTGTCCACGCGGTAGAAGCGATCGAAAATGCGGGGCATGTCCCCCTCAGGAATGCCGATGCCATTGTCGCTGACGGTGAGAAGGCAGTCCTTTTCATCCCCCGCGAGCAGCAGCTTCACAAAGCCGCCGGGACGGTTATACTTGATGGCGTTTTCCGTCAGGTTGTAGATGATTTCGTGAATTTCATCCTCGCTCGCAAGGGTCTGTCCCTCGCGGCGAATTTCATATGAGAGGTCGACCTGCTTTTCCTCGGCCACAAGGCGCAGCATGCGCACCACGCGCGCCATCACGGACGAGAGGTCGACGCGCTGCGCCTCGGGCAGCATGCCGCTGTCCAGGCGCGTCAATCGCAGCAGATTTTCCGTGATGCGCGCCAGGCGCTCGGACTCCTGCTCGATATCGCCGACGAATTCGCGCACGGTCTGCGCGTCCATGTTCTCCGTCTGCAAAATGGAGTCGGAGAGAAGCCTGATACCGGCCAGCGGCGTTTTGAGCTCATGGCTCGCATCCGACACGAAGCGGCGGCGCGCGTCCTCCGTCGTTTGCAACCGGTCAGCCATGTCGTTGAACTCGGCGGCGAGCTCGCTGATCTCGTCGTGCCCGCCGACCTCGGCGCGGTGGCTGTACGAGCCCTCGCGCATCTTGCGGATGGCGTCGGTCAGTACGCCGAAGCGCCGCGTCAGCACGCGGGATAAGAGCACGCTGATCCCGCCGGCGAACACCAGCACGACCGCGGAAATCGTCAGGAGATTGCGCTGCAGGGACAGCAGCAGCTCCGCTTGCTCGGTGTCGTATTCGTAGGCATACACCGCGCCGATGGTCTGGCTGTGGTAGATGACCGGCGAGGCCGCGCGGCTTTTGAACGCCTTGTCCGAAAACTCGGTGTAGAAGACGTCCTCCCCGCGAAGCGCCTGCACAAGCTCTGTATAAAAGGCGTAGCGGCCGATCGCGCCGTCAGTCTCGCGCGTGTCGTACAGCACGCGGCCCGAGGCGTCCGTCACAAGTACGCGGGAGATCCCCGTCTCCTCCACGAGCGTCATCGCACCCGCGACATTTTCCTCGCTCAGCTCTTCAAGGCCCGAGAGCGCCGTCACCATCACCGAGACGCTGCCCTGCAGCGAGCTCTGCTTAGAGCGGAACGTCAGGTTTTCCGACGTGATGAGCGGATACGTGTTCAGCAGGATCAGCACCGCCAGAATGATGGCGATATAGCTGAAGCTGAATTTTCGCTGCAGGCTCGCATGCATCTGCACGGCGCTGCCCCCCTTCTCTTTCTTTTAGTGGGAAATCAGTCCTTCAAGTAGTACCCCACGCCCCATTTGGTCAGGATGTGCTGCGGCGCGGCGGGGTTTTCCTCGAGCTTTTCGCGAAGCCGCCGAATGTGCACATCCACTGTGCGGTAGTCGCCTGCGTAGGTGTAGCCCCAGACGAGGTCCATCAGATTTTCGCGCGAGTAAACGCGGCGCGGATTCTTGACAAGAAGCTCGATGAGGTCGTATTCCTTGGCCGTGAGCTCGACGATCTCGCCGTTTTTGACGGCGACGCGCTGCTCGGGGTCGAGCGTGATGCCGCCCGCGGTCAACAGGAGCGTTTCAGACTGCTTTTGCTGCGGTGCGGCGTTCGCGCGGCGCAGCAGCGCGCGGATGCGCGCTTTGAGCTCTAAGATGTTGAACGGCTTTGTGATATAGTCGTCCGCGCCGGACTCAAGGCCGATGATCTTGTCGGCGTCCTCACTGCGGGCGGTCAGCATGATGATGGGCACATTGGAAAATTCGCGGATGCGCATGCAGGCCGTCAGCCCGTCCACCTGCGGCATCATCAGATCGAGGATGATGAGGTCGAACCCGCCGCTTTTCGCCATGTCGATGGCGGTCGCGCCGTCGTAGGCGGTCTCGACCGTGTAGCCCTCGTTTTCCAGATTGAATTTCATGCCCTTGACGAGAAGCTGCTCGTCGTCAACCACCAGAATTTTCATTGCCATCCTCCTCCGTGAATGTGATCTCCGCGCGGAATCCCTCGAGCTTCGCCTCTCCGATGCCCTTGATGTTCAAAAGGTCCTCCGCCGCCGTAAAATCGCCGTGCTCTGCGCGGTAGTCGATGATCGCCTGCGCGAGCGACGGGCCGATGCCCGTCAGCGTTTCAAGCTCCTCCGCCGTCGCGGTGTTGACGTTCACGAGCGTCACAACGCGCGTGGGCGCGGTGATCTCGTCGGTCTTGTCCTGCGTCGTCACAGTATAATTCCCGTGCGAGGCGCCCTCGTAGGCCGTTTTGTGCAGAAAAACGAGCGAAGCGGCGAACAGCACCGTCAGCGCGGCGAGCACAAGGTAAACGCCGCTGACTTTGGTTTTCTTTTCTTGCTTTTCCACGGTTGCGCTCGCCTGCCTTTTTTGCTATACTGATGTCGAAGCGTGCCGAACGGCGCGCTCCTCTTCACTGTATTCCATATTTGATTGTATCATACAACGAGGTATATTTCCATGAAAAAACGCCGCTTGTTTTCACTTTTTTTATCCTTTGCGCTCCTGCTCCCGCTCTTTTCACTGACGAGCGCCGACGCCTATGAGGACTTTGACCTCGACGCGAAGGCCGGCCTTCTCATTGAGGCCGACACGGGCGAAATTCTCTACGAGAAAAACGCCCATCAGGAGAACTTCCCCGCGTCGCTCACAAAGGTGATGGTCGCGCTGCTGGTGTTTGAAGCCATCGACGAAGGCAAGATCGCGCTGACCGACTCCGTCACTGCGACGGAATCGGCGTTCGAGGGGCTCTCCAGCGACGGCAGCACGGCGAACATCGTCCCCGGCGAAACGATGACGGTCGAGCAGCTGCTCAACTGCATGCTCATCGTCTCGGCAAATGAGGCGTGCAATATTTTGGGCGAAACGCTCTACGGCTCGGTCGACGCCTTTGTCGCGCGCATGAACGAGCGCGCGGCGGAGCTCGGCTGCGAGCACACGCACTTCGCCAACGCCACGGGCCTTCACAACTCCCAGCACTACACGACCGCGTGGGACCTCTACCTCATCACGCGCGAGGCGCTGAAGCATGACAAATTCATGGAGATCTGCAACTCCAAAAGCTACACCGTGCCCGCCACGAACATGACCGACAAGCCGCGTGAGCTGCACTCGACGAACTTTCTCATCTCCAACTGGCGCGCCCGCGGCTATGTCTACCGCGACGCGCAGGGCATCAAGACCGGCTCGACACCCGAGGCGGGCTACTGCCTCATTTCGTCCGCCCTGCGCGGCAGCCGCCACATGATCAGCGTGGTGCTGGGCGCAGAGCGCGTGACACTCGAGGACGGTGTGACCATCCAGACGCGCAGCTTCTCCGAAACGTCGCGCATGTTCGACTGGGGCTTTGACAACTTTGTCCTCCGCGACATTCTCTCCTCCTCCGACCTTGTGCAGGAGGTGCCCGTCGCGCTTTCGAGCGAGGCGAGCTACGTTTCGACCCACGCGGCGGAGGATATCTCCTGTCTTTTGCCCGACAACGTGGAGCCCGACATGCTCGAGCGCACCGTAACGCTCACGAACGACACGGTCGACGCGCCCGTTTCCGCGGGCGACGTGCTCGGCAAGCTGACGCTCTCCTACAACGGCAAAGTCTACGCCGAGACCGATCTTCTGGCACTGAACGACGTGTCGGCCTCGTGGTTTCTGACGGCGCAGCGTAGGGTTTCCGACTTTTTTGCAAAGCCGCTCGTCCGCATTCTGTTGATCGTGGTCGTACTGCTGATCGTCGCGCTCGTCGTCTATGTGACGATGTTCTCCCGCCGCCGTCGCTACGGCCACCGCCGCCGCGGCGCGGCACACGGCGGCTACCGCGGGCGGAGAAGAAGATTCTAAGTACTTCAAAAAAGCGGTAAAGCCACTTTTTTGAGAAAGGCCACACTCCGCTTTGTGCCTTGCCGCCGCTGGCGGCTGCGACACGCGCGGAGCGAGAGGTGTCGATCGCCACGCGCTGGTCGCGGCGATCGACGATCAAAATTCTTTGCGTCTGCGAACACAAAAGCAAAAATGAAGGGACGCGAAAGCGTCCCTTTTTAATTGATCGTGAGCACCGCGTCCCCCTGCGGAAACTCTACAAAGCGAATGGAATACAGATCGGCCGTGAGATAGGCACTGCGCCCCGGGTGATAGATCGTAATGTAGTCGTTTCCGACCTCCCGCAGCGTTCCCGTCGCCACGACCGTATGCTGCGAGCCGACAAGAAAGCTCACGACGACCGCACGGCCGATGTTGCGCGCAAGCATTCCCTTCCATGAATTATAGGCCATCTTGTCGACCGTCCGAGACTCTTCGATCTCGTCGGGCGTCGGCTGAAACTGTCCTTCCGCGTGGTTCTGCGGCATGAGTGTTACGCTCCCCGCTCCCGCCGAACCGCCGAGCATCTGCTCATAGCTCTGGCTGACGTGACCTTCGCCGCTCTGCTGCGTGCTCGCCATCGCGGGCACGGCGGCCATTTGCTCATAAAGGCACGGCATGCTTTTTCCCATCTGGATCATAAAAACGTCCTCTCCCTTTCCCGTTGCTGCTGATTTGCTTTTCTCAGGTGTCGTAATACGCGGCGGTGGGGTTATAAAAACAGTGGTCGCCGATACGCATGACGAACGTCCCCACATTTGAAGGAAAATTCGCGCGGCAAGACGGCGAAAACGGGTTAAAGAACCACAACGCCGTTCCAAGACCGTTCAACCGGTTGCCCGCGATGGCCCAGTCCGCGATCTCATAGTGGATGTCGGTCGGGCGCATGTTGTAGATGTTCTGCGGGTTGTAGCTGCCGCGCTCGGTCTCGCTCGCGCAGACGAACTGTCCCGGCTGAAAGATGATATTGCGGATGCTGCCCTGCCCCACGCGCGCGTATTCGCCGCCGGTCGCGCGCACGCGGTTCATCACGACGCTCGCCACGGCTTTCATCCCATTCTCGCCCTCGCCGCCCGCTTCGCACTCGATGAGGCGCGCGAGCAGCTCCCTGTCGGAATAGGCCATGTCGATCTCCTCCCCCATTTTTTCTTCCCCGCCAGTCTATGCGCTTCCCGTGCGCATGGAAACCGAGACACGCAAAGAAAAGCACCGAAAGCCGTTTTGCTTTCGGTGCTTTTGCTTTGTTCAGTTTTCTTCGTCCGGCGGCGGAAGCTCTTCCGCTTCCGGCGGCGTTGCGCCGTAGGCGCCCTTCATCTTGAGCTCCTGCCACTGCTCCTTGGTGATAAGCAGCTGGCGGGGCTTCGAGCCCTCGAACTGGCCCACGATGCCGCGCGTCTCCATCTCGTCGACGATGCGCGCCGCGCGCGAATAGCCGAGCTTTAGTCTTCTCTGGAGCATCGAGACGGACGCCTGTCCGGTCTCCATGACCACGTCGATCGCGGCGGGGAGCAGCTCGTCCGCCTCGTCGGCGGCGTTCTGCTCGGGTGCGGCATTGCTGCCGCCCTTGCCGCTGCCTTTCTCCTTTTCGGCGACGGCAGCGTTGATCTTGTCGATGACGGATTCGTCGTAGTCCGTCTCGCCGTTTTCCTTGACGAAGTTGACCACGCGCTCGATTTCCTCGCTCGAGATGAAGCAGCCCTGCACGCGCTTGGGCTTGCCTTCGCCCAGCGGGGCGTAGAGCATGTCGCCGCGGCCGACGAGCTTTTCCGCGCCCGCGGTGTCGAGGATGATGCGCGATTCCATCGCGGAGGCGACCGCGAACGCGATGCGGCTCGGGATGTTGGCCTTCATCAGGCCCGTGATGACGTCCGCGGACGGACGCTGCGTCGCGATAACCAGGTGCATACCCGCGGCGCGGCCCATCTGCGCCACGCGGCAGATCGACTCTTCGACCTCCTTCGCCGCAACGAGCATCAAATCGGCCAGCTCGTCGATGACAACGACGACGCTCGGCAGCTTTTTGAGCGTTTCGTCCGTCTCCGCCACCTTATTGTAGGAGGCAAGGTCCTTGACGTTGTGCTCGGAGAACATCTTGTAGCGCTTCATCATCTCGTACACGGCCCATTGCAGTGCGCCCGCAGCCTTTTTCGGGTCGGTGACGACGGGGATGAGCAGATGCGGGATGCCGTTGTAGGGCGCAAGCTCGACCATCTTCGGGTCGACCATGATGAAGCGCACCTCTTCGGGCGTCGACTTATAGAGCATCGAGACGATCAGCGAGTTCGTGCACACGGACTTACCGGAGCCTGTCGTACCGGCGATGAGCACGTGCGGAAGCTTCGAGATATTCCCGACGATGTTCTTGCCGCTGATGTCCTTGCCGACGGCGAAGGCCGTGGTGGAAGGATGGGTGGTGAACTCCGTGGATTCGAGCACCGTGCGGATGCTGACGGGCGAAACAAGCTTGTTCGGCACCTCGACACCCACGACGGAGATCTTGTCAGGGATGGGCGCGATGCGCACGCCGCTCGCGCCCAGCGCAAGGGCGATATCGTCCTGCAAATTTGTGATCTTCGAGAGCTTCACGCCCTGACTGAGCGTGAACTCATAGCGCGTGACCGACGGGCCGCGCACCACATCGCCCGGCTGGGCATCCACACCGAAGCTCGTGAGCGTCTGCGCCAAGCGGCGGGAGTTGTTGCGCAGCTCCGCGCCCGCCTCGGCGGCGTTCGTCACGCTGCCCTCTTTTAAGAGCGTGATGGGCGGATACTGATATGCAGGCGGCTGGGGCTGCGCGTCGCTGCCCTCGATCTCGCGCGTGACCTCCTCGCGCGCGGCATCGACCTCGGCGCGGCGGAGCTTATCCTCCTGCTTGTCGCTCAGCACGGCGGGAGCCGTCGTTGCTGCTGCGGCTGCGGCGACGGGCGCGCTCTGCACGCTCGGCGCGGGTGCGGCAAACGGTGTGTGCGTAATGGGAGCGGGCGTCGGGACGACCGGCGCGGGCGCGCTCGGCGCTGTATCAAACGGCGGCAGGTTGAAGTCGTCGGCCTCCACCGTCACAGGCTTAACGGGTGCGGACGGCGCGGCGGCAGGCGAAACGGGTGCAGCGATCTTTGTCTCCGCGGCACTTCCGCCCGCTAACAGCTCGTCGGGACTCTTGATATTATCGGACTTCTTGCGGAAGAAGCCGCCCGTGGGATTTTTCCTGATGACGCGCTCCTCGCCGTCGAGCGGGATGTCGATGGCGGCGTCCGGCGTATGGACCGGCGCACTGCGGCGCGGCACATGGGTGCGCTGCGGCGGAAGGTTCTCTTCCTCCACTGGCTCATAGGGCACGCGCTCGTGCGAGCGCACGGCCTCGATCACGGCGGCAGGCGTCAAGCGGAACGCCATCATCAAAAACGCGACGAACAGCACAACGAGCAGGACCATCGCCAGCACCTTTTTCACCAGCAGCACCAGCATGATCGCAAGCGATGCAGACACCGCGCCGCCGGACTCGAGCGCGTTGCCGCTCGTCCACAGAAGCTTCAAGATGCCATCCATGTTGACATACTTCTCTTTGCAGAGGGCGATGTGCATGATCGCGCCGAACACGACCGGCAGCAGCGCCGTGCCGACAAGGCAGGACGCGACGTTCCGCCCACGGTGGAAGAGCAGGATATAGCTCCCCAGCAGCAGCGCGGGCGCGACGAGGTAATAGCCCCAGCCAAAGAGCGACCGGCACAGCTTCGCCGGCTGATCGAGCAGCCACGCGCCCGACTGGAAATAGCTAAAGCCCAGGCACAGCGCCAGCACCAGCAGGATTGCGCCCGCGACCTCGCGGCGGATGGGGCGCTTCTGATTCTTCTTTGCCGTGCGCTTGCCGGAAGACGAGGAGCGTGATGAGCCCGTCGTTTTCTTTTTCGTTGTGGTGGTTTTTTTCTTCTGTTGTGCCATGATTCACCTCAGAATCAAAAATTAGTGCAGGATCGTGAGCACCAGCGTCAGCACGCCGGCGGCCCAGCAGTAATAGGCAAACGCGCCGAAACGGCCCTTGTCGGCAACATAGCGCAGCAGGCGGATGCTCGCATAGCCCGACACCGCCGCGACGACGACACCGACGAGGTACACGGGCACGCTGGAGAAGTCGATGCCCGCGTCGAACGCGTCCTTGAGCGTCAGGATGTTCGCCCCCAACACCGCGGGGATGGAGAGCAGGAATGCAAAGCGCACGGCAAACTTGCGCTCAAAGCCCGTGAAGCAGCCCGCCGTGATCGTCATGCCGGAGCGGGAAATGCCCGGGCACAGCGCGATGGCCTGACCGATACCAACGAGCAGCGCGTCGAGCAGCGTGGCGGTCTTTTCGGTCTTGCGTCCATGGCGCACGCGGTCGCTCGCAAAGAGCAGGATGCCCGTGACGATCAGTGCGCCGCCGATAAAGTACATATTATCACTCAGCTCCGTGAAAAAACGGCGAAACGGCACCATGACGAAAAGCGGCAGCGTGCCCACAATAATGAGCAGAATAAGGCGGCGCGCAGGCGGCACGGGGTTCGGCGTGCGATGATGGGCAAGGTCGCCGATGCCGGTGAAAAACTCCACGATCATATCGCGGATATCGTCCCAGTAAGCGGCAAACACCGCCACGAGCGTGCCGAGGTGGAGCAACACATCGAAAAAGTCGGGCACGTTGCTCGCGCCCTGCATGTTCAGCAGGTGCTCCGCGATGGCGAGATGTCCGGAGGACGAGATCGGTAAAAATTCCGCGATCCCCTGCACAAGGCCAAGGATAACGGCGGTCAAAACTGACATAAAAAACAACTCCTTTTGCGTTTTGTTCTGTAATGGCAATATTCTAACAGGATAATTATAGCACGCTTGTTCGCGGAATACCACCCCGAATTGCCGCATCTTCTTTTTCTTTCCTTTTTCGGTGCATCCCTTGCGAACGCAGGGCGAATGTGCTATGATTGGCGTGGACTATCAGAAAAGGAGAGATAGAAATGACCTATAACTACCGCACCAAGGGCGTTTGCTCCAAGGAAATGCACATTGAGCTGAACGATGACCACACCATCAAGAGCGTGGAGGTCATCGGCGGCTGCAACGGCAACCTCCAGGGCATTTCGCGCCTGGTCGAAGGCATGAAGGCCGAGGATGCCATCGCGCGCATGCGCGGCATCCGCTGCGGCTTCAAGAATACCTCCTGCCCCGATCAGCTCGCCATCGCGCTGGGCGAGGCGCTGGCGCAGGACAAGCAGTAAGCCGTCATTTTTTGCCCGCGCGGTGCATCGCGCGGGCAAAAAATGCATAAAATCCTGCAAAATGCCGTTTCCCTCTCTGGACAAACGGCGCTAAACTGTGTATACTGTTAAAAAATAAGCATTCAACGCACTATCAACGCAAAACATTTCGCTTTTGCCGGTCTGACGGGGGAACTTCATGGACATTGATATGGATATCAAAGAGCTCGAAGCGTTCGTCTACGTGGTGGAAAACTGCAGCTTTTCCCGCGCCGCGGAGCTGCTGCACCTGACGCAGCCGACCATCAGCTCGCACGTCTCCGCACTGGAGAGAAAACTGAATATCAAGCTCATCGTCCGCACCACGAAGGAGACCTACCCCTCCGACGCGGGCAAGCTCCTCTACAAATACGCCAAGGAGATCTTACAAGTGCGCGAGAATGCGGCCATCGCGCTGCGCAACTTCTCTCAGGAGATGAAGGGTACGATCTCCATCGCGGCCTCCACGGTGCCGAGCCAGTATTATCTGCCGCACCTTTTGCAGGACTTCCGCGCCCGCTATCCGGACATCACCTTCAATATCCAGATGGAGGACAGTCCCAAGGTCGTGGAGCTCGTCGCCACGCGCAGCGTGGAGATCGGCTTCTGCGGCACGATGGTGGCGAGCCACAAGTGTGTCTATCAGGATTTTGCCAGCGACCCGATGGTGCTCATCACGCCGAACACCGAAAAGTATCAGGCCTTTGCGGGCAAGCCCTTTCCCATCGAGCAGCTCAAGGAAGAGACGTTCATCAGCCGCGAAAAGGGCAGCGGCACGTATCAGGCGGGCAAGGAACTCTTAAATGAGCTCGGCATCGACATCGCCCAGCTGCGCACCGCGGTCGAGATCCGCTCGACCGAGAGCGTCAAGCAGATGGTCAGCGAGGGCTTAGGCGTCGGCCTCATCGCGCAGAGCGCCGCGCAGGACTATGTTCAGTTCGGAAAGCTTCTCGCCTTCCCCTTCCCCGACTCGCGCTTCCGCCGCCAGCTCTATATCGTCAAGCACAAAAACAGCATTTTGTCGCCCATCGCGCAGGTGTTTTACGACTATGCGCGCAAAGCCAAGGACAAAGCATCCGCCAAATAAGGCGGATGCTTTTTTACAGGGATCGCACGCTTTTTTGTCCGATTTTTTCGCGAAATTGTCATTTACTTTTTTCTCTCTCTGGTATATGATAATGCAATAGGTCAACGGCTGCGCTGCACCGGTAAAGCAGCAGGCCTTACGGGAGGGGAAGCGATGGACTGCCGCGATTCTGCGCTGTTTACAGGCGTAGACGAAGCATCGTGCGAAAATATGCTGCGCTGCTTCAGCGCGTATGAGCAGCGCTTCAGCGCAGGACAGACTATCCTCACCTGCGGGCAGCAGCAGGATATGATCGGCGTGCTGCTCTCGGGCAGCGCGGCGCTTCTGCGCCTGCACGCCGACGGCAACCGCACCGTGCTTGAAAGCATGGACGAGGGCAGCGTCTTTGGCGAGGAGCTGGCGTTTACCGGCTTTCGCGACGGTAGCGCGCTCATCGAGTGCCGCGAGGACTGCCGCGTCATCTTCATGCGCTATGACCAGATCACAAAGCGCTGCGAAAACGCCTGTGTCTGCCACAGTCAGGTCGTAACGAACCTCTTCCAACTGCTCTCGAAAAAGTCTCTGCATCTGAGCCGCCGGATCGAGGTGCTCGCCTGCCGCTCCATCCGCGAAAAGCTGCTGTGCTTTTTCCACCAGCAGTCCGATCTCAACGGCAGCAGGAGCTTCCCCCTCCCCTTCTCGCTCAGCGCGCTTGCCGAATACATCAGCGCCGACCGCAGCGCCATGATGCGCGAGATGCGCAAGATGCGCGAGGAGGACCTCATCAGCACCGAGGGCCGCAGCGTAACGCTGCTTTAGTCTTTTGCGATCATTTTTCGTAAATGCAAGTTTTCCTGCATCGTCAGAATTTTGACATTCATTGACGCAAGAAAACTTTCATGATATAAATATAGCATCATTCCATATTCCCGGCGCTGCGTCCAGGAATCCCGCCTGCCGTTCTCCCCGGACGGCACGGCGCTGAATCTCAACAAAAAGGAGAATCATTCATGTATCGCATCGTGAAGAAAGAAGCGCTCAAGCCCACCGTGACCCTCTACGAGATCGAGGCGCCGATGGTGGCAAAGAAGGCCGAGCCCGGCCAGTTCATCATCCTGCGCGTCGATGAAAACGGTGAACGCATCCCCATCACCATCCACGACTTCGACCGTGAGAAGGGCACCGTCACCATCATCGTGCAGACGATCGGCGCCACCACCGAAAAGCTCAGACATAAAGCCGAGGGCGAGTACATTCAGGACTTTGTCGGCCCGCTGGGCCGCCCGACCGAGACCGAAGGCAAGAAGAAGGTCTGCGTCGTGGGCGGCGGCGTCGGCTGCGCCATCGCTTACCCCGTTTTGAAGAAGTTCCACGACTGCGGCGCGGAAGTCCACGCGGTCGTCGGCTTCAAGAATAAGGACCTCGTCATTCTTGAGGACAAGTTCCGCGCGGCGTCCAGCGTTTTGAAGCTGATGACGGACGACGGCTCTTACGGCGAGAAGGGTCTTGTCACCGATGCGCTCAAGGCGCTCATCGACGCGGGCAACCAGTATGACGAGATCTTCGCCATCGGCCCTGCCATCATGATGAAATTCGTGTCCAAGACCACCGAGCCCTACGGCATCCCCACCACCGTTTCCATGAGCCCGATCATGGTCGACGGCACCGGCATGTGCGGCGGCTGCCGCCTCACCGTCGGCGGCGAGACGAAGTTCGCCTGCGTCGACGGCCCGGACTTCGACGGTCACAAGGTCGACTGGGACGAGAGTCTCAAGCGCGGCAAGATGTACTTCGACTGGGAGCGCCACAAATACGAAGAGACCTGCAACCTGTTCAGCAAGGAGGTTCAGTAATATGCCTAACATGAGTCTGAAGAAGAACGAAATGCCCTCGCAGGAGCCCAACGTCCGCAACAAGAACTTTCTGGAGGTTGCCCTCGGCTATACCGAGGAGCAGGCGCTCGACGAAGCAGCCCGCTGCTTAAACTGCAAGAACCATCCCTGCGTTTCCGGCTGCCCGGTGCAGGTCAAGATCCCCGAATTCATCAAGAAGATCACCGAAAAGGACTATGAGGGCGCCTATCAGGTCATTCATGAGACCTCCTCCCTGCCCGCCGTCTGCGGCCGCGTCTGCCCGCAGGAGACGCAGTGCGAATCGAAGTGCATCCGCGGCATCAAGGGCGAGCCCGTCGGCATCGGCCGCCTCGAGCGCTTTGTCGCCGACTGGCACAATGCAAACGTGCAGGAAGCGCCCGCCAAGCCCACGCCCAACGGCCACAAGGTCGCGGTCATCGGTTCCGGCCCCAGCGGTCTCACCTGCGCGGGCGACCTTGCCAAGAAGGGCTACGATGTCACCGTTTTTGAAGCGCTCCACCTCGCCGGCGGCGTGCTGGTCTACGGCATCCCCGAGTTCCGTCTGCCCAAGGCGGTCGTCAAGCGCGAGATTGACGGCCTGGAGGACATGGGCGTCAAGTTTGAGTACAACTCCGTCGTGGGCAACATGGCCACGGCCGAGGAGCTGTTCGAGCAGGGCTTCGACGCCATCTACGTGGCGACCGGCGCCGGCCTGCCCAAGTTCCTCAACGTCCCCGGCGAGAACCTGCCCAACGTCTTCTTCGCTAACGAGTACCTCACCCGCGTGAACCTGATGAAGGCCAACAAGTTCCCCGAGTACGACACCCCCACCAAGCACGGCAAGAACGTCGTCGTCTTTGGTGGCGGCAACGTGGCTATGGACGCCGTCCGTACCGCCAAGCGCCTAGGCGCCGAGCACGCCATCATCGCCTACCGTCGTACCGAGGACGAGATGCCCTGCCGTCGCGCCGAGCTGCACCATGCTAAGGCCGAGGGCGTCGAGGTTCTTCCGCTCGTCTCCCCGCTCGAGTTTGTCGCTGGCGAGGACGGCTCCGTGTGCGCCGTCAAGGTCCAGAAGATGGAGCTCGGCGAGCCTGACGAGTCCGGCCGCCGTCGCCCGGTGCCCATCGAGGGCGCCATCGAGGAGATTCCCTGCGACGTCGCAATCTCGGCTATCGGCACCAACGCCAACCCCTTCGCTGCCAAGATCGGCGGCAAGATGGAGCTCAACAAGTGGGGCTACATCGTTGCCGACGAGGAGACCGGCCAGACCACCGATCCCCGCATCTGGGCCGGCGGCGACATCGTCACCGGTGCCGCTACGGTCATTCTGGCGATGGGCGCCGGCAAGAAGGCCGCCGCTTCCATCACCAAGAGCCTGCTGGGCGAGTAATCACCTACAGCGCTAGCCATCAAACGGCAAAGTCCCCGTCGAGCACACGCCCGGCGGGGACTTTTTCTATACCGGCCGCCCAGACCCCCACAAAGGGGACAGTGAACCTTTGTGGTGGTCGGGAGCCTGGCCGGCGAACCGATTCCGATGTTTGTCTCAATCTGTAACACCTGGAGCCCGTTGAGCCTTGCAGTTGTTACAGATTGAGATATTGTGCCGGCCGTCCACGCTGCATCTCAATCTGTAACAGTTAGAGACCAAATATGCCGCCTGGTGTTACAGGTCAAGACGTTGGGCTGACGGCCGAACGGGTCATCTAAATCTGTAACAGTTAGAGCCATTTTCGCTGGCTTGGTGTTACAGATCGAGATTTTGCAAAAGCCGAGGATAGGCACTGCCGCCAAAGCCTTCCCCTCGGCCTAAAACAAAAACCACCACAAAGGTGCCTGTCCCCTTGTGGTGGTTTTGGTCGGTTAGCCTTCGAGCTGAGCCACCTTGTAGCGGTAGGCAGCGGCGATGACGTCTTTGCAGCCTTCGCGGCCCAGCTTGGCGCGGTTGACGACGATGTCTTTACCGCTCGTCATTTTCCACTTTCCGGCGCTGTAGCGCTTATAGAACGCCTCGCGCGCCTTCTGCTGCTGCTTGACCAGCTTGGCGCCCTTCTTTTTGTTAAGGCCGCGCTTCTTGCGCACGATCTCGACGCGGTCCTCAAAGGGAGCGGTCACTAGCACGGCAATGTGGTTGGGGTTGTTGCGCAGCAGATAATCGGACAGGCGGCCTTCGATGATGCAGCCCTCGGTCTCGCCCAGGTCCAAAATCACCTGGCTCATCTTTTGGAACAACTTGTCCGAGTACGAGCGTGCATCGTAACGGTCGGGCAGAAACGCCATGTTCTCCACAGCCAGACGCTCGTCGTAGGCGGCCATCTTGTCGAGTGACTCGCCCGCGCGCAGCGACGCACGCACCAGCAGTTCGTTATCGTACAGTGGAATCCCCAACTCGTTGGCGAGGATGCGTCCAATCTCATGGCCCTCGGCACCAAAGTCGCGCGCGATGGTAATGACCACAGGACTCTTCTTGTTCTCCAGATCGCTCATCGCGATTCCTTTCTAACAAATGAGAAATAGGCGATTCCTGATTCCCATTTTGCCACTTACGACCGTCCTGGTTTCCCAAGTGCGGTAGATTGCCCCGAAAGAGGAGCGCCGCGTACTAAATGTACGCAAGCGACGATTGAGGGGCAAGGTGCCGTGCTTGGGGAAGCAGGACTACGCTGCCACGATACGACGTTGATACGCTCGGACCAGCAGCGAGATACCAAAGTTGAGCACAAAGTACATCGCAAACACCAGGCCGTAGAGCATAAGAACCTGCGACAGGTCGATCGCGTGGGCCATCACGACGTTTGCCGTGTACATGAGCTCGGCCACGTTAATGCCCGAAAGATACGAGCTGTCCTTGATGACGGTCGTGCACTGGCTAAACAGCGCCGGAATGATCGTCTTAAACGTCTGCGGCAGAATGATGTAGCGCATGGTGGCAAAGAAGCCGAAGCCCTGGCTCTGCGCCGCCTCAAACTGGCCGCGCGGAATCGAGTTGAGGCCGCCGCGCACAATCTCGGCCATAACAGCGCTGGTAAACAGCGTAAAGGCGATGGTCGAAATCACAATGTCCAAACCCTGCACCGTAAAGTAGATAAACAGGATCCACAGCAGGTTTGGCGTGCAGCGGAACAGCTCGATATAGGCGCTCACCAAAATACGGAACGGGCGGGACGCATAGCTCTTAACGAGCGCCAGCACCGTGCCAAAGATGAGCGAGAAAAAGATCGACAGCGCCGAGATCTCGATCGTCTTAACAAAGCCGCCCCAAATGTAGAGCAGGTTGGTCGCGTTGAAGATTTCCATGCGCTAGGCCTCCTCTACGTTGTCGAGCCCCAGCTCGGCCAGGCTCACGCCGCGCGGACGCTCCTTGGAGCGGCGCTCGAGCCACTGCACCAGCATGGCGAGCGGAAAGCAGATGATGAAGTACATAAGGCAGCAGACGATGTATCCTTGCAGGTAACCGTACAGACTCACAAAGTTGTCGGAACGGTACATAAGGTCGCCGCCGGCCACAAGTGCCAGCACCGACGTGTTCTTGACCAGGTTGAGCGCCTGGTTACACAGCGGCGGCAGAATGATCTTGAACGTCTGGGGCAGCACGATGTACCAGTAGGCCTGCGCACGGGTGAAGCCCTGGCTCTGGGCCGCCTCCATCTGACCGCGCGGAACCGCCTCGATACCGGTGCGGATGACCTCCGAAATGTAGGCCGCGTGATACAGGCCCACGCCCAAGAAGCCCAGCACGAACGGCGCGATGCGCACCGGCTGGTCGGCACCGGTTATGGCCTGCAAAAACTGCGGACCGGCCATGTACATAAAGAGCACCTGCACGGGCAACGGGGTGTTCTGGTAAAACTCCACGTACACGCGGCTTATGGCGCGCAGCACGCGCGAGCGAGTGGTAGAGAACACGCCCAGTAGCGTGCCCAGCACCAGCGACAGCAGCAGACCGGCAACGACTACCTGTAGCGTCACGCCAAAGCCCTCCCAGAAGGGCCCCATGTTTTGAAATGTCGTCGACCAACGGTCGGCGTCAAATAATCCTTCGAGCATTTGATTCCTTCCTTGGACGATGCGCCTATACAAGACCCCAGGTCTTGACCTCTTGGTCGAGCCAGCCGTCGGCCAGGCGATCGCAAATCACCTGATCGACCACGGCCGAAAGGTCGCAGCCCTTCTTGGTCGCCACGCCGTAGCCCTGCTCGCCAAACTTGACCTCGGGCTGCAGCAGCTCAACGGTCTCGTTCATGTAACCGGCCAGCGTGGAGCGGTCCATGGCAAAGACGTCGATATTGCCGGCGTCGAGCGAACTCTTGATGATGGGATAGCCGCTAAAGGCCCTAAACTCGGGCTTGCAGCTAAAGCCGTTGTCCTTGATCATCTGCTCGATCAGGCCCTGCGTGGTGGCACCCTGGCTCACACCAATGACCTTGCCATCCAGATCCTCAATCGAGGTAAAGCCCGAACGCTTCTTGACCATGAGTCCCACGTAGTCGGTGCGGTACGGCGTCGAGAAATCCCAGCTCTTCTTGCGCTCGTCGGTGATGGTGTAAGTCGCCGCGACAACGTCAAGTTGGCCGTTATCGATCAGCGGGCCGCGCGTCTTGGGCGTTACGTCGGTAAACTCGACAAGCTCCTGGGCGCGGGCCTCCTTGTAGCTCACGCCAAAGACGGCAGCGGCGATCTGGTAGCACAAATCGACTTCCATGCCCTCAAAGCGGCCCTTGGCGGTGTCGTAATAGCCATAGCCGGGAACGTCCTTCTTAACGCCGGCATTCAGATGGCCACGCGACTTGATGGCCGCAAGCTTGGACCCCTTGTCGGAGCCCTCGCCGCTGGTGGAGTTGCCGCAACCGGTAAGCGCGGACCCCGTCAGCGCAAGCATACCGGCGCCCGCCAGCTTCAAAAAGTGACGGCGCGACACGGCCGCCCTCGTCATATCCGTCATGTCCATCACCGCGCCTAGTGCAGAATCTTGGACAGGAACTCGCGGCAACGCGGGTTCTCGGGGTTATCGAAGAAGTGCTCGGGCGTACCCTCCTCCAGGATGCGGCCGTCCTCCATAAAGATGACGCGGTCGGCCACCTGGCGCGCAAAGCCCATCTCGTGCGTCACGCAGATCATGGTGATGTCCTCCTGCGCGAGCTCAATCATAACGTCCAGAACCTCCTGGACCATCTCGGGGTCGAGCGCCGAGGTCGGCTCGTCAAACAGGATGATGGGCTGCTTGGTGCACAGGGCACGGGCGATGGCGATGCGCTGCTGCTGACCGCCCGAGAGGTTCTGCGGATACTCGCCGGCCTTATGCGCCATGCCGACGCGCTTGAGCGCGGCGATGGCGACCTCGGTCGCCTCCTCCTTGCTCTTCTTTTGCAGCTTGATGGGCGCGAGCGTCAGGTTGCCGAGCACCGTCATGTTGGGATACAGGTTGAACTGCTGAAACACCATGGAACTATACTTGCGAGCCATCTCCAGGTGATTCTTTTTGGTGAGCGGCGTACCGTCGATGACGACCTCGCCCGACGTGGGCTCCTCCAGATAATCGACGCAACGGATGAGCGTCGACTTACCCGAGCCGGAAGGCCCGATCATTACGAGCTTCTCGCCGCGCTTGACGGTGAGATTGATATCTTTGAGCACATGCAGGTCGCCAAAGTACTTGTTGAGATGCTTGATCTCGATCATGTCTGCCATGAATGTCCCTTCCCTGCGTTTACACGAGTTGAACTATTGTACGGAAAGAACCACGTTTCCGCAGCCCACACTACATTCCCGTAAAGAACCCGCAACCTTCCACCTGCTCGTTGGGGACAGACTTAAATGAGTACCCAATGAGCGGGCACTCATTTAAGCCTGTCCCCAATGAGTGCCCGCGGGGGACGCCCTTCCTCCAACCGCCCTTGTTGAGCATAAGTCAGCGAAAACCCGTACACGCGAGCAAGGTGACGTGAAATGAAAGGGCGCAGACCTTATGGTCGCGCCCTTGAAATTGAACGTCAGATTGCCGTGTGTACGGGTTTGCAGCGTCGAGCCGTTACGCGGTTTGGTAAAACCGCGTAACAAATTACGCAAGCTTTGCTCCGACGATCTTTGCCGCGGCCGGCTTGTCGAAGTTGCCGCCGGTGGCCTTGCCGAGTGCACCCATGACCTGGCCCATCTGCTTCTTGGACGTAGCGCCCAGCTCGGCGATAACCTGCTCGATCAGAGCCTCGAGCTCCTCGCCCGAAACCTGCGCGGGCAGCAGGCTCTCCAGAATCTTGACCTGCTCGTTCAGGTTGTCGGTACGCTCCTGGTCGGTGCCGGCCTTGATGGACATCTCCAGCGTCTCACTCGTCTGCTTAATCAGACGCTTAATCATGCTGTTGACGTCTTCCTCGGTCACGTCGCGGCGCTCGTTGACCTCGATATTCTTCACCTCGGCCTTAACCTGGCGAATGATGGACAGGCGAACCTTGTCCTTGGCCTTCATGGCCGCGATCATTTCCTTCTGCAGCTCTTCGTTGGTCATCTGCAAATCCTCTCTAATAGCGTGGGCGGCGCTCGCGCGAGCACCGCCCCATGATTACTCAGTCGTCGACGAATCGTCGGTCGAGCTCTTGGTGACGCCCTTCAGACTCACGTTATAGGGTACGTCCTTGGGCATGGGGTTGACGGTGATGTCGGCATCCTTCTTGTACTGCTCCAGCCACTCGCTGTACGCGGTGCTGGCCGCCTGCGTCTTCACCACGTTGGAGACGTACTTTTTGATGTCCTTGGGCACCTGGTTGATGTCATCAACCTGATTATCGACATGGAAGTAGTCGGTGCACTTGATGATGTGGTAGCCATAGGTCGACTCGACGACTTCGCTCACGTCGCCCTTGTTGAGTCCCTCGAGCGCCGTCTGGTAGCTGTCGACAAAGGTGGTGAGCTTATCCCAGCCCACATCGCCCTTCTTCTCCTTGGAACCTGTGTCCTCGGAGTACTGCTCAACGGCGTCCTCAAAGCTCAGCTCACCGGAGTTGATCTTGTCCAGGCACTCCTGCGCCTTGGCCTTGGCGGCAGCCTTGTCCTCGTCGGAAGCGTCGGAATCAACCTTGATCAGGATGTTCGACGAGCGTCGGGCATCGTTGTAGCTGGACAGGTTTTCGTTGATGTAATCGACAATCTCGCTGTCCTTGGGCTTGCTGGTGGGCGCTACCGCATCCTTGAGTTTCTGCTGCGCCAGACTCTCCTTGAGCGAGTCCTTGTAGGTGTCCTCGGTATAGCCGTAGGTCTTGAGGGTCTTCTTAAAGGCCTTGGCACCGCCCGCGCTCTTGCACGCGTCCTTCCAAGCCTTCTCGACCTCCTCATCCGACACCGTCACGCCGTTCTCCTTCTGTGCCTGTTGAAGCAGAATCTGCTGCGTGTAGGAGTCGATGAGTTGCTTGCGGTACTTCTTGGGCGTGAGGTCGTTGTCGACCAGATACTGCGCCCAGTCCTTGTCCTTGGTGTAGCCGTAGGACGTGCGCATGCTCATGATCTGCTTGGTCACGGTGTCCTCGGTGAGGTTGGTGCCGTTGATAGTAGCAGCAACACCGCCGGTCAGCTTGTAGCCCGAGGTGTCCTCAGCCCGCGACATAAGGCCGGAGCACGCCATCGCCGAGACGGAAAGCAGCATCGCCAGCACGCCGATGACCACCAGGACGATCTTGACGGTCTTGGACACGCGAGTCTTGCGCTGCTTCTTGCGAGAGCTGGAGGCAGCGCGAGCCTGCTGCTCGGGCGTCGGCGCGGCCTCGGAGTTCTTTTTCTTATTTGCCATAGTCGGCCTTTCGCATAACGAATCGAACAAACGCCATTGTGTCACAACGCGGCCCCCGCGGCACGCTTGGTACATTGGGGGCAGGTTAATCTGCACCATTTTGGTGCAAAGGGGGCAGATGCGGCACTTGGCAGTTGGGGACGTTCTTTATGTGCCGGCAGTTAGGGACAGTCCCCCAAGTGCCGACAGAAAAGGAACGTCCCCCAAGTGCCGACTCAGCCCCACCTTAGAAGTGGCGGCGGATGGCGTCGACCATACCCTGGGGCGTGGTCTGGCCGAGCACGTCGGCTGCGGCATCGGCGCCCATAAAGATGTTCATGAGCGCTTGCAGGGCCTCGACTTGGCCGCCCGGCTCGGCAATGCCCAGATTAATGACGATCTGCGCCGGCACCGGAGCGCCCATGCCAGCCATAGCGTTAAATGTCACGGGCGCGGCGGGCTTCACCACCGCGATATAGGGCTTGGCCACAAACCCCGGGTCGGTGTGCGGGATAGCGATGTTGGCCGCCGGCATGGCAAGGCCCGTGGGATAGGCATCTTCACGCGTGCGGACGGCGTCGAGCCAACCGGATGCAATGTAGCCACGTGGTGCAAGCTCGCCCTCAAGCCGCGCGAACACCTCATCCGGCGTCGCACACTCCCAATCAAAAAACACCAGCTCAGGCGTAAACAGCGCTTCGTTATCCGCCATGCGCTCACCTCTCTCTCACCTAGCCATCGGGGACGTTCTTAAATGACTAGTCGTTAAAGAACGTCGCAGGTGACTACCCAAAACAAAGGGTGGCCACGTGCGCCTTGGCGCCAATGACCACCCTGACTACTCGGCTAAATTGTACTGTGCGCCGCTAGCCGCGAGGCGCGTCAATTGCGACCTTGCCGCTCTCCAGCACGTGGACGCGGCCGTCGGCGAGCATTTGCACGACCTCGGGATACAGCACGTGCTCAATCGCGTGGATGTGCTCCTCGAGCGTGTCGACATCCCAGCCCTCCTCAACAGCCAGCGCACGCTGGGCGATGATGGGACCGTTGTCGTAGATCTCGTTGGCAAAATGCACGGTCACGCCAGTTACCTTGACGCCGCGCGCAAAGGCATCGTCAATCGCATGCGCACCGGTAAAGCTCGGCAGCAGCGCCGGATGCAAGTTGACCACGCGGTTGGGAAACGCCGCCAGCAGCGGCGTGTGCACCATGCGCATGTAGCCGGCCATGACCACATACTCGCAGCCGCGTTCGAGCAGTTCGTGCGCGATGATCTCGTCGGCGGCGATGGGGTCGGCGTAGACATCCTTAGACAGCGTGAGCGTCTGGATGTCCGCGCGCTCAGCGCGCTGCAAACCCTTAGCCGAAGGACGGCTCGACACCACAAGCTCAATCGAAGCGTTGAGTTTGCCGGCAGCGATCAGATCGATCAGCGCCTGCAGGTTGGTACCCGAACCGCTGATGAGCACACCGATCTTGAGCGGCTCGGCCGTATCGGTACCGGTCGGACGGGTATAGGGCACAAAATCCAGGCCCTCGGCAGCAGTCATCTGCTCGTTAGCGCTCATCGGAGTACACGACCTTACCGGAGCCCTCGACGCACTCGCCCACGCGGAACGGCTTCTCGCCCAGCGCGACCAGGGCCTCGGTCACGGCAGCCTCGTCCTCGGGGGCGACGATCAGGCACAGGCCAACGCCCATGTTGAAGGTCTTGCATGCCTCGTTGGGCGCGAGCTCGGCCTGGCGCGACACGTAGGTGATGACGGGCGGAACGTCCCAACCCATCTCGGCGCCGTTGCGGGTGACCACGGCGTCGACGTCGTCGGCAAGCGCGCGGTTGAGGTTCTCGGTAATACCGCCGCCAGTGATGTGGGCGATAGCGTGCACGTTGGCGCCGCCGCGCAGCAGCTCCAGAATCGGCTTGACGTAGATGCGCGTGGGAGCCAGCAGGGCGTCTGCCAGCGATGCGCCGCCGAGTTCCTCGAGCGGACGGCTCAGCTCCTCGGCCTTAGCGGCGGCCTCGGGCGTGCCCGGCTTAATGCCGTCGACGCCAATGACCTTGCGCACGAGCGAGTAGCCGTTGGAGTGCACGCCAGTGGAAGGCAGGCCCAGGATCACGTCGCCGGGGCGGACGTTCGCGGGGTCGAGCATCTTGGGACGGTCGACGACGCCCACGGTAAATCCGGCAAGGTCGTAGTCGGCAGGAGCCATAACGCCCGGGTGCTCGGCCATCTCGCCGCCCACGAGCGCGCAGCCCGCGAGCTTGCAGCCGTCGGCCACACCCTTGATGATCTTTGCCATGTGCTCGGCCTCGATGTGACCGATGGCAACGTAGTCCAGGAAGAACAGCGGCTCGGCGCCCGAAGCCAAAATGTCGTTGACGCACATAGCAACCAGGTCCTGGCCCACCGTCTCGTGACGGTCCATAATCTGGGCGAGCACGAGCTTGGTGCCCACGCCGTCGGTACCGCTAATCAGAATCGGGTCTTCCATATCCTTAAGCGCGGCGGCCGAGAACAGACCACCGAAGCCGCCGATGCCGCCGATAACCTCGGGGCGATTGGTGTCCTTAACCATCTGCTTAATCGCGTCGACGGCACGGCCGCCCTCGGCGGTATCGACGCCGGCATCCTCATACGTCACATGCTTGCTGTCGCTCATCTGAGCCTTCCTCTCCCACTACCGTCCGCCGCGCGGGCGCCAAACGGTGCTCATAGTTGCGTTCATTTCGGCGCGCGCCATAACAACGCGCGCCGCTCAATCAACAAAACAGCAGGTAAAACCTACCAAAATAAACCTATCCCCACATGGCAGGTTTTAGGCCTCACCGTGCTTCTCTTCCCAGCTGCGGTCGTCGTATTTCTCGACCACGGCGTCGTCATCAAAGTGCAACGGCTTGTCCAGGTTGCGGGGCTTAAAGCCCTCCATGAACTTGTCGCGGCCAAAACTCTCGGGAATCGCCACGGGGTAGCGGCCGGTAAAGCACGCATCGCAGTAACCGCCCTTGGGCATGACCTTAAGCAGGCCCTCGACCGAAAGGAAGGCCAGCGAATCGGCGCCGATATACTCGCAAATCTCGTCGACCGTCTTGTTGGCGCTGATAAGCTGCGACTGCACGTCGGTATCGATACCGTAGAAGCACGGCCAGATGACCTCGGGTGAGTTGATGCGGATATGAATCTCCTTGGCGCCAGCGTTGCGTAGCATCTTGACGAGCTGCACCATGGTGGTGCCGCGCACGATGGAGTCGTCGATGACGACCAGGCGCTTGCCCTCGATGTTGTCGCGCAGCGGGTTGAGTTTCATACGCACGCCCATGGCGCGCAACTCCTGCGTAGGCTCAATAAACGTACGGCCCACGTAGCGGTTCTTGATAAGGCCCTCGCCAAAGGGAATACCGCTCTCGTGCGAATACCCCTCCGCGGGCGGCAGGCCGGAGTCGGGCACGCCGATGACCAGGTCGGCCTCGACGGGCTCCTCATGTGCCAGCTGACGACCCATGTCATAACGGCAGGCGTAGACGCTCTTGCCGTTCATGATGGAATCGGGGCGAGCGAAGTAGACCTGCTCAAAGATGCAGTTAGCAGGCTCTTCGGCGGCAGGCACGCCCTGCTCGGACACAAGGCCCTCGGCGCTGATGCGCAAAATCTCACCGGGACGGACGTCGCGGACGTACTCGGCGCCCACAATGTCGAGCGCACAAGTCTCGGAGGCGACGACCCAGCCGCCGGCGCGGGTGACATGGGTGGTGGCGTCGACCGTCGCGGCGCCGTCCTGCGACGGCAGTTGCGAAACGGATGCGGCATCGGCCTGGTCCAGGCCCTCGTCCACCAGCTTGCCCAGCACGAGCGGGCGAATGCCGTGCGGATCGCGGAATGCGTAGAGCGCCTGCTCGTTGATGAGCGTCATGGCGTAACCGCCGCGCACGAGCTCCATGGTCTTGCGAATGCCCTCGCGCAGATGGCCTGTACGCTGAGTAAAGTAGCCGATGAGTTTAGTCGCGACCTCGGAATCCGAGTTGGAGAGGAACGGCACGCCCAGCTCGATCAGCTGGCGGCGCAGCTCGTCGGTGTTGACGAGGGTGCCGTTGTGCGCAAGCGCGATAATGACGCTATTGATGGTAGAGAGGTGCGGCTGAGAGGCTTCCCAGCTCTTGGCGCCGGCGGTGCCGTAGCGCACATGGCCCACGGCCAGCTGACCGGAGAGCGTCGACAAGTCGGCATTGGAGAACACGCGGTCGAGCAGACCCAGATCCTTGCGGACCATAACCGTACCGCCGTCACCAACAGCGATTCCCGCCGATTCTTGGCCACGGTGCTGCAGTGCACGCAGGCCAAAGTACGTCAGTCGAGCCACGTCGCGATCGGGCGCCCAGACACCAAAAACGCCGCATTCCTCATGCAGCTGGTCGGAGTCCGGATCATACGTCGACATGGCGTTCACCTGTCCCGCGGCACGCTCGGCCGCGCGGATGGTTTCTTGAGACATGGCATCCCCTCAGAGCCTCGTATTTTGGCGTTACCCGCCTTATTATACGCACGGCGCGACGCGCTCCCCAGCGCATGAGCAGCGCTTTTTAAAAGCCCACCGAGCTAATAATCCGTTTTGCGGCCAAACATTTTATCGGTCTGCCCAGTGCAAGCGCCCGCGCTCCCAGATGGCCGCCGCGCCCACCGTTGAGGGTTGCATTGTTGCAATTGGGACGTTCGTCCTGTCTTTTGGCAGGTCGGCGGCGTATCCTTATAACCTACAACAAAGCGAGAAAGGTTCTGTATGGATCGAAACGAACTCGACCCCAGCGTCCCCAGCGCCACGGAGGTCAAGAAGATTCCCCTCATCATTAAGGTGTACGCCGTCCTGTGCATCCTGTCCGGCGTGGGCACACTCCCTTCGGTCGGCACCTTTATGTGGCAGGTCATCACCGCGCTCATTAACGGCAACGCCGCCGCCAAGCTCGGCGACAACACGCTCGTCGCGGTTGGACTCATCGTCGCCGGCATCATGCTCTCTGCGGCAAGTGCCGTCATCCTGATTATCTTTGGCCTGGACCTTATCAAAAACCAGCGCCGCAACGCCGCCCGCCTGTCCTATATCCTTATCGCATTCACCGTCATCGAGCTTTTGGTCGACGTGATGCTCCAGGGTATCGGACTCTTCTTGCTTCGTCCCGCCATCCAGCTCGGCATCCTCATCGCGCTTTCGGCTACCGTCGATCCCACGCTTCGTCAGGAGCGCGAACTGCAGCGCCGTCTGCAGGAGATGCTCGACCGCGACGCCGCCGCCGAGGGCTTGCTCGGCCGCGATGAAACCGGCGAGGGCTACATCAAGCTCAACTACTTCAACCTGTTCTGGGTATTCCTCGTCTGCTGCGTGCTCGGCCTGATCGCCGAGGACATCTGGCATATGACGGTCGACGACCCAGGCGTCTACCAGGACCGCGCCGGTATGCTGTTTGGTCCCTTCAGCCCCATCTATGGCTTTGGCGCCGTACTCATGACCATGGTGCTCAACCGCTTCTATAAAAAGAACCCCATCATCATTTTCCTGGTAAGCGCTGTGCTCGGCGCGAGCTTTGAGGTGTTCGTGGGCTGGTTTATGCAGACCTCATTTGGCGTGGTCTCGTGGAGCTACTCGCACATGAAGCTGTTCGGCATGCCCGACCCACTCGCCGTCCTTACGGGCGGACGCACCTGCACGGGCTTTGCCTGCCTGTGGGGCCTAGGTGGCCTTATCTGGATCAAGCTGCTGCTGCCGAGGCTGCTCAAGCTCATCAACATGATTCCGTGGAAGAGCCGCTACTCGGCTACCGTCATCTTTACCGTCATTATGCTGGTCGACGGCGTCATGACGCTGCAGTCGCTCGACTACTGGTACCAGCGCGTCAACGGCACGGAGCCGGATATTCCCGTCGCGCAGTTCTACGGCAAGTATTTCGATAACGACTACATGGAGAACCGCTTCCAGAGCATGACCATGAGCCCCAAGGATGCGACGCGTGTGTAGCGCCACGCAATGCCGAGATTTTCCAACGCACCGAAAAGCCCGCTGGCAGACTGATTGAACTGCCAACGGGCTTTTGCTGTAGATGGACTCGAATTGATCGCAAAGTCCTATGCCTCGCGCTCGACCTCGCTCACACACTCATTTTTGATGGTACCGACGAGCGCCTGCAGCGCATCGACCACATGCGGGCGAATGTCTCCGCCAATGAGTACGAGCATGATGTCATCGCCCACGGCGAGCTCGCCGCTCGCCAGCCACACGCGCACATAGCCGATACCCGGCATCGTGCGCGTTGCCTCGATAGCAGCCTGCACCTTTTCGGCATCGAAGCCAAACACCATGCCGCCCACCTTATGTCCAGGCGCCACACCATCTGTCTCGACCCCACGCACCTCGGACTTAGGCGTCGCACGCACCACGCCGTTGTGTGTCAGGTACATCCCGCAATCAGCCGCCGAAACATCGGCCTTGGCTTCGCGCAGCCAGGCATCAACCGAAGGCATCGATTTGCCACTTTCAAGCATCATTTCTCCTTTTTACCGTCATCGAGTAGCTCATTTGGGACGAGGCTCTTTTAGCTACTCTCGAACCACTTATTCCTCGACCGGCGTGAGCACCATGACTGCGCGCGTATTGCTAAATGACAGCGAACGACAGGTCACAAGCGTTACGACCTTGGTTGCCGAAGCGGCACGATCGGTGGCATCGCTCGCCACGGCAGAGGCACCGTCGAGCATCTCGGACAGGTAATTCTTCAGTCCGTCATCGCCCTCAAAGTTGGGTGTGCGCGCCTTGGCATACGTGTCCTCGACCACCTTGGTCGCCAGCGGGCGCAACTTATACGTCGCATCGCGCGTGATGTAGTACACGTATTCCATGCTGTCGAACGTCGCCTGATCGGTCGTATCCGAAATCACGTTGAACATCGAACCGTCATTCATGTGGTGGCCGTAGATCGTGGTCTGCTGATCCACCATGCCCGGCGCGGTGTCGTCGCTATCCAGGAAGATGGCACCCGACGCATTGGCCGTACCGTCGAACAGCGTGTTGAGGTACTTGGAGTTGTTGTTGGTTTGCACCACGGGGTAGTTGATGTTGGTGCCGGGCGCGTAGATCCAACCCACAACCTCGGGATTTGTCTGAGCAAGCGCATTGAAGTCGATAATCGGCACGCCGCTGGCGTCCTTGTCACTCACATATTGCTTTTCGATTTTTTGATACGACTCGCTCGCCTGCTTGTAGCCAATCTGCGCGTTGATAAAGATGGCGGCAGCGGCAACGATCAGGCCAATGCCGATAATGATGAGCAGTATGGGAATGACGGAGCGGCGCTTTTTGCGCGGCGGCTCGGTATAGCTCGATGGCGCGGTATGCGCCGAAGAGCGAGGTGACCTCTTGGCCGTACTGTATGACGAAGGGCGATATGCAGCAGGTGTATCCTGACGGCGATGCTTCGCCGGCGTCACGGGGCGCGGCGTGCGCGGCCGCTGAGGAGAGGATGTCCGACCCTGCTGCGGCGCGTGGGCTGCTCCCGACTTGACTGGATCGGGAATCCGAGAAGCCGAAAAACGCTTTCCCTGATAGTCGGACATGGCTCTCCTTATGCTGCAAATGGACTGGCAGAGCGCTTAGGCGTCAGCCATCTCCTGCTTCATCTTCTCGATAACCTTGCGGTACTCGGGATCGCAGGCGCCCAGGATCTGCGTGGCGTAGATGGCAGCGTTCTTGGCACCGTTGATAGCCACACAGGCAACGGGCACGCCCGAAGGCATCTGCACCATCGACAGCAGCGAGTCCATACCACCCAGATCGCTCGTCTTCATAGGCACGCCGATAACCGGCAGCGGCGTAAACGCAGCCACGACACCGCCCAGGTGAGCAGCCTTGCCGGCAGCAGCGATAATCACCTTGATGCCGCGGTCGGCAGCAGTCGAGGCCCACTCATGGACCTTCGCCGGCGTGCGGTGCGCGCTCGCAATCACGAGCTCATAGGGCACGCCCAGTGCCTCGAGCTCGGCGGTGCAACCTTCCATAACGCCCAGATCGGACTTGGAGCCCATGATGATCCCGACAACCGGCTTCTGATCTGCCATAAACAAAGACCTCCTGTTGAGAGCGGTGACGCGGCGAATCCGCGACCCTTAA
>ERZ1108170.138-NODE-138-length-59953-cov-4.265702_pt1 | contig 59953 bp, 54 predicted proteins | sample MGYA00403705_ERZ1108170 | MGnify/ENA primary metagenome ERZ1108170 (study PRJEB35170, sample SAMEA104062422) | human gut metagenome | biome: human gut; feature: human-associated habitat; material: faeces | place: Denmark | collected 2012-06-15 ...
TATAAACTCTTGGTCTTTCTTTTTTTCGGGACTATTCTTTTTTCACAGCCCCTTTATTTTTCATATAGCATTCCCCTATCTGCTGTCAATGCAAAAACTTTTTTATATCTTCTGCTGTACCATGGATTTTTTCTACCGCATCCTGAACCTGTTTAGCAACACCAAGGTTTTCCTCACTCAGCGCATGTACCTGCTCTGCACTTGCAGTAACTTCCTCTGTAGCTGCCGAAAGCTGGGAACAGTTTACCACAATCTTATTGTTGGAATCTGAAAGTCCGCTTACCTTTTTATTGACCTCTTCAATATGGGCAACCAGCTCACCTATATTTTTATTAAGCAGATTAAATGTTTCTGACGCAGCAAGAATCTTTTCTTTCTGATCTTCCGTTGCCTGTACAGAACCTTCTACTGATACAACCACATCATTTGCATTTGCATTCAGTTCGTTTGTAATTCTTGTAATTTCTTCCGTTGAACTTTTTGTCTGTTCCGCAAGCTGCCTGATCTGTTCTGCTACCACTGCAAATCCTCTTCCCGCTTCACCGGCGCGGGCACTTTCAATAGATGCATTCAGTGCTAACAGGTTTGTCTGACTGGAAATATTTAAGATCATGCCTGCAATTTCTTCCACTTCTTTTGTTTTATCCTGAAGTTTTGTCATTGCCGCAGTAACATCATGATTTGTATTTGTGATCTGCTCTGCCTGATCTTTCAACGCATCCATCACACGCATATTTTCCTGAATGCTGTCATTTGAATTCATTGCAATATCCACCATCTGTTTTGAACGCTCACTTGTTTCCTCGATCGCATCCTGGATCGTTGCAGTCATGGTATTCTGTTCTTCGATGCTGTTTGCATTCATTCCGGAAGCCGTTGTAATCTCCTGCATACTGCCAGTTACAGAATTGGTCGTCTCGACCAGTTTTCCGATCAGGCTGCTGCTCTTAACTGATTCTTCCTGAACAGTTTTGGAAATCTCAAGCACTCCCTGTAAAATTTCATTCTGCTTTTTGTGTTCCTCATCTATGGATCCAAGCGCATCTGCGTTAAACAATAATGTGATCTTTCCAATTCTTGAAACCATAAATAAAACGCCAAGCACGCCGACCACAGAACATATTGTATCCACGTTCAATACAGTAATACCCTTTATTCCCTGAACAATCGTAACGATCACGTAGAGAATACTCACTCCCACACAGGTTCTTTTTAATCCACCTTCATCATAGTACGGAATCTGTAACGCAACTAAAATGATCAGCACATACGTAATAAAATGTGCATCTGTCTGTACTCCGACTAACAGATACTCTAATCCCATCTCAAGCGTAGCAATCACTTTTAATTTTGCTGTTGCATGATCTTTATGATAAATAATCGTGTTCAAAACTGATGCGCCTATTATTAATACAGTATTCCCATATACTACTGCATTTACCAGATTCTGATTTGCCATGCGGAGCCACAGATACAGTAAAAACAATATTCCAAGAAATATGGTTGCACCTATATAGAACCGGTTCATCTTTCTGATCCGTTCCGCTTTATCATTATAAATATATTTCTTTTCTTCTTCCATATATTTTATCTCCCTGTACTTAAAATATGATCAATATTTTCTGCCATAACTTATCCGACCTGTCCGGATCTTAAGTTTAAGAATATTATGCTTCTTTTTTCTGTACAACCTCGCCCGGCTTCTTAAAAATTGAGTTTGCCGGGATCACTCCTCTGACACTCGAAAGAGGATATACATTGGTATGTCTGCCGATCACTGTTCCAGGATTTAATACAGAGTTGCATCCAACTTCCACAAAATCCCCAAGCATGGCACCAAACTTCTTTAATCCGGTCTCAATCTTCTTATTGCCGTCTTTTACAACGACCAGCGTCTTATCAGATTTCACATTTGATGTGATCGAACCCGCACCCATATGTGATTTATAACCAAGAATAGAATCGCCGACATAATTATAATGTGGCACCTGAACGGAATTAAAAATAATATCATTTTTCAGTTCGGTTGAATTACCGACAACGGAACCTTTTCCGACGATCGCACTGCCCCGGACAAATGCACAATGGCGGACTTCCGCATCCTCGTCAATGATCAGCGGTCCGTTTAAGCATGCGGTCGGTGCAACCTTTGCGCTCTTTGCCACCCAGATGTTTTCGCCTCTCTGCTCAAACTTTTCCGGATCTAATGTCGGTCCAAGTTTTTTGATAAAATCATTGATTCCTTGTAAAGCCTCCCACGGATATGTAAACTGTTCTAAATATTCTTTTGCGATCGTTTCATTTAAATCGTATAAATTGCTGATTTTTGCGTTTTCCATCTTTTCCTCCATCCTAGGATGCCTCTGCCACATGGATATGGATCCATCATGATTCTGACATTCCTGTTCGCATATTAATTGTATTGTAAAACGTTTTCACAGATCTGTCAAAACAATATTCGACGATTGAAAAAAGCAGGCTATAATCATCGAATATATTATATTTTACGGCATAAATTCATCTAAAAAATTACTTCCTGCCATCCATTCTGCATCTTCCTGTTCCTGAAATGCCGCAGCTTCATTCGCCATCGCAGCATAAAAATCGTCTGCTCCATCCGGTGTCTGTTCCGCCTGCACTTCTGACTGCCCCTCTGTCTCCTGTTTTTGCTGAGGCTCACTTCCCGGATTGTCAAAATCAAAGCTGATCCGTTCGTCCTCATATTTTAAGCAGGCATCAAATACATTTCCTGCTTTTGAGGTAAATCCGGTCACTTTTTCCTTTGTCTTTCCGGTTTCCAACAGCTCTTTTATGATTTCTTCCGAAAGCGGCACTTTCGCAACCGTATGCCCTAACCGGAAACCGCAGTCACACTCGTAATACCACTGGCTCTTCTTTAGAAATTCCCCACACCTCGGACATTTTACCGTTGTTTCCACCGGCTTTGGTTTCTCCGGGAAATCAAATGTGATCTGCCCCTCTTTCGTCAGTTTTAACGGAGCGTCAAATTTCATTCCGGTCTTAGCGATAAATCCTTCGATCACACCAGTTTTTCCATTGGTTAAAAGTTCTTTGACCTGTGCTTCTTTTAATTTTACTCCTGCAATCTGTCCAACCGAAAAGCGACAGCTTTCCGGATCATCTTTTTTGTAATTCGCACAACCGTAGCCAAATGGTGTTTTTACCATATCCCCGCCACAGACCGGGCATTTCACATCTTTTAATTTTGGTGCTTCCACATCCGAAAAATCGTATTTCAGTCCGGTGACCTTACCGGATTCATCTTTATTCAAAGCGATTCTTGCATCAAACTTCTTTCCGGTTTTTGATTTAAAACCACGGATTGTTGCGGTGCGTCCCTCTGTCAGAAGCTGTTTCACCTGTGCCTCATTTAACGTTTTTTCTCCCATCTTTCCAATGGAAAAACGGCAGCTTTCCGGATCATCTTTTTTATAATTGGCACAGCCATAACCGAACGGTGTCTGCACGATATCGCCGCCACAAAGCGGACAGGAAACATCTTTTATCTTTTTTGCCTCCACATGATCAAAGTCAAATTTTAAATACTTCCGACCGGTCTCATCCGTCTCTAATGCCACACAGGCATCAAATTTTTTGCCCGTCTTTGATTTAAAACCACGGATCGTCTCCGTTCTGCCGTCAGTTAAAAGTGCTTTCACCTGTGCCTCTGTCAGATCACGTCCTGCAAGTGTGCCGATGGCAAACCGGCAGCTCTGTGGATTTTGCTGATCATAGTTCATACAGCCATAGCCAAACGATGTCTTCTGAATCTGTCCACCGCACATCGGGCAGACCACATCCTCTAATATTTCCGCCTCATTCTTTGAAAAATCAAATTCGACTGTTTTTCTGCCGTCCTCCCCTGTTTTTAAACACAATGCTGCCGAAAACTTCTTTTTATTTTTTGCGGTAAACCCTTTTAAAACTTCTGTTTCTCCTTTTTGCAGCAGATCTGTCAGGTCATCCACACCGAGGGATTTTCCTGCAATTTTTCCGATGGAGAAGTAACAGCTTTCCGGATCATTTCGATGTTTCACACAGCTGTAGCCAAAGGACGTAATCTCCATGTCCGAACCGCAGACCGGACATTTGACTCCCTCCAATATTTCAGGTTCATTTTTGGAAAAGTCGAAATTAATGGATACTTTTCCTTCCTCATCTTTTTCGAGTACCAATGCCGCCGAAAAACGTTTTCTGGACTTTGAGATAAAACCGGAGAGCACTTCCGTGTGTCCTTTCGTCAGAAGTTCCACCACTTCTTCTTCCGCTAAATCTCTGCCCGCAATGGTTCCGACGGAAAATTTGCAGCCGCTTCCGTCCTTTTTATAATTGCTGCAGCCATAGCCGAATGGTGTCGTCTCCATCTCCCCACCACAGACCGGGCAGACTGCCTCTATTTTTTTCTTTGCGGCAAGCCCCCTTCCGCCTTTTCCGACAAACGGATGGATCTTCGCAGCAAGATTGCCGGTCAGATCATGTTCGATCATGGAAACGGTTTCTTTGCGGATAAACTCCTCCAGTTTACTGCGGTAATCTTCCATAATGACCGTTCCACGCGTAATGCCGTCGAGCCCTTTTTCCCAGGAAGCCGTCATTTTCGGATTTAAAAGTGCCGGCACAGTCATGCTCACCACCTCAAACACCATCTCTCCGATTGCTTCCGGACTTAGCACCTGTGTCTTTTTGTTCAGGTTCAGATACCCGATGCGTACCAGCTTGCGGATGATCTCGGCTCTCGTTGCGGAAGTACCGATTCCAGAGCCTTTGATCTGTTCTCTTAATTCTTCCTCCTCAATGAGCTGTCCTGCATTTTCCATCGCAAGCACCATGGAGCCGGAAGTATAGCGTTTCGGTGGTGCGGTCTTTCCCTCTTTGATCTCATAGCCGTCCACCTTCAAAGGATCACCGGTCTTTAACTGCTCTGCCAGTTTTAAGAGTCCCGCACTTTCATCCTCCTTATTGTCTTCATTTCCCGTTCTTCCCATGATTTCAAGAAATCCCGGATTTTTCAACGCCTTTGCAGATGCAAAAAGCTGTTCTGCCCCCACCTGTACCACCAGTTTGATCGTTTCATACTCCGCAGCCGGATAAAAGATACTTAAGAAGCGGCGCACGATCAGGTCATACACTCTTCTCTGTAAATCGCTCAACGAACCAAGTTCCGTGAGCTGTCCGGTCGGAATGATCGCATAGTGGTCTGTGATCTTTGAATCATCGGTATACTGTGTTCGCGCAATATTCCGGTAAGTGCCCTCTTTTAAAATACGCTCCGCATAAGTTTTTGTCGGCTCATAGGTTTTTAAACGGTTTAAGTTTTTCCCGATCTCCTTTGCAACTGCCGTCGAGAGCACTCTCGCATCCGTTCTCGGATAAGTTGTCAATTTTTTCTCATATAAATCCTGTGCCACCTGTAACGTCTCATCCGGGCTGATCTTATATCGTTTCGAACACTCTGCCTGTAACTCTGCAAGGTTAAATAATAACGGTGCTTTCTTTCTGGAGGTGCCGCGTTCTAAGGATTTTACGACCGCCTGTTTCCCGTCAAGTTCACCGATCAGATTTTCCGCGCTTTCGCGCTTTTTAAAACCATTCTCCTTATACAAAAGAGGGGATTCAAAATATTTAGAACCATTTACCGCTTTCCACTCTGCAGTAACTGTCTCCTCAGTTTCTACACTTTCCGGTAAAAATTCTCCCACCACACGGTAAAATGGCGTCTCCGCAAAATTACGGATCTCCCGCTCACGGATCACGACCATTCCAAGCACACAGGTCATCACACGTCCCACTGCGATCGCCGTATAACTCTTTGTCGCGGCAGCATCATTTAATAATTTTCCATATTTGACTGACATTGCCCTGGAAAAATTGATTCCCATTGCATAATCTTCAATCGTGCGCATGATACCGGATTTCGCCAGATTATCATACTCTGCCATCGGCTTTGCCTCACGGATACCACGCAGGATTTCTTCCTCCGTCTGTGAATCGATCCAGACACGAAGCTCTTTCATCCCAGGTCTGACTCCACCAAAGCGTCTGATATTTTCCTCGATCGTCTGTCCTTCTTTTCCGGCATCACCTGCCCAGTAAACCGTCTCTATATCCTCCCTGAAAAGCATCCGGTGCACCGTATCATACTGTTTGCCGACACTTGGTATTACATTATATTTATATTCTTCCGGCAGAAACGGCAAATCTTCCAACCGCCATCTTTTATATTTTTCATCATATTCTTCCGGATAAACCATCTCCACTAAATGTCCGACACACCATGTGATAACATATTTGTCATTTTCAATGTATCCGTCATTTCTCCCGCTCACGCCAAGAATCCTTGCAAACTCCTGCGCTACACTTGGTTTCTCCGTTATTATCAAAGATTTCGCCACTAAAATATTTCTCCGTTTCTGATTACTTAACCTTTATTTCGCATAAGAGAAATTATAACATTTTTAAATTTTTTAGGCAATATAAAACGCCACCGGAGATTCTCCGATGACGTTTCTCTACTTCTTGTTTCAATTATTTCTTTGTAATATACCCCTGTGCTTTTAATAACTCTGCGCAAAGCACTGCACCGCCTGCCGCACCGCGGACTGTATTGTGGGAAAGTCCGACAAACTTCCAGTCGTATACGGTATCCTCTCTCAATCTGCCAACAGAGATACCCATTCCGTTCTCATAGTTGACATCTAAGGAAACCTGTGGTCTGTTGTCTTCCTCTAAGTACTGGATGAACTGCTTTGGTGCACTCGGAAGTCCTAACTCCTGTGGAACACCGCTAAAGTTCTTCAATGCCTCAATCAGCTGCTCTTTGGTCGGGTTTTTCTTGAATTTCACAAATACTGCTGCTGTATGTCCGTTTAATACAGGAACACGGATACACTGGCAGGTGATTACCGGTGATTCTGCCGGAACAATCGCTTTTTTCTCAGCATCCACATATCCCCAGATACGAAGCGGTTCTTTCTCGGATTTTTCTTCCTCGCCACCGATGTAAGGAATGATGTTTCCTACCATCTCAGGCCAGTCTTTAAATGTCTTACCTGCACCGGAAATTGCCTGATATGTCGTTGCAACTACCTCATACGGCTCGAACTCTTTCCATGCAGTAAGTACCGGCGCATAACTCTGGATGGAGCAGTTTGGTTTTACGGCAACGAAACCGCGTTTGGTGCCAAGACGCTCTTTCTGGTATTTGATAACTTCCATATGTTCCGGATTTACCTCCGGCACTACCATAGGAACATCTGGTGTCCAGCGGTGTGCACTGTTATTAGAAACAACCGGTGTCTCTGTCTTTGCGTAATCTTCCTCGATCTTTTTGATTTCTTCTTTTGTCATATCTACTGCGGAAAATACGAAGTCAACCTCTGCAGCTACTTTTTCTACCTCATTGACATTCATGACAACAATATTTTTCACTGCCTCCGGCATTGGAGTATCCATCTTCCAGCGGTCACCAACTGCCTGCTCATAGGTTTTTCCGGCACTTCTCGGACTTGCTGCAATGGTTGTTACCTCAAACCATGGGTGGTTCTCTAAAAGAGAGATAAATCTCTGTCCTACCATACCTGTTCCGCCAAGAATACCAACTTTTAACTTTTCGCTCATTTTGCTCTAATCTCCTCGTCCCTTATTCTTTGTTTGTCCGCCTGCCGCAAACATGTGTCTGTCATAGTGAATATATTATGCTATTTTCCGAAAAAAAGCAATGCTTATTTTGTCAAAGTTTCCTGTGTTTTTGGCGAAAACTTGTGCATTTGTCACAATATCACGTCAGTGTGTAAAAGTATTACATCCATTCCTTACTCAGATATTCACGCTCTTTTTCAATGACTTTCTCCATCGCTTCTTTACCCGGAGCACCAACTGTCAGACGTTTATTGACACATGTTTCCATAGAGATGGCATCATAGATATCTTCCTCAAATACCGGACTGATCGCTTTTAATTCCTCTAAGCTCATATCATCGATCGTGATTTTTTTATCGAGACAGTAAAGCACGATACGTCCCACGATTCCATGTGCATCGCGGAACGGAACACCATGATTTACCAGATAATCAGCCGCATCTGTCGCATTTGTAAATCCATGATTTGCAGACTGGCGCATCCTGTCCTTATTAAAACGCATAGTGGCAAGCATACCATTGAATAAAGCAACACATCCTTTTACGGTATCCATCGCATCGAAAGAAAGCTCCTTATCCTCCTGCATATCTTTATTGTATGCAAGCGGGATTCCCTTCATGGTTGTAAGCAGTGACATCAGTGCACCGTAGACACGTCCGGTCTTACCGCGCACTAACTCTGCGATATCCGGGTTTTTCTTCTGCGGCATGATACTGCTGCCGGTACTGTATGCATCATCGATCTCCACAAACTGATATTCATTGGAATTCCAGATGATAACCTCCTCCGAAAAACGGGAAAGATGCATCATGATCGTTGCACATGCTGACAAAAATTCGATCAGGTAGTCACGGTCTGAAACACCGTCCATACTATTTAAAGTCGGTCCGTAAAAGCCGAGCAGTTCTGCAGTATATTCACGGTCTAACGGGTAAGTCGTTCCGGCAAGCGCACCAGAGCCAAGCGGGCAGTAATTCATGCGCTCGTAAATGTCATGCAGACGCAGACGGTCGCGTTTAAACATTTCAAAATAAGCCCCCATATGATGTGCCAGCGTAATCGGCTGTGCTTTCTGCAAATGGGTAAATCCCGGCATAATCGTTTCTGTATTTTCTTCCATAATGTGTAAGATCGTAGTCAGAAGTTCTTTTAATAATCCGTCCACTGCAAGTACTTCATCTCTGGTATAAAGACGCATATCAAGTGCCACCTGGTCATTACGGCTGCGTCCGGTATGTAGTTTTTTACCGGTATCTCCCAGACGGTCAATCAGATTTGCCTCCACAAAACTGTGAATATCCTCATATTCCGATGTGATCTGTAATTTTCCACTCTCCACATCCTCTTTAATCTCCTGCAGTGTTGTGATGATATCGTTCATCTCCTGCTCTGTCAAAATGCCCTGTTTTCCAAGCATTTTGACGTGAGCGATACTGCCTTCGATATCCTGTTTATAAAATTTCTGATCAAATGTGATAGACGCATTGAAATTATATACAAGCTGATCTGTCGCCTTTGTGAAACGTCCTCCCCATAACTGTGCCATATCTAAATCCTCACTTTCTCGTTGTTTATCACTTCATTCTACATGAAGTGACTTTTTCCCGCAAGTCCCTGTTGTATTTTTATGCAGACCTTTTGTTTTATTTATTCATCATTTCTATTTGTTTTTTCCTATTCTTCCCCTAAATAAAAGAAATCTTTTACCGTATTTTTCGTATCCATCAGATTGTTATACTGCAGGATCCTGTATTCTTCCAGCTTGTCATAATATGGGGAAGTCTCATCCTCCACATCATATAATTTACCGTCCGCTCCAATATATCCATTGTAAGTTAAAACCGGAACTTCCTCATACATATCCAGAATAAATTTCTGATATCCGGTGAGTGCTCCTCCTGCAAGCTGCATAACTTTTGCTCCCAGATAGTTCGGGCTGATCATTTCGATCTTTTCCTCTCCAATATCATAATTCGCCCAGATTTTAAACGGTACAATATATTTTTGTAAAGGTACATCCTCGTCATAATTCATTTTGATATTCGGCTGATGATCTCCAAATATAACAATAATCGTCGGTTCTTCTTCTTTCTCAAAATAAGAGATCAGCATTTTATATGCATCATCTGTCTTTTTCAAAAGGTTGCAATAAGTATAGAGTTTGACATCATCTTTATATTCCTCGTTGCTGACGGTGATATCGTAGTCCATATTATCAAATAATTCGTCATATGCACTGTGATTCTGCATCGTCACGTTAAACAAAAATGCCGGTCTGTCACTTGTCTTTTTATTCTCCTCATACAATTCAATCAGTTTCTTAAAATCTGCTTCATCTGAGATAAATTTTCTGTAGCGCAAAGGATTCTCAAAATCCTCTTCTGTCAGGAAGTCATCAAAACCAAGCGCACTATACGCAGCCGTGCGGTTATAGCCGGTTGGCTTATATGGATGCACTGCCAGTTCCTCAGAATACCCCATCGCCCTAAAGCTTCTGGTTAATGACTCATGCGCTTTATCAGCCTTCAGATAACTCTGATACGGTGCAACTCCGAAAGTCAGAAAAGCTTTGCTGTTTCCGGTTAAGAACTCATACTCTGTATTTGCAGTCTGCCCACCGTGAATAGAGACATACATATTCCCTGATATAGTATTTTCTTTCAAACTCTTAAAAAATGGCAGTGTCGGCTCATTTGTCTGCAGATGATATAATTCCTCATAGTCAGAAAATGCCTCATCCATGATCACGATCACATTTGGCATGGAAGCTGCGTCTGTATCTGTCACTTCATCCGTTGTGTACTTAGACATCAGAGCCGCCAGTGTCTCCTCGGAATACCCATCCGGTTCCGGCGTAACAAGGAACCCAAGGCTTCCAAATAACGTAACTGCAGTTCCATTTCTCTGATAACTTCTCTGCGGCTTATACTGTGTTAATTTCGGGCTTTTCAGCAATACTCCATTTACCACCAGCTGGCTAAAGATCAATGTATATGCCAGTGCCACCACAATGCCGGCAGCTCTCGTCTTAACACTGTTAAAATACTTACGTTCTTTTAATTTGCGTATGATAATAATGTAATCGACCAGCATCATAAGTGTCAGCAATACTTTAAGACTGATCGTATAATCATAGGAATCCGCCACACTTAATGCGCTCGCAACCAGTGTGAAATCAGACATCAAAAGGGCTGTTCCCCTGAAATCAGCGACATATAAGTTTGCCACCTGAAATGCAAACCACAAAATGACCGGCAAGATCAGACTCCAGTGAGAACTGTTAAACAGTGCAATAAAAATTACTGCAAAAAAAGCTATGACAACCAGGTTAAAGAAATAATTTCTTGCTCCAAGCGCAAACAGGTTCGACTCAAACATTACCTCTAACATAACAAAAGTTATGATAGGTGATAATACTGTAATCATGAGAGTGATTACTTTTTGCCTCTCATCTGACAGTTTATTTTTCCAGCGGATCACAGCCACACTGAATGCGCCTGCTGCCAAAAAGATAATAATCTTCTTAATATCCAGGACTCTTTGTGTTATTTTTTCCGTCCCATCCATAACATGCACTTTTGTAAAAAACAAGCCGTTTACAATCGCATAAATGAAAATAACACCAATCCAGATATACCCGATTACCTCCTTATGTTCTTTCAGCCATACGGCCCATCTTTTTTGTTCTTTTTCCATGACATTTCTCCTAAAACTTTTATTGTATCTTTGTATTTCACACCTGACCTGCAGCTTTCGCCGCAATCTGTGCGTCTCGCTCCCTCTTTGAAAATACGCAGCCACAATAATACTGGCGGTACATCCCATATTCTTCTGAAAGTTCTACAGAACGTTTGTAACCGTTCTTCTTTTTAAAATCTGAATTTAAATATGCAATCCCATATTGTTCCGACAGACGGTCTCCGATCTCGTTTAATTTTTCCGCATTTTTGAGCGGACTGATAGACAACGTTGTCGTAAAATAATCCATATGAAGCTTTTTTGCCATTTCTGCCGATTCCCTAAGCCGCATTTCATAGCAACGAAAACATCGTTCGCCACCTTCTTTTACATTTTCGAGTCCTTGCGCCATCTGATAAAAACGTTCCTTATCATAGTTTCCCTCCACGAAAGAGATCGCATATTTTGCTGGCAGTCTCTCAATAAAATGCTGCTGCTCTGCTACACGCTTTGTATATTCTTCTTCCGGATAAATATTCGGATTATAATAAAAAACTGTAATTTTAAAATACTGTGATAAATATTCCAGGCAATAAGAACTGCATGGTGCACAGCAGCTGTGAAGCAACAGGGAAGAAACTTTTTTTTCGCTTTGATTTTTCGCTATGGTTTCCTCTAACATTTTCTGATAATTCTGTTTCAATCTTTTGCCCCCCATGACAGTATTTCTTCTGCACGTGCCTTCCAGGTATGCCCGGTACAAAAAGTCCGGTATGCATTTTCCCGGATTTTTATCCGGAGTTCTTCATTTTCCATCAGTTCTCCTGCAGCTTCCGAAAGCGAATCGATTCTTGTCAATGAATAAAACATCATATCCATGCGGTCTTTAAAATTAGAACGCCGGTATGGATTTTCATCGGTCAGCACTACAGTACGGTTTGCCATTCCGGCGATTGCCCGATCATGGATGCCACGGTTAAAAATGGGAGAGACATCGAGCATAATCTGTTCTCTTGCAATTTTTTCAAAAGACAGATCAAAGGTAACCGATTTCCCGATCGTCCGGTATTTCTTATAAGGTGTCTGATATTTTTCCCACCCCTCACCGACTAAATGAACCGGTATCTTCTTTTTTAAGAGTTCATCCAATGCTGCTTTTCGAAAATAATCCCGGATATAAGCGTCTGAAGCATACATCGCATTCATGAAAAGAGCAAACTGTGCATTGTCAAGTTCCATGCCATCTTCTTTTAAACATTCCGCAAACGCTTCTTCCATCGGAAGTTCCGGTGCATTTATCCTCATCTCTATGATTCGCTTCATCATCCCACGAAACGGCTCCGGTGCTGCCTTTACGATATCATATACCTTTTCCGGTGCATCATAAGTTCCCATGAAAAGGACATGGTCTGCCGGATTTTTTTCACCGTCAAACAAAGCAACTGTTGCACCAAGCGGAAGCATATGTACACTCTTTACCTGGGGATGATATCTTTTTACATATTCTGCCTGCCCCTCATCAAGTACGATCGCATGAAAATTTTTTGCCTGTGTCATTAGACAATTATAGTGAAACAGTGGATGATCCACAATGTAATCGTAAAAAGGACCATCAATCAGATCGATCACCGGTGTCCCATCATCCATTACAAGCCGTGGCAGCAGTGAATTAAAATCAAAAACTGCACGGTATTTTTTCCAAAAAAACGTGGAAAGTACGGTATCCAAATCATCCTGGGCGGTAAATTCACATACCGTTGTTTCATACCCCAGATCTTCGAATGCCGCCGCAAGCTGATGTGCAAAAAAATTCCCGGACAAATAGCAGATTTCTCTGGAACAGAATACCAAAATCTTTTCCTGTGATTCCATCTGTTATTCCTCTATTCCAAACATTTCCGCACAGATACGTTTTCCATGCTCCGTCCGAAAAATATTTTTGTACGCATTCATTACAGCTTCTTTCGTCACACCATCCTCATATAAATTGACCAGGAAATCAGCCTCCACCAGTATCTGATAATCCAGCCCATCTATCTTATCATATGTGTGGTGATGTCCGACCAGATAAGACACCCTGCGGATCACATTCTCATCAAAATGCAGTCCTTTAAGCATCTCCTCTGCCACTGCGGGGCCTTCCTGCTCCTGGAGTTTTCCACTACAGTTTCCATATTTTTTCTCTGCTACCCTGATTCCGATGTCATGCACATAGGCAGCTGCTTCAAGCGTCAAAAGTTCTTCGCCCTGCATGCCGGAAAGTTTCCCGATCAGCTTTGCATAACTGTGTACCTTTGTAAAATGCTGAATTCTTTTCGGATCATTACTATAATACCGGATCATTTCACAAAATAATTGATTTAAATCCATCCTTTTTTCCTCCTGAACAAATATAAACGGACTCCTGCTAAAAGTCTCCCCAAAGCAAAAGTCCGTTTTCATGCTCTCTTCTTAATCTCTTACATAGCGCAGGCATAAAATTCCGACTAAATATTCCACCACGCAAAGCACCATAAAAACAGTTGCTCCCGTGAGAACCCCTGCTATGATCTGAACGATCACAGCGATCGCATGCAGCCAGATCGGCACATCATGCAGACAGCAGGCAATCCCTGCCTCTAATAACACGATCAGGCAGACCGGTACAACCGGCATATGCAGTGCGATGATTCCTACCAGAATAACCACAAGTGCTGCAACAATGACTGCAAACAGCATCAGCATACTCTGATTCTCTGCGAACAGCGTTCCCAGTGTGCCTCCTATGCTCTTTTTTCTGCGCTGTTTTATGGATACGCGCGGCTCCTCTTTTTTTACATAATTTTCAGGTTCACTCATACCTTAATCCCTCTCCTCTTTCTACTGTAATGTCATCCGGATCAACGCTTCCGCCATCCGAAGACATGTTGCCTTTCGACATTATAACAACTTATAACAAAAAGAACAAGTAGTTTTCACTTTACCCTTCTTCAAAAAGGATGTATACTTGTACAACGTAAATAACTTTCTGACAGAAATGGAGAACCCAATGAATACAACGATAAATAAAACTCAGACCTGGTGTTCCATGTGGGGAAATGCGGTTTCAATCGCAGAACACCGTCCTGAGAGTTATGCAAAAGATATCACACTACGCTATCCGGTCTATGCGCCGTTTGACGGAACCGCCTTAAGATTTACCTTTGATAATTACTGTGGCAGTGAGCCTGTCTCCATCACAAAAGCAACTGTCTCCATTGCAGACTGTAACAGCATCCATTGCGATAACATCACAGGAAAATCAGATCTTTCCTGTCCTATGTCAGAATCTGCAACCGCACAGATCACTTTCGGCGGAAATACTTCTGTGACACTTTCCGCACACGGACGGATCGTAAGTGATGACATTTCTTTCCCAGTCAAGACCGATCAGACACTCTGCGTCAACCTTTATTTTGCGGATTTTACCCTGATGCAGTCAGCGGTTCTGATTACAGGCCCTCTCTCAAAAGGCTTTTTCTCGCTGGGTGATCAGACCTCTGTGGGATGTCTTTCTCCCGATACAAGTAAAACAACAAACTGGTTTTATTTTCTCAGTAATATAGATATTTTAACATCACCGGACAATCATGCTGTGATCTGTTATGGCGACTCCATCACTGCACAGGCATGGCCGGACGAATTAACGCTGCGTTTAAAGCAGGAAGGCAAACATCATACTTCCATTATACGGCGTGCTGCAAGTGGTACAAGAATCCTGCGCCAGTATGACTGTATCACCTACGCTTCGTACGGTCTGAAAGGAAGCAACCGCTTTTCACACGAAATACCGACTGCAGGTGCAGACACCATTATCATCCAGCAGGGAATCAATGACATCATCCATCCGGTCGGACGCGACATCAATTTATTCCGCCCCATGAGCGACCTTCCGACCGCAGAAGAACTCATAAACGGACTCAAATGGTACGCAGATCAGGCACATGCTTTGGGATTATCTGTTTATATCGGAACACTGCTTCCAATCGAGGGCTGGCGCACATATGCTCCATTTCGTGAGGAATTAAAAAATCAGGTAAATGAATGGATCCGCTCTGTAGACGGCTTTGAGGGATGTATTGACTTTGATCTTGCATTGCGCGATACCTGTCATCCCACTTCATTCAAGTCAGGTTATGACAGCGGCGATCATCTGCATCCGAGCGATGCCGGTTACCGGGCCATGGCAGACGCTGTATCTGCATCTTTTCTTTATTAAATATACTCTCATTGCGTTTTCCGCGGACATGCTATTATCGCAAACAATAGAATGCATATTCTGCGGGCATTCTATTGTCATGAATTAAAAATCGCACCGCAGCCGGATTTGTTTCCTGCCACGGTGCGATTTTAACTGACAACACCTTCTCAATTTTTACGCTTCATCTAAATGCTTTCGTACTCTCTGGATCAACATTTCTAATGCAACCGTATTTTCCCCGCCTTCCGGAATAATAATATCCGCACGCCGTTTGCTCGGTTCCACAAATTGTTCATGCATCGGTTTTACTGTAGTCAGATACTGATTTATGACACTGTCTAATGAACGTCCGCGTTCTTTTACGTCTCTTACGATTCTTCGCAGAATACGGACATCCGCATCCGTATCCACAAACACACGAATATCCATCAGCTCACAGAGACTCTGCTCTGCAAAAATCAAAATGCCCTCAAGTACGATGACCGGCGCAGGTTCTACAAGAATCGTCCTGTCAGAGCGATTATGGATCGTATAATCATAGACCGGCATCTGAATCGCATTTCCTTTTTTCAGTTCTCTGATATGCTCACATAAAAGTTCTGTATCAAACGCATCCGGATGGTCATAATTCAGTTTTGACCGGTCCTCATAGCTCATCTCATCATGACGCTTATAATAATTATCATGCCGCAAAATACTGACCTCATCACGGCCAAAACTGTCTACCACTTTATCCGCCAGAGTCGTTTTTCCGCTTCCGGTTCCTCCTGCAATTCCAATTAAAATTATATTTTTTGCCTCTGCCATAATACCGTTTCCTTTCGTATCCTGATGCACCTTTTGACACCCGAATCCTATGAATTAAAAAAGCAAGCGGAACTTTTCAGAAATCACTTGCTCTCTCGTCCTTCCGGCATTCCGGAATCCATAAGCCAATAGTCGGACTCGAACCGACGACCTACGCATTACGAATGCGTTGCTCTACCAACTGAGCCATATTGGCAATCAATGCAGGCTATCTTTTCGACTTGCGCCATACTTGATTAGTATATACATTTTTTAGAAAAAATGCAATACTTTTTTTCATATTTTTTTAATTGCTAAACAACTTTTTCATTTCTTATTGACTTTTCCTATAAAATGCATAAAATAATCTTGTTTACCTATTGTAAACAAAACATATATTTTTACAATTACCAAAATTATTACAGAATGGAGACTTCTATGGATATCGGAAAGCGTATGAAAGAGCTTCGCATCCAGTACGGTCTGACACAGCAGGAACTTGCTGACCGTTCCGAACTGACCAAAGGATTTATTTCCCAGCTGGAACGCAACCAGAACTCTCCGTCCATTGGCACACTGCTTGATATCATACAGTGTCTCGGCACAACACCTGCCGAATTTTTTACGGACGAAGAACCGGAACAGATCGTATTTGAAAAAGATGACTATTTTGAAAAAATCAGTGAAGATGGAAATAAAAAGATCGAATGGATTATACCAAATGCCCAGAAAAACAGCATGGAGCCGGTTCGCCTTACTTTAAAACCCGGTGGTTCCTCCGATACACATCTGCCTCATGCGGGTGAAGAATTCGGTTATGTACTAAAAGGAACCGTGCACGTTTTTTACGGTGGAAGGACATATACCGTACGTGCAGGTGAGTCTTTTTATTTTCAGGCAGGGAAAAAACACCGTCTGGAAAACAACGGAAACCGGGATGCCATCCTGATCTGGGTATCCACACCTCCAAGTTTTTAATCTGTATTTTACATACCACTTAGAAAGGGACATCGTTTCTTCTGCTATTTATAAAGAAACGCTTTAAACACAAATGAGCAAAAAATTGATCAATCTGACAGGTATTTCAAAATCCTACGGCGATCATGTCGTGCTGGATGACTTAAATTTATATATCCGTGAAAATGAATTTATCACACTTCTCGGTCCTTCCGGATGTGGAAAAACAACTACGCTTCGTATCATTGGCGGTTTTGAGACACCGGATGCCGGAAGTGTTGTTTTTGACGGCAAAGATATCACGTCACTGCCGCCAAACGAGCGCAACTTAAATACGGTTTTCCAAAAATACGCACTTTTCCCGCACATGTCGATTGCAGAAAATATTGCGTTTGGACTGCGGATTAAGAAAAAAAGCAAAGAATATATCAATGATAAAATCCGTTATGCACTGAAATTAGTAAATCTGGAAGGTTTTGAAAACCGCTCCATCGACTCTTTGAGCGGCGGTCAGCAGCAGCGTATCGCAATCGCCCGCGCCATTGTAAACGAACCCAAAGTTCTCCTTTTAGATGAACCGCTCGGTGCTCTTGATTTAAAACTCCGCCAGGACATGCAATACGAGTTGATCCGTCTGAAAAATGAGCTTGGCATCACATTCGTGTTCGTTACACATGACCAGGAAGAGGCACTGACCATGTCCGATACGATCGTTGTCATGAACCAGGGCTATATCCAGCAGATCGGTACTCCGGAGATGATCTACAATGAGCCTGTCAATGCATTTGTTGCTGATTTTATCGGCGACAGTAACATCATAAATGGAACCATGATTCAGGACAAAGTTGTAGAAATTCTGGCTGTAAAGATTCCTTGTGTTGACGAAGGGTTTGGCTGTAACACGCCTGTCGATGTTGTGATTCGCCCGGAAGATGTTGAGATCACAGAGCCCGGGGCAGGTTTTATGGATGGTGATATCGTATCCATTATTTTTAAGGGTGTCCACTATGAGATCAGCATTATGGCAAATGGCTATGAATGGCTGGTTCACACTACAAAAATGTATCCGGTCGGCACACATGTCGGCATCAGCGTGATCCCATTTAATATCCAGATCATGAACAAACCGGAATCTGAAGATGAGGAGGCTGTGGAGATCAATGCGTAAATTAGGCAGACAGCTGTTAGCAGGGCCCTATCTGGTATGGATGATCGGGTTTATCCTGCTGCCGATCGTTATTATCTTATATTATGCCGTTACCAATCCTGCAGGCGCCTTTACCTGGGACAATATCGCAGCGATTGCAGATCCGGTGCATGTAAAATCCATTCTGCTTTCCTTAAAGCTTGGTTTTTTCTGCACACTGGTCTGTCTGCTGCTCGCCTACCCGCTTGCCATGATTTTAAACAGCTTTCATTTCAAGCATCAGAGTTTCGTCGTATTTTTATTCGTGCTTCCGATGTGGATGAATTTTATGCTGCGTATTCTTGCATGGAGACTGCTGCTTTCTAACAACGGTATTGTAAATGCACTGTTTGGACACTTTGGTTTCGGTCCAATAAAAATGTTAAACACACCGACTGCTGTTGTATTCGGCATGGTATATGATTTTCTTCCATTTATGATCCTGCCGATCTACAACTCTATGGCGCGTATCAAACCGGATGTCATCGAAGCTGCAAAAGACCTCGGTGCTAATTCCCTGACCATACTGATCCGCATTATTTTTCCACTAACACTCTCCGGTATCATCAGCGGAATCGTCATGGTTTTTGTTCCTGCTCTTACCTCTTTCGTAATCTCCGATCTGCTCGGCGGCGGTAAAGTTCTTTTGATTGGAAATGTCATTGAACAGGAATTTATGCAGGGAAGCAACTGGAACTTAGGTTCCGGTCTTTCCGTTGTGCTTATGATTTTCGTCATCGCAAGTATGGCGGTCATGAATATTTTTGATAAAGATCAGGGAGGAACTGCTGTATGTTAAAGAAGGCTGCATCCCGCATTTATCTTGCGGTCATCTTTTTATTTTTATATCTCCCGATTCTTGTTTTGGTCATTCTTTCCTTTAACAATTCCAAATCAAGAGTCGTGTGGGGTGGATTCACTTTAAAATGGTACGCTTCCTGTTTTACGGATGAAACGATCATGAGTGCACTGATCATGACACTTCAGATTACACTTTGTGCCGCAGTGCTCTCCACACTGATCGGCACACTTGCTGCTATCGGGATCAGTGCGATGAAAAAACGTGGCACCACACTGATGCTCGGTGCTACCAATATTCCACTGTTAAATGCAGATATTGTGACTGGAATATCACTTATGCTGCTTTTTGTAAAGTTTTTGAATCTTGGGGTTGTGACGGTACTCATCGCACATATCACATTCGATATTCCGTATGTAATTTTGAATGTACTTCCAAAATTAAAACAGGTAAACCAAAACACCTATGAAGCTGCCTTAGATCTTGGTGCCTCACCGCTTTATGCCTTTTATAAAGTGATCTGGCCAGACATAAAATCCGGTGTATTTTCCGGGTTTTTAATGGCGGTAACAATGTCTTTAGACGATTTTTCCATCACCTTTTTTACGAAAGGTGCCGGTGTGAATACCCTTTCGACCATGCTCTATACGGAGCTTCGAAAAGGTGTGCGCCCGGAACTTTATGCACTTTCCACGCTGCTGTTTTTTGCCGCATTTCTTCTGCTGCTTGTCATGAACCGCAGATCAGATAAGGCCAGATAATGTTTCATTTCTATGACAGATACAAAGATTCGTGTAATGCCCAAAAAGGCGGGCAAGAATGGAGATTTTGATGAAAAAAACTATGGTTATTCCGCTTTTACTTCTCAGCACCCTTTTTATCGCGGGCTGTGGAACTAAAGATACAGCCGACGACAATTCACTGGTTGTGTTAAATTATGGAAAGTACATGGATAGTTCTGTTTTAAAACTGTTTGAACAGGAAACCGGCACTCATGTCAAACTAGAAGAATACGAAAGTCCTGAAGAAATGTACACCAAATATAAAGCCGGTTCCATCGCCTATGATCTGATCTGTACTTCCGACTATATGGTAGAACGTCTGATCTCCGAAGGTGAAGCAAAGAAAATCGACTTTGACAATTTTACTTATTACAAAAATATAGATTCCTCGATCATTGATGCCGCAAGGATTTTTGATCCGGATGCCTCCTATTCCATGCCATATTTTTATGGAACGCTAGGCATACTCTACAATACCACCATGGTCACGGATGACGAAGTATCCTCCTGGAACATCCTGTGGGATGAACACTATAAGGATTCCATTATCATGCAGAATTCTGTGCGTGATTCGTTTGTTCCGGCTCTTCGTCTGTTAAATTATGACATCAATACAGAAAATGAAACCGAACTGAATGAAGCTGTTGATCTTTTGATTAAGCAAAAACCTCTTGTCTACGCCTATTATGTGGATGAAACCGCTGATGAAATGGCTGCCGGTAATGCAGCAATGGCACTGGTTTATTCCGGGGAAGCTGCCACTGCAATGGAGTTAAATGATGACCTCTCCTATACGGTCCCAAAAGAAGGTTCAAACCTCTGGATCGATTCCTGGTTCATTCCAAAAAGCTGCAAAAATCAGGAAAATGCCGAAAAATTTCTTGATTTTCTCTGTCGCGGGGATGTTGCCATGAAAAATTTCGATTACGTCTGCTATGCCACACCAAATCTCGCCGTAATCGATCAGCTGGATGAGGAGGCTCTGAGTGATACCACAATTTTCCCTCCACAGGAAACTTTAGATAACTGTACTGTGTACAAACAGTTTGATGAGTCCACAACTTCTCTTTATAGTTATCTCTGGAAAAAATTAAAATCCGAATAATTTTTCTTGCATTTGTAGTATATATGTGTTATAGTAAGTCCACGCTATTTTTTGCGTGGACTTTCCCCGTTCTATAGATACTATTGATAACAATTTCACAGACAGAACTATCTTCTCCTGCATTGCAGATTTATTCCGGATACATCATAGTTTTATCCCGGAAATAGATCATTCTTACAGGAGGTCTTTATGACATATCAGACATTTAAACAGCAGATCAGACAATCTTTACAGGACTCATTTGGTTCTGACGTCTCCATTATCCTTCAGGACATTTTAAAAAATAACAATACCCACTTAGACGGACTGACCGTTTTAATTCCGGGCTGTAATATCTCACCAACGATTTACTTAAATGACTATTTTCACGCATACGAAAACGGCCGGTCTTTTTCTGATATCTGTACCGAAATCCGAACCATTTATCAGCATAATAAACCTGCTCACAGTATCGACATCTCTTTTTTCACAAACTATGAAAAAGTGCAGTCCCGGATTATCTTTAAACTGATCAATTATGAGCGCAACAAAACTCTGTTAGCAGACGTTCCCCATTTTCGATTTCTCGATTTAGCGATTGTATTCAACTGTCTGATCGGTATTTACCCGGATGATATCAGCCAGTCATTTTCAAAAGAAAACACTTCCAGCCCTGCGGCGTCCCATGGCAGCTCTGCAACGATCCTGATACATAATCATCATCTTTCCTTCTGGAATATCACAAAAGATGACCTATATGCACTCGCATGCAAAAACACACCGGATCTCCAGCATTACGAACTGCGCAATATGAGCGACGTGCTAAAAGAGCTTCTTTCTGATGATGAGAGTTCTGCTCTCCTCACGCCACCTGCACCTTTCCCGATGTACGTGCTTTCCAATCGCACAAAATTAAACGGCTCTGCCTGCATTCTATATCAGGATTTGCTAAAAAATTTTGCCGAGCGCTTAAGAAGCGATCTCTACATCCTTCCAAGCAGCATCCATGAAGTTCTTATTATCCCTGTCAATTCTTTTGCCTCATCGCCTGATCCTCTGCTTTCTTCCGCAAATGATTTCCAGGACACCAGCCAGCAGTCCTACCGGGAACTTTCAGAAATGGTCCGGGAAGTCAATGCCACACAACTTTCCACAGAGGATATTCTCTCCGACCATGTATATTATTTTTCAAGGGAAAGCAGCCGTATCACCATGTAAATTTTATCATCAGACTGTCGTATAATTTTTCATATTCCGCCACGGATGCGTTCCACGAAAAATCCTGACTCATGCCATGTTTCACCAGTATATCCCAATCTTTTTTATGCTGGTAAAATACAGATAATGCATAACGGATCGTTGCAAGCATCTCATGTGCATTGTAATTTGCAAAAGAAAAACCGGTTCCCTCTTTTGTATATTCATTATATGGAACGACCGTATCCTTAAGTCCGCCCGTTTCTCGTACAATCGGAACTGTGCCATAACGGAGACTCATCAACTGACTTAACCCGCACGGTTCAAACAGGGACGGCATTAAAAATGCATCACAGGAGGCATAAATCTGATGTGCAAGTTCTTCCGAATATCCAATATGCACCTTCATCTTATCCGGATATTTTCCTGTAAAATAAGACAACATATCCTGATAACGTGCCTCCCCGGTTCCTGCAACAACAAACTGTACCCGTTCCGTACTAAGCAGTTCATCTAAAATGTATGCGATCAGATCAAACCCCTTCTGATCTGTCATCCGTGACACCATGCCGATCAAAAATACATCTCTGTCTACCGGAAGGGAAACCTCTTTTTGCAGGCGTGCCTTGTTAAGTGTCTTTCCTTCCTTATAATTTACCTCGTTATAATGATTAGACAGATAGACATCTCTCTGTGGATCGTATTCGGTATAATCCAATCCGTTCAGAATCCCGGAAAGTTTATCCCTGCACGCATACATAAGTCCTTCTAATCCTTCACCGCCCTCCGGTGTGGTGATCTCGTAAGCATATGTCGGGCTGACGGTAGTGACCGCATCCGCATAAACTACACCGCCTTTTAAGTAATTCGCCTCACCGTACGACTCTAACTTATCCGATGTAAAAATCTGTTCCGGCAACCCTGTAATATCCATAACAGCAGGCAGTTTCCATCTTCCCTGAAACTTCAGATTATGAATGGAAAATACCGTCTTTATGCCTGTATAATATTCTTCATCTCCATATAAGGTCCGCAAAAATACAGGAAGCAGTCCAGTCTGCCAGTCATGACAGTGGATGATATCCGGGCAAAAATCAAGATACGGCAATGCCTCTAACACTGCCTTTGAGAAAAATGCAAACTTCTCTACATCCTCATAAATATTGTTATATGGTGCATTTCCGGCAAAATAGAATTCATTGTCTACCAGATAGTAAGTGATCCCATCATACATTGTCTCAAAAATACCGACATATTGTTTTCTCCAGCTCAGATTCACGTAAAAATGGCACAAGAAATGAAGCTGTCCTTTCCACCGTTCATCCATGCAGACATATTTAGGAAGAATAACTCTCACGTCGTAATTCTTCTTGTCAAAATATTTCGGCAATGAGCCTGTTACATCTGCAAGTCCTCCGGTTTTCATAAAAGGCACAGCTTCTGAAGCCGCAAATAATATTTTTTTCATGTCATAAACCCTCCAGCCCAAAAATTTATTTTTTTATAAACTTTTGAAAATCTAAAGAATATTATAACTCTTTTTCACTTTTCTGAAAAGTATTAATACATTTTATGTTCCAATCGAATACGATCCGTGATCAATGCAATAAATTCCGAATTGGTTGGCTTTCCCTTTCCATTGTGGATCGTGTAACCGAACATCTCATCTATCGTATCCATTTTTCCTCTGCTCCACGCGACCTCAATCGCATGACGGATTGCTCTCTCCACCCTGCTTGATGTCGTCTGATATTTCTTTGCGATAGTCGGATAGAGGATCTTCGTAATAGAATTCAACATCTCCATATCGTTTACTGACATAACAATGGCATCCCTTAAGTATTGATATCCTTTGATATGTGCCGGAACACCAATCTCATGAATAATCTCTGTTACATCTGCTTCAAGACTACGCTCACTGACTGCTTCTGCTTTCTCATATGCGTTTACCTTACGTTTTTCTATTCCCGGCACACTGCGGTTTTTAATCCGTTTGATCCGGTCAATGATCATATCATTGTCAAATGGCTTCATAATATAATAAGATGCACCCATGTTGATTGCATCTTCCGTAATACGGTCTTGTCCGATTGCGCTGATCATGATAAATGCCGGGTGTTTTTTGATTGTCTTATCTTTGTTCACACGACTAAGTACCCCAAGTCCATCCAACTTGGGCATTACGATATCAAGCAGTACAATATCCGGTTCTTTTGTTTTTATCACACGATAAGCTTCCTCACCGTCTTTTGCTGTTCCCACCACATTCAATTCGTCATCACTTTCGATAATATCCCCTAATAACTGTAACATTATCTCATTATCATCAGCAATTGCTACACTTAATTTTTCCATTTCAAGCCCTCCTGTGACAAAACAATAGAAAGTGTGCAGTGCAAACTTCCTATTATCATGAATTATTTGCAAATTGATGATACTTATTTTTAGTCAAATTATTTTGTCGAACGCAGTCGTCAAGTGCAAAAATTTATATATATTATGAATTATTCTACAATAATGCGGAACCCATCCCGTCCGTTTTCTTTTACCTCATACAATGCTTTATCTGCATGTTCAATCAGGCTATATCTGTTTTCCTGCCTGCTTGGCAGAAAACGGGCATATCCCTGTGAGATCGTAACAGTCGTCTGTCTGCCTGAATCGCTGTCTTCTATATGTAACTGCTGCAGTTCCTTTTTTATGTTTTCTGCAATATCTGTGATCGTTTCTTCTTCTCCGTTCTGGATGAGCAGAACAAATTCATCTCCGCCAAATCTATATGCTTTTCCATTTTTTTCAACTGACTTTTTCAAGACATCTGCAACATTTTTAAGGCAGCGATCACCGTGAATATGTCCATATGTATCATTATGCTGTTTAAAACAATCGATATCAAGCAGTCCGCACAAATCACTCATATCTTCAATATAATCTGCTGCATTTGAATCATCAATGCCGCCTTTTATCAGTTCATCCAGATTCTCATACACATATTCTTTTTTCCCAATGCACCAGTAAAGTCTGGATTTCAATGTCAGATAGGAGTATCTGTACATTTCATTTATCATACTCTTGCTGCATTTTTCTAATTTATGAAGTTCTTCACATGCATCATCCAGCCGGTCAAGTTCTCCATACGACTTCATAAGATTCATGTGTGTGATCAGATACCTTATTTGAAAATTCTCATTCTCTGTGTCCGTAACTTTTTCAAGTTCATCTGCAGACTTTTCAAAATATCCAATTGCCTTCTGATGCTGCTGTATTTCCTGATATCTGGAACCGATATTGTTGTATGCCAATGCCAGAACGGACGATATTCCATGTTTTTTTGAACATTCCAGCACTTCTAAATAACAATCCATTGAAGCTGATTCATTTCCAAGTGAACCATAGATGACGCCCATCATATTCTGCGCATATGCATACTGTTCATAGTTTTTTCCATCCGATAAATATCCATTGCATTCTGCGTTAAAGTTGCAGCTTTATTTAATTTTTTTGCAAAAAAGGCTACCCGGCCTTCCTTCATATATTCTGCTGCTAATTTATCTATTTCACTCTCTGTATGCATATGTTACCTACTTAAAAATGTCACTTTTTGTTTAATAATATCATATTTGTCTGTGATGTCAAAGCATTTTCTCAATGAATATCCCATAGCCCATGGTTGGATCATTGACAAGCACATGCGTAACCGCTCCAATCAGTTTTCCGTCCTGAATGATAGGACTGCCGCTCATCCCCTGTACGATTCCACCTGTCAGTTCTAACAGTTCGGGATCTGTAACCCGGATCAGGATTCCCTTATTTTCCTCACTTCCCCTGTAATCAACACTCTCCACCATCACCTCATATTTTTTGCTCTCACCGGAAACAGACGATACAATAAATGCACTTCCAATTTTAATATCCTGTTTATAACGCACTTCATAACACTCCCCATTTTCTAACCACTTCAAATTTCCGTTTAAGACTCCATGAATGCCCAGACCGGTATTCTGCATGATCGATCCTATTTTTGTGCTGTCTCCGTATTGAATAATACCGGAAAGTTCTCCGGGAGTACCTGACTTACCTTTCTTGATACCCACAATATCCGTGTGATAGAGATACCCTTCTGCCATACTCATAATTGTTCCGGTATCACTGTCGCTCACTGCATGTCCAAGTGCCGCATAGGTTCCATCTGCTCTGTAATACGTGAGTGTTCCCACTCCCGCAAGATCATCCCTCACCCAGATACCGAGCATATATTTTCCGCTGACACTTTTCACGGGATCTAAAGAAACTTCAATATACTCCTCTCCACGCATGATCCCAAGAATATCTTTTCCTGCTCCGGCTTCATTCACTGCTATAGCAAGTTCTTCCTTCTCACTGACTGCCCTTCCGTTGACACTGACAATGTAATCTCCGCTTTTCACAAGATTTTCTGACGGTTTTACTTCTCTTCCATCTGTTCTCTCTACCTCTCCATTCCCAATTACAAGAACGCCCTTCGTTTTTGCATAAATTCCAACCGGCATTCCACTGGCATAAACCGTTTCCGGCTCCACTAGCATGACCGTGATATCCTTAACAGGAAATATTCCAAATAATCTGCAATTCACATGATACATGAACGGTGAATCTTTTGTCTGATATTCAAACACTTCCGTACTGTCCTGCTTTAGCACAATACTGACCGGAACTTTAAAATCATAAGATACCGTCTCTCCCGCCCGCACATATATCTCATCCGGCACAGCATTCTCAAATGATCTCACAGCAAAAAGCAGCGTAAAAAAGAAACCCATACAGGTAAGATTCAGCATAATTCTATAATAAGCACTTATCTTTTTCATTTTTCCTCTCCTGTTTTCCCCATCTTTCGCAAAAAAAGAAGATATCCTGTTTCGATATCTCCTTTTTATTATATGTGCTTTTTTATTTTTCACGCCGTTATTTATCCAAACCGCCCTGCCACTTCTTTACAATCCAGCCGCTTTTTGGAATTATTAATTTTTCTTTTTTGCAGCAAGTTCTTTCATTTCCCGTGCACTTTCCCTTACTTTATCCGTAATTTCAACACCGCCAAGCATACGGGACAATTCATCCACGATCTCTGCTTCTGCAAGCCGTCTGATTTTTGATACGGTTGCACCATTTGAGACAGCCTTCTCAATCAGATAATGTGCATCCGCCATCGCTGCAATCTGCGGCAGATGTGTGATGCAGATGACCTGATGTGTGTGTCCTAAAAGATTCATTTTCTCGGAAACCATCTGTGCAGTACGCCCGCTGATTCCACTGTCAATCTCGTCAAAGATCAGTGTTTCAACCTCATCCTGATCCGCGAGTACTGTTTTTACCGCAAGCATGATCCTCGAGAGTTCGCCTCCGGATGCCACTTTTCCAAGCGGACGCACCGGTTCTCCGGGATTTGTTGAAATCATAAATTCTGCGTCGTCATATCCGTTTGCCGTATAATTTGACAGCTTATCAAAACGCATCTCAAATACAACATCTAAAAAGTTCAGATCTTTCAATGCTTCCGTCACCGCGGCAACCAGTTTTTCTGCATATTTTTTACGGATGTCAGATACTTTTTTACAGCTTTTCTGCAGTTTTTGCTCTGCGCATTTTACTTTTTCTTTTAAATCTGCCAGGTAAGTATCATAATCTTTTAAGCGAAGCAGACGTTCCTTTTTTTCTTCACACGCGCTTAAGATCTCCTCAATGGTACTTCCATATTTTGATTTTAAATGATTTAATTCATCCAGACGTTTTTCCAGATGATAAAATGTTTCCTCGTCAAAATCCGTATCTTCCAGATAGTCCGCAATCTCGCGGTTAAAATCACCTAACAGATTATCGATCTGTGTAAGAGTCTCTTCCATATCGGCAATTTTCTCATCATATGCCGATACGCCGGAGAGTTCTCTTAACGCACGTCCGGTCAGCTCCGATGCCTGATCCATTCCCCCGGTATACTGATATGCCTGATTCAGTGCTTCTAAAATCTTCTTTCCATTGATAAAACGCTTATACTTTGTCTCTATTTCCTCATCTTCGCCCACCGTAAGTCCTGCTTCTTCAATCTCACCAACTTCATACTCTAAAAATGAGACTTCCCTTAATCGTTCTTCCTCATCCACATCCGCATCATTTAGCTCTGACACAAATTTCTTATAGTCCTTATAAGCTTCTGCCAATTCCTTTTTCGGCTGTTCGATTTCTTCTTTTGCATAACTGTCAAGGATCTCTAAATGCTTTTTTTTCGATAAAAGTGACTGATGCTCATGCTGTCCATGAATGTCTATCAAAACCGAAGCAATTTCTCTTACTTTTGAAGCCGGCACACTCTCGCCATTGACTTTCGATACACCACGTCCACCCGTAATTCTGCGGCTTAAGATAACCTCATCATCTTCAATCTCCACATCTAACTGTTTCAATATGTTTTTCTGTTTTTCCGTAACAGAAAAAATAAGTTCCACAAGTGCTGTTTTTTCCGGGTCACGCAGCATTTCTTTTTGGATTTTCCCCCCAAGTGCAAGATTGATTGATCCGATGATAATCGACTTTCCAGCACCTGTCTCACCTGATAGAATATTCAGTCCCCCGGCGAAATCAACCTCTGATTCATCAATCAGTGCCAAGTTTTTTACATGTAGATTTTGTAACATAGAATCTCCTTCCTGCGCTCTCTTTGCGCATTCTCTCCCGGAAGTATCTCCTCTTTTCTGACAGCCTGTTATTCTTCTACAATTTTGCGCAACCGTCCCATAACTTCAACCGTTTCCTGTACACTTCTGACTGCGCACATGATTGTATCATCTCCTGCAATACAGCCCACCACTTCGTGCAGATGCATTGCATCAAGTGCTGCAGCCACCGCCATTGCCATTCCTGACACGGTCTTGATCACAAGAATATTCTGTGCCATATCCATAGAAACAAATCCATCGCGGAACACTCTTGTATATTTTTCAGACAGATCCTCATTTGCCTCCATCAATGCAACATACTTCTGCCTGCCCCCATTGACTGCTACTTTTGTCAGCTTTAATTCCCGAATATCCCTCGAAACCGTCGCCTGGGTCACCTGATACCCTTCCCTCTCTAAATAATCTGATAATTCTTCCTGGGTTTCGATATTATTCTTTTTTATCAGTTCAAGTATTTTTGCCTGTCTCTTTGTTTTCATACTTTCTCCTGTTCTAAAGATATATCCTCTCTTATGTATAAGCACTCATCTTCCTGCGCAGTATTTCAAGGAAACTCTCACTGCTCAGTTTACAGATCCTTGCGGTATCTTCTGCCTTGCGCACCACAAAACGGTCTCCAACTTCCAAACGCACCTTGCTGTCTCCATCAAAACTGACTTCTACCATCTCGTCTTTCTGGGAACGGCGCTTTCCGAGTTCTACGGTAACCTCTTCATCTGCACTGATCACAATACTTTTAGAACTTAAGTTATGATCATTAATCGGAGTGATCAGCATCATCTGTGCTTTCGGATCTACGATCGGACCGCCTGCAGACATATTATACCCTGTAGAACCGGTTGGTGTCGATATAATGATTCCATCTGCGCGGAATGTGTTCAAATACTCTCCATTGACATAGACGATCAGATTTACCACGGAAAGTGCTCCGGTCCTGTGAATCACCACGTCGTTGAGTGCAATTTCTGCCGGCAGGATTTTTCCTTTTTTGATTCCATATCCGCCAAGCATCATCCGCTCTTCGACCATATAGTCATCTTCCATCAGCTTATCAACTGCCGCAAATACATCCTTTTCTTCAAGTTCACACAGATATCCCAGCGTTCCAAGATTGACACCGATCAAAGGCAGTCTGCTCTTTACCAGCGCAGCTGCAGCCCGGATCAGCGTACCGTCTCCGCCAAGCACTAAAACTCCCTGTGTTTCTTTTGGAATATCTTCCCTGTGCGGTGCCGCCTCCCCCGGTGTTTCTCCATTACTAAAAAAAACACTGCAGGAGCCACCCTTTTTTTCAATGTATTCTTTGATACGATTGGTCAATTTTCCTTTAGAATCCTTATAATAGTTTGTGATAATCAGAAAATTTTTCATTTATTTGTCCAGTTCTCCATGTGCTGCCTCTACCACTTTTTGTACATCAACAGATTCTTCCACGCCTGCCTGTCCGGCTTCCGCTTCTTTTTTCAGGTGCACAAGATATTCAATATTTCCTTCCGGTCCCTTGATTGGCGAGTATTCCAGATGAAATACAGAAAATCCAATGGAAAGTGCAAATGATATCACCTTATCGATCACTTCTTCATGTACGGATTTATCACGCACCACCCCTTTTTTCCCTACTTTTTCCCTTCCCGCTTCAAACTGTGGTTTGATCAGGCACACCATCTCACCGCCATCCGCCAACAATTCTCTCGCAGGACCAAGTACTTTCGTCAGGGAAATAAATGAGACATCGACTGATGCAAAATCTAATACATCATCGATATCCTGTGGTGTCACATAACGAATATTGGTTTTTTCCATACAGACCACACGCGGATCCTGTCTTAATTTCCATGCAAACTGACCATATCCTACATCAACAGAATACACTTTTTTTGCACCATTTTGAAGCATGCAGTCTGTAAAGCCTCCGGTTGACGCCCCGATATCCATACAGATCTTGTCATTTAAGTCGATATCAAAATGTGTCATTGCTTTTTCAAGCTTTAATCCGCCTCTGCTTACATATTTCAATGTATTTCCTTTTATCTCGATCTTTGCCTCTGTATCAAACATGGACCCCGCCTTGTCCTCGCGTTCATTTTCCACGAACACATTGCCCTCCATGATCATTGTCTTTGCTTTTTCCCTGGACGGTGCCAGTCCTCTGTTTACCAACAGTATATCCAATCTTTCTTTCAATGAATCTGTATCCTTTCTGCCTTATAATGGACGATAAGCCTCTTTGATCCGTTTTAATATGGTATCTGTATCAATCCCTACTTCACGGTAAAGAATATCGACATTTCCATGTTCCACATACTCGTCCGGAATTGCAATATTAAGTACATTCACATAAATTCCCTGTTCATTATAAAAACGGGTAATATGCTCTCCGAAGCCGCCATTTATAACATTTTCTTCCATGGTAACGATCAGTGTATGTTTTGATGCAGCCTCCATTAACATCTGCGTATCGAGTGGTTTTGCAAAGCGAGCATTGATAAGACTTGCCTGGATGCTCTCTTCCTTTAATGACGCATGCACTTTTTCAGCTGTTTTAACCATTGATCCGAATGCAACCAGTGCGATCTCAGATTCACGGTAGATCCATTCACTCTTACCGACGGAAATCGGCTGCCTGTATTCTTTCAGTCCGTCATATGCTTCCCCACGCGGATACCTCACCGCAATTGGTGTTGGGAAATCAACCGCATATTTGATCATATCGGAAAGCTCCCATTTATTTTTGGGTGCCATGATCGTCATGTTTGGAATCGTGGACAGGTATGATATATCAAAAATACCCTGATGTGTCTCTCCGTCGCTGCCCACAAGTCCTGCCCTGTCAATTGCAAAAACAACCGGCAGATTCTGAATACACACATCATGCAGGATCTGGTCATATGCACGCTGCAGGAAGGATGAGTATACCGCAAAGATCGGTTTTAACCCTGCCGCTGCAAGTCCCGCTGCAAAAGTAACTGCGTGCTCCTCCGCAATCCCAACATCAAAAAATCGATCCGGGAACATATTGTGAAAACGTTTCAGTCCTGTACCGTCCGTCATTGCCGCCGTGATCGCCACCACTTTTTCATCACGGTCACCGAGTTTACGCATCACCGTTGAAAAAATATCTGTATAGTTTGCTTTCACTCTCGGTTTGCTTGGCAATCCGGTCTCAATATCAAACGGCTCTGTACCATGAAATCTCGCCGGATGACGTTCCGCCGGCAGATATCCTGCACCTTTGTGTGTTAAGACATGCACCATGACCGGGCCTTCAATATTGGATGCTTCTTTCAGAAGTCTTAAAATTCCTTTCATATCGCTGCCATCAACAGGTCCTAAATAAATGATTCCCATCTCTTCAAAAAGCATGCCCGGGATAAACAGTTGCTTAATCCCACTTTTGGTCTTGCGGATCCGCTCTACCATTTTATTGCCATATACCGGAATCTTATTCAAAGAATTCATCACGCCCATTTTCAGATCCAGATAGGCATCTGCTGTACGGAAGCCGGATAAATAAGTTGAGAGTCCACCGACGTTTTCAGAAATAGACATATTGTTATCGTTCAGCACAATAATAAAATTAGATTTTAACTGTGCTGCATTGTTTAAAGCCTCAAAAGCCATGCCCCCGGTCAGCGCACCATCTCCGATCACAGATACAACCTTGTAATCTTCACCCGAAATCTCTCTTGCATGCGCATAGCCAAGACCTGCCGAAATCGAAGTAGAACTGTGCCCCGTATCAAAGCAGTCACAGTCACTCTCTTTTCTTTTAGGGAATCCACTCATTCCGCCATATTTGCGAAGTGTATCAAAATTTTCCCTTCTTCCGGTTAAAAGTTTGTGTGTGTAAGACTGATGGCCAACATCCCATATCAGCTTGTCCTTTGGCAGATCCAAAAACAGATGAAGTGCCATGGTAAGCTCTACAACACCCAGATTCGATGCTAAGTGTCCACCGGTAACCGATATTTTCTGAATTAAAAATTCACGAATCTCATCCGCTAATATCTCTAACTCTTCCTCTGAGAGTTCTTTGATATCATTTTCTTTTTTTATCTTTTCCAATATCATACTGACTTCCTCTGTTTCCCGGTTTTCTATTTTACCGACTATTATTCATGATAATAGAATATCTGTAAAACATGCCTTCTATTATTTTTCACGCGAAATCAGATAACGCAATAATTCTGTCAGAAATTCATTTTTTACAACCAGCGTTTCCATCTGTGCGATTGCCTTTTCCGAAAGGTCTGCGACATCCTGTTTTGCTTTTTCGATTCCCTCATATGTTACATATGTACTCTTATGATTTTTTTCATCACTGCCGATCGGTTTTCCCAGCACTTCCATTGTACTCGTCACATCAAGGATATCATCCTGTATCTGAAATGCCAGACCAACTTTTGATGCCACTTCTTCCACAATCTTCTGTTCGTTCCCAGTTGCCCCTGCAAGAACGGCTCCGATCATCATAGATGCTTCGATCAGGGCACTGGTCTTAAGACGATAAATAAAATCAAGCTTCTCTTTTGTCATATCACAGGTATTCTCAGACTCCACGTCCACGGTCTGTCCGCCAACCATCCCGTAAATTCCCGCTTTTGCAGACAGAATACGGATTGCTTTTCCAATCCCCGGATTCTGCGGTTCAATATCCAGTGCCTTCGTTGCAGTCTCAAATGCATATGTCAAAAGGGCATCGCCTGCAAGAATTGCCATCGCTTCCCCATACACCACATGCGTTGTCTTCTTGCCACGACGGTATTCATCATTGTCCATCGCCGGAAGATCATCATGCACCAGTGAGTAGGTGTGTATCATCTCAATGGCTGCCATAAATGGTTCAATCACTTTTGATCTGCCGCCAAACAGCCGATAGGTCTCTAACATCAGAATTGGTCTTAATCTTTTTCCTCCTGCAAGGAAGCTGTAATTCATTGCTTCAATCACAGTTTTCTGATATCCTTCTTCCTTTGGCAGATAGGAACTTATGATCTGTTCTGCCTCATCTGTGTGTCTGCCTATTTCCGTTTTGATATCCATATCTGCTCCTCCCTATGTGCAATCTGACACTTAAAATTCTTCCAGTTCTCCTTTGGCATTTAAAATCTGCATCTTTTTTTCTACGGTATCTAACATCGCATTGCACTCTTTTAATTTTTCCACACCGCTCTGATACAGTAAAAATGACTGTTCCAATGAAATCTCCGGCTGTTCCATCTGTTTTAAAATATTCTCAAGCTCTGCAAAATTCTCTTCCAGCACAGGCTTGTTCTTCGTTTCATCGCTCATGTAAAACCTCCGTCACTTCTGCTTCCAACGCACCTTTTAACAGGCGGATCTTTACATGGTCACCCGCCTTCACATTCTCTGTGTCTGTCAGCGTATGTCCGTTTTCATCCGTCACATAGGAATATCCCTGTGCAAGCTTTTTTAATGGTGACACACCCTCTAATCTTTCTGACAGTAACGCCAGTCTGTGTCTGCGCAGTTCGATCAAATGCTCCATGCGGTTTGTTAACTGTTCTTCCAGATCTGACGCATATTTTCGTTTTTCGCGCAGCTGTCCTTCGGGACTCAGATATGAAAGTCTGTCTGACGCATGTGCTAATTCTTTTCGCATCTGCTGGATACGCTGCATATTCAAAAAGAACATTCGTTCCTTTATCTCATCAAGTCTTCCTGCCACCGCCGCATAATCAAACACTGCAAGTTCTGCTGCTGCCGACGGTGTTGGTGCGCGAAGGTCTGCCACAAAATCGGCAATCGTCCAGTCTGTCTCATGACCGACTGCAGAAATGATCGGTGTCTCACACTCAAAAATAGCACGTGCCACTTCTTCCTCATTGAATGCCCACAGATCCTCGATTGAACCACCGCCCCTGCCGACGATCATAACATCCACTCCAAGCGCATCTAATGCATGGATTCCGTTTACAATACTCTCTACAGCACCATCTCCCTGCACCAGGGCAGGATATAAAATAAGCTGCACAAACGGGTTCCGTCTCGCAGATATATTGCGGATATCCTGCACGGCAGCTCCGGTTGGTGCCGTCACAACACCAATCCTCATTGCATACGGTGGTATCGGTTGTTTATATTCCGGTGCAAACATACCCATTTCTTCTAATTCCTGTTTCAGAGTTTCAAACTTCTGGTACAGGTTTCCAGCACCATCCAACTCAATCTCTCTCGCATAGATCTGATACTTTCCATCGCGCTCGTACACCTCCACCGAGCCCGTCACGACTACCTGGTCTCCCTCTTTCATCTGGAACTTCAGACCTTTTCTGCTGCCCGCAAACATGACTGCGTTAAGAGTTCCGGACGTATCTTTTATCGTAAAATAAATATGACCGGACGTATGATATTTGCAATTTGATACCTCTCCCTTTACGCTGATCCGCTGCAGCATAAAGTCCTGGGCAAACATATTTTTGATATATGTATTCACCTGCCGTACGGAATATACGTTTTTCATCATACCAGCTTCGCCAGTATACCGTTTACAAATGCAGGTGAGTTATCTGTGCCATACTGTTTTGCAAGTTCCACTGCCTCATTGATCGCAACTTTTGCTGGTACATCCTCATCATAAAGCATCTCATAAACTGCCAGACGAATCAGCGCCAGATCAACTTTTCCCATTCTTCCTGTTTTCCAGCCTTCTGAAACCTCGTTGATCTTTGCATCGATCTCCTCTAACTTGTCTGAAATATTTCCTACTTTTTCAAAAATATATGCCCTGTCTTTTTCTTTCCAATCGCAGGCATCATCCTCACACAACGCAATCTGCTCTGACATTTCTTCCTGATTATAAAATTCTACACGGAACAGCATTTTAAAAACCTGCTCTCTTATCTCTCTTCTGGTCATATTCTTTTCTTCTGTCATCCTTTCTTATTTTATTCTTTTACGCATAAGGAAAAAGGATGTCGCTCAAGACACCCTCTTTTTCTTAGAATAGCATTATTTATTGTTGCCCATGTCCACACTTGCGATACGGATGTTCACTACGGATACTTCAAGTCCTGTCATATTTTCAATCGCATTTTTTACTCTGTCCTGTACTTTGGCAGATACCTCCGGAATGGAATAACCATAAGAGATATTCAGCGCAACGTCCACATTGACGGTTCCCTCAAGCACCTCTACACGAATGCCTTTGGAAAGATTCTTCATGCCAAGCTTACTAACGAGTTCATTTGTAATGTTACCAGCCATGGAACCTACCCCTTCAACCTCTGTAGCGGCAAGTCCTGCAATGATGGCAACTACTTCATCTGCTATCTTCACTTCTCCCAAATTACCATCCTTTATTTTAAATGTTTTTCTATCCTCACCCATCGCTAATTGCCTCCTAAGTGATATTATAAACCCATTATAACAGACTATTCTTATTTTGGAAACTAAAATTTGTATAAAACTGTGGAGTTGAAACATGTGTCATTTTATGCAATTTTATAATTTTCTGAAACCATTGCAAAATCAGCGTGAAGCCAGTATTTCCGCCGTATCAATAAACTCATACGGGGTCGTCTGGTATACATAGTAGTTCAGCCAATTCGAATACAGGATATTCCCATGTGACCGCCACTCCAGTCTTGGTTTCTTCGTATCATCATCATCCGGGTAATAGTTGACCGGAAGATCGATTGGCAGACCTTTTTCTTTATCGCGCTTATATTCTTTGTCAAGTGTAACACGGTCATATTCCGGATGTCCCATAACAAAAATACGTCTGCCCTCATCTGCGATTGCGAGAAATACACCCGCTTCGTCAGACTCAGCAAGGATCGTCAGATCCGGTATTTTACGGATATCTTCCGCACGCACTTCCGTATGTCTTGAATGCGGCGCCATAAAATAGTCATCAAAGCCACGAACTAACGGCACTTTACGGTTCATGACATGATGCTCAAACACACCGAATACCTTTTTTTCCAACAGATGTTTTTTCAGACCATAATGATAATAAAGCCCTGCCTGTGCTCCCCAGCACAAATGCATTGTGGATGTCACATGCGTTTTGGTCCACTCAAAAATATCACACATTTCCTTCCAGTAGTCCACTTCCTCAAACTCCATCTGTTCCACCGGAGCCCCTGTGATGATGAGCCCGTCAAAATAACGGTTTTTTACCCCATCAAATGTCTCATAAAACTTATTTAAATGACTCATAGAAGTATTTTTGGACTCATGCGATGATACTGTAATAAATGTTACATTAATCTGCAGCGGTGTGTTAGACAAAGATCGCAATAACTGCAGTTCTGTATCCTCTTTTAACGGCATTAAGTTCAGGATTCCAATCTCAATAACGCGGATATCCTGATGTGTTGCTCGGCTTTCATCCATAACAAATATATTTTCCTTTTCCAATATCTCTTTCGCCGGTAAATCACTCTGTGTCTTAATTGGCATACTATTCTCCATTCTCTGAGCAACTTGTTGCGAAGATGCGACGAGAATCTCAAATTCTCGTAGGCATGTTTTTTATGCCTTGCACTAAAAGATATTTGTTTTGCTCAGAAACAAATATCTGTGTGGCAAATAAACTATCGAGCTTATTTGCCACACTATTCTCCATTCTCTGCATTGAGTCCAAGCAGGGCAAACAGTTCTTCTTCCGTGAGCACTGTGATTCCAAGTTCCTGTGCCTTTGTCAGTTTGCTGCCTGCGCTTTCTCCTGCAACAACATAATCTGTCTTTTTCGATACGGAACCAGACACTTTTCCACCGTATTTCTCCACCAGTTCCACAGCTTCTTTTCTTCCAAGCGTCGGCAGTGTGCCTGTAATCACTACGGTCTTTCCGCTGACCGCCGAGTCGATCGTCTCGTTCTCCTCCGCTTCCATATTTACGCCTGAATCTTTCAGTCGGGTGATCATTTCTTTGTTTTTTTCATCATGGAAAAAACGGAAAATACAATCTGCACTCACTTCTCCGACATCATCCACTTCCATCAGAGACTCCCTGTCAGCTTCCTCTAAATCAAGGATTGATGAAAATCGTTTCATGATCGTTTTTGCGGCAGCTTTTCCAACATTTGGAATTCCAAATCCGGTCAGAAGCATATATGCATCATTTTCTTTTGCCTTTTCGATCGTATCTAAAAGTTTGTCCGTATTCTTTTCTTTTCCGATAATTCCCTGTTCAATCAGTTCTTCCCTGTGATTTTTCAGTTCAAATATATCGGCAATATCTCTAATATACCCCAAACGTACAAGTTCTTCAATATAAACCGTGCCAAATCCTTTGATATCCATGGCATCTCTGCCGACAAAGTTGATAATATGGCGTTCTAACTGTGCCGGACAGTTCGGGGATGTGCACTTGATATCTGCTGTATCTTTTTCACGTTCCGTCTTCGCACCACAAACCGGGCAGACATCCGGTATTGCAAAGTGCTTCCATCCCTCCGGTCTTTTTTCCTTACGGACTTCTTTTACCTTCGGAATGATCTCTCCGGATTTGTAAACGACGATCGTATCGCCGATTCCAACATCCAGATCGTCAATAAAATCCTGGTTGTGTAATGTCGCTCTTGAAACGGAAGTTCCACACAGACGCACCGGCTCAAACACTGCAGTCGGTGTAATTCTTCCGGTTCTTCCAACAGAAAGCTCGATATCAAGCAGCTTTGTTTCCTTTTCTTCCGGCGGATATTTATATGCAATCGCCCACTTTGGAACTTTTGAAGTATTTCCAAGTAATTCCCTGTCCGAATAACGGTTGATCTTGATAACTGCACCATCAATATCATATCCGAGATTTCCACGGTTTTCGCCAATCGCCGTGATTGCATCCCAGACCTCGTCCGCTGTTTTGCATACTTTGTAATCTTCTATGATCGGAATACCCTGTTTCTTTAAGAATTCATACCCCTGCGTATGTGTCGCAATCTCCATACCACGGATCTGCTGGATATTAAACACAAACATAGAAAGTTTTCTCTCTTTTGTCACCCGGCTGTCAAGCTGGCGCAGCGTCCCTGCCGCACAATTTCTCGGATTGGCAAAAATCTTTTTCCCGAGCAGCTCCTGCTGTTCATTGACTCTGTCGAAATCCTCATTCTTCATATAAACTTCACCACGGATTTCGAGGTATTCCGGCTGATCTTTCAGTTTCTTTTTGACGTCCGGGATCACTTTGGCATTTGCAGTCACATCCTCGCCAAAATTTACACCATCGCCGCGCGTCAATGCAAGCACAAGTTCACCATTTTCATAGCGAAGTGCCATAGACAGTCCATCAATCTTATACTCAACCACAAACTCCGGATCGTCAAGCTGCTCTTTCATCTGTTCTACAAAATCAACAACCTCTTCTTTTGAGAAAACATCCTGAAGACTTAACATCGGCACATTGTGACGCACTAAAACACCGGCTGTCCGCTTTGCCGTACCACCGACATGCTGTGTCGGGGAATCTTTTGTGACAAGCTCCGGATGTTCTTTTTCTAACTTCTTTAATTGCTGCATCAGCATGTCAAATTCATAATCGGATATCTCAGGATTATCCTGGTTATAGTATCTGTCACTGTGATAATTGATTTTATCTCTTAACTCTTTGATCTGTTCCTCCAGTGTCATCTGTCTCCTCCTTCCCGTCCGCAAATCACCGTCTCATTCGACGAATCTTTGATCAGCTGCATCAGTTTCTCATATTCCTGTGCTGTTACCTCACGGTAAGTTCCGGCTTTTAAATCTCCCAGTTCAATATTCATAATCCGGGTTCTTACCAGTTTTTCCACTCTGTATCCAAAATATTCGCACATCCGTCTGATCTGCCGGTTCAATCCCTGCGTCAATATGATGCCAAACTGTCTTTTCCCAATCCGCCATACTTTACATTTACGTGTTGTGGCATTTAATTCCACGAGTGGCACACCACCTGCAAGTCCCCGCAGGAAGCTGTCTGTCACCGATTTATTGACCGTAACGATATATTCTTTTTCATGCATATTTCCGGCACGCATAATACGATTTACAATATCGCCATTATTTGTCATCAGCAACAAACCTTCGGAATCTTTGTCCAGCCTTCCGACCGGATAAATCCGTTTCGGATAATTGATATAATCCACCACATTATTTTTTTCTCTCTTTTCAGCAGTGCAAACAATCCCTGTCGGCTTATGAAATGCCAGAAGTACCATTTTCTCTTCTTTTTTTACCGGTTTCCCGCAAAAAAGAACTGTCTGACCCGGCAATACTTTTGCTCCCATGGAAGCAACCGCACCGTCTATGGTCACATTTCCGGCTTCTACCTGACGATCCGCCTCCCGTCTTGAGCACACTCCTGCTTCACTGAGATATTTATTGATTCTGATTGCCCCCTGCATTTTTCACCTTCCTCTTTCTGCACAAAAGCGGAGACTTATCTTGAAAGTCTCCGCCGTTTTTACCGTGGCAACAAGTCTTTTACGAAAAGCGTGCCATTCATTGTATGTTGAATATTTACTGTAACAGAGAAGTCTTGATGTAACCGGTCTGTCCATTCCAGGTTACCTTTGTCCAACCCTCCGCATAACTCATAACTACCGTTACTTTCTCACCGGTAAAGGCAGTTCCGATCTTGCTGTCCGACTCACTCATTCCGGAACGAATATTTACAGAATTACTCAGTGTAACAACTGTTCCTTCAGCTATAAAATCATTTCCGGCTGTCTGTTCTTCATTTCCACCATTATCTGAATTAGAATCAGAATCTTTTGTTGTAAGATACTCTGTTTTGATATATCCGGTCTGTCCATTATAATTTACAACACTCCACTCTCCATCTGTACCTGTTCTCGTAAGTGCTGTATCTTTCTCTAAGGTTCCGAGTTTATCAGATTCCGTATCCGCTGCTGCTCTGACATTTACAGTATCTACTGCATAAACTGTATCCGGTTCACTCTGTATCGGTGTATCTTCTGCCGGCTGATCCGTATTCTCTTCCGGTGTCTCAGTCTGTGCTGCCTCCGTTGTTTCTTCCGATACCTGTTCTGTGCTTTCTGTCTCAGTATTCTGGCTGACAATAGTACCTGCCCACTCAGTAATTGCATTTGGAATCGTCGTGGAGATCATTTCATTTAACTTATCATCCGAAGCAACAGCCGCGTCATATTTATCCTGTACTTCTTTCTGAAGAATATTGACATCTTCACTGTCCTCATACTCGCTGATCAGGTTCTGTATACTTGTATCCAGTGCATTTTCTTTGATTTTTAAATTGTACTGGCTGTAAAGATTATCAATGTATACGCTGCCATCATCATTCGTGCGCACATAGAAGAAATCCAGTCCGGGCGCAACGGTATCCACATCTTTAAATTTAACTTCAACATAAACAGATACAAGATATGAAGATGCATCAAGGCCCTGTTTTGTATAGCACTTGATATTCTGGTATGCATCTACATACTGGCTGAATACGGAAATATAACTTTTTTCATTTTCAGACAGTGGAGTTGCGATCGTCTGAAGTGTATCCGTATCTCCTGCTGCATATGCGGTATAATACTGGTTGATCAGTGTATTCACATCTTCATGTGCATCAATTTCAAAATCCTGTTTTGCACCATCTGATGCTTCAGATGCCACTTCCGTTGCGGCAACGCCCTGCCCATTTTCTGACTGTTTCGGAGTCCCAACCTTTACTAGGATCAGTACCATTGCAAGGAACAACACCCCTGCCGTAATATAACGTACATTTTGTTTTACAAATGCAAGAATTTTATTTGTATCTTTATTATTTGCCGTTTTATTATCTATGTCTTTATTTTCTGTATCTTTTTTTAATTTATCATCAACACTTGAAGAAGCCATTGTATTTTCCATCCCTTTCCTTTTGTTGTACAAAACACCATAAAATATGTAACAGGCGTAACATATAATATGCCGCCTGCTATCTGACTGTCAAAATGCACCCGGCGGGAATCGAACCCGCATTGCCGGAGTCGGAGTCCGGTGTTCTATCCATTAGACTACGGTTGCCTGCTCTTATGAATCTACAAGGGATCTGCAGCATTAAAAAGCTTTACTTTTTTACGCTCGTTATATCATAACAGACCACAAAATAATTGTCAACAAAAAATGCCGACACAGGTTACAGCGCCCTTGCCCGCACTTGTATTTTCCTGTTCTCCGGCATTTCTTAAAATTTAATAAAGATCTTTTAATATACGATCTGTCAATTCTTTTTTCTCATGGCCGGATTCCTTACCCATCATAACTGCTACCCAGACTGCTGTTGCGGAGATTTTTTCTTTTTTCAGGAACCAAACATCTTCTGCACTCTCACTATTTTCGCGGTACCGGCTCACAACCTGATTTAATTTTGAGAATATCTCCATGAGTCTGCCAAAATCATTTTCTCTTTCTAAAACCATCATTTCCCCATGATTTCTCTCTTCCCCAGCGGTCGCTATGATCTGCATACACAGATGAAGTTCACCCGTGATATCCGACGCCTCCATCAGTACATCCGGTCTTTTTTCTTTCGTTTCCAGAAAGATCTTCTTTGCCAGATCAACATCACGCTTTCCAAAACATTCGGCAAGGCGTTTTTTTAACTCACCTGTCTCCGCCTTTTCTCCAAGCATTCCAACCTTGCATTCATATACGCGCAGTTTCTTAACGGTAGCCCAAACAAGCAGGAGAAATTCAGAAATAAATCCAAACACTCTTTTATGGTAGGCATCTTCCCCTGTCTCTAATTCAATCCGTCCTGCAACTTCAAAGAAAATGGAAAACAGCCACGATGCATATTCATCAAACAATGTTTTTGATGTGACAAGAATATTTCCAAAATAAGTCTGTCTGCCATTTACAAGCCGTTCAAATGCCTCTGCATATTCCGGGTATTTCTCTGAAATAACTTTTCCTGTCATCTCCAGTGCCCGTATATTATGGTTTGCCGAAAATCCATCGTAATAAGAATTATTTAGCTGGACTTTTTTCGTTGTGACCAGATCATATTCCTTTAGCAGTTCCCGATATTCCGCTTCCGTATAAATCTGCTCCTTTTCATTGATCAGATAGCGCCGGTAATGACAGGTACCGACATAATCCACATCATGACAGTTTTTCCAGATCCAGTAAAATCCGGTCAGCTCACTGTAATAACAATTTAACGCCGAGATCTGATCTCCCGTATCATCTCCCTGATATCCAAGATCCTCTCCGCATGCCCTGCCAACATGAAGTGGTACATAAAGCTGATCCGGCAATGGTATAAACTTTTTGTGTGTCATGGTGTATATCCGCATGGACATGGTGCCCCTCCTCTTTTGTATTCCTATATTAAAATATAATCTATCATCCAAAAATCTTCTGTTCCCATACATCTGCTAATAGACTATAACACATTTACCTTCTTTTTTTAACCGATTCCATGTTCTTTTTTTATCATCTCATTCATCTCATTTAAAATATCCGCCGATTTTTTCAACTGCATTTTTTCTTCTTCATCCAGCGAGATCGGTATCACATCCTCCACGCCGTCCTTTCCGACAATCGCGGGCATGCTGATGACGATATCCTCCATCCCGTAAACACCATGCATCATGGACGATACCGGAAGGATCGACTGTTCATTTCTTATAATACATTCGCAGATCCGTTTTACCGCCATCGCAATTCCATAATAGGTGGCACGTTTGCGCTCAATGATTTCATAGGCACTATTCCTTACTTTTTCATAGATACGGTTTTCTGATTCCTCATGCATAAAATGTCCGCGCATTTCACAGAAATCACTCAGTCTCACACCGGAAATATTGGCATTCGACCATGCTGCAAGCTCACTGTCCCCATGTTCCCCAATGATAAATGCATGTACACTGCGGTTATCTACTCCTAAATGCTCCCCAATCAGATATTTCAAGCGGGCGGTATCCAGCACTGTTCCGGAACCGATCACACGGTGTTCCGGAAAACCGGAAAGTTTCAGTGCCGTATAGGTTAAAATGTCAACCGGATTTGACACGACTAAAAGGATTCCCTCACAGCCGCGCTTTGCAATTTCCGGGATGATCTGTTTATAGATCTCTACGTTTTTGTGGATCAGATCAAGTCTCGTCTCGTCCGGTTTCTGATTTGCCCCCGCCGTGATAATGATGATCCCGGCATCCACAATGTCGTCATAATCTCCGGCATATATTTTTACCGGTCTTGCAAATGGAAGTCCATGGCTTAAGTCCATCGCCTCTCCCTCTGCCTTCGCATGGTCTGCATCGATCATGACCATCTCCGAAAAAATACCGCTCTGCATCAGCGCAAATGCCGACGATGCCCCCACAAATCCACAGCCGATCATAGCTGCCTTTCTGATATTCATTTTATCCATAAAATTTTCCTGCTTTCTGCCGCATAAATACGGCGTTTTTCATAGTGTTTCCTGTTTGCCGGAAAATTTATACATAAAAAAGGATGCCGCCAAACGACGACATCCCATATATTTCTTAAGCAACAACATCCTCAAACTGTGAATTGTACAGATTTGCATAAAACCCATTTTTTGCAAGCAGTTCTTCGTGATTTCCCTGTTCCACGATATCCCCGTCTTTCATGACAAGGATCAGGTCTGCATTGCGGATCGTAGAGAGTCTGTGTGCAATGACAAAACTGGTTCTGCCACGCATCAGATTATCCATCGCTTTCTGGATCGTAACCTCGGTTCTCGTATCAACGGAAGAAGTTGCCTCATCAAGAATCAAAATCTTATTGTCTGCAAGAATTGCCCTTGCGATCGTGAGAAGCTGTTTTTGTCCCTGTGAGACATTGCTTGCATCCTCATTTAATTCCATCTGGTAACCACCCGGAAGTGTCTTGATAAAGTGGTCGGCATGCGCTGCTTTTGCCGCCGCAATGACCTCCTCATCTGTAGCATCTAAACGCCCGTAACGGATATTTTCCATGATTGTTCCCTTAAACAGCCAGGTATCCTGCAATACCATTCCAAACGCATCCCTTAATTCCCTGCGGTTAAAATCTCTGACGTCATGACCGTCTAATTTGATGGAACCGCTGTTTACATCATAAAACCGCATCAAAAGTTTCACCATCGTGGTCTTTCCGGCTCCGGTCGGTCCTACGATTGCAATCTTCTGTCCCGGTTTTACATGGGCACTGAAATCTTTGATGATCGTCTGATCCGGATTATAGCCAAACTGGACATGGTCAAAATCAACCGTTCCTGTTACTTTGCTTACATCTGCCGGATGTTCTACGGTCTGGTCTTCCTCTTTCTCGTTTAAAAATTCAAACACACGCTCGGATGCTGCCGCCATCGACTGTACCTGATTGATGACCTGCGCGATCTGCTGGATCGGCTGTGTAAAGTTTTTGACATACTGGATAAATGCCTGGATGTCACCGATCGTAATCGTTCCACGGATTGCGAGCAGTCCACCGGATAATGCCACAGCTGCGTAACCGAGGTTTCCCACAAACATCATGATTGGCTGCATCATACCGGACAGAAACTGTGATTTCCATGCCGACTGATATAAAATCTCATTGGTCCGGTTAAATTCCTCAATCGTATCTTTTTCACGGTTAAATGCCTTGATGACCAAATGTCCACCATAAACTTCTTCGACCTGTCCGTTGATATGACCTAAATATTCCTGCTGATCTTTGAAATATTTCTGTGATTTTTTTACCACAAATGAGATCAATGCCATGGAGATTGGCAATATCACGATTGCGATCAAGGTCATTAACGGAGAGATACTTAACATCATGATCAGGACTCCGACTAACGTTGCGACTGACGTGATGATCGTTGTGATACTCTGGTTTAATCCCTGTCCTAAAGTATCAACGTCGTTGGTGATCCTCGATAAAACTTCTCCGTAAGTGTGGCTCTCAAAATACTTCATCGGCATGCGGTTGATCTTTTCCGAGATCTCTTTTCGCATGCGGTAGCAGATTTTCTGCGTCACGCCCGTCATGATCCAGCCCTGGATAAAGTTAAATGCCGCACTGCACACATAAAGTCCTAACACAAGCAGAAGAATCTTTCCGATATAAGTAAAATCGATGCTTCCGGTGCCCTGGATTTTTGCCATCAACCCTTCGGAAAGGGCTGTCGTTGCTTTTCCTAGAATCTTAGGTCCGATTACATTAAATACAGTGGAAGCCGCCGCAAAAATCATTACTACAATAATTGCTGCTTTAAAATTTCCAATATAAGATAACAGTTTTCCCAAAGAACCTTTTAAATCTTTTGGTTTTTCTCCCGGCTGCATGCCGCGCCCCATCGGTCCTCTGCCACGATGCTGCATTCTTGCTTTTTCTCTTTCATTACTCATTGACAGACACCTCACTTTCCTCAATGCCAAGTTCTTTTGCAGAAAGCTGTGAACGCGCGATCTGCTGGTATGTCTCACAGTTTTTCAGCAGTTCTTCGTGTGTACCTTTTCCGACAATCTTTCCATCATCGAGTACAAGGATCTGTTCTGCATGTAAAATTGTGCTGATTCGCTGTGCCACAATAATGACAGTGCTGTCCTTCACTTTCGACGCCAACGCTTTTCGAAGTGCCGCATCCGTCTTTAAATCAAGTGCTGAGAAACTGTCATCAAACACATAGATCTTCGGCTGTTTTGCGATTGCACGCGCAATGGCAAGACGCTGTTTCTGTCCACCGGAGACATTGCTTCCGCCCTGGGCGATATCACTGTCATATTTTTCCTGCTTTTCCTCAATAAAATCGGTTGCCTGAGCGATCGCTGCCGCTTCTTTGATCTCTTCATCCGAAGCATCACGTTTTCCAAAACGCAGGTTTGAAGCGATCGTACCGGAAAACAGCACACCTTTCTGCGGTACAAAACCGATTTCATCCCTCAGATCTTCCATACGGATATTCCGGATATCCTGTCCGTCTAATGTGACACTGCCGCCTGTGACATCATAAAGTCGCGGAATCAGATTGACCAGTGTGGATTTTCCACATCCGGTACTTCCGATGATCGCTGTTGTCTTGCCCGGCTCTGCCGTAAAATCAATATCCTCTAACACATCTGCCTCTGCTCCCGGATATCGGAAGTTGACATGTAAAAAACGGATTACACCTTTGTGTTCTTTTAACTCTTCCGGATTTTTTGCATCCTCTATCGAAGATTCCGTGCGGATAACTTCATCGATACGTTCTGCTGCAACTGCTGCACGCGGAAGCATGATCGACATTGCTGTCAGCATCAAAAATGCCATAACGATCATCATCGCATAGGTAATAAACGCTGTCATGGAACCAACCTGCATCGAGCCGGCAACGATCTTGTGTGCTCCTACCCATACGATACCTACGGTCAGAAGGTTCATGATCAGCATCATACCAGGCATCATAAATGTCATGACACGGTTTGTAAACAGCATGGTTTTCGTCAAGTCTTTATTGGCATCATCAAAACGTTTTTCTTCCTCTGTCTCTCTGCCAAACGCACGGATGACGGAAAGTCCCGTTAAAATCTCTCTGGATACCAGATTGATCTTATCGACCAGTTTCTGCATCCGTTTAAAACGCGGCATCGTAACAGACATCAATACCATGACATATCCAAGGATCACTAAAATTGCAAGAATAATGATCCATCCCATTCCGGCTCCTGTCTGGATGATTTTTAAAACACCACCAATACCAAGAATCGGTGCATAGGCAACCATACGGATCATGACAGCAGAAACCATCTGGATCTGCTGGATATCATTCGTACTTCTGGTAATTAAAGATGCGGTTGAAAAACGATCCATCTCTGCATTGGAAAAACGTACCACCTGACCAAATATTTTTCCTCGCAGGTCACGCCCAATTCCGGCACCGATACGCGCCCCAAAAAAGCCTACCAGAACCGTTGCAACCCCCATTAAAAGTGCCATTGCAACCATTCTGCCGCCAGCCGACCAGAGGTAGGATGTCTGTACTTTATCAATATCCACGCCTGCTGCAGCATCACAGCTTACTGCATATGCGATTCCCATCGATTTGACCAAAGAACTTCCCATCGTGTCAATCGTATCAGAAACTGTATCCCGCATTGACAGGATCTGATCCTCTGTCATTGCTCCGGATGCTTTCATGGCTGCAAAGATCGTACGCATATCCACACAATTTGCAACCACAGTATTTCCATCATCATCTTCCATTTCCTTTTCAAAAGAAGTAAGCGGTACACCCATGGATTCCCCGATCTGCTCAATGCTCATGTTATCAAGCATTGCCTGATCCATCCCTGTCTGTTTCGCCACGCTCTCTTTAAAAGTCTGCTCATCCACGGATGACATCTGATAATTCATCAAAAGCGGAAGAAGCAATGTATCATCCAGTTTCTCCAGCTGCTTTTTATCTGTGACATTCAGACGGTATACATCTCCATCTTTCTCATAACTGTTCTCCCAGCTTTCTTTCTCCTCATCCGTCATAAAAAGCGGTGCCAGTGTAAACTCTTCTTCCGTTACTGCCTCCGGCAGCACATGCTCCACACCTTTGTTCTGAATTCCGACATCAATAATGTCCGATGTATATGCCGGAAGTGAAAGATCACACCATGCCTGCACAACTAACAGTGCAACGACTACGATCAGTCCTTTCCAATACGGGAGCATGTTTTTAAATATTTTGCTCATGTCTTATTCTCCTTTTTGTCTCATTTTTCGGTCTGCAATCTCTTCTCTTGATGCTTCATAAAGTTCATTCAGACATTCAATCATCTGTTCCATATCATCCCGGTCTATTTTTGCGATGACCGCGTGCGCAAAACTGCTCATGATCTGCTCGTATTCTTCCACTTTTTGTTTTCCGGAAATCGTCAGCTTCACATAGGTATTGCGTCTGTCTGCCTTATTGACATCACGCTCAATATATCCTTTATCCTCTAACGTCTTTAACGTGCGTGAAACTGCAGGTCCTTTTGCTTTTAGCTTTGCTGTCAGTTCAGAAACCGTCAGTTCTTCCTTCCCTTTTTCCCCGCTGCAATGTTTGATTGCCGACATCGTCATACCCTCAAGTTTGGTGATATCCGGTACCAGATCACCCATATGCAGTTTATGAAACTGATACAGGGCAGAGAAAAATCTTGTAAATAAATCATCCATTTTCGTTTTTCTCACCTCATTATTTAACATTGTTATATATTCTCTTTGTTATTTATTTACAGTGGCATATATTAACACAGGGAAGATACCACGTCAAGTATCTTCCCTGCACTTTATCCATTCTTTATATTTTCTTTATTTTTTATTCACATCCCTCATGCAGCATGGCAAGCGTCTGCCGCATTTCTTCCAGTCCAAACTGTCCTGATGCACTTTTCTTTTCATGCGATGCAAATGTCACACAGGAACCAAATGTCTCTCCACTCACTCTGCTGATCTCCCCCAATTTTCCCATTGCCACGGTAATAATCGGTGTCTCTTTATTCTCATTGTGAAATTCAGATGTAACAGCAAGAAGCCGCAATACATCTTCCGGTGTTTTGGGTGTTACGACAAGTTTCACAATATCCGCTCCCCCTTCACACATACGGTCAAGCAGCATCCGCATAACCTCTACCTGCGGTGTTCCTTCCAGATCATGATGTGATGCCACAATTTTTTTCCCTTTTTTCTGGATTTCCCGGATCCGCTTTGCTGCATGCTCTTCTTCAAAAAATTCCAGATCGATCAGATCCGTACATTCGGATTCTGCCGCAAGGTCATGCAGATCCTTTAATTTCTCCCACTCTGCCAGTGCCATCCCACCCTGTTTTTCCGTGCGAACTGTGTATAAAAAAGGTTTTTTCTTTAATAAAGGGGCTATCTGCTGTAATATTTCCCGCACTTCATTATAATCCGTGTAATGTTCAAATGCATCCAGCCTCCATTCAATCATGTCCGCTTCTGATTTTACAAGATATTCCACTTCTTTTATAACTTCCTCTTTGGTTCTTTCAAGCACAGGAACACAAATGAGTGGCCGTCCCATTCCAATCTCTATTCCTTTTATTTTCATGCCAGACACCTCCCTGCCGTCTCACAGCTATGTTCTATTTTTCATTATAACCAACCCGCTCCTGTTATGCAAATATTTGACATCTTCTTCAATATCATTTAATATAATTTTTGATTTTAGCGCTTAGAATGGAGTTTTTAGTGTGAAAAATAAGCTTGATAGCTTATTTTTCACACGGCTATTTGTTTCTGAGCAAAAACAAATAGCTTTGATGGCAAGGCATAAAAAACATGCCTCCGAGAATTTGAGATTCTTGTCGCCTCTTCGCAATAAGTTGCTCAGAAATGAGGATTATTATGAGTTTTACATTTTTAAACCAGCTTCCTTCTCCGGCAGACATCAAACGTGATCTTCCGCTGTCAGAAGAATTAAAACAGTTAAAAAAAGAACGCGATGCAATGATTTCTGATGTTATCACCGGAAAAGATGACCGTTTTCTCGTTATCATCGGGCCTTGTTCCGCAGATAGAGAAGATGCTGTCTGTGATTATGTCAGCCGCCTCACAAAAATCCAGGAGGATGTTGCCGACCGTCTGATCATCATTCCGCGTGTTTATACAAATAAGCCACGTACCACAGGTGAAGGCTATAAGGGGATCGCTTCCCAGCCGGATCCGGAAAAAGCACCTGATATGATCGAAGGTCTGATTGCCATGCGTAAAATGCACATCCGCGCAATCAAAGAAAGTGGTTTAACCTGTGCGGACGAAATGCTTTACCCGGAAAACTGGGGCTATGTGGAAGATCTCCTCTCCTACGTTGCCATCGGTGCACGCTCTGTTGAGGATCAGCAGCACCGTCTGACTGTCAGTGGATTTGATGTTGCCTCCGGAATGAAAAACCCGACCAGCGGTGATTTTTCTGTCATGCTCAACTCAGTCTATGCAGCACAGCACCCACATCATTTTGTATACCGTGGTTACGAAGTGGAGACAAGCGGTAATCCGCTCACACATGTTGTTTTGCGCGGTGCAGTCAGCAAACACGGTAACTCAACACAAAATTACCACTACGAGGATCTGATCCGTCTGTGCGATATGTACGAAAAAATGGATCTTGTAAATCCGGCAGCCGTTGTGGATGTAAACCATTCCAACTCCGGCAAAAAACATAAAGAACAGATTCGTATCGTAAAAGAAGTCATGCACAACCGTCAGGTTTCGTCCGAGATTCAGAAGATGGTAAAAGGTGTCATGATAGAGAGTTATATTGAGGAAGGTTCCCAGAAGATCGGTGAACACATCTACGGAAAATCTATCACCGACCCATGTCTTGGCTGGGAGGATTCCAAAAATCTGATCTATACGATCGCAGATATGTGCCGTTAAGATGGTTTTTCCGTATCCCGGCAGTTTTGCCAAATATCATAATACATGAAAAGAGGAACCCTGGTCTTTTGGGGTTCCTCTTTTATTCTATAATTCATTACCATAAAGTATTCAACAAAACATACATTTTATGATCATCCTCTCGGATGTGCTTTTAAGTATACGTCTCTGATTCTTCCCTGTCCCATCTGGGAATAAATCTGTGTTGTGGATATATCGGAATGTCCCAACATCTCCTGAACCGATTTTAAATCCGCTCCATTGCTGATCAGATGTGCCGCAAAAGAATGACGCAGCGTATGCGGTGTGATCTCCGACTCAATCCCTGCCTTTTTCCCGTAGAACTTGATCAGTTTCCAGAAACCCTGGCGGCTCATAACACCACCAGTACAGTTTGTAAACAGCCACGGACAATTTGCCTGACTGATCAGATGATCCCTTCCATCTTGTATATACTTTGTCAGTGCCTCCCTTGCGACATTGCCAAACGGAATGATCCGCTCTTTATGTGCATCCGTACAGATCACATACTCCATCTGAAGGTTCAGATCCGAGACTTTCAGTGATATCAGCTCCGACACACGGATTCCCGTCGCATAAAGCAGTTCAAGCATCGCCTTATCCCGCAGCTCTTTCGGTGTATTTCCAGACGGCTGCTCCAATAAAAGTGTTACTTCTTCCGTAGTCAGGATACGTGGCATTGTTTTTTCAATCCTAGGTGCTTTTAAACGCCATGCCGGATCCGATTCAATTCTCCGTTCCCTCTCAAGAAAATGAAAAAATGCTTTCATTGAGGCAATACTCCTTGAAACAGTCGCCGGTTTACGTCCCTCATGTTCCAAAAACATAACATATGCATTCAGATTTGTCTCCGTAACGGCAGACACTCCGCATACATTTTGCCCTGCCAGATATTCATTCATCTTGCGAAGATCACGTTCATAGGAAACCTCCGTATTCTTCGATGTCTGTTTTTCATTGTGAATATATTCAATAAAATCCATAATGTCACGTGTCATGTTTTTTTCCTGACTTTCTTTTTGTCCTGTGTATTTTTTCATTATAATGATAAGCAGGCCGAAAAGCAATCTTTTCAAAAATTTTTTACAATCATCTTAAGAATTGGGATATTGATATAAGCCTCTGCAAATACCCCGCCAGCCACCAGTATGACTGCCACCCCATAAAATACCATGGATTCCATCATCTGTCTCATGAGGATTTTCCAATCACATACCGGTGTCCGATATTTTTCTCTGTTTTTTTCACAAAAGCGACACCACAACACTGCGGCCACATACATAAACATCTGCGGGAACAAACCGGCAAATGCAACTGCAATTCCCCGGATTCCAAGGTCCGCAATCGCCATTGCAAGAAAAAATCCAAATGTTCCTGCCAAAAAACACAGCAAAACTGTTGATGCCACCGCATATCCGCACCATTTTCCAGACAAAAAGAAAAGAAGTGCAAGTTTGCCCCGTTTCCAAAGCAGCTGCCAGAATAGTCTTTCCACCGAAATACTACTATACACAAACTGTTCTAAAATCCATATATTTAATATTCGGCAAAAATCCCCTGCTTTGTACTTTAACAGGTTTGCAAGAAAAACACCCGAAAAAAATATCAGTAAAAACAGGCATTCATCTTTTTTCACACACACACCGCATACACTTTTCTTTAGTCTATGCGTTTTTCTCCTGATTCAGAAGATTTTTGTATGCCAGTAATGCAGAAACCGTTTTGGCATCCTGTAATTTTCCATCATAAATCATCTGGCAGAGTTCATCTATTTCATGTGCCTCGACGTCAAGGAATTCACCTTCATCTAAATGCTGATGTCCCGGTTTTAAATTGCGCGCTAAATACACATCAATGAACTCGTCACAGAATGCAACTGTTGTTTTAAGTGACAGAATACGCGTAAGATCATCACTGCGATATCCGGTCTCTTCCTCAAGTTCACGTGCTGCACACACTTTTGTATCTTCCGTGACACTGTCTCTTGATCCGGCCGGTATCTCAAGCGTCATGCGATCAATTGCATTCCGGTACTGACGCACCATCAGGATTTTCCCATCCTCGCGTACCGGAACAACAGCCGCCGCTCCTTTTCTATGTGAAATAAAATCCCACTCTTCCAGTTTTCCGCCCGGCAGCTGCATAGTATCTGTATAAATATCCAGAATTGCTCCTTTTTTTACCAGTTCTCTTTTCACTCTTTTTACCTGTTGATCCATACAACATTCCTCCGTAAATATAATTGCAAATCTATTTTCCCTTTTACTTTGTCTGCTGTTATTGTACCACCCCATCCGCTCATTTTCCATCTACTTTTATACAAAATAGTCCATTTTAGTTCCATTTAATTTTTCTTGTTTTCAGTTGAATTTAATCTGTAATAAAGTTAAAATATAGATATTTTTATAAAAAGGAGTCTTTCGTACCATGAAAGCAAAAAGAACCCTTGGGATTTTAGTCAGCGGTATCATGAATGAATATACGAAATCCATATGTCACGGTGCAGTCCGCCAGGCACATGCATGCAACATGCATACGATTATTTTTCCAGGCAAATATATAGAACGCGATTTATCTGACAATCCGGAACTGATGTACGAACATCAGTTCAATACTGTTTTTTCCTACGCACGTCCCAAAATATTGATGTATTGATCTGTGCCATCGGAAGTATCTGCAGTTTTACCGATTTAGATGGAATGAAACGTTTTTTAGAGCCTTATCATGATATTCCTGTTATTCTGGTTGGAACCAAAATCGATGGTTATCTTTGTGTCACCTATGATAATAAGACCGGCGTTTCGGATGGAATCCGTTTTCTGATTGAGAAAAGAAATTGCAAAAACATCGGCATCATCAGCGCTAATGCATCCGCGAACATGGACTTGCCATTTCACCGGAACAGATTGTCTATGGAAATCTCTCAAGACGGAGTACCGACGCTTATCGCTGTCTTTTGGATTATAATCCTGATCTTGATATGACAATACCATCGAGGCATCTAAAGCAACCCCGACACTTTCTACGGTTCATGCTGACGGCAGTCTGCTCGGAAAAGAAGCCGTTTCCATGGCAAAAGATCTTTTAGAGCAGAAAAAAGTAGAAAGCCACACTATACCCGCTGTTTTTGTGCCACGTGATTCCTTTGGTATAACATGTATCCATGCATCAGACTCCAATAACATCCTGCCAGCTGAGACGGATGTCTATTTTGATACGATTTTTTACCGCTGTGACTCCGTATGCCAGCCATCAGAACGCAATCGCCTATGCGGATGCCGGTGAGCTTGTTTCTACGCTTGATGATATCCAGTCTATCCTATTACAGTATCCAGTGGTTCTTGTGCCATAGCGCCGGACACAGACACTCCTTTTCATCAGCTGTTATCCTATGCCGATGAACAGATGTATATAGCAAAGCAACGGCTAAAAGCAAAAAATAAAGCTTCCGATAAATAAAGTGTTAAAACTTTCCTTTTCTCTTTTCAAAAAAGATTAAGGAATATGCAAAAATCTCCTCTTTGCAAATATGATTGTTATACTGATAACATCAAATTTATAAAAGGAGATTTTACTATGACAGTTGTTGAGATTGTTTTTTCTGTTATCGGGATTGGCATTGTAATCGGGGGATTTATTTATGCAATTTATGATTCCTACTATCAGTCGAAAGAATAATCGTACCAAGAAAAAATAGGCTGCACACAAAGGTGTGCAGCCTATTTTTTTAGGATTATGCCATCATTTGCATACTATTCGTACCAGTCTGGCTCTCTAACATTCGATATCCTACCCGTGGGATCGTTGTAATATACTCCGGTTCCAAGGGAGATGTTTCTATTTTTTTCCGGATATTTGTCATATTGACACGAAGAATCCTGCTGTTTTGCTCTGCATATGGTCCCCATATTTTTTCCAAAAGCATCTGATACGTTACAACCGTACCGGAGTTCAAGGCAAGATTTTCTATAATCCGGTATTCCACCGGGGAAAAGTGAATCTCTGCTCCATCAAGTAAAACCTGTCTTTTTGTAAAATCAACTCTTAGATTCCCTGCCTCGTAATATGTATGTGTCCCCGACGAAATTCTTCTTCGCAATGCAGAAAAAATTCGCGCTGCAAGTTCCTTTTCATGAAACGGTTTTATCATATAATCATCTGCTCCGGCATATAATGCCTCGACTTTGTCAAGGTAACTGCTCCGTTCCGATAATACAATGATCGGACAATCCGTCCATTCCCTGAACCACTGGATCAATGAAATTCCTTCCATATCAGAAAATTTATTGTCCATCAAAATCAGATCCGGACAGATACCCGTGCTCATCTCCATTCCCTGTTTTCCACTTCCGGCAATATAAATTTTGTAATTTTCTTTCTCCATCGCCCTGCGGATCAGATAGGAAATACTTGTATCTTCATCAATCAACAATATTTTTGCTCTGTCACTTATTCTGTTTTCCATCACGTTAAAACGCCTCCTGTAAGTTATTTTTATTGGATTACAGGAATACGTTTTGCTTTCTTACCATCAACCAGATGGATGTATTTTATATTCTGCCATAGCATGATCATATGACTGCTAAATCTTTTTAGTGCCATATGCAGAATAACCGCCGGGATCATCAGAAGCACATATACTTCTACTAAAAATCGTAAAATCTGAAAACGGCTCTGATTCTGTTCTCCAAGGGCAGCCTCACTCTGTGTTGTCCGTGCCAGCGTAGCTGCCGGCGTCTCTTCCGGAAGACTGCACGTCTGGTGCCCCGCTATTTCCGGTTTCATCAAGCGGTCTGCCTGATATTCTGCTCCGTCGCTTCCCCCTGCCACATCTGCATAATGTTCTTCTATTCCATATCCCATCAACTCTTCTGTGGTCAGATTGAAGCTTTGTGGTGTTTTTTCGTACAAATGCAGTGTATCCGTCTGCGGCAAAAGCTGAAAGAAAGATATTACGATGAATCCTATCAGGATAAACAGAAAACACTTATGCTGTTTCACTCTCTGCATTTGCCACACCACCTTTCTTTCGCTCATTTTCAGATGTATTTTAACATATATTTTACATCCTGGCACTATTTTTTTCAGAATCTTCTCATAAAAATAAAACCAAAAACATCATAGAACGTAATTTGCTATGAATGAAAAAACTGCCGTACCGGTCATTTCTGACACTGATACGACAGTCTCTTTATTTTTCATACAATAGATTGCAAGTTCTGCGAACAAACCTATTGTCACGAATCACTTCGCATAATCCGTTACTCTTGACTCACGAATAACATTTACCTTAATCTGTCCCGGATATTCCAATTCAGCTTCGATCTGTTTGGAAATATCACGCGCAAGCAATACCATATCGGCATCGCTGATCTGCTCCGGAACAACCATGATTCGAATCTCCCTGCCCGCCTGAATAGCGAAGGATTTTTCTACACCCTTAAATCCGTTAGAAATATCTTCTAACTGTTTCAATCTGTTCGAATATGTTTCCAGTGTCTCTCTTCTGGCACCTGGTCTCGCTGCACTGATCGTATCTGCAGCCTGAATGATACATGCAATTAATGATTCCGGTTCTACATCACCGTGATGCGCTTCTACCGCATTGATAATAACTGGTGATTCTTTGTATTTTCTACATAAATCTACACCGATCTGGATATGGGAACCTTCCATATCATGATCGACAGATTTACCAATATCATGTAATAATCCTGCTCGTTTTGCAGTTCTTACATCTACACCGATCTCAGCAGCCAGTAATCCGGAAAGCTGTGCCACTTCAATGGAATGTTTGAGAGCATTTTGTCCATAGCTCGTCCGAAATTTCATTCGTCCTAAAAGACGTACAAGTTCAGGATGGATGCCGTGAACACCAACTTCTAAAGTTGCAGCCTCACCTTCCTCACGAATCATTGTCTCAACTTCTTTCTGAGCCTTCTCAACCATTTCTTCAATTCTTGCCGGATGGATACGTCCATCCACAATCAATTTTTCCAATGCAATTCGGGCAACTTCACGACGAATCGGATCAAAACCAGACAAAATCACAGCCTCTGGTGTATCATCAATGATCAGATCTACACCGGTTAAGGTTTCTAACGTGCGGATATTACGCCCTTCACGTCCGATGATTCTTCCTTTCATTTCGTCATTCGGAAGCTGTACAACAGAAATCGTCGTCTCAGCAACATGATCTGCGGCACACTTCTGAATTGCCGTCACCACATACTCTTTTGCCTTCTTATCAGCTTCTTCCTTTGCCTTGTGTTCCATTTCTTTGATCAATTTTGCAGTATCAATTTTAACGTCTTCTTCAACAGTCTTTAAGAGATAATCCTTTGCCTGTTCGGAGGTTAAACCGGAGATCCTTTCCAGTTCTTTCACACGCTCTTCATTGAGCTTTGCGACCTGCGCTTTCTGTCTGTTGATTTCTTCTTCCTTGGCTGCAAATCCCGCCTCGCGTTTTTCGATTGCTTCTAACTTCTTGTCCAGATTTTCTTCCTTCTGAACAATGCGTCGTTCACTGCGTCCGATCTCTGCTCTCCGCTCTTTTACCTCCTTGTCTAAGTCATTCTTGACACGGATGGATTCTTCCTTCGCTTCAAGCATCGCTTCACGCTTCTTGGTTTCTGCCGACTTTACCGCTTCATCAATAATCTCACGCGCCTTTTCATCTGCATTTCCGATCTTAGCCTCTGTTACTTTTTTATAGTAAGCAGTTGTGACGAAATATACGACGACTGCGGTAACCAGTAGAGTGATCACAACAGCGATAATCACACTTCCCACAGGAGCACCTCCTTTATTAAATTTTCATTGTACATATAACATAAAAACATGGTTTGTTATCTGTCATAATTACAACATATAAATTTTATTCTATTTTAATATTTATGTCAAGTAGATAACTGTTCAATGTGCATAATATTGCATTTTTATTTTGTGTCAATACAATATATTGTACCAAAAAATCAGGTTTCCTACGTTCTCATTCCTCATATTCATCCCAGATTTTCATAACATGTAAAATATCACTGCTCTTAAAACCACGCCGCATCAGATACTGGTAGATCTTCTGTTTTTCTTTACGCTCACATTCCTTTGGATCATAATGCTTCTTTTCTAAAAGCTGGCGGATCTTTAACTGTTCATCACTGGTAAATACCTCATCCAATGCCTGTTCTATCATGCTTTTATCAATTCCTTTTGACAGAAGATCCACTTTCAGCTTCTGCCGGCTTTTTTTATTCTGCTGACAGGAAATAAAATTAACCGCATAACGCATGTCATCAATATAATGGTATTTTTTTACATAATCTACCGCCAGATCCACACATATCTCCGGATATCCATTCTGTGTCAATTTATCCCTGAGCTGCCGCTCTGTCCGGTCCATTCTTTCCAACAAAAATAATGCACGTTTCTTTGCTCTTGTTCCAAGAATCTCATAAATAATCTCATCATATTTTTCCCTGGAAATATATGTTCCCTCCTGCAAAGATAACTTTCTTACCTCCCCTTTATACAAAAGGACTTCCATCTCGTTTTCAAAACGAATGAAAGTCCTTCCTTTTTCCCGGGGAATTACTTCTGTGACAAGTAACTCCTGCATCTTTTATTCCTCCGCTTTTGATGCAGCATCATGCTCTGTAGCTGCTGCCTTCTTTGCGATTGCTTCAGCTGCCTTTATGCTCTGTGCTTCCGTCTCATTTTCCTTAGCTTCTTCCGTCTCTTCTGATCCATCCACTTTGAGCATATCCCTGACTTTTGCTTCAATCTCTTCGCAGATCAGTGGATTGTCTTTCAGATACTGTTTTGCATTTTCACGTCCCTGGCCTATCTTTTCTCCATTGTACGCATACCATGCTCCAGACTTATTGACAACCCCATTGTCTGCTGCAAGATCTAAGATATCGCCTTCTTTTGAAATGCCCTGTCCAAACATAATATCAAACTCTGCTTCACGGAATGGCGGTGCCACCTTATTCTTAACAATCTTTACTCTGGTACGGTTGCCGACAACCTCTCCGCCCTGCTTTAACGCTTCGATTCTTCTGACATCCATACGGACAGATGAATAAAACTTCAGTGCACGTCCACCGGTCGTTGTCTCCGGGTTACCGAACATCACACCCACTTTTTCACGCAGCTGGTTGATAAAGATAACAACACAGTTCGACTTGCTGATGACAGAAGTCAGCTTACGAAGTGCCTGGCTCATCAATCGCGCCTGAAGTCCGACATGTGAATCCCCCATATCTCCATCGATCTCTGCCTTCGGAACAAGTGCTGCCACAGAGTCGACGATCACGATATCGACTGCACCAGAACGTACCATGGTCTCTGTGATCTCAAGTGCCTGCTCTCCGCAGTCCGGCTGGGATATATATAAATTATCAATATCAACACCGATATTCTTTGCATAAACAGGATCTAACGCATGCTCTGCATCAATAAAACCTGCGATGCCGCCTCTTTTCTGTACCTCAGCAACCGCATGCAGGGCAACCGTTGTCTTACCACTGGATTCCGGTCCATAGATCTCGATAATTCTTC
>ERZ1108170.146-NODE-146-length-57562-cov-66.575860_pt1 | contig 57562 bp, 99 predicted proteins | sample MGYA00403705_ERZ1108170 | MGnify/ENA primary metagenome ERZ1108170 (study PRJEB35170, sample SAMEA104062422) | human gut metagenome | biome: human gut; feature: human-associated habitat; material: faeces | place: Denmark | collected 2012-06-15 ...
GTTGGTGTTCCATCCTGTGATGATTTACCATATATCATCATATCTTGAATCTTTCCATTGTCAGAATCGGCAAGATGGGTTTCACCTTGATTTGATGCGTAGAACTTTGTGATTTTGTTGGATAAATCTTCCTTTAGTGAACTAACCTGTCCTCTAACTGCATCACCCGCATTTGGATAAGTCTTTCCGTCCGCTCCGACTCTTATATCAGTTAATTCAGCATCACCTGTAGTAGAGCCATCAGGCAGTGCTACAATGTTGTCAATGCGCTTTTTCTGTGTCTCTAACTGTGCATTAAATCGAGAACTGACAGCCCAATATTCAATGTTTGATAACTCAATTCCTTTTGGCACATTCTTCTTTGATGTATAACTGTCACCATTGCTTGCTAAAACCACCGAGAGATTTTCATATTCTTTGGTTTTGTCCCAATTACCCATTGGCATTGGAATACATCTGTTACCTATATATTTAGGCATAATCAATCACCAACCTTCCACTATCATCTGTGCTAAAAACTAAATCATTTCAATCGGGTGTCTGAACGTAAAAATATCCATCATCCGTAATTCCAAATGTTGCAAATTTGCCTAATTCGTTTTGCAAATCTTCAAGTGCTGCCATTCGCTTAACTATTCCGGGTGCAAAACACATCCATATCTGCTGTTTTTTTGTGTCGGAGTCGGTCGATACTGCCCATTCTCCGGCTTTCATTTTTAAGGGGTCAAACTCCGAGTATGCCCCTCGCCTCATTTGAATTGCCATAAGCTACACCTCACTTTCATCAATGCCTAATTTCTGACACAATCTTGAAAACTTATCTTCCAATTCATCTATGTGCTTTTGCATTTTATCAATCTTCTGCTCGTCTCCGGCAAGTCTTAAAATTAGGAATTGCTCATAGTTCATGCCGTAGTACAGTGTATCATCATCCGATGTTGCTTTATTCTTGAAAATCATATTAAGGTTTTCATCGACATGTCCTTTATCTTTAAGTTTCTCGATTATATCCTGTGCCATTGCTCCAAAATATAACGGCTTGTCTGAATATCCTTGTCTATTAAGATTGTATTGGAATAAATCAACCGAGCCTACTGCGTCAATATAATCTTGATTAATTGCTTTAATATTCTTTTTTAAGCGCTTATCTGACGAACTCCATACCCAAGTAACATCAACTTGAAAACTTAAGGCACTACCATCCCAGTTGCAATGGTAAGTATGGCCTGTTGTGTCACCACACACCGCATATCCTCGCTCGCTATCCCTAAATTTAGGGGCCATCATGTAAGTCTGGGCTTGTACATAATTAGACGAAATCATATTTGTTGAACCAATTGTGCCAAGAACGGCATTTATTGTAACTGTATCTGCTCCATTTTTTTGAAAATGTGCCACACCGGCAGTCATCCAAAACTCATACATGTCTCCCTTATTGTTGGGCGCGGATATTCTAAATTTTGCATCACTAATGTCATCGGCACTGAGTGAGATGGAACCGCCAGTAACATTCATGTTTGAAGCAATCACTTTGCCGTTTTCATCAACGACAAACACTCCATTTCCCATGTTAATTGTGCCGCCATATGCCCAGTCAAAGTTAATTCCGACAGCCGACATGATGTTGAATACAGCGTTTCCGTCTTTGTCAACTCCTGCTTTCCATGTTTTGCCGTAATCATTTGAAACCGCTAAGCCATTAGCCGTCATTTTCCACTGTATGTTGCTCGAATTAAGGTCTGCTTTATTATGCATAATGTAAATAATTGAGCCATCCTCTTGCACCTGTTCAGTCTTAAAGAGTCCGAGTGATTGAGACATTAGCTGTGTCAGCAATTGCATTTGCTTATCATATACACTTAGTTGTGCCTGCGCAACTTTCCTAGCTTGTACGACAGCCTTTGTCTCACTACTGAATTTATCAGCACTATTCCTTGAAGCATTTTCAGCGTCACATGAAATTTTTGTACCGCTTCCAACTGTAAACGTTCGGTTGGAAATAAAACAGCTATAGGTATTCTGCTTGCGGTCTGTCACAAGTGCCACATCTCCGCTCTCAATCAGTGGGTTTGACAAGAGTGTAGCGTCAAGAGGCCTGAACCTCATGCCACCGATTTTTTTGAAGATATAGTTTGCAACTGTCTGTGCCTTGTCTGCCGGAATAAACGGATTATCAGAGATTGAAATTACATATCCCTCTTTTCCAGCAAGAGCATTAACATCTTTCGCCTTATCCTCTTTTGAGGTTACAATAACTTTAACACCTGTAATAACAACATCATCAGTCGCAACATTTAAATCTTTTTGCGTGTAAATATTGTGGTAATTTCTCGCGTCTGTAAATGTTCCACCATCAACGCTATCTCCACTTGAATAGTCGGTGAAATTTCCACCATCAACATTATCTCCGTCAGAATATGGTGTAGTTTTTGTGCTAAAACTTCCTCCATCGTAACCTTGACTGTCGAATTGGCTCATATCATACCAGCCGATAAGCAATTCACCATCGTGACCGCATTTGCCCCATAATCCACTTAACTGCAAGATGTAAGCTATTACCTGTCCATATGTGAGTTTTTGATTATCACTTGGTATCTCGTTAATCATGTAATCAGAGTTGTCAAATCTCGCCATAGTAAAAGGTACATCACACTTAATGCAAGCGTCTCTGACTACCTCATACGCTGTCGTAGGGTAGCTTAAATTGCTATCGTACTCGCGATTGAAATTATTAATATTGTCAAGGCAAGTAAGCGTTATGAGTGAGCCGTCATAGCTTGTCTCGCTGACTCTATACTCACCAATTTTTAGTTTTTCACTCGTGCCATCAGAAAAGCTTTTTGAAACATATGCCGTTACGCTCGCCTTATCAAAATCATACTTGCTGTAATCTTCATAAATGTTATTCAGCTTAATTTTCAGTTTTCCGGCAACCAAAGCCCCGATTGTGAAAGTGCCATTGCTCGATGTTGAGTCATTGACTTCAAAGCCGTTCGCCCACAGCTCACTGTCGCTAATAGGGATTTTTTCGCCATTAGTTGTAACTATGTCGGCAAAGCAACACACGTTAATATCATTATCGAGCACTACTGCCCTATTCCATTTAGCCGATACGTTAAGCATTAAATCACCGCCTTATACTTCTATGAGGTCGAAACTCAATGTCTCATACCTCTTATTGTTAATAGTCCATATCTTGATAGGTGCGCTCCTGTCACCTACATAGAATGTACGTGTTTCGTTTGTACCGCTCATAGCGTCAGGATATGTCACCGATATATATTCCGGATTTACCATCTGCAATATTTGAGCCGTTCTAGCTGCGTCAGTACCGCTCCACGACAATTTGAGCTGTCGTTTCTGTGCTATTCTGTTTTTATGCATTTGAGCGTCCTGTGTACGTCCGCTGTCGCTTGCAGACACATCAATCATGCCCCATTCAAAAGTTGACGGAGTAGGTAATGCCACTCCGTCTACTAACATCATTGCCATATTGTTACCTCGTAAAAAGACACCCACGCAAGGGTGAGTGTCTTAACCAAATTCATTTGCTACAATATATCGTTGTCCGTGCTTTGCTTTACCTACCTGTGTCATGCGATAGAGCGTTTCACTATCGCATTTAAATACATTTTCAATGATAGGTGCAGAGTTTCCACCGGTGTTAGAGTTCATCATTACTTGCGTCATGCCCTCCATGACGGCCTGTTTAATTCCCTCTGTGATTTGTTGGTTATTTGCTACGGCTGTTTTGCCGTTTGAGAATTTACCAACTATCTCCCCTCGGTTCATGTAGAACGGACCTTCTTCCGGGAAACCACCACTAGCAAAATGCGGTGCTCTGTCGAGTAGCGACTGATACCCCATGTATTTTGTGCCTGTGGTAATATTGAATCTTTTATTGTTGTACTTAAACAAAGCATCCAATGAGCGTACAATGCCATCTATCGAACTCTTAACACCGCTAAATCCCCAGCTACTTATTCCAACGCTATAACGTTGATTTGTGTACCACTTGAACGTGTTTAAGCTTCCGTTCGTGTTATCGACTTTTCCTTTAAGCCCATTAAAACTACCACTTGTCGAACCAAGATAAGCGCTTGCGTTACTTGCCATTGTTGAGAACGAGTTCGATGCCCCTCTTCTCATATTTTCTGCAGCGTCTTGAAATACCCCCATGTTAAATTTAGTGTTACCCAATGAGCCATTAACTCCACTTAATGAATTGTAGAGATTTGATGATAACGTTGAGAAAGAACCACTTGTGCTAAGCGATGTTCCACTCGCTTTACTGCTCATACTATCCATTTTGCCCTTAGTGCCATCAAGTGAAGTATTGATATTTCCTAAATACCCACTTACACCAGCGCTTAAGTTTTTGTAACTATCATCAATTTTGCTTGCACTCTTTCCTATTTCTTTTGCAGTATCGTCAACTCCTTTAACTGCTTTCTTTTTAAATTTGGGTATTTCAACACCGGGTATCTTGTTAAGCAATCCTATAATGTCATTAATAATCCCAACAAATCCGTTGTAAAGCTGTGGCCCTAATACGTTGTGTAAATCATCAACATTTAAAGACATATTCTTCTTAAATGTTTTCCAGCCCTTTTTGAAATAATTTCCCAAGTCTTTGAAAAAATCATCTACGCTTTTTTCAGCGTCTTTGATTTTCCACTTTATTTCCTTAATTCTCCATTCGAGAGGAGTGACAAGTTTAATCTTTTTTCCGTCAAAGCCTGTGACTTCGTCGCTTATTCCCATTCCTGATTCTGGACTCTTGAACCACTCTTTGAGTTTATCAATCCACCCTTTCATGTGTGCCAGCACGTAATTGATACCTGACACAATAACCAGCACCTCAACTCCCCTTAGTGCAAGTTCTGTTTTTGACAAGCCTTTAGCTGTTGCGTACTTTTTCCACTCAGATGTAATAAGAGTTTTGGTTATCTCTTTGAGTCCGTGTTTCCATGCAAACGCGCCAATAAGAATAGTAAAAGTATCAATATCAAGTTCTCCGATAAATTCCGAAATGCCCTTAAATGCGTCTTTCCAATCAATATTGATTAGCGCGTGAATTAAAGTATCTCGTATGCCGTGAACAATGTTATTGACTGTTTTTCCAAGTTCTTGCCAGCCTGTCAGCCCTGTAACGTCACTTACTCTTGACATTTCATGTAATGCGCCATTTATAAATGAAGCAAAACTGTCTCCAAGATTTCCCCAATCAAACGTTGACGTAAATGAAAAAGCAAAAACTATGGCAGTTCTTATTGAGCCAGCTATTGTCTTTCCAAGTGCCGTAAATAATTTCGGGCTTATTAAGCCGTTAAGGAAGTCCGCAAGCCCTTTTCCGAAATTCGATGCGCTCTGATACACGTTATCCCAATTAATAGAATTAAGTGAGTCAGCTATTGTGTCACCAATGTACTTTCCAAGCGAGTAAAGGTCTTTGATTGATGATTTATATTTTTCGAGCAATCCATCAGTCTTTTTCAGTGAGCTATTAACACCACTGCCAGCTCCACCGCCACCGGAACCGCCACTGCCTGAACCGCCACCACTGCCACTGTCGCTGTTATCGTCAAGTGCGTGTATCTCGTCTATACTAAGCAGTGTCTTTTTCAGTTTTTGTGCTTTCTTATTCGACTTATCGGCACTATCACCAATGTCTCCAACTCCGCCAGCTATGTCCTCCATGCCATCAACAGTAGCACCGCCACCGCTTATCTCGATAGTCCAACCGAAGATTGCTCCGAGTGCGTCAGCTACAGTTCTTGTGAAGCTGATAACCTTGAGCATTACTTTGCTTAAGGCTTGAACAAACGGCTTTAGAGCATTGATTATTACGCTACCTATGATACTGCCCCATGCTTGAAACTCTTGCTTAAGGACTCTTACACTGTTAGCCCAGGTATTTGCGGTCTTAGCGAAATCACCTTGCGCAGCTTGCGTATTTGCCATGACATAGTTGTATCTTAGCAATACCTTTTCAGCTTGCGTCATTGACTTGATATTTGCGTCAAGTCCGTTTTTCATAGCCCATTCCGAAAGTGTGGCCTGTGTCAAATCAAGTCCGTATCTCCTTAATGGTGCGATTGTTCCCGAAAAAATGGATTGTAAGCTCTTTGCAACATCAGCTTGGTCTACATCATAGAATGAAGCCATATCGCCAGCTAACCTTGTAAGATTAAGCGACATATCAGCCATGCTGTCTGTAGTCTTGTATAGTGTGTTATTTTGGCTCATAAGAGCTTTATTTGCCACAGCTGTACCATTTGCCACTTGTTCTGACGAAATGCCTATAGAAGTACCTAACGCTTGGAAACGGCTTGATATTTGCTTAACTGTCAGTTCTGACATTCCAAAATCTTGAATTGATGTCTTTGTGAAGTCATCAACTTTGCTTGCCATGTCACCAAACGTGGTATCTACTACGTTTTGAACCTCGGTTAATTGGCTTGCTAAATCAACTGCACCGCCTAGCTTTCCGACAGCTCGCATAACCAACCAATAAGTTGCGTAAAACTTACCGATAGTTGAAGCTAAGCCCCTGAATCCACTTCTTGTACTCTTAATTGACTTAGTTGTGTTTGAAAAGCCTGTTATGAGCGACCTACTAGCCGAGCCAACTTTTGCGCCTTGTTGCGACAGATTAGCAAGTGCATTAGTCATTTGAATAATGTTACTGTTGACTCTCGGTGCGTTAGATAATGTTGCCATTACCTCTTTCAAGGCGCCACCAAGGTTCCTGATGTTCTCCGCAGCATAACCGGCTGATTTTGAACCGAGCTTTGAGATTGAAGCTGTTAGCTGTGTAATCTCTGCTGATTGCTTTGAGATATTCGCAAAGCCTGACAATTCTGTTGCCATGCTCTTTAAGGCACTTGCTGAGCTGACAAGTCTTGCAGTATCAAGGTTGCCGAGCTTTTCCATGTTAGTGGCAATCTTGCTAAAGGTACGAGTGTCAATACTGCTCACGCTTCTAAGTGATGTTGCAAGTTGAGACATTCCACTCGCAAAATTGCTTATGCTTGCACCATTGAGGGAATTGAGAGTTCTTCCAAGTCCTTGCAGTTTACTTTGTAAGTTGCCTATGTCTTTAGCCACTTGTTGTGCGTTTGACTTGATTTGAAGCTCAATGCTCTCTGCCATTTTCTCACCTCCCTGTATGTAATAAAAAAGAGAGCCACCCTAAAGTAGCTCTCATGTATTTAGTCTTTGAGCAGATAGTATGTTGTAATCAATCCAACATATCTATCTTGCTTAAGACCTCTATTCTTTTGAAATACCATGACACATTTAGAAAGGTAGTCCGTCCACTTGCCGTAATCGGTATCAAGTTTGTAAAAATGGTACTTGTCATGTAGAGTTTTTCTCAACCACTTAATGGCTGTCGGGCAGTTATGCTTCTGGCCGCTCCACAGATTGTGATTTTTAGCAAATCTCTGTGAATTGGCTCCAAACTTGCCATCTTCTTTCAGTGCATCAGCTCCTTTGAGGTCGAAGCCTACATTCATAGCGTGCTGCCATTTTCTTACATCATCATTATCGAGGTAATATTCCTCATTGCCTTTCCAAGCGTTATTCTTTACCGGAGTTGCTATTGGTGTCGGAGTTGCTATTGGTGCCGGATTATTCTTTATTCCGTCACCCTTGTCAAGCTCAATATAGAGTAAGTTAGCATCAGTGCTGTTATTCAGACCACTACAGGTAAATGCGCTTGAATACTGCCAGCCATACAGAGAGTGTTGAATAACAGGCTTCTTTGTGCTATTAGGCTCATCACCGATAGACATTCCCTTAGTTGACGGATAGCGCGCAATCCAAAACGGACAATTAATCTGATTTGCGTATGGTACAATATACTGATTGTAAAAGCTAAGTCCTGTGTATACACCAAAGTTAAGCCCGGCACTCTTGATAACACTCTGATATGTGTTGATAATATCAATAAGCGTCTGTCCGAGTCCTTGCTGGCATTTATCTTCAACATCTAACCAAACGAAAGTTTTTCTTCCGTTAAGTACCTCAATCACTCTCTGCGCATCCGTCTTTGCCTTTTCTACCGTTGTAGCGTATGAGTAGTTATAAACACCTTGTATCGGCATTCCTACATCAGTACAGCCTTTCCAGTTTTGCTCAAAGGTTTTATCCGGATTAAGGTCTTTGCGGATTATTTTTAGGATTGCAAATTGCACTCCAGCCCACTTAACCTTACTCCAATCAATATTTCCTTGATATGACGATACGTCAATTCCTTTATATGCCATATTTTCGCCTCATTAATCAGGACTTTCAGGTAATCCTGATTGTCTTAATGCGTTAATTCGTTGTTTCATCTCATAAACGGCAATTTCCTCATTAGACTCCTTGTATTTAGGCTCGTTATCTTTTGAGTATTGCTCATTCAACGATTTTTCAATGTATTTTGCTCTTGCTTTGTTGCCGTTCAATGCTCTGTCGATAGCTGTAAGAGTTGCGCTTAATCCGTATGTACCCCACCAAGCCCACATGTTGGAGTCTGCTTCTTTTTGCGCAAGCATATAAGCCTTTGAATAAGGCTCTAAATCAGCCGGACAAGACATATCTATGTCCTCAACGCTAAATCCATAACCTTTAGTTGCTAAAAGCCAATATGGGCGGATTTCGTTGCAATATACTTCCCATGTAAGCTCTTTTACTTCTTGATTGGTTTCTTCTTGGCTGTCTGCACCTCTTTCGCCAGCATCTTCGATAAAAAACTGTTTTTCTCCATTTCCGCAGACAAGTCATTATAGAGTGATTGTAAATCTCCACCCTCTTCATTCTCCGGGTCAAGGTAATCGTCAAGTAAATCGTATACCTTTACAAGCTGTTTCTCTTTTGCTTCTTTATTGTCAAAATCAAAGCCAAATTCGTCAGCGTGAAACTTTTGCAAACCTACAAGCAAAAACTCCGGTAAAAATTCAAGCATGTTGTCAATGACCTCAAGCCCCTCGCCCTGTTGCTCCATTCCTACAAGTCTTGGAATAATTTTATTCTTAACTACCGGTGCATATCCGAATTTAACTGTGTATTCTTTTCCATTTAATTTAATTTTCATTTTATCTTTCCCTTTCTCCCTAATTTATATAGGGAAAGAGGCAGTATTAAAACTGCCTCAATTACCTTACTATATTGTTTCTTCAAGTTCGCTGTCAGCCGTGCTATCATCATAGCCAACCGCTACGGCTTTTTCCGATTGGCTCACCCTTTTTTTGTGAGTGTGATTGCTGTTGGATAGCCTTGGTCATCCTCTGTTACCGCAACCTCGTAGTTATCCTCAATCCACTTAGGCACTGTCTGAACTGATACAGTCGCTGTGCCTGTTAAGTGGTCATCAGAAGCCTCGCCTGGGGCAAATGACTCTTGCCCGATAAAAGCGCAGATACCCTCTGAACCTTTTCCGTCTGTACCATAAAGAATGATAAAGTCGAGCTTCTTGCCCTCGTTAGTTACCATCTCATCCTTATACTTTTTCTCAAAAGCTCCCTCAACTTCCATAGAACCGGCTGAACGTCTACCCATTTCCTGTGTCTCTACTAAATCCTCAAGAGTTGAAGTATCTACCATGTTCTGTGAACCGAATGGTGAGGGGATTGATTTTGCCCTTATTAAGAGCTTGTAAGTTCCAGCCCAGTAATCGCCACTTGTGGCGGATGCGGTTGGTGTCTTGTAAGCAATTCTACTTTTTAATCCTGTTGCCATTTTTATTACCTCCTAATTTTTTATAAAAAAATAAGAGCCAAAAAGCTCTTATAATCTATCGTTCCAGTCGAATGACCGCCTAGCACGTAATGTTGCTGTCCATATTTTGCCGTTTTTCCTAGCGAATGGGATTGTTGTCAGCTTAAATGACATAGCCTTGTATTCATTAGCCACTGTCTGTGCCACATTCAAGGCTTCTGAACGGCTTTTATTCGTTGTAACAATTACTTGTGCCGTAAATAACACTGTATTTATTCTTTCGCACTCCAAATCCTCGTTCTGTTCTATAGGTTCAAGTGCCTGAACAAGCACTGTCGGGAAACTAGCTGCAGCACTGTCCGACTGTTCCTCTTGTGTAAATTTTAGCTTGGGATATTTAGTTTTCAATTTTTTCTCACATCGGGTTTTTACAATCGCATATGTGAGATTTTCAAGGTCATAAACCCATTGATTTTGACTCGCCACTTTATCTCACCTCAACTAAAATTTTTCCGTGCCGTTCTTATGATGTCATTTTCCATTTCTACAAATGCGTGATACATCGGCATTGTAGGTGTAATGCCGTATGAATGGTGTAATTCTCCGCTTTCGTCTCTCCAATACCAACCCCCGCTATCAAATGCGTGTGTCTGCCCCGGAAAAGTTCCTTGACCGCCTCTTGTGTCATTAAAGTGTGGTTTAGCTTTCCAGCCCGAGCCGTATTCAGCCATAAGCAAAGGCGATACATCAACTGTCTTAAGTCCGTCTGCCGTTTGCCATGTACTTTGTATCTGTCCTGTTTCGGTAGCAAGCACAATTGCTGTGCAGCCGTCTGTTGTATCTTTAATTTCGTAACTAAACGTGATATAGTGTCCAAAATTGCCTGTATTTGCTTGTGCTACGGCAATGCCATTACTAGCAAGCTCTCCGACAAACGCAATGCACTTGTCCTGTAAGCGGTCTTTGTATCTTTCAAGCTTGTCTATCGCATCTTGTATAGATTTTTCTGTCAGAGAAACGTCAATCTTCATAATTACACTTCTTTCACGACTGCTTTCAACATGTATTTAACTGAATAGAGAGAGGGCTTGACCCCTACTATTGTAAAGTCTGCGGAAGTTGAATCAACTAATCCGTTGGCATCCTTTATAGGCTCGCTATCAAGCCAAATAACATCACCTTTTTTAAAAGGGTATTCTCCTCTGTCTGTCAGCAAAACAGCGTCAAAATCAGCCGTATTAAAGCCATATTCCTTGTTCTGTGCTTCTCCTCCGTCAAACGATATATTCGCCCGAAAATCAACCGGCTCTGAAAAGCCTGTTTCTTCATGGGTGTAATATATCTTCTCTCCATCCTCCGTCTCATAAAACTTTAGATTTCCGTCCTCGTCTTTTTCGTAGACTGTGACTGTTTGACCTTGAAGCGCGTATTTCATGGCTTGTTTATTAATGTCAAGCATTCTTCTTTATCTGCTTGTAAATCTGATTAACACCGGTACTTGCCATGCCCGACACAATGCCAACTGCTATTGCGTCAAGAATGTTGTCTGCCGGATAACCGGGAATTACAAACATTCCAACAATACCGAGTATTCCACCGGCTACACCTACGATAATAGGAATAATATTATCTTTAACCTGTGGTATCTGCTTTGAAGCATATCCGATTAAATAAGTAATTACCATAATAGCAACTACTGTAGGTACTTGTGTAAAGTCCATCAGCTTTTACCTCCTTTGCCTAAATGGATTTCCTCAATCTCATTTTTCATTTTTGTTACCATGCCATTACCACCGAGTGCGTGGTATGCGTCATACATCTCGCAAAAATTCTGATACGCATATGAGGGAATTTCGCCAAGCTTCATGTACTTATCATGGTATTCGATAAGCTGTACTCGCAAAAGTAGCATTGTACCTTTTCCGTTTGCTTGTCGTAGCTTCTTTTCCTCTTCAATGCGTTCATTTCTTTCTTTTGTGTCTATTGCTTTTTGTTTTTTCTGCTCTTGTAAAAGCCAAACAATATAACCCAAAAGCGCTGTTAGAACAATCGGTAAGGCAATAATGTATGTCTGATAGATTAAAGTTTTCATCTTACAGCCTTTCATCTTTGGTAATTGGCACACCGCCCACCACCACTTAATGTGTACCGCCTGCTACCATGTTACCGACATCAGTAAAATGGTAACGCACAATCTTCTTTTGCTTATAGCACTTTGACAAAAGGAAATACTCCGACAAACAGCTTATCTCTGTCTTTCCATGTACGGCTCACTCCCCCCTCACTCAATGCGCTCATGTAGTTTTCACCGGCTTGTGAATGGTCGTAGACAGCAAGATTGATAACGACATTCTCAAACTGTTTTAAATCGGCAGTTATATCATCATCAGTGAAAGTGTCCGGATAACACCTTTTTGCTTTTACATCTTCCGTGGCTTGCTTAATGAGCTGTTCAATGAGTGGGTTATCTTCCTTGTTGTCGAACACTACCACATCAGATGTTGTTTCATCATCATTTGTGACTGTATCAATATGAAATTGTTTAAGTCTGATTTTGACTTGCTCTAATGTGGTGTATTCCATGCCAAGCTCCTTATAATCCAAACTTTTCAATTAACAGTTTCTTTAGCTCTGCTCCTGTAAGTTCTTCTGCATTGTCTATGCCTTGTTCTGTGGCAAAAGCCTGTAAATCAGATGTAGACATGCGATTAATGGTTGTCTTGCTATAATCAAAAGAAGCTCCGGAATTATTATTTTCCGGAACCTCTTCGCCAGCGTTATACCATTTACCATTATGAATCACTATATATGGATATTTCATAGTTGCACCCCCTACTCTTCGCTATGAACCTCATATACGAATGTGCTATCCATATTCTCGTATGATGGAAGAACAACCTCGGAAGCAAATGTTGACATCTTCATAGGTGGTCCATACTCTGTCTTTGTAGCAACTGTGATACCTGTGCCGTATACTGTTACATCTACATCAGCTACCTGTCTTGCTGTTCTTTCTTCTGGTGTAGTGCCAAACCAAGTGCTGCCAAGGCTGCCTTCTGGAAGAAGTGTAACCTTGTTATCCGGGTAGAAGTACTGCTCCTTGCCATCATCATCAATGTACATCTTATCGTAAAGTACGATAGTGAGCTTTGTTCTCTTCTGCACTATTGAAATAACAGTATCATCGTCAACGTCAATAGTTGCTGTAAGATTCTGTGCAAGGATTGAGTTTCTTATCTGTGCATTATCAAGCAAATACTGAAATGTATTGCTGTTCATAAGCACATATCTAGCAATCTTGCCTTGCTTCTGTAACTTCTTTCTTGCATTGTTAAGGTCTGTAAGTGGCTTTGAATTAGCTGTATCGCTCCACATGCTTGTGCCGGATAACTTTGCGTAATGGTCTTTTGCGTATGAGCCATCTTTATCGTAATCATAAGCGTACTGAACACCATCGCTCACAATGGCAATTACTGGGTGACCCGCACTTGTGGCAAGAAGCGACATTCTCATACGCTCAGGTACAACTTCTGCACCGCTTACAAGGTTGTTAGTATCGTCATATACGCTTGATAAGGCACTTGCAAGGTAAGGGTCATCTTCTGATTGAATACGCTCGATTTCAAGCATTTCCTCTTCACCGACTGTCATTCCCTCGCGGAAAAATGCCATCTGTGTTTTTTCCTTGCTTAATCCCTCTCTAGCTCTAATTGTTGGGATTGTGTCAAAGTTGGATGGTGTAAGTGATACCGGAAGCCCTTTATGTGTCTTAATCCAGCTTAAATCAAGCCCCTGTTTCTTTCTTTCCGGAAACCACTGTAAACCAAGATAAGGTATCTGATTACTAGCGTTTTCTGTTGCTGATAATGCAATAGACTTACTGTCTAATACTTCATTAATTAACATCTGTTTACCTCCTGTTATTATTCAAATACAATCATTGGAAGAGCTGTCTTAACTGTTTCGTCATATGTAACACCGGAATGCTTTTGAGCAACCTCTGTGTTAAGGTATGCTTTTTTGAGAATCACTCCCTGTGGCCTGTCCTCTGTTACATCAAATCTCAAAATGCCGATTGTAGTTGCTGTATTGTCTACAACTCCTGTCTTTCCAATTGGTGTACCGGCTTTAACAATTTTCTTTCCGTTTGTGTCTTTATCTGTGACCGCAGAAAAATCAAGTGTTAAAGGAATTGCCTCATTAGGCTCTCTTTTGAGAATCTGTACGTCTCCCGCGTATGAAGTCTTTTCATACTGCATATTCATTTCCTTTGCCATTTTTTACCTCCTGTTATTACTGAATGTAATGTGATAAAATGTTGTTGCTTTTAGGTGCATCAGATATAAGGCTTTCTGCTATCTTTTCAGCATTTGTCTTATTTCCTGTATCACCATTGTTATTGTTACCGCCATTATTAGGATTAGGAGTACCTTTGAGTGCGTTTTTCTCATACTCTGCTATCGCATTGGCTTCTTTGTCGGACATAATTTTTCCAAGAACCGCCGTGTCAAAAGAGCCATCCTCTTTTACTACTGTCTTTGCCTGTTCAGCAGTAATGCCAAAATCAGACATTGCACTCTCTCGTAAATCTCTGACAACCTTATCTTTCTGTAGCTTGGCAATCTGCTGATTGGCTGTCTCTAAGGCTTTATTTGCCTTTTCAAGCTCTGACATGTTGCCAGCCTGTAAATCGTCAAGCTGTGCCTGTAGCTCGTCAGCTTTGTCGGCTTTAGCCTTGTACTGATTGGCTTTCTCTTTCTCTCTTGCCATTTCCTCACCGCTCTTGTTAAGCAGATTTGTTATCTGCTCATCCGTTGCGTCCGGGAAAAGCTTCAAAACATCATTTCTTGTCATTTCAATTACCTCCGTAACTCACGCTTTTGTTATCGCTGGTCGCACCAGCCGAGTTTTTCTGTTGTTTAACGCACAACTGCAAATTTTTGTATAATAAAAAGCAACCTATAAGTTTCCTTACAAGTTGCTCATTATTTGTAATATTTAACACTGCACCGGCAGTTAGAAATCTCTTTTACCTCTGCACCTAGCGAATGGTCTTTAGGAAACATCATAAGTGAGTTCCCAACTTCAAATGGCTCAAAAATATCAATTCTCTTTCTGTCAACATCTGCATGTGTAGGTCTGACATGTGAATCTTCTTTTGAGCGCCACTCTTTTGTTTTGTAACCTTGTTTCACCATATCGGTTTGCAATCTGTAATTGCCGACTGCATTAGCTTCATTCGCAGCTACATTTTTTGCTCGCTTCTGTGAAGTAAAATACTCTACTTCAGTATTTTGTGTGGTAGCGTCAACCACTTCATTCACAATGTACCGGGCATAATCCGTAATATATGAGGGTGTTCTCTTTGCTTTACAGTACTGTGTGGCAATACTCTCGTATCTGATAATAAATTCTTTAGTGATAGTGGTTATCTCTGTTTCTTCCTTGCCAGTTAACAAGGCAAATAGCATAACAAAGATTTTTTCAAACTTTTCAGCAAGCTTTTTTCTATCTTCCTTTTCCTTGTCGGACAAATCCATCTCACCAAAATATGTTTCATAATCTATGTCTTGTATTTCATTTTTGTTAAGTGCGTGGATTTCGTCTGCCATATCAAGCTCCAAAATAAATTGACAGCCAATTATTCATCGGCTGTCTTTCCATTGTTCTTATCATCGTTATTATTGTTAGGTGTAGCTGTTGTCGGCTGTTCTTCCGGGAATAACATTTCCATCCGCTTAGCACTTTCGAGAGTAACTTGTTCAGGGTCACTAAACATGTCAATCGTCTTAACAGCTCTCTTGTAATTGATACCGCACCTAAGTAATATTTCAAGCACTTCTGCCTTAACAAGCATGTTGTCTAGCTTATTATGATTAATGTGTATCTCAACATCACTAGGCATAAGCGTAAAGCCTTTATTAATTCTCAGCCTGTTAAGAATAAGCCTAAGCGCCATTCTCTCCGATTTCTTAAGGATAGGCTCATTAATAGCCGTCCTAAGTCCGGCATCGTAATGTCCGTTTCGTAGTTCTACGGCAGAACCGGTGTCACCGCCTGTGTTGCCCTGACGATTTGCAAGGCCTTGAATACTTAAAAATCTTTCAAAAAGGTCAGTAAATACCACTTGTCCCTCTGTCTGATTAAGCTCGCTCGTCATTACATCAACATCAGCCTTGTTATCCGAACCATTGTTAGATTTGACTACCAATGCTCCCTCTTGTCGCATTTTCCTGAATGTATCTATGTCAATCTCGCAATTAACGAATTTCACCCATGCAGACACAAACTGCTCAACACCATTAATTCTGTCCGATGTAAGCACGTTGATAGCGTCTGTGATTGCAATAGTCATTTCAATATCAGATAACCGCCTTGCATTGTTTGGGTATTCGATGACTGGAATAGCTCTATTGCCGTTTGTTCCGCTTGCATAAATCTTGTCGTTGCGAATATCAAACCACTCATTGTCAGTGAACACATAATAAATATCTGCTCCGTTCTCGTCCTCTCCGATTTGGCAAGAGAATGCCGGACGTCCGTTTGAGTAGTATGCTACAAACGTATACATTGGATTTTCAGACGATAAATAAAAATCGCTTTCGTCAAGCAACTGCCCTTGTCCGTCATCATTACCGATAAACCTGTAGCCGGTACCGCATATGCTTCTCCAACGATGTATGTCTATATCGCACTCCTGTTTGCTTTCAGAGTCCATTGTGATGTTAAGCTGCGTGATTTCTTCCGACTTGTGGTTATCAGTGCCACGCAACACATATTGGATTGGCTCGGCACACATCTCTGCGGTTTTGCGCTCGACAAGCTCATACGCAAGATTTACAGCAATCTTGTTATTGATTTCCGGGCGGTTCACTTTCTGCCGATACAAAATCGGTTGGTCGCCACGATAGTATCTGTCAAGATACTCAATCTCAATAGCGTTTTGTTCGTGAATCACAAGTGCTTTATTCAGTTCTTCGATTATGTTGTTTTTTGTGATTTGCCTTTTCCTCGTAAAAATAACTTGTCTGCCGTAATTGTTCTGACAGACAGCCGAAAAAGGTCTTACGTTTTTATGAGCATATCTATACATCAATAAAACCTCATGCCACTTGCAGAAGTTCTCTGCGGAACCTCTTTTATCTGAAATTCTTGTGTGCCAGTCCAAAACCATATCCATTTACGGCAGTGCGTACACATTACTTTGTGGTGTTTCTTGTCACTTTTATTCACCCACGTTAGCAATTTACCGCAACGAGGGCACATTACACTTCGTTTTCCTGTTGGTACAATATTCTGATTATTCATGTCACCCTCGCTTCACTAAAAATAGCACCCACAATCTGTGAGTGCTATTTCTTAAAGAGATTTTCGCAATGAACGAATTACGATTTTTTCATAGTTATATTATAACTGTCAATTTTTTAAGTGTATATATGCAATGATATGCAAAACTATGCACACTACTGCACATTTTCAAGATATTCTTTTCCGTAAAGCCTTTCAAACTCTTGCAAGGCTCTGCCGTGGATTGTAAATATCTTTCTTATGCTCCAATTTGTAGCCTGTGCGATTTCTTCAAAAGTGTTTTGATTGACATATCTCATTGAGAGTACGTGATAATAGTCGGTATTCTCCATGCTATCAATTTGGCTGATAATATGATTTCTTTTTCTCATAAATTCATCAACAAGTCTGTCTGTATCTTTTTCCAAGTCCACAATTTTAGTTACTGTACTGCCTAATTTATCTTTGTCAGATGAAACATCAACTGCCTCTTTGTCCGTTGAAACAGTAACGCTACATGCTATTGTCTTAAGCCGGTATATTTCAGACAGCTTATTTTGTATCATTTTATCTAATCTGCTAATTTGATTTAAGTAAGTTTTTGTATTCATAATTTTGCTCTCCTCATTGCATACTTATAATTAATAAATTCTTCCCAATATATCTTGTCGAACCGAGTGTCTCTAAATCTATTATCAAACTTTCTTTTATCAACTATAAAGTCTAAACCCTCTTTTAATCCCAATAGAATATAATCAGGCACAAACGAAGCCGGTATTCTCACAATCTCATAACCATTGTCAATACAGCTCATTATCTTTCTTTCTCTTAAAAAATCCTTATTTTCATCTGTGTGATATATTTCGCCATCAACTTCAACAATCTTCTTTAAATCCGGTATGAAAAAGTCTACTTTGCACTCGCCTATTTTGTAATTCGGATAATATTTAATGTTTTCCTTTTCAAGCTGTATAGCAAAGCAAATTTCATTTACACTATTAAAAACATAGCCCTCAGACATTATTTTTCGTGCGACCTCGCAAGCCTCTTGTTCATAATCTAAATCTTTAATTCTTTTTCGTTTTGCCTTTTTCTCTATTTTTTCCTTTGCTTTATCCACATTTGTAAGTTGTTTCAACAATTTTATTTTTCTGTCGCATTCCTCACAAACGTATTTTTGCTTTTTGTTAATTTCGATAGTGGCTCCGCACATAAAACAAGTATTTGTCATTAATAAAGCCCTCCTCTGAACGGATTGTGTACTGCTTCAACCTTTGCTATTCTACTGCCTTGCGTCATTCTTAAGGCAAAGTTTGAAAAAACATCAGGAACATCATCGAGCTGTTTTTTGCCTGTTACTGAATATCGTTTCAGCAGTGATACCATTACTCCATAAGGCTCGTTGGGCTTATAGAGTGATTGGTCTTTGAAAATAATATGTTGTAAAATCCAGTTAGAACACTGAAAAATACGTGCTTCCTTATTTGTCTCTGTCGGCACATCAGTGATGTTGCATATCCACCCTTTATTTTCAACTCGCTTATTGACTTCCATGGCCACTCTGTCACCGCCGGCATTACGCTCAAACTCGCACTCTTGTACCTGATTATTGACTAATGTGTTTGACGCATTTTCATACTGCATTTCATAGTCTGCCGTATTATCACACACACAATCAACGCAATAATAATCCTCGCCATATTTTTGCAGTATCGGCATAACAAAATAGTCTGTGCCTTTTCCTTTTGTATCGCATTGAGCTGTGATGATTTCCGGTTCGCCATGTGGAAGATTGAAGTATCTGCGGATTTTATCATCGGGAAACAATAGGCCCTCACGCTCGATAGGTTCCTGTTTATACAAACATCGGTAAGAGATTTCGTCCATGAGTAATTGTTGGTCCGCAAAAAACTCTTTTGTAAAACCGCCATATTCATAATCAAAATTGCTTTCCCCCGTCACAGGGTCTACATCAGGTACTGATATTGTTTTGACTCTCGGATTTCCAATATACATATTTTGAATACGTCCGATAACATCATGTACGCTCCAACGAGTGGCAATATGTATCTCTTTACACGGCTTTCCGTCCGTGTCTTGTGTCTTACGCTGTCTTGCGTCTACTGCGTATTTATCCCATAGTTTATCAAGTATTGTAGGATTTAAGGCTTCCTCAATTCCGCCTATCATATCATCAACTAGCAAAAATTTACTTGCACGGACTTTTCCGGCATTCTTACTTCCAACAGAAGTGCATTGTACTGACGGAAAAGGTTTGTATTTGCCAATATTGAATTGCTCCATTTTGGCATTCGTGCTTGTAACTGATAGATTAGGGAAAATGTCATGCCACGCATAATCATCATTGGTAACAATGTCGTATACTCCATCGTAGTACATTCGTGTAATGTCACCACTGTGTGAATAAAATAGGCTGTAGTCTTTTGGAAACCAACCGGCAACTGCCGAATGAAAGAATTTCTCAATTGTACTCTTTCCAGCTCCTGGCACTAGGCTCACGCACAATATGTCGTATTTATCATCAATCATGCCTTGTAATGCGTCCACAAGTCCGATTTTGATTAGTTGTTTCCTACGTGGCATATAAAATCGGTCTTTAGGCTCACGCTTTTTCTCTATGTACTGAAAATAGCTGTCGACTATTTTGTTTTGAGCTTCAAGCAACAAAACCTCATACTTTTTGTTTATCAGCTCATATGTGGTTTTGTGGTCGAATGCGTATTTTTCCAAATCCCAAATCGTACCACCTGTTTTAGCCGTGCAGAAGTCCTCTATAAGCTCTTTTGCCCTCTTAGTGAGTTGTAGCCCATACTCAATATCTTTCTCGCCATTTATGGCTACACTACAAGCGTCTACATAGGCATTAATTACTTGCTCGTCTTTTCCTTTATCCTTTATGTAGTTTTCATATCCGTTTACTGTGGAAATAAGGCTCTGACTAGCCATAAGAAAAGCACCTCCACTTTTAAAAAGCAAAGGTGCTTATAGACCTCTGCCTATAACTGTTTTAGGGTAGCGCCGTAAGTCACTTATACGGCGGTAATATATTACTCTGTTGTTTTAATCATTATCTCTTCAACGCTATGTTCGCTACAAATCATTGTGTAACTATATCACATCTCCAAGGTCTACAATATGCAATCTTTGGCAACTGTCTTTTACTCTTTCTCTTGCCTCTTCAATATTTTTACAAATCCATGATGGATAATTGCTAAATTCAACATTTACTACCGCATATCTGTATTGTGGATAGTATCTTTCCTTAACTTCTTTAAGGGTTAAGTGTCCAGACTTTTTGTGCTTTGTGTTTCTGTTGTACTTTGTGTCGATAAGTTCTGAATAAAACTTGTAGTTTATAAAATTTATGATTTCGCATACGGCAAATATAATTACAATTGCAATCGCTATAACAGTTTTTATCATGGTCATTCGTCCTTTCCGCTATTTAGAGTAGTAACCAACTCCATTTGTTAGCCGGTAATATATTTATTTGCACTCTGAAAGTCTGTCTTTTATAAACTGCTCCAATGTGCTAAAGCCTTTTGGCTTTTCAATTCCTTTTCTTGCAAGTTCTGCAACTATTGTTTCCATTTCTTCTTTTACTCCTTGATAGGCAATTTCCATTCCTGATTTTATTTCGTTCATTTGATTTCCTTTCTGCTGATAATCAGTCATTTAATTCCACTGCCATTCCATTTCCTCTTCGCTAAGATATTTATGCCTTACTCTATACCTGTCAATATCTTCTTCTGCGAATGCAATTATACTGTTTGCAAGTCTTACATAAACTTCATATTCGTATTTTCCGTCTGATTTTTCCCACGTTTTGCAGATGACTCCTATGTCCGACTTGTTTACGACAACAATATCTCCAAAAAGAAATCTAGGTTTATTCATCTTTGTTGTCCTCCACAACCCCATCAATTATTGCTCTCTCGAGAAATTCTTCGATATTTCTTTCTCTTCCGCCAATAGGCATTTTATTATACAATTCAATAAATTGTTGCTTTGTTAATGGTTTCCAATGGGGATTGTCTCTTTTGCATTTAAAATTCATAACTCCCGGACCGCATACATATCGTTCATTTCCATTCGTATCAACAAAGGGACCGGTACAAAGGTCACAGTTCATTATATGCTCACAAGGTTTTGGTTCGTGGCTATATCCACTACAAAGCATTGTGTTTTGATATTTCATAATCTTACCCCTAAATCCTTGCAACTATATGTTCTTTTGCAAAATCTTTTTTAGCTTCATCGTAGATAACCGAACTATTTTTATCAGTTTTCAATCTATCAAATTCGCAAGTAGCCTTTATACCATCTTTGTTACTGCATTCTGCATGATAATCAATGACACATACTTTCTTCTGCCATTTTCCATTGGCATAAATCTTTGTGTAACCGCCAGCTCTTGTTTTAATGATTATTTTATTTCTTGTTTTCTTCATTTATGTACAATGCCTTTCTTGAAGCTTCGACACATTCTTTTCTCTTTTCTTCGTTTGTACACTTGCCATCTGCATTGTATCGGCAAGAAATCAGATTACATTTTTTATTTTCATAAGCATTATTTACATTATCAATCCATTCACGAAACGGAATATTGTTAATTGTGACATTATCTAATACTTCATTAGCCACTTTTTGTACTATTTCTTGTATTGATATTTTCATAATCTTGCTCCTTTTCCGCACTATTCGCTAATGATTTTGTTTCCTCTAGGATTTTCATTGCTAATGCTCTTGAAAATTCATAATTATTTTCCGGGTATCTGCCTAGAATTGATTTTGCATACTCATTGACTGCATCAACTGAAATATCAATGCCAATAGTCATATCATGAAATTCGGATGTTTCTATAGGCTCGCCATTTCTACCGCCTATTTCGTGTGATTGCGCTTCTCTAAGTGCTTCACGCTCTATTGATTTAATTACTTCTGCCATGCTCATTACTCGTAAATCTCCTTGTTTCTTCAATTATTTTAGAATCCCTAGCAGAATTCACTTCAATACGGCTTTGTGACAGTCTGTCAAACTTTTCCAAAGCATATTTTTCTACTGCTTCTCTTGAAATGTCTATGCCAAAATTTCTCAATGCTTCTTTAGATGGCGGTTGATACTCTGATAAAGGATTGTCAATGTTGTTCATTCCTTATAAATCTCCAAAAATCTTCCATGCACTCATTACATAAATCGTAGGTCGTATTCAATACGCCATTTCTCGTGATTGAGTTTGTACCCAACAGCCCTACTTTTATCTCTTTTCCGCACCTGTCACAAGTGCGCCATTCTTTTTGATGTTTCATTCTTCCACCAACTTTCTAATCGCCATACATAAACATATTTCCAAAATAGAAATCATTTAGTGCTTTTTCTAATTCGTCTTTGTACCTAAATGGACTTAAAGGGCTTTTTATTTCTTCCCTCAATACAGGTGACATATTGTCTATTAAAATGTTTTGTGTAGCACTTGCAAGATTTTGTGGTGGCAAATCCGCTAAAGCGCATAACTCCATTCTTTTATGGTCGCATTTTTCAGATTTAGGGCAACTTTTACATTTTTCTGCTAATTTACTTAAAGGTTCCGCCATTACTACACCAACTTTCTACCGCAGATAGGGCAAAATTTTATATCTTCTATTTCAATTCCAGACATAAAATGGTCACTGCATCCGACGAATAAATGAAATGCATTTTCAAATTCAACAATTCTCTTTGTTGTGCTTACAATACACAAGCAAATGCTCCGCAATCTGCTCTAGCTCGTCAATAGAATAGATATCTCCTTTTACTACATTACATCCGATAAATACTTTCTCAACGTTACTCGTTTTTCTTGAATATGTTGCATTTATAAGCATATTTGCTGTTTCGAGTGCGTCAAATGGTAGTTTTACAAGTCTGTCGGTTTCAAAACTGCGCTTTTCTTCTAATTCGTGTTTAAGTTGTGTAATATGGCCTTTAGATTCTCTTAACTCTTTTCTTAAACCCTCAATTTCCTCCCGCTTCTTTTGCATTGCAATTTCATAATCGTCAAATGAAACATATTCTCCATTTGCATAAGCAATTCTATCTTCAAACATCACTTTTCCGTCTTTGAATTTATATCTTTTAACTGTATATGCCATAATTACACCTCAATCAAAGTAAATTTTCGTTTTTTAACAATGTTGTCTCCGTGAAGCATTCCATCTATGTCTCTGCCACACCCCATATTGATTGTGTTTACCTCACATTTGCCTAAATACACTTGATATTCTTTCCCTGCAATAGAGATAGTTCCAAGCGCATTTTCAAAGCTTGCATTAAAGCCACTGTAGTCATAAGGTGTACCACAATAAGGGCATTTTTTAAGTTTTCTGTCAATCGGTGCGCCACAGTTCACACAGTTTGTGCTCATTGCTTATTCTTCCTTTGCCTTAAACAGTGTGTCCGGAAATGGAATACCTAAAAAATGCATATTTGCGTACTTCCTAAATGTCGGCACGCTCATGCCAGCTATCTTTGCTGCTTCTGCCTGTGAACATCTGCCATATGCGTATTCCATCAATCCCTCTCGGAATGAATCAATATTTCGTGTCTTAACTCCTTTTGCCATATTTATGCCTCCGCTTTTTGCTTTTCAATTTGATGTTTGTGCTCTACCATCTTTCTGTGCATTTTATACTTCATATTTTCACAGCCGATTTCTCTTAGTTCTGTTTTAAAATTATCAAAGTCGCTGTCGTTTTTGATGTATACATTGACATATCTATCTATTTGCGGTCTTGTCATAATTACACCATTTTTAGTAAATACTTTTCTGATATAGTTGGTGTAATAGCAATAGCCTTTGACTTTTTCGTGATATAATCCCCAAAAATAATCCGCATTTTCCTTTGTTTCAAACTTTGCTCTAATCTCATTGTTTGAAATATGGCTGTAGCAATGTCTGCATAATGTAATTAAATTACTTTCTCTATCATCTCCACACAATGAAGCTGTTCTTATGTGCGCCATCACCAATGCCCTGTATTCTCTACTACTTTTTCCGCAATATTGGCAAGTATAATTGTCTCTCTCAAAAATTTTAGTCTGTAAATCTTTATATGAACTCATAATGAATACCTCCTACCATTCTTTGCTTTCGCACCAACTGCTCTTACAAACATGGTTCATAATGTTGGTCAAAACTTTTTCAGAAGAAAAATGTGTCAAACTGTAATCGCATTGTGTCGAAAACTTTGTATTGAAATATTCATCAACTAACATCTTGTAGTCTGTATTATCTTTCATGTTGCTTATCGTTGAGTAATAATTGTCCGTATATCCGTCACGTTCTATTTCAGTTTCTTTCGTTAAACTGTCTACCACTCTTGATAAAACCTTGTCTGTCAATGGATAGTGATATTCTCCGGTGTATTCTCTATGCTTGCCTAGGAAGTATTCAAAGAACAACTTTACATTTTCTTTGAGTGTTTCATCGTTAGTCCAATCATAGGCTATCTTACTGGCTCTGTTTACCATTCTTTCTTCGGCAACTTCCCAATCTTTTTGAGAGTATTCGCCTATCGGCTTAAACTCTTTCACTTTTTTATCTTTAGGTGAAAAAGAATTACACTGTTCTCTGTTAAGAGAATTACTTTTAGTATTTAATGTTTCGTAATTAGTGTTAAGGTAATCATTGTTAGTAATCCCTGTTAAAAGAGTTGCATCTTGTGGCATTCCCGAATTACACTTTGTGTCATTCCCGTCTGCCTGTTTATGTAATTCCTGTCCTTTATCTTCTGCTATAACCTCTTGTCTGATATTTTCTTCCCATTTTTTAACTTCTGCGTTGATAACATCATAATTAGGTCTTATATGTATAGTCGGCATTGAGTTGAATTTGTATTTTGCTGTAATTACAAATTTCTTTTTCACCAACGATTTAATTGCTTTGTCATACTGTCTTTCAGTAATCCTTATTTCTTCCCACCAGTCTTTTCTTTGCTTTGCAATCCAATATTCGCCGTCCTTGTATATCTTAACTTTGCTCTTATTGTCTTTACTTGGTGCAAACCAATATAAAATCCTTGATAAAAGTGTTCCCTCTATCAAGTCACCTGTTATGTCAATGTATTTATGGAATGTGTGATTGCACCTTGCTGATGATAAGAAATTAACTTTTGTTTGGATTTCATTTTCTGATAGCATATTTATTACCTGCCTTTCTGATAATAGCCTTATTAACAAAACAACAAACAGGCACTAAGGCTTGTGCTTTTCGGTAGCTAACCTAGTTTGTTGTAATCGGATAGACAGGAATCGAACCTGTGACTCCCTCCGCTACCATTACCGCAGTGGGTTTCTCCCAACTGAACTACTATCCGTTGCACAGTTTCTTGTGTGACCGGCTCCAACTCTTTTCATATTCGAGTTAAAACTAACCACACAAGCATTTTAATTATTTCAGCAAGGACTACTGCAACGCTTGCTTATTCGGGAGCTACCCGACCGCTTCTGATATGTGGACTTGCACCACACTCACACTAAGTATAGGAATCGAACCTATATGACCATTAAATGTCACGCGCCCAGCTTTTGGATTTGCACCAAAACTCGCACTATGCTACCAGAACCTTACTAATTGCAATTTTCAGAATTGATGTGGTGTGGATTTGAACCACACATGATTGATTTCTGAAAGCTGTTTGTTGCTAATTACGGACAATCTCCGCTTATTACTCGGCAAATATGCTATCAATCAGCTTCTTTGCTTACGTTTACTCATTCCGCCACACATCAATCTACTCACACCTCTTAACCTAGGATAAGTCCGCAAACCTGAGAAGTGCTTTCAAAACGCCGACATCGTGAATCGAACACGAACAACATTTCTGTTGGATAGCTTAGCAAGCTATTGGAATACCTTTATCCCATATCGGCAAATGGGCGAAAGAGGAATCGAACCTCTATTGTTTACCACACGGGAACAGATTTACAGTCTGCCGCAACACCACCAATCGTTGCCGTTCACCCCAAATTTTCTTTGTATCGCCAAGAACATTAGGAAAGAAGCGGTGAGTACCTTTTTCGCTAGAGTTATGCTCACAGGTGGACTCGAACCACCATTCTACACCAATGCTTACTCTGTTTAATCGGCAAGGCTAGGAATCGAACCCACGACACATCAGCTAATAGCCGACTGCTCTACCACTGAGCTACATGCCGTTAATGAGGGTGAAGTCTAAGGAGTGGCTACACCCCCCTGAAATATAAGATATAAATATGTATGTGCTGTAGGAAAAGAACTAACGAAACCTACAGCAAAGGACATGTGAGGAATTGCACCTCACCTAAGACTCACTAATTTGAGTTGCCCTAGTTTAACAATTAAAGGGGGTATATATGTCTACTCTGCCTATTACAGATGTCTTTACGACAGGTTGGTTTTCACGCTCGTGCATTGTGGGATTATACACGATTAAACCCTCACGAGCCTTGCGACGGCTCTTAACAGCTTTCCGCTATGAGGACGAAAGGAACTACTAAGTCCAATGTCGGGGAACCAAGTAAACCCCGAACAGGGCATGTTGGATTTGAACCAACGTATGCAGCAGTCAAAGTGCTGTGCCTTACCGCTTGGCGAATGCCCTATATTTACTGCCACATGAAAGCTATGGCAAGTATCTGACCGAGCATTACCGCAGCACCGAGAAGTCTCGAGCTAACTGTCTCTTTTTCGTTTAATGTGGCACTTGTCATTCCAAGCGCAATTAATGTCAGCCATACTGTTGTTGCAATTTTTAGTACAAACATGATTTACACCTCAAAATCTAATTATCTTCATTTTCTTTCAATACCGACTCAGCTATGCACGCAAGAACTAAAAACACTATTGAGACTACCATTGAGCATCGGTCAGAAAAGAGTATTCCATAAAGCAAGCAGAATAAAATTATCCATGCATACAGGCCCTTAAGAAACATTGGCATGAATTTATAAACAATCTTGTCGAAAATCTTCCATTTGCGCTTAGACTTAAGTTCGCGAGCTTTATCCATGTACCATTCTGCCTTGCTCATATCCTCAGCCACAGAACCTTTATGCCCGGCACGATATTTATACTTGTATGCAGTAATTTCACACCATTTAGCCACATCCTTAAGCCCGTAAATGTCAATCATTTCATCAATACATTCTTTACGATTAGGCAAGTTATAGTGGCTAGGGTGATTTACCATATCGGAATTAATTTTGTTAGACTCAAATCCTGTTAATTTCATCACTGTTAGCTCCTTTACTGTTATATATATATTATATATAACTAATATTTTATCGTAGTTGTATGTATATATATTATTATTGTGTATGTTGTTTAATTAATATATAACTTATGTTATAATAATAAATACTGCTTGGTGAGGTTGAGGTATAAGTAAAGGCCTTTTTGTTTTGGCGGATATTTTGGGGGCTAAGTGGGGCGGTTTTTCACTTTTCATATACACCCCTAGGGCACCCAATACGCGCGCCGTTCAACTCTCAAACATCAAGCATTTTAAATTGTATCTATTGCATATACAATTCATCTATACCCTTTCAACTCTTCGCTAAACAACTGTTTTGTGAATAGTTGTAATAATTAGATAGCCCTCAAAGCCTTGTAAATCAAGGGTTTAGAATTGTGTGTATTGTATATACAATTACTTGGCATTATCAACCATGCTATCGCTCGATAATGCTTTAATAGTCTGACTATTTGCACCGCCTAATTGTGGCAATTCATTAGCGCTTAACGCTCTCGCTTGCTGTCTACTATCGCTTGTATATGGTGAGGCCCAACCATATCGCCTGTTGAGTATTGCAATAACTCCAACTGGATTCTTTGCTCCGGTCACGAGCTTATTTGATAGACTTTCTTCCTGATATTTTCTCAGTTTTTCCAAAATCTCCGATGCTATCGGGCTTAGCGTATTCTTACCCCAGTCATAAATAGTACTATCAGGAATACCAGTTAATGAACTAAAACCCAATATACTAACTTCTTTATCATACTTCATACACATATCATATATATATATATCTAATACATACATTACTAATTCAAAATTATAGCTATTAAAGTTACTCTCTTTATACATTCCATTATCTAATTTATAATTTTCTTTAGATTTAAAATAATTAATATCAAATAACTTTTTTTGGATATAATATAAAGCACTGTTCCATACGCTTTGTGACTCTTTTTTTATATCCTCAATCTTATTAACTTCGCAAAATTCATTTAGATAAAATAATAAATCGTTTTCATAAATCTCAATCTGATTTGACATTGCAGCACATCCCCCAAAAGCCAAAATAAAAAGCCCGCACCACTTGGAGTAATTCCAAGTGACACAGGCTAACCGGCATCTGCTTATTAATTTAATTTAAAATAATAATAATCAAATATACTTATTTTGTCAATACATAGAGCTATTGGATATATAACAATAGCTGTATTGATTAATATATACCACATCACACAAATATATATTAATTATATTATATAAAAAATAAAAAGCCGGTCAGAAAAACCGACTTTAAACTTTAAAATGGGCACTCGTTGTTATTGTTTTCCAGCTCGTCCAGCTTGTCCAATACTAATTGGTTTACAAATCCATTAATGGTCAGCCCTTGCGCCTGTATCCGGTCTTTTGTGCCCTTTGGTAATTTACAAGTTATTGAGTCCCAATTTTCCCGGGCTTTTTCATTCTGTCGCTTTATTCTTTTCTTATAGTTTTCAATAATTTTCTTTTCGTCCATTTATTACACCTCATTATTTTAATTAATAATATCAATAGTTACTGGCAATATTACTATATATCAATATTGCTATACATAAATATATAATAATTAAATTATTATGTCAATAACTATTTCAATAATACACCAATACAATATTGTAATATTTTATTGCATTATATAGTAGAAATAATAATTAAAATAAATATTTTAATATTTTTGCAATTTTTATTGCAATAAGGTATTGACATATTACGTGCAATATAGTATTGTATAGTCAAGTCGAAAGGCAAGGAACAAAATAAAAAAGCTCATCGCGCAGCCGTCCAAAGTTACACGATGAGCACCAAACAAAATAATAATTGAAAGGTAAACCGATTATAACACAATCGGTGAAATGGTGCAAGATTATGAGCAAAGAAGTATTAGAGAGATTAAAAGAGACAAGAAAAGATTATAAGTCAATGATTGAGTTTTGTTGTGACGATTTAGTATTAAACAATGACATCATGCCAGCCTTGATTTCAAACGGTTTTGAGTTCGATATTTATTGCGGTACCGACTACGACGAAGAGGACGAAAATTATTTAGATGTATACCAGTGTTATATCATCAATTATAGAGATGCCGAAAGATTGAGCGAATATACTAACGAACTCGTTTATTATTGTGAACCTTTAGACCTTTATATTTTAGGTGTAACACATTTTGGCACACCTTGGAACGGAGTTCCGGCAAGTTGGAAAGACGATGACAACGAGTAATTAGCATTTAAGCCGGTGCAAGTTCACCGGCTTTATATTAAAGAGGTGTAAATATATGAGATATTGTGGACGGCAGAAAAACGGAAAAGCGTTGCTATTAACAGACGATGAAATTATAAACAATGCACTTAAACAGGAAAAAAGCGGGATAAAACCGCATTATGCTTTTTATGATTATAAGAAGCATGAAAAAATAACTCCGGCTGGCTGGCTTGTATGGTCTTTGCGTGATGGCGGTTGCGGTGTAGTTTACCGCCGTAAAGATGGGAAAATGATTATTACAACCGGGCTACAAGGTGATTTTTGTTATTGTTAGGGGGTGCAGTTATGAGAGATTTAATCGAGCTTTTAAAGGCTTTCGGGCTTTTTATATCATGCCTTGTAATTGGGTATGGTGGTTTGTTTTTATTTTTTTATTAGAGAGGTGGACAAAATGAAATACAATGAACCATTAACAGAAGAATATTATACAGAGCAAAAACGACTTTGGGACGAAATGAACAATAGAAATAAAATTAACAATGCGTCAGTATTAACGAATGAGCAAGGATTTGGATTTCAAAATCCAATATTGTCAAAAGAGGAAAGCCAAATTTTAGCATTAGAAATAATAAGAATTATGATTGATAAATTAGCAGAATAAGAGGATATACAACGCGAATTATTATAATTCACGAGCTAATAGCAATACAAATTAACATGGTGTATTCTAGCCGGTTCGATTCCGGCTATTAGCTTTATATATAAGGCTTTTCAGACCTTGTATTAATCTGTTGAGGGCTACCAATTAAAAGCGGTTATAAGTGCATATACTAACGCGTTGAGCGTTTGAGGGCTACCGGCTTTTGTGGTTATAAGTGCATATATACAGACATTTACGGATAATGTAAAGCCGTGCCGCGGTGGTGTGGAACTTGCGATTAGTGACAACGGCATATAAACGTGGGAATAGCAAGCGTAGGACAGCGAGCGTTAGACATGTCAAAAAGTGTGTAGGATATACAGCGCACTATAAATATTTTGTATGCATATATAGGTGATTTGCGTTATACACCTATAAAAACAGATTAACGCACGATAGACCGCGAAAAGGTCAAAAAATAGCTTATAAACCATGTACCAAAACAGAAAAGAGGGTTAATGAATGGACGAATTTAAAAGCCTTGACGCTGTAGAACGTGAAATAAGAGCACGCTACAACGGAAAATATAAAAGCGCGCCGGAATATCAGGCAAGCGAGCGCGCCACACGTAAAGCAATAACAGACATTTTTAGAGCTGTCGCAGAGTCGGGCGCGTGTGACGATGTTACCGCGCTTATTAGTGGCAAGGAATACCGCCGGACGGCTTTTACTAACTATCTGAATCACAAAAACTATATAAGCCCTATAATTAAGGCTTGTTATAGTTAGGGGGCGTATTATGTCTAATTATGAATATCTAGGAAAAAAGGAAATATATAAGCGCGTTCAGGCGCTAGGCTACGAAATGCCGAAAATAAGTGACTTTAATTATATCAAATACGATTGTATAGAGTGGATGGAGTCGCACGAGTTAAAAATAACAGTTCAAAGGTCCGGTGAATGGTTGCAAGTTGTCGAAAAACATGCGCATGTTCACCCGGTCACGCTTTTTTGTGACTACGTAGCCGGAAAATATATCACGTGTTACCACTAGGGATATTTTGTATCCCTTTTTGTTGTGTCTAAAATCAAGCGCGCAGCCGTTGAAACTGTCGCAAGTTATCCGGCTATGCGTCCGGGCATATGTACATTGACAAATTAACAAAAATATTCTATGATTTTATGATATACACATTTAAAGCCGTGTATTTGACGTTTTAAGGACTTTTAAACGTGTTAGCGTGGATTTTATTAAGCGTGTTAAAATAAGCCACAAAACGAGCCGTTTACAATGCTTTGCGATATAGTTGTAAAGCTTCAAGCCGTCAAGCCGTGCCGGGTGTGACATATCGCGAGTCAGGCGCACCAACTCATGGAAAATGTTTGAATTTTCAGAAAACTTTACTCAATTAAAGTGTGGTGCGAGTTCTTTGCAAGTTCTCGACAAGTTTTTGTAAAATTTTGCGAACTGATTTTTGAAATTGAAAAATTCAAAAGGTAGGGGGGTATCAAAATATTTTAGGATTTTTTTGAATTTTGAATTGCCAAAAAGTAAATGCTCTTGGCACTGTAGTCGCTCTCTCCTAGTTTCTCAATCAATTTCTGCCGTGTCATTTCCGGATTAGTCCGGTGTATGTATTCTAATAGTCTGTCTATTTTATCCATATTTTTGCTCCAATAAATTAAATATTTTGTCAGCTGTATATACAATATTCCGTCCGTACAAGCTCATAAAGTCTGCGATTATTTCCTCTGTCTCTATGTCAATGTCACAGCCGTATGAGAACGAGTACACATGCACTAGCTCGTGGCATAGTATCTTGTCGGCCATGTAATCAGACACATTATCAGCTATCGTAATAGTCTTAGTTGTATTATCGGTTACTCCTAAACTTATAGTGCCGTCAGACCGCTTTAATTCGCTTGATGTGGGCTTTTTAAATTGTATGTGCCACAATATATCATTAACTCTTATATCCATGCTTATACCCTCTAAAAATGGCTATGAGCATTACTACCCATAGCCTTAATAATTACAGTTTTGACGCAAGATTGCTCATTTTGGTGCGTAAAAGGTTGCGTTCATCGGGTGTCATGTCATTTAAAAGCTCTGATATATCTCCGCTTAATTCACGGATATACATGTCAAGAGCTTTCATTTTATGCTCTTTGTCCTCTGTAGAAGCTCCTTTGTGCATTTCCTTTGTCTCGGTATAATGTCTCTTTGCTCTGTCATAATTGCTTTCACTCACATGTGGTGCAATCGGTTCAGAGTAGTACATCTTACCTTGGCTCTTATCCATGTCACGCATATACTCCATGTCGTTATAGTTTACCGGCATATGATATAGTGGCTCGGTGTATCTCCTGTAATCATCTTTTGAATTTTCCATAGCTTCAACAATCAGATAGTCCTTGTCAAACTCTACGATATTCTTAACAATCTCGGTAAAATCTTTTAAATCGTCAAGATTTTGTCCCTCAAAATTGTCAATTCCAATTCCGTCAACTTTAGCCTTGACGCATTCCATTATCTGTTTAGCCCATTTATGCATATCATCAAGCCTCCCTTACTGCGATTAAGTTACTATTCTGCACTTCAATAGCCTGTGCCGATGTATTCTGTACCGCTACAGTACTGCAACAGCCACAAGGTACATCTACGTAGGCTTGTGCAGAGACGTTAAACATATTCGAAACGGCTGCCGGAGTAACTATCATTTTTGTTGACTGTAAAGGCTCTCCGTCTACTGCAATGGCAAGCGAGATAGCTTCAACTGTACCACCTGTAGGTATCTGAATGTTGCCGGAATACGATACTAAAAATCTAGCCTTGCACTGATTAGTGATACCTCTTAGCTTGATAATTCCACTTCCGGTTCTGTGTACGATGCATTTTGTTCCGTTTACGGCTGTTTCTGTAAATGCCACGTCTTCTCCGGCTGAAACAGTCTGTAATGCAATTCCTGTTATTTCCATTATTTTTACCTCTCTTTCACAAATAAGGGCAAACATTATAGTCTGCCCTTTATCTTCCCGACATTTGTGTCGGTAACATCAAGTAATACTGCTTAGCAGACATAATCTCGACTAACTCTCGACTAAACTTAGACTAAGCCTCGACTAAAAATGGTTTTTAATCGGTTTAGATTGAGTTAACTCAATTAAGATACTCAATTATTCAGTTTTAGCATCCGCAACCTGTATTACATCCGCATCCGTTATAAGCATATCCATAAAGGTTGCTTGCCGGGAATGATGGTACCGGTGTAGGTCTTACTGCGTCAATAATCTGATTTGTCTGTGCTGCCATTGTAGTAGTCAGAAGCGCGTTCTGCCTATCCTGTGAAGCAGCTCTGCGTAAATCGTTATTCTCTGCCTGTAAGGTTGCAATCTTGTCGTTTGTCAGGAAGTCAAGAATGGCCCTCGTTCCCGCCTGCTGGCTGTCAATAATATCTCTTGTATTATTGTTCATTGTGTTCTGTAAAGCACAAGTGTTAGTAGCCATGTTGTAGTTTACACCTTGGATGGCTTCTCTTGTCTCGCAGCAGCAGTTAGCAAGCTGTGACTGTAAAGCGTTGGTATTCTGCATATTGGCAACTGTATCAGCGTTTACTGCCTGTTGTATGCCGTAGCCGGTCTGCATGATATTTGTGTTAATACCATTAAAGCCTGTGAGCATACTGTTATTCATGGCATAAAAGCCGTCACATAAGCCGTTAGAAATGCCATCTAGCTTGCTGATAACTGCCTGATTGTCAAAACCTCTTTGTATAGCTGAATCAGTGTAGCCTGCGCCGTTGCCATTTCCACCGAAACCGCCCCAGCCGTTATTGCCCCAGCCAAAGATTAAGAGAATTACAATCCACCATGCACCATCGCCCCACATACCATCGTTATTACGATTATTGCCTGTTACTGCGGCAATATCTGCGAGACTAACTCCGTTTGAATTAAACATCTTGTTTACCTCCATTTATTTTATTAACAAATGGGATAACCGGTCATTATGTGCGCACAACCCAAAATGTCCTAATTCATCATACCCTTAATATCATTAAGGTTTATTCCTTGTGTATTCATAAAATTACTTAAAATTTGCTCTGCGCCTTGCGTGTTTCCACTGTTTATCTGATTAAGCAAGTTTTTTGCCATAGGATTTCCACGCTGTGCCGACTGTTGTAAACAATTCATTGCCATTTGCTGTGGATTCCGAATTGACTTAAGTTGATTTATAGTTTGAATTAACTGCTGATTCATTCTTCATCACCGCCCTTACTTTGAGTTCTTGATGTTTTTCTCTGTGTTCCTAAAGATTTATCAAATCTATTTTCCAACTGCCCTATTTTCTCCGATAATTCCTCAAACTTATTCAGAAATAGCTGTGTGCTTTCGTCTGATAGGGTAAATTTAGCGTTTTCTGCATTAGCCATAGAATTTACTGTCTGATTATCTTTAGGGTCTGTATAAGGCTTATATACAATCGTTCTAATTGTTCCGTCAGCGTTCCAACCCTTAACATATATCTCCGACATATCCTGCTTCGGGAAAAATGCCATTGAGCCATCCATAGGCACTTCATTTGCATTAATGCTTTCGACTGTCTGTACTATTCTTCCGTTAATGCCTGCTATCTGCTGTGGCATAGGTTGTTGATTTGCTAAGGACATTTGTGTCCCTGCCACTGGCTGTTGTAAGCTCTGCTGATAATTTTGTAAAAAGCTCATTCTATCCATATACGGATTTTGAGATTGTATATAAGGATTATTCATCATAGGCGCCTGATAAGGATTGTTCATCTTCTTTGCCCTCCAAAACTTCCTCTATCGCTTTAATGACAAGGGATAATGTCATTAGGTCGATTTTCTGTAACTCTCTTTTTGCGAATATTTGTTCTCTTACTTCATCGTCAAACATAACATCATCTCCTTACGCCTAAATTGTGGCATAAAAAAAGAGAAGAGCATTTCCATGTTCTTCTCATATTTGTGTCATATAATGGCTTTTCTATATACAATTTTTACTACACACTTTTTGGGGTGGTTACTACACAGTTACTACACACTTTTGGTATTAAAATACATTAAAATACATAGAATTTTATATTTTTTACGATTTTACGAAAATCCCGCAGACCCTTTATTTTCTTAGGATTGCGCCATTATTTACGAAATCGTATGGCACTCCTTGATATACGTAATAATTTTACCAGCTTTAGTATAAAAATGCCCTACAAGTGCTGATTTTTCAACATTCTGTGAATTGATTGTGTGTACTACTACACACTTACTACACACATTTTCTTCTATATTCTATGATTTTGTTGTCGGTGCTAACGATTTTTTCAATGTCAGCAAACGATTTTTCAGGTGTAACATGTGTATACAAGTCCATTGTCATTTTCAGTGTTGCATGACCCAAATATGATTGAACGACTTTCGGCTCTATCCCTGACTCAAAACATCTTGTCGCAAACGTATGTCTGAATGTGTGACCGCTAAAAAATGGAAATTCATTGTCACTGCTCTTTGTATCATTTATCCGTCTTACAACTGAACGTATAGAGTCGCTGTATATAACCGAATTAATTGGTGTGTTAAACCTTGTAACAAACAAATATTCGTTCTGTTCTTTAGGCCTGCGTGTCGAAACTATCTTTTTAAGCTCAAATTGTTTCGTCAGATATTCCTTGCACACACTGTTAATTGGTACGTGTCTGTAACTCTGCTTGGTTTTTGGTGGCTCAACATGAAATGTCTTGCCTTTATCTTCAAGGTATTTCTGATACACAAGTGTCTTATTAACATCAATATACCCCTCGTCCATATGTATATCTGCAATCGTGAGTGCAAACAGTTCTCCTGGGCGCAAGCCTGTATTAACTGCCACATTATACATGTTGTCGTAAAATGTGCCTTTACATGCTTCAAAAAACTCGCTCTGTTGCTCTACTGTCAATGCAAAAGCATTAACTTCTTTGTCTGCTCTCAGCTTTACACCTTTCGCCGGATTCTTAATCATCAGGTCATCTTCCATAGCTCTACTGAACATGTCATTTAAAATAACCTTGATTTTGCTCTGTCTCTCATACTTATAGTTATCGTCAGAAGCTTTGTCGATAAGTAGCTGTACATCTGACTTGCGAATAGATGTTATTTCGTGGTTTCCTAAGTATGGTGAAATGTTCTTCTTATATATATGCGTGTACTCCCTAATGGTATTGGGGCGCACTCTCTTTTTCTTGTATACATTCATCCACCTGTCAAACCACGCATCAAGGGTAATGCTGTCTCTAACACTTGTGAATTGTTGATTGTCGGTCACTGCTTTACTAAGTTCTTTCCGCAGTTCTGACAACTTGCTGTTGTAAATTGTCTTGCTTTTGCCGAACCTATCTTTATATCTACCCTGATAAAGTCCGTCCTTGCGCTGGGTTATTCCGACTCCCAGCTCTTTTCCTCTCAAATCCTTTCCCATACTGATTTATGGCTCCTTTCAAAATCAAAAGCCATTATATGATAATTTCTATATTACTACATAATGGCTTATAATTCAATATATCTATATGCTATCTGTCTTTTCGAGGTATTTTTCAAACTCCTTGCGCTTAACTAATCGCTTGCCTCTTCCGACAAAAAGCACAAAAGGGCATGAGGGATTATTAAGCATATCATTGATTCTGTTAATTCCGATGTTACTGTATTCCGCAGCCTCATCAATCGTTAGCGTTACTTTTTCCCATATTGGCACTTTGTTAATCATCGCCTGACTCCTTTCTATCTTTTCTTTAATGTCTGCCACTCTCCGGGAAGTGGTTGTTTTTGAGATTAATAGTCTCTGTGATACCTCTTCAAGGCTTTTATTGGCGACTAGCAACTTAAAAACTTCCGCTTCCTCATCGGTGAAATTGGCATTTTTCATAATTTCTTCAAGTTCCGGTCTAGTCAGCTTTGAAAACTTCATAGACCTGTCTCCTATTCTTCGGTTTTGTTCGTACTGTGTATACAAGTATTTGAGTATCGGCACGAGCTGTTACACGGCTTGTTGTCCTCGTATACACATTGTCTTTCAATTGGCTCTATATCACTTATAGTTCTGCTATTCATCTTATCATCGCTTCCTTTTTATATTGCTCTGCCATATATTGTCCGTAGCTCATGCCCTTACTCTTAGCAATCTCGCAGATTTCCGCAAGTTTGTTTTTCTTAACAGGCTTTCTTTTGAGTCTTTTCTTTTCTCTGATTTTTCTCAATTCCGTAGCTCTCTGCTGTCTGTGCGCTTCGCAACACGTATTTTGATTAGCTGCGGTCGGTGTAAATATCTTGCTACAGACTACACATTTAATCGGTTTATAGTGCTTCATTGTTTTACCTCTACATAAAATCACTTAATCTCATTTGTGCCTTTTCAGTATCTAACCTCTGCTTTGATACCTTGTAATAGTATTCGTCAAGTTCAAACCCAACGAATTTATGGTTAGTGTTATAGCAAGCTATCAAGCTACTCGCACTGCCTACATGAGTATCAAGTATAATATCATTCGGCTTTGCGTATCTATTTAATAGCCATTCATATAGTGCTACAGGCTTTTGTGTTGGGTGGATACGCTTTTCATTCAATCTTTTGTTGCCCTGTTGGGTAGTACCTTCAGTAATTGATTTCCCTTGGAACATTCCTCGCCACATATAGCGAAAAATATCAATCCTATCATTCATACTGCAGTATGCTATTTCTGCGTCTGACTGGTCGCTTCCATCGTTGCATTTATCCCAAACGATACGACCGCCTATTAGCGGATAATCAAAGTAATTGCAACCAAAAATAATTTGATTTTTTGAAACCCTCATAAGTTCATTGAAGTAATCTTCTGAAGGTGGCTCATTATCCCATTTCCGATTTTCGTACTGCCCATCTTTTACGAATATTTTACTTCCGTTTTTCTGTCTGACATATCCGCTTCTATTTCTTCCACCGTGTTCCTTTCTCCCATATGGTGGGTCTATAATCGCAAGGTCAAAATATTTGTCGGGAAATTCTTTCATTCCTTGCATACAATCCATGTTGTAATATCCAAAATCTAACACTTTCTCTTACCAAAAGGAAACCTCGGTTTTATGTCGCGACAACCTATTCCTTTCTGATAAATTAATTAATGTTTAATATTTTCACTACACCACTGCTCTTGTATCTCATCATCGGTCTTATCTCGTCCACGGATGTTGTACCACGCAAGCACTACCTCTGTCAGACCGATTATGCCGAATGCTATGAGGGTGGTGTATACTACTGTTGTTATGTTGGTCATTCTTCATTACTCCAATCTAACTTTTCATTCCTAATCTCCTACAAACTGTGTTATATCCACAATGCAACTCTTTCGCGATACCTGATATTGTAAATCCTTTTTTGCGTAACTCTATGACCGCCTCTCTTGTAACATCCGTTCTTGAGACAATGTTTTTCATTCTGTTGCCGCATCCCCTCATGTATTCTGTCGGAACATATTGAACAATATTATGTTCTTTTATATGCAATTCGGATTTCATCACTTGTAAATTTGAAATTTCGTTATTTAGTTTATTTCCGTCAATATGATGAACTACGATATTAGGTGGTAAATCATAACCAACCATATATTTACCTAATATTTTATGAACAGAAACTTTATCGTGTTTTATTGAAATTCCAGCGTAGCCACGATACATATAAATTTTATATTGGCTGTTTGGTGTGACATTTCTTCTGTTGCATTCTTCTATAATTGCTTTTTCTAAAACGGAATAATCTACAATGCAACTGCATTCGTTTACAAATTCCATATTTCTACACTTCCTTAAAATCCAATCTTTGACCGCAATGTTTACAATACTTTGGCTTGTTGTCGTAAGGCATTTCGCAACAAAGGTTTGTGTTACAATTGGGGCATAAATCATAGGGCCTTCCGTTTACTCCTTTCCATTCATGCCATATTCCCTCGCTATCGAAACAGCCATCGTGTACGGGTTTCTTCGGTATCTGTTTTTCAAGTGCTGATATTGCAAATCTAATCGCCTCTAAAACGTTGTAATCAGGATGTGGCTTCCATCTTTCTTTTAGATACTCAAAATGCATTCGCAAAAATTCAATTGCTTTTTTCGCTGTCATATTATTCCTCACTTTCTAATAACTCTGGATTATCAAAGATGTTTCCGACAACTTCATATTCAGTATCATATTCAAGTCTATGCTTATAATATTTTTCGTTAGGAATTGTACATATAATTTCAAAATCTCTAAATGTTATGAGCACATTTCCCTTGCTATTATTTATTTTTACAATATCATTCTCCCAAATCAGTTTGCCGTTCTTGCTTCTCAAGCCTGTACATCGGCAGATAGTGGTTGGGTCTACTTTGTACCATCCGTCTGTCTCTCCGCTAGAATAAAACATTGTGTTAGGCCCAAATATTAGATGAACTTCTTTGTCATACATATCTAAACCTTTTACATAATATCCTTGCACCCATTTTCCACCGTTATAGACTCTCTTTGCCTTGAATAAGTATCTATCTTCCATATTCTCTCCTATTTTGCTTCTGATTGAAGCCATTTTAACGTTACTGCCAACTCTCTTTCTTTCCTATTGCATCTGAAAGCGCACCCATCTGAAAAGTTATCACAATAATCAGTACAATTAAAGTTCGGACTGCTTGCAATACGTTTTGCCATTTCTTCATCCGGCATATTTCTTATCCTGTCGGCATGAGTCTGTCTGCTTTCGCATCTGCAACAGGGCTCATTATCTCTTGAATTGCTGTTGTGCTGGCAGTTACAAGAGGCAGAATTAACTAACCCCAAAATTTCATCGCAAAGGTCAAATATCTTTTCAGAAACCTCAATATCTTCACAACCGCCAATCGCTATTTCTTTGATTGCTTGTAATTTATCTCCTATTGCTAAACTATTCATTTTCTCCACCTCTCAATTCTTCCAACTTCTTAAATTAAGTCCACCGCACCTAATGCAATAAAACTTTTTATATCCTCTCGCGTATTCAGACAAATAACCACAATGTCCGCAATATTCTTTTCCGTTACTAACTGATATTTTTTTAGGTTCTGACACATTGTTCCTCTCGAACAACTCTCCGTGCTTGCATTCTGTACAATCTTTATGCTTGCAAATATTACAATCAATCATTGTTGCCTCTCAATTCTTTCAGTTTTGCTTTTGCTTCGGCTTTTGTAAGGAATACTGTTTTACCGAATTCTCTTTCAACATAATTTCTGAACTCATCATTGTTTTGGCATTTTACATTAATTACTCTTTCACCTTTCATATAGAATATTGAAATTTCATTTACTGTAAGGCTGATGAGTTTCCCCATTGATATTCCGTATACTGTATCTCCCACCTTGCAAGGTAATTTAACAAGTTTTTCCTGTTCCTCTAAGTCCTCATAATCGGCAAGTTTTTTAACCATATCTTCAACAATTCCGCAATCGCAGTCCTTGGTAATGCATCCAATGCAATGCTTGCTATATGGAATTATTCTTCCTGTGTGAGAAATTTCTCCATAGTTTCTATTCGTTAATCTCTCCATTACTGCTCCTTTTCCGGAAGTTTGGCTAGTTTCCATGGTGTACACCTATCGCCACTCCACGATGTTGCTCCATGACTCCAAGCGTAAACTATCCCATTCTCATATTTTGCAAAATATCTTTTACTCCACTCGGAAAAACTGCTATCTCTTATTAGTATTGGTGTATCAACTGCAACTTTTGACCAGTCAACAGGTGGTTCAACATACTCGCTATTCGCCCATTTTTTTCTTGCGCCTTTGCAACATTCAGTATAGAATAAACAATCTCTGCACTCTAAGCTGTTGCACGCTATCGGCTCTAATGTTGCTTTGTTAACTGCTAATCTGCCACCACTGCAAGCAATATCTAAAATCTTTTCTGCGAATTTTTCTCTATTTGTCATTTATTTGTACTCCTTTCCCATAATCTGGCATATGTTTAAATCTCTCATATGCCTTATTGTCTCTGTGCGTTTCCATGTAGGCTTTCTACCTATCGTCCCTCATCTGCTTTATGTGAGCATTTTGAGTACTGTCGTTATCCCATGCGTAAGTCATTAATCAATCACCTTTATGTACCTTTCATCAACGTAATTAACTTCATCAGCAAGGCATTGCGCCACCTTTGGTAATGTCAGACCGAATTGATTAAATTTATACAACGTGTCGATTAAGTCCCTAAATTCTGCGATAAACTCTTTGATTTCTCTAACTGACAATTTAAACATCAATTTAAGTGCCGTACATGCTAAAACTATGTAGCTGTATGCCGTGTCATTTAAAAGCTGTCGTGTGTCATTTATTGTCAGTGGATTATTCCTTTGGTAAATCCTAATCAACTGTTGCATTGGGATTAAATTAATCTCTTTCTGCACATCAATGCCGTATCTCACTTCCAAAAGTTCAGCAAGTGTTTCAGTTTTCATTTCATTTTCAGTCTGTGCCCTTTCAAGGTACTCATTTATGGTTCTTTCAAGTCTTACAATGCGCTTATTGCCAAATCCATGGTGCAAATACAGTACATAGTAGCCTAAATCCATGAAGTCCGTGAAAGACCGCCTTACGAGCTTTCTGCGGTTATTACTGTTTTTCAGCGTAACTTTTTCGGATTTTGTCCATGTAAAATCCGGCTCTTTGTGCTTTTTCTTTGGTTTCAGTTTGTTGCTCATATTTCTTCATTCTTTCTTCAAGTTCTCGTCTCGCCCTAATGAAACAGGCTTCTGTAGTTTCTTCTGCGACTTTTACAATCTCTTTACCGCGCCACCGGATAGTTATTTTTGCTTCCTTGCTATTTGTTTTGTAAATCATTTGCAAGTCATATTTCCTTTGCAGTGGTCGGTAAAAATCGTAAAAATCTTTCAAGGTGTCCATTGTGGACTCCTTTCTTTTATCTTCTGCCGTGCCAAGTTTGCCTTTTCACAAGTTGCATTCTTAACGTTCTTCTGATAGTGCATTTCACAAACTTTATATCCGGGTTTTACCGGATTATCGCAGAAAAAACATAGTCCTTGTTCATATCTGCCGGTTCTTTCGGGCATTTTAACGTGTGCTCTTCTCATTGTTTCCCGGCAAAATGTGCAAGTGGTATGTCCCGGGTCTGCTTTCCTTTTGCGACAGCGTGTGCATATGCCATTTTCCTTGTCTTTTTCGTATCGTGCTTTTCGCCATGCCTTTTGTCGCTCATTGTATTTTTCAACATCATTAGCACGTATCTTTGACATGGTTTCGGCTGATTTTGCCCTACACTCAATACAGCTTTTTTCGTCACCATACAGCAAGTTCTTGCCACATCTAGGGCAAACACCAACTGCCTGTAATTTTTTATAAAGCTCTCTGCCATATGCTGTGCGTTTGCTGTTACATGCCGTGCAAACCACACCTTCTCTATCAAGTGGTTTTCCACAAAGCACACAAAGGTTACTGGCTTTTCGTACTTCATATCTTTGCCTTGAATACTTGTCTTTTATCATTTTTCGCTAGGAGTAAAGCCGGCTTTAATTGTGCGCACAAACCTCTTTACCTCCTATCTTTTCATCTGCTCGATACGTTCTTTAATTTCTTTTGGCATTGGAATGCCTTTAATCGACTTATTTTGGCTTTTATTATCTTCAAGCGATAATTTTATCGTCTGTTGATTTTTAGAGCTGATTTGAGCCGAATACGAGCTTTTATTGGTACTTTCAATCAATGCCTTTATATCCTTTGGCATTCTTTGATACTCCTTCGCTCGATTAACAACTGTCCTGTAGGTTCTCATAAAGTTTGACTGCACTACGTTTTCAATGCTCTTGCTGTCCGTCAGCGCCCAGTTTCTAAGATTATCAGGACTCCCGACAGCCTTTTGTACAAGTGGTGGTAACTTATTAAATTCCTCAACTGCACCATAATAGCCATTTCGTAGTGCCTTACTAACAAGCATCCATGCTTCCATTTCGTTAAGCTCCTGTGGGGATTGAACCTCATGCAGTTTGCTGATTAGCTGTCCGATGCTCGGCGCAAATCCGCTCGTATCGGAATGCACGTAAGTTTTTAATGCTATAGATATTTGGCTGTAGCTGTATTCTTCCAACATCATGTTCCACACATCTACTGTCTCTGATAAATTGCTCGGCTTGTAATTGGGGTAGCAATCACACATTATGCGGATAATTTCAACTGTCTCGTCTCTTGTCAAGAATCGCCACCCACCTTTAGAAGCTCCGCAATTTCCTCGATAAGATTGTTCTCCATTGTTGTCTTTGATTTAAATAATTTCACAACATCGTCAACAGCTTCATTGTAGCCAACTGTATATCCGTGGCTATATCCAGCTTGTCTGTTTTCTTCTAACATTCTTTCTGAAATGTTAGGTGACATTCTGTGTTCTTTTTCTGCCATTTTTATCACTCCTTTACACATTATCCCAATCAATAGTGCCTTTGTTAGCTGAATGTGGCTCATTGTCCTTTAGTGCAAACAGCCCTTGCCAACAATGGTCTACCGACTGATTAAGAATTTTAACAGCCAAATCATTATCGCCCTTTGAAAGTCTCTCGATAGTGTTCATGGCTCGGTGTAATGCCATATCGGTGCATATTGGCTTCTTGATTTTCTTTCGCATTGTTAGATATTCCTGAAAAGCACTCTCTAGCATTTCATCATCAGGGTAGTAGACAGTTTTCTTTTTAGATATTGATTTATCAATATCTTTTTCTTTTATATCCTTATCTTTACTATCCTTAACTATACTATTCTTATCTATACTTACCTTACCTATACTATCCTTACCTACGGATACATCTTGTATACATTTTGTATCCATTTTGTTTACATCAAGCGTATATGCCTTGTTTTTCTTTAATCCCAACATTGATTTTTCTTCAACATAATCAGTAGGTCTGTATCTGTCAGCCTGTATGTAATTGTGCATTTTCCAATGCTTAATCACAATTACACCGCTTTCAAATAAGAGCACAAACGATTTTGCAAGCAATAGTTTAAAATCATCATCGGAAGCACCACACATTCGCTGTATTTTCTTAGGATTATTAACAAATCCATCATCGTCAGCATTCATGGATAGGTGAAAGTAAAGCATTTGAGTACTGCTCGGCATATCGAGAAAAGCGTCACTTTCAGTTATTTTCTTAGCAAACATTCTACGCTCTGCCATTTTTAATCTCCTATTTTCTTCAAGTTTCGGTTGATGTATTTTAATCTTTTTCCATGTACTTTATGCGCTTGGAAACTATTGATTTATCAACGTTAATCTCCATTTTTATTTCCTTTCTTTGATTTTAGTTAGTGCCTGCCCATACTTCCAAAATCTTCTAATGGGTAATCACACTTATGATTATTGGCAAAAACTTTAACTAAACATTTTCCGTCACTCATTTGAAATTCACAGTCTTTGCAACGAAAAATTAAATCTTTTTTAACTTCTGTCTGTTTACAGTCCATGCACCAATTTTTAGTAAAAATATCAAGTCCGTGTATCGCTTCTGTTATGTTATCAGCATTTTTCTTTGTAAAGTTCACTCTGAATCACCTACTTTCTTATCTCCAATTAGTTCCGATAGTTCCATCGGGATGGATAATAATATTTGAGTATCCATCTTTATAATCATTGTTTCTCTGCTGCCACATATCCCCTAATGTCAATCTTGCATGTTTTCCCATATAGTCAAATGTTGCATATACAAAGAAATCACCGATTCTAAAGGTATGAATATCAATATCATCATTATTCTGTAAATCATTCCATATTTTTACAGGATAATCTTTCTTTTCAAGCCCACTTAAAAATCTGAACGAAAAATTATCAGCTTCCATTTTCATAAAATCTTTAATATACTCAATCGTTGGATTTTCAACTACTGTCTGAACTGTACAGTTTGGGAAATCACTAGGGCTTTTATGCACATAATCGTTATATGATAAGTTGATATGTGCCAATCCGTTAAGTTGTTTTGAATATCCAGTAGTATTGATTGAACAAAACACATTATTGCTATGCTTTTTGTATGTATCAATTAGTTCTGAAACATGGTTAGGATATAGCCCCGGCTCTCCTCCTGTAATTGTAAGTCTTGCGTTGGGATGTTCCGACAATATCTTTTTTAACGACTCAATCTGTGCCTTAAAATTATTATCGCCTTGCATAGGGTTCTTCCTCTCTAAGCAAAACGGACAGTTATAAGGACATTCCTGTGTTAATATTAACTGTACATTTATTCGATAATATAAAGGTCTGCCGAGAGATGTTTTATCCGTTCTATTTGCAAGCCTATACTGTAAATCGTTTTGCATTTCAGCTCTTATATCATCATAAGTGTTGAAATGCGGAATTTTGTGTAACTTACTGCTCATTGTTCTCACCCGCTTTCAACAAATCCATAAATTTCTCATACTGCTTCTGCGATACCTTGTTATGCTCTTTTCCGGGCTTTAAGCGGATTATAAGGTGTTTTTCGGCGATAGACGATAATTCCCTCGCTAACACCTTTTTGCCTTGCTGTATGCCATCTCTGTAGCCTTTAGAGGGCTTAAATTCATTTATCTTTTCCTTGCCCTCTCCTTGACCGCCAGCCGTTTTGTTATATCTGCACTGATAACCTCTTTTTGTGTATTCCAAAATCCAATATTGCTCCATTTCGTCAAGCTTGTCTTTCGGATAGTACATAACATTCAACTTCCAACCGTAAGGATTTTTTTCACTATAAAATCCTCTTTTCTTGATTGATAAATCTATGTGCTGATAGCCTGTCAAGTGCGATATACTGCGTTCTAAGCAATCTACGCTTTGACCGATATAAAAGTACGATATTCCGTTTTCATCAGTTCTAGTGTAGAAATAAATACCACTTTGATTCTTCATATCGGGGCAAGCGTTTAATATGCGTTCTCTGTTCTTACTTTTTATGGCATATAATTGTTTATAATTTACACTTGGCATTTCTCTTACCTCCTAATGGTGTTGTTAATATCTCTTCAATAGTCCAACCTAAATCCTTTCTATGCAATAAACAATGCGTATTTATACCTACTATTTCAGCCCACTCAATAGCTCTGTGAGATTCTCCGTTATATTCCCAAATCGGAGAACACGATAAATCCTTGCATTTTCGACTACAATACACAGCATTTTTAAAATGCCCTCCTCTTTTGGCATTAAACCTTTTCCCACATATAGGACAGATTTTCGTGTAATCCTTTGTATTCGGGTGCGTTTTGCTTCTTAACTTAAAACCACATTCATAACTACAAGTTTTTGCTCCGTTCCTTTTTGAAACTCTATACTTTTTTCCACAAACAGGACAGATTCTATACCTATCTTCTTCTAAAATGCTGTTCCTCTTATTTTTAGCTTGCACCTCGTTAGTGACAAATCTACAATTTTCAGGACAATAATTTCCATTAACATCTATTCTATCTATAGTTAATATATTTATGCCTTTATCTGTCTTGTCTTCTTTGTAACCATTGTCAATCGCCCATTCATAAAAAGATTGGAAATCATCTTTCCACTCATCACACATCACTATTCCTCTACCGCCATAATTCTTATAATCACGAGAGGTTTTGCAATAGCAACGATATTTAATACTTTTCCATAATGGGTACAACCTGCCACACTTATTTGAAAGTCCATGAGTTCTATTCAATGAGCCGATTATTTCTTTTTGAATGCAGCCACAAGACTTTGTGTTCCCATTGATAATCTGTGATTTTCTTACCATTGCTTTATTTCCACAATCACACAAGCAATTATAAACAATCGCTCTTTGTCCGCTTGGATATACAATGTCATCTGCCCTGCCAACAATATAAAGTCTTCCTATTTTCTGCCCTATATAACTCTTTTTCTCAATTGCCTTGGCTCTTGCTATGTTCTGATAATTCAATGTTTCCACCTCTCTTTACAATATCAATTGCCGTCTGCATAGCAACCTCATTTATAGCGTTTTGAATTTCGAGTTTAATTCTCTTTTCGATATATGCTTCCGAATCTCACAATATTAGTATCGTCTGACCAATACCCGAATGTATCATTATCGCCATAAGCTTTGACGCTTACTGTGGCTCCGTCCATACCATTAGCAATAAAATCATCAGTGTAATTAGTACTATAAAACGCCGTATAGGTCGTATCGTATTCTTTCCATGTTCCATCAGCTTTTGTGATACGCACCTTATAGGATGCTGCGTTTTCAACTTCTGACCACTTTACCGCTACATGACTGTAATTAAAATATCTTGATGTACTCTTGAAATAAGTAGCATATTTCACTGTCGGAGTACCGAGAATGCATTTCTCAAGCCAGTTTTTTACAGCATTATCGATTGCATCTTTTAAAGCACCATCAGGTTCGAAATTGATATCTGGAATCTTCACAGATGGTGGTTTAAGTGGTGGCGTACATGCCGACACCGGTACAGCACTGGAAAGAGCCAGTGTAAGCGCGCCGATTATTGCTACTAATTTTCTTCTTTTTCTACACATTGTTTTATCCTCCTTTAGTCTCATACTCACACCTCTTTAATTAAATGGTAATTCCTCGTCAATACCATCAGGGATTGACATGAAGCTATCATCGGGTTTTGGCTGTGGCTCTGCACTGCTGCCGCTTGAATTTTTACTGTCGCAAAATTCCAACTTAGATATGTTGCAATCGTTAGTGTAGACTGTGTTTCCGTCTCTATTCTTGTAACTGCCTGTAGTCCACTCACCGATAACTGCTATCTTTGAGCCTTTAAATACATGCTTTTCTACTGTTTCAGCTATTTTGCCAAAAGCCACGCAGTTAATGAAATTTGCCTTATCGTCTTTCTTTTTAAAATTTTTATCAACGGCAAGTGTAAATCTTGCTATTGTCATTGCATTTTCACCCTGTGTGTATCTAATATCTGGGTCGCGTGTCAATCGTCCTAAAAGTGTTACAATATTCATTATTTTTCTCCTGTCTGTTTAATTTTTAAAAAGGGCACTCATTAGGATTAGCAAGTAGCCATTCCTTGTTACGCTCTGCAACATCCACATTTGCCCCATAAGCAACTTTTTTCATCTTCTCGATAAAACTATCTCTATCAGCATTTTCACTTGATAAATGGCACATTATGACGTTCTGCAAGCTATCTGAATAATTCGCCTTAACAAAATCACAAGCTGTGTCAATGCTTAAATGACCTCTGAAAACGTGATTAGCTTTGCCTGTGTTGTCTCTGTCGATTAAATCCTTGTCATAGTTCACGCCTAAGAGAATGTGGTTTATGTCTTTAAACTTCCACTTGATTAATTCACAATCGGTTATGTAAAGCATTCTTCCCATTTCCTTGTGGGTTATCAGAAAGCCATATATCGGGCAAGGTGTTCCGTCTGCATTGGTATGTGTCCAGCTTCCGTCTATTGTTGTTAGGTCAAAGGGCTTTACTGTAAATTCACCCATATTCATTGATTTACAGCTATCGCCTAAATATGGGGCAAGTATCGGTATTCCCATTGACTTAAAATCGTTTAATGACCTCGAATGATCGTCAATAATGCTCGTGTGAGATAAGGCAACCTACTATATTTTTTACATTCCAATCACACATCTTTTTTATGTCTTTAATCCCCATTCCCACATCAAGAATAAGTGTTTCGTTTTGCGACATAAGAGCGTAAGAATTTCCTTTACTTCCAGTTCCGCAACATTTCAATTTGAGCATTACATCACCTCGCTTTCATCTGCAAGTTTCCAAATATATCCGCCCGCCTGTTTTCTAATACCGCCTTTATTATTAAAAGGTTCTTTATTGGCTACTTGTAAAATATTCCTCTGACATATTCCTGTCATCCTACTTGCAACTTCTCCATTTACATATGTAGCAAGTAATACTCCATCCTTAGTGTATTGGCATATTTTTCTTGGTTTCTCATATTTGTTATAATTAACAATTCCTGTAACCACTTGTGGATGCGTTTTTTCCGTTTCTTTTCTGTGCTTCTTTGGATGAATATATTCCAAATTTGAAACGATATTGTTTTGCTTATTTCCGTCTTTATGGTGTACTTGATATCCTTGTGGTCTGTCTCCTATAAAATGTTCTGCAACCAATTGATGTATTGCTATTGACTTCTTTTTGTTAGTTACAGAATTTCTTAAAACAATGCGAAGATAATCTCCTGTTGCATTTTGATTTGATAGAATATATCCGCCCTCTGTCTTTTTAAAACTCTTTACTCTTCCGTAATTGGAAATCTGATATTGCCCCTTAAAGCCTTTTATCCACTTCCATTCTTCATCCATACTCACACCTCGATTTCATCATCCTGTGGAAACTGAAAAACAGCATTATTGATAAAATCTACTTTTGACGGCTGATTTTCAGCTCGCACCATAATGCCACATCTCTTTAATCTTTCAAATTCCTTTGCCACATCTTCTGAAATAGCGACATTCTGCATTACGATAGGCATACCGACATATGCTTTTCTAAGCATTTCCATAGCCTTATACGATTTCTCTTTGGAAGAGTACTCGCCTAATACATATTTCTCTCCATTGTATAGTGCTATAACGCTCTCCATTGCGTGGCACACAACTATCTGCTCATAAGGCAAATCAACATTGTCATGCTGTGAAATTACTCTCATATCAGCTCTCCTCACTCTGCATGAACGGCGGTAGCTCCTCTGACTGCTTGTCGGCTGTGTCGGTCGGCTCTACATCAATTATGTTGTCCTCGTCAAAATCTACACTATTTGCGTTTTCTTTAATTTCATCAGCAGCAACCTTTTCTGTATCAAGTTTTACATCTGATACATTTTGAAATTCCTCTTGTGCATATAAGCCTTGAAATCTATCTGGAAATGCTTCTCTTAAGGCCTGTACAACAGCTACTTTTCTAATCATTGTGGCTGGCTTTTTCGCCCATTGGCTGTTAAGCGAACCATCTTTTTTTCTTCCTGCGTACTCATCAAAGCCTACCGACTGATACTCGCCCTCTTTTCCGTCAATAAAGATTTTCGCCCAGCCACCTACGATAGTTTCGTTAGGTAAAACCATTGTTCCCTCTCGCTCTTCAACAGCTCCGTCCTTTTTAATTACAATAATTCCTGCTTTCTTTCCCTTATATCGTGGGTCTGCATTGGCTCTCTTTGTAAAAACATCTTTTCCAGTAACTATTGTGGCTGGGTCGTTGCTTCCATACTTAATAAGGTATGCTTCTCTCAAAAACGGATTTAAGTGCTGGTATCTGCATAATGACATAAACATCATTACTTCTCCGTCAGATACATTGCCGCCGCCACTTACAAGGTATCTTTTTATCATTGTTGGAGAAATTTTTACCATTTCCCCATTTGATTCATACTCAACTATCTGTGTATTCTCTGCCATAATTAATCCTCCTAAATCTCATTAAAAACCTGAACCGCAAACAGCTCATTAGGTGTCTGCTTAAATAAAACTCCGTCAGATATGACTGTATACATATATCCGTCATACTTAAGCTCTACAGTATGCTTTTTACCACCCATGTAATAATTTCTCTTCTTAATACTCATGTCTATACCTCCTATAATCCAAGTAACTTTTTAATCACTTCTCTCATTCTCTCGGCTTCGCCACTCAACTGCTTCTCGCTTTTGTCAGCAAGTCTAATCACAGTTTTGTACTCTTCCTCTGAAACAGTCTCTTTAAGCGCACGTAAAACAGTAACTGCCTCTGCCATAACATGGCTTTTTATACCTCTAAATGTAACTTCTCCGTCTTCTGCTTTAATCATTTCTATACCTCACTTTCATTTATTATTTTTAATTCAGTTTTGAGTTTTTCAATTTCTTTCAACTTGTCTGCAATTCTTCTTTCTGCCCTGTTTCGGAACACCTCTTTTGCATATTCAAAGTTAGGTTCTGTAAGAAACATGCGGCCAAAATCAGTTATTCGCCCGACATCATCTTTCCTCACCACACTAAGGTAGTTTGGAAAAACTCTATCAACAGCCGCGTATGTCTTGGGCCTCTCTTCTGCTTCGCATTCCTTAACGCATAAGCCTTTAGGGTTACTACCATAAGTATCTAAATTGTAAAAGTATAATTTCATATCACACCGCCTCAATCACAAGCTCTTTGTCCTGTGTATGCTTTAGCAAGATTAGCTGGTTATCAATCTGTGGTATTCTCCAATCATCAACGCTCTCCGTATCATCAATAATAATTGGAAAATTAACGTTTGCCACTTTCTGAAAAGCTCTGCATATGTCAACTTCTGTCAGCATTCTTGCACCATGATTGAGATTTCTTGCATACGCTTCACCATTGTAAACAAAGTCGCAACACTCCTCGGTATCGCCATTTAAGAGCGGTCTGAAAAGCTTTGCTGTGGCAAAATCAAGGTATTTGTTCACGTCAGCCTGTAAGAGTTCATTCTTCTTACGAGTAAACTCTTTCAGCAAGTCAAGCTTTCTTTCCCAATCGGCAATTTCTTGATTAAGGTCTTTTCTCTTATCTTCAAGGTCAGCTATGCTATCGTCTATACGCTTGTTATTCGCCACACCAAGCTCAATCTTTGTATCAACCGATGAGACCTGCCTTAACAGTTCATTTCGCTCGTTTTTGAGCTTTCTGATAAGCTCCGATGTATCATTTTCATCGGCAAGGGCTTTCTCTTTTTCCTCGATTTTAGCTTTAAGCGCCTGATACTCACTGTTGCCTGTCATGTCAACATCGGTAGGTACTTTTCTAAGCTCTTTAGCAACAATGTCACACTTTTCTGTCAGCTCCTTAAGTTCTGCTTCGAGGTCAGCTATCTCTTTTTTCTTATCCTCAATAGCCTGTTTAAGCTCCTTGCTATCACTTGATAGCGCATTGCCCTTATCTTCAAGTTCTTTAAGGTTCTTTGCTTTTCGCTCGTCAAATTCGGCTCTCATGCTCTCTATCTTATCTTCCGGCAATCTCTGACCGCACATCGGGCAATTAACACTGCTTTCATCAAAGGCAAGCTCCTTTGCTTTTTTCCAATCAGCACGTACCTTCTCTAGGTCTCTTGCGCAATCTTCAATCTCTCTTTCAGAGGTTTTAATGCTAGTTTTTCTGGTCCTTATCATTGACTCTGTTTTGTGAATTGAAGCATTGAAACCATCAATCTGTAACTGTAACTCCATGCGCTTTTTCTGATTGTCAGCATTGGCTTTTCTCTCCATGTCTGAAAGCTCAAATTTAAGGTTCATAATGTCCTCTGTAGCTTTCCGCTTGTCCTCTAAAATCTTATTGTAGTCGGACAGTTTATCTTCAATTTCCTTAAGCTGTGGCTCGTATGTTTTCTTCTGCAATTCAAGCTCTGCAAGGTCTGTATACTCATTGGTAGAATGAATTGTATCAATCCTTGTTGAGATTTCGTCTCTTTCCTTAACAAGTCCTTTTGAGCCATTCCTACCACCTGTGCCGTTTAGTTTGCCACGGCATACTTTTTTAAGCTGGTCTACATCGCCATCATCAAACATTGGCTTAAGTTCGGCAAACTGTGGAAACATATCGCAGATTTCAGGATTTTTGTGTGTGCCAAAAAAAGTTGAGAGTGCTATTCTTTGATTTGTTGGCGGTTTAAGTAACAACGTCATAGCGTTAAGGCAAAATGGCAATATCTTGAGGTCTGCGATATTATCATTAATAAACTCATTGTATTCAACCATTTTGTATGTAACATCATTGACATAATAATCTGTATGTCCCGAACAAACTTCGCCGTCCTTATTTCTTCCTTGTCTTGTAACCTTTTTCAGGGTCTTTTCTTTTCCGCCAACCTCAAAGGTAACAGCTCTTACAATGTCAACATCGTCAATCTCGACTCCGTTTTCATCGTGCGGTCTTATGCCTGTAATCTCTCTGTCGTTCTCATCGTGGCAATTCAGCACATCAAGGATAATTCTCTTAACTGTTGATTTGCCGACTTCATTCTGACCGGACAATACGGTTTTCATTGAAAAATCTGTGTCTAATGTGTTTTTGCCGTAGAATTTACAAAAATTCTGTGCAAAAATGTGTGTAATCTTCATTGCGTTTCCTCTCTTTCCATTATTTGTTTATAGTTTTTAGAATCAAATTTCCGTGTAGGCTTGATTTCTTCACTACTCTTAGGTATGAGTCCGACTCCGACACAAAAAGCCACTCACTTGGCACGTAATGAGCCTTGTTGAGCAATAGCTTCTGCTCTCTTGTTAATGGCTTCAATCGGTATCTCGTATCACCCAGCCTAATCCGTCTTACATTGTCGCTCATTTAGTTTCTCCATTTCTTTATCTAGTAACGCTTGAAAGTCAAATGATTTGTTTTTGTGCCGTTTAGCTCGATATAGTTCTTGTAGGTAATCGTTAGCACTCTGACGTTTCAATTGGCTACCAATCGCAGTAGATGTCAAGGTTTCCATTTCTGCTCCCTTCGTCATATACAATCCCTTGTATGCCAACAGGAGTATCAACTACAGTTCCGTGTGGCAAATCATCACTTGCAATTACTACATACTCGTTTTCATCAACTACAAGTCCATGCTCATTTAGATGTCTGCCCGGAATATTCAGACCGCCTCCAGGTAACACTCTCTGTGAGTACCACGTATAAGTGTAATCGCCATATTGGACTCGCCCCAGCTTCTTAAACCGGCTACAACTGTACTTCTTACGGCAAGTTGGAACTGTTGGCTCTACATAGGTCTGCTCAACTACAACCGGCTCATTCTGAACTACTGTCGGTTCAATCTTACCTAGCATTACGGCATTAATATAGGAAGAAACACCAGCCGTCAGCTCAACTTTGCTATCTGCTTTCGTTGCTATTGGCTTTAAGGTCATAATTCCAATCGTTGAAATTGATAACATCAATATCAGGTTTCTTTTTCTCATGCGGTTCACCCTCCTCTATGAGACATATTGCAATCAGTATCAGCCAAAATACTGTTACGATTGCCCCAACGATAATACTCGCTGTCTTAATTCCGTATGTCACCGATAATCCAAGAAAAAAAGTGAACGCCAATACCCCGAAAATCGAGTAGCCACAGCCCGCACAGAATTTTTCTTTCAAAGTTCTTTTTCTCATACAGCTTTCTCCTTTCTCTCTAATCCACGAAACTCTCAACCGGCTCATCAAGATAGCTTGCAATTTTAATCATGGTGTCAAATTTTGGCTTGCTTTTATCTCTCTTCCAATCTGAAAGTAACATAGGTGAAAAGTTCAAGTCTGTTGCTACTCGGTATGATGTGATACCCTTTTTCTCCAAAATTTGCTCAAATTTCGAATATGATTGAGCATATTTCTTAGAATTATTCATTTTTTACGCTCCTTTCCTTAAAAATACATTGATTTTATTAAGGAAATCCGTTATAATGAAACTTACCAAGATAACAAAATAACAAAATTAAAACCTAGGTTTTAAGGATTCCCTTAATCTAGGTCTAGTATATTATGGTTTTCTTTAATTGTCAAGCATTATTTTAAAGTTTTCCATAATAATTTATGAGGGATTTTTTATGTACGAATACTATCAGAAATTACTAGACGAAAAAGGCTTGAAAAATGCCGATGTTTCAAGGGCTACAGGCATTTCAAACATGACTCTATCTGATTGGAAAAGAGGAAAAAGCGAGCCAAAAACTAAAAATATGCAGAAAATTGCCGATTTTTTAGGAACTACCTTATCATATCTAGTTACAGGCGAAGAAAGTAACCCTATATTTGAACAATCAAATACAGATTATGACCTTTCAAATATAGACAGTGAGCTCAAAGATTATGTATTTAAGTTATCTAAATTGTCGGATAAAGAGCAAGAAAGTATTATGAATTTAATAGATGTGATGTATGAAAATACTCAAAATAAATTAAATTAATAAGAAAGGTGGTATTTTATTATGAGTAAAACTGTTAAATGTCCTAAATGGGGTTGTGATGGTGTTGGCATACCTGTTGATACCAAGAAAAAATTCTCATTCGGTAAAGCACTTGTTGGCAACACAGTAGGTGGTCTCTTCGGACCTGTCGGTGCCGTTGTCGGTACTGCTACCGGAATTAAGGGAAAGAATGGCAAAACAAAGTTTGTGTGTTCAAAATGCGGTAACGTTTGGGAAAAGAAGATATAACTACCAAGGCAGAGCTTTTACTCTGCCTCTATTTTTCTTTTGATGAATACATACAAGTACAATAACAGGTCTTTATCTTCCAAGCCCTCAATCATTTTAATTATTTCATCCTTATATTCCATACAATACTACCTCCGATACATCAATTATAGAACATTTGTTCTTAAACGTCAATAAGGACGGCAGAAAAATCCACCGCCCTACCGAAACTTGAAGAGTTCTCTTATTTGAGAACATCATTACTGTAGCACTTTAAAGTGTTTTATTTTGTCGAATATTGACAATACGGACTGTAAAGAATAGAATGGTAAAAAATAACTACAAAAGGAGATGTTAATATGGTAAAAACAAATAAATGCAATTCCTACGTCATCAATGGTCAAAAAATCAATGTTAATGATATAATCGAGCATTATAATGGCAACTTAGGCATGGCTTGTAATGAAATATCGCAAAAGACTTTGGTTTCATTTGAAACAGCCAAATATTATGTAGAGCTGTGCCAAAAAGATGAGCCATTCATTAAGCAAAATTCAACGGCAAGCTTCACAAGTGGTATTCTCATAGCCGTTCCACTTATAATGTTTATTGCAACAAAAATAGGATTCTTTCCAGTGGACAATGACCTTTTTATTGCTATGTTTGGCTTAATTTTTGTGTGTTGCTCTATTGCTTCAATTATTCTAGGAATAGTTGATTTAGCATCTAAGAATGAAATTCCACGCAATCATGGCGGTTCTATCTTTGGCATTGTTGTTTCTATACTGATGTGGCTTGATTTTATTTTTCATTGAACTATGGAGAGGTTTTCCTCTCCTTTTTAATTGTAATAGCTTAGTTAATTATAGCCCTCTTTAGTTAATTAATTTCTGCTTTCGATTCTTTTTCCTTATTAACATTCATCAGCTCATTGTACTGTTTCTCAGTAATTCTGCTCGTTGCGAAGAAAATATCAATTTTATTCTTTAAATCGTCTGTCAGTCCGTTTCTTTCTTTAAGTTTTAATAATGCTCTGTATAACATCTTCTATACCTCCAATTCTGTAAGTGCTACTGCATATTCACTATTGACATATGCTTCTGCCGATTGCGTATCCATATCATAGATATAATCTCGGTTGTCGTTTAACTGTTGTTTTACATAGTTCCATCCATTAGCCATGCTAATTGGATAGTTAAATACTGTATATCCGTCAAGCTGTTCTGAATTGACGCTGATGTTTGTTACTGGATAATAGGTTGCAAGTTCTTTTAATGCCTGTATCTGTTCTGATGTTAAAGGCAATTCTTCTTTTAAAACTGGTAAAAGCACAAATGGCTTATTATTTAAAATCCAATTGTTAAAATCATCTGATGTTATTGTTGTATCTGTGCTAAATGCAAAACTAATGTTAGCTCTAATTCCGTCAGCATTTGCTGTAAAAGTTCCAATTCTATCTGGCGTATTAGTAACAAAAGCGAAATGACTGCTAATTAAAAAAGGGTTTTTTATAATTTTACTACCATCTATCCCTAGTGCTTCATTTGTCCTACCATAAAATCTAAGAACACCTTTATTAATTGCTATTCCCCACTGAGCCTGTTTAAGAAATAATTTTTCTACACATTTTACTATTTTGCCATTTTCAACATCCACATAATCCGCAATATACTGTTGTCCGTTAATTGTGACATTACCATCACTTGAGACTGGAATAGCATTTAATGTTATTGGCAACTGTATTGATTGTTCTTTGTATGGCTCAAATGGAGTAATTTGTTTACCTGTTAAGATTTGTGGCTTCCATGTTTCGTTGTTGAAAGTATTTCCTCTTGTAATTTTAATAGATAACTTAAATTCATACCTAGCATCTTGTCTTGTAATTACATAAGGTGTATTGATAGTATTGCTTGCAATTGAAAGGCTCTTTGTGTTCTCGTTGCTATAATCAACGTAGCATTTGTTTATTTTTTCAACGCCTCCTATATTATTTGGACAAAATATAATTTCAGTTCCTTCTTTAAGCATAGATGGGGTATCTATTGGCAAGTAAATACATTTATTATCGGTAGATGTTCCGTTTAATTTTATAACTCCGTTGCTTACAGTAATGGTACATCCAACATCTTGATATTCACCATCTCTAATTTTTAAGATATTACTTCCAAGTAGTTTTACTGTTGGATTTACAACGCTCTTAATCTCAACTGGATTCTCTGGTGTTGGTGTTCCATCCTGTGATGATTTACCATATATCATCATATCTTGAATCTTTC
>ERZ1108170.157-NODE-157-length-56363-cov-5.561856_pt1 | contig 56363 bp, 49 predicted proteins | sample MGYA00403705_ERZ1108170 | MGnify/ENA primary metagenome ERZ1108170 (study PRJEB35170, sample SAMEA104062422) | human gut metagenome | biome: human gut; feature: human-associated habitat; material: faeces | place: Denmark | collected 2012-06-15 ...
GAAACCACCGCAAACAGGGCGGTATACCAGAAGGCGTGACGGAATATGGTGTCCTGAAAGGCCCGGACATAGTTTTCCACCCCGTTGAAGGTGGCGTCGGTCACCGTGGTAAACTTGCAGAAGGACAGCCAGATGCCCATGAGGAAGGGCACGATGAAGCCGATGGTGAACGCGGCCAGGGTGGGCAGGAGGAAGATGGGAAAATACCGCTTGATTGCCTTTTCCAAAGAAAAGCCTCCTTACATAAATCAGTCAGTAGGATGAAATGGAGACAGCGGGCAGGCAAACGCCCGCCCGCTGTCAAAGTGTTGGGTTCAGAGATAGGGTTCCAATCAGCCGTTGACGGCAGCCGCCTCGGCGGCCCAGCCGTCCACGAAAGCGGTCACCACGGCGTTCCAGTTGGCATCGGTCTGGTCAGCGGCATAGGTGGTGAGAGCGGAGCCCACGCCGTTCTTCCACTCCTCAGAGGGCATGGTGGCGAAGTTCCAGGACACGGGCTCATAGCCGTCGGCCACATACTGGTTGCCGATGTTCACCAGGGGGTTGCTGGACTCCAGGTTGCCCTGGAAGGGGATCACAAAGCCCATGCCAGACTGGCCGGAGGGCATGGCGCTCTCGCCGCCGCACATGGCGGTGGTGCCCACCTCAGAGGTGACACACCAGTTCATGAAGTCCAGGGTGGCCTTGATGTCGGCCTCGGAGGCCTTGGCGTTGACGCACCAGTAGTTCTCGGTGCCGGTGCACAGGCCCTGGTTGGCCTCATCGCCCACGCCAATGTAGACGGGGATCATGGTCAGGTCGTCATCGGTGAAGGGCTTGCCATCGCCGACGAGGTTGGTATATTCCCAAGAACCGTTCTGGTAGAAGACAGCCTCATTGTCCAGGAACTCGTTGCGGCTGTCATCGCCAGTCTTGCCAGCCAGCTCAGTGGGAGCACAGGTGGAGTTGTTGATGTACAGGTCAAACATGTTCTTGTAGTTATCCAGGTAGGTGCCCTTGATGGCATCCGTGGAGCCGATGCCGTCAGCCTGGTACTCAAAGTAGATGGGCAGGTTGGCCAGGTGGGTCTTGAAGCGCCAGTCAGAGGAAGAATCCATACCGGCGGAGGTGAATGCTGCAAAGCCAAGTTCGTCCTTGCGGGCGGTGATGTCCTCGGCAACCTTCTTCAGGTCTGCGAAGCTCTTGATATCATCGGTGGTGTAACCGGCCTTTTCCAGCAGGGTCTTGTTGGTGATCAGGCCATAGCTCTCGATAACGTAGCCGATGGCCACGGTGGCGTCGCCATCTTTCAGGGCGTAAGAATCGCTGGTCAGGTCGCCCAGGATCTTGGAGCCGGTCAGGTCATAGCAGTAATCCTTCCAGTTGGCCAGGCCGACAGGGCCGTTGACCTGGAACAGGGTGGGCGCATCGCTCTTGGCCATTTCGCTCATCAGAGTGGTTTCGTACTGGCCGGAAGCAGCGGTCACAACGGTAACGGGAACGCCGGTCTCTTCGGTGTAGGTCTTTGCCAGGGCCTGCCAGGCTTCATCCTGCTCGGGCTTGAAGTTCAGGTAGTAGACCTTGCCGGCGGCAGTGGTATCTGCCGGGGCGGCTGCTTCGGAGCTGGCAGCTTCGGAAGAAGCTGCGGTGCTTTCTGCAGCAGAGGAAGCAGTGGAAGATGCGGTGGAACCGCAACCTGCCAGCAGGCCGGCAGCCATCATGGATGCCACGGCGAGAGAGATTGTTTGCTTGGATTTCATGGTATTATCCTCCTTTTTAAGTGGAACCAGTTGCACCGTTGCTGACGGGTGTGGTTCACGGGTTGGTAACGTTTCCAACCTTGCTATGGCTTTATACTACACCCGTGTTTTGCAAAAATCAATCGTTTTTTGGATTTTGAGTGCAAGATTGTAGCCTTGCACGAATCGCAACCGTTTTCCTTGTCGAATATAACAAGAAAGTAGTATTCATTTTGATGAAACGTTTCAATTTCACGGCAAAATGCGACTTTATAAACCAAAAGCAGCCCCGCGGCGGCGGGAGCTGCTTTTGATTGTCATATTTTTGCGCAACTTGTTTCACACCCGCTGGTAAGCGAACCAGTAGAAAGCGGCGTGGTTGGTGCCGGTGGTGCCGTTGGCGGAGGCATACATGCCAACGGTGCAGCCGGTAAAGCCGCCGGTTATCTCGGTGCTCAAAAAGCTCAGGGCAATACATGGATTTTTCGGTGCATTTTCGGCCCGGCCCTTACACTTTTTTCGTTTCCGCCTGCACCAGGGCACGGTACAGGGTAAAATCCGGCACGGGGGCCGCCGGGGCACCAGGCAGTGGAGCCTGCCAGGCGGCATAATCCGGCCCGTCCCCGGCCGCGCGGGGAATCGCCATCAGACCGGTCAGAACGCGGGCGGTCAGTGCGCCGTCCAGCATGGTATCGCTGCAAAAGCCGACCCAGAACCCAGTTTTGGGCTGCAGCAGAGCCGCCATGGCACCAAAATCATCCGCCGCACGGCCCAGGGTGCAAAAGCAGTTCTGCCAGTCCTTATCCAAAAACTGCTCCCGCGCGGTGCAAAAGCGCACCGCCCCGCGCAGGGCGTACAGGTACAGCCGCACGCTGAACACCACCTGCTCCTGCCAGAGCGGCGTGGTGGCCCGCCCGGCGTAAGAACAGCCGGGCAGCAGCGTTTCATAATTTTCCAGCGCGGAAGTGCAGAGCTGCTGATAGGCAGCCAGCTGTTCCGCATAGCTTTCTGCGGGCAGCAGAGCGGCAAGTTCCTGAATCGGACCCTGCGTTTTGCCGCACAGCCAGGCCGAAGCAAACAGCCGGGTGCTGCGGGTCAGGAACGCTTCGCCCACCGGCTGCGGCGGGCTGCCCGCCTGCACGGCGCTTTCGGCACGGGCGCGCAGGCAGACCGAAAGATCCTCCAGTGCGCTGTCCGTCAGTGCCCAGCCATCCGGCGCACGGTAGGTACAGCGCAGGTAAGCCGTGCGCTGCGCGGCGCAGTCGGTATCCGGGGTACACCACAAAGCACCGGTCAGGTTCAACTCCATCAGGGAGGGGCGCAGGTCCCCGGTGCCAACCATCCAGAAGCTGCGCACCCCGCCGCGCCAGGCTCCCTGCAGCATTCCGTTAACGGCGGTATCGCCGCCGGGGTAGGCGGTCATGGGGTTGCCGGTCAGCTTATCGCGGCGGCAAAGGCTGAACCACAGCCCGTGCTGCGCGCCGGGACCAGGGCCGCCCGCACTGCTGGCACTGGGGGCCGGGGTTAAAACGGGGATAACGCTATCCGGGATTTTGAGTTTTCCCTCCTGGTAGAGCGCAACGGTTTCGCCCTGCAGCAGAATATAGGCAGCGGCACCGGGCACCGTGGCGTTCAGCAGCTGCCATTGCTCTTGCAGCGCCGCAGTGCTGGCTGTGCCATCGGGATCACCCCCCATCCCGTCAATGCCCAGCGCCCAGATGCGCGGGCTGGTTTTGAGAGTGCGGATAGAATCCTGCCAGATTTTATGGCGTTCTTCCGGGTTTTCCGCCGCAGCCTGCTGCGGGGCAGCCCCCAGCGGGGTCTGCGGGTTCTGCACAGGGCGCAGGCCCATGGCGGCGGCAAGGTCCGCCTGTTTGTCGGTGCGCACCATATTGCCGCGGTAGCGCAGCAGGGATTCAAAAATCATCTCCCAGCCGTTTTCGGTGGCATCCGCCCAGGCGGACAGCCATGGTGCATCCGAAAGATCCCACCCGCGCAAGCCGACAGCGGCGGCTGGCCCGGTAATGCGGCCCTCCGGCACAGTGGCAAAGGGTTTGGGCTCAAACTGCTGCTGGTTCCAGAACCAGAATGGTGCTACCCCCAGGTAATGACGGCTGATATCCAGCAGGCCGTACACCGCGCCCAAATCATCTGCCGCGCAGAGGGTGAGCTGGTTTTCCGTCACATCCAGCGTATAACTTTCCGGCGGCAGGGCGGGGGCAAGGCAGATCATCAGGCGGTTATCCGGCACAAAACCGGTGCTGGAAAGAGTCATTTCCATATCACGCCAAAAGCGCGCCACGGCATGCTGCACGGGCGCACTGGCCCACTGCGCTGTGACCCGTGTGGCACGGCTGAGCATAAAATCCATTGTTTTCCTGCCTTTCAATACACTCTACCATCATCCCCGCCGTATCGGCGCTTGGATGGATGCAGTATTATTCCCTTACTGGTCCAAAAATTCGCGGATCTCGGCTTCCACGGCACGCACCTCGCGCTCAAATGCGCGGGCGGATACCCGTAGCGCACCGTTGCCCAGAATAATGATCTGTTCCGCACCATCGGAGCTGACCACCCGCACGCGGTGGTTTTTGGCCAGCTCATGGGTGGCGCGCTCGATGAACATATCGGCGGTTTCGGCTTCGCGGGTATAAATCACATGCAGGTTGTGCCAGGTTTCTTGTTCCCGCCCGGCGCCCTTGACGCGGTAGGCGTCAAACACCAGGATGGGCACACACTTGCGGTAGCCCGCATAGTTGCACAGAATGTCCATCAACCGGCGGCGGGCAGCATCCAGGTTTTCCGCCGCGATCTTCTTTAATTCATCCCACGCAAAAATCACGTTGTAGCCGTCTACCAGCAGGTACTCCGGCCCGCTGGGCGGCGGTGCAGCGGGGGTACGGTTCTGGCTTGGCCCCACACTGCGGAAGGCTTTGCGCGCGGCAAGCTGGTCATGCTGACCTGCGGCTTCCCCCCGGCGCTTGATCGGCCCATAGGTGCGCTCAAAAATCGCCAGCAGCTCTTTGTCCTGCTCCAGTGTGCCGCAGTAAGCGGCAGCACGGCGGCGGGCATCGGAGGCTTCATCGGAGGCATCCGCTTCTTCCTGTTTCGCCTGCTGGGCACCGGGCGCGTTGCGCCCCAGGCCGCTGGCCACATGGGCGTGGGCGGGAACTTCGTCCCATTTGACAAGGTAGCCCGCGCCGTGGCTGCAAAATACGGAATCCGCCGGGTTTTCAGTATCGGCATCCGGCTGGTAGCCAATGGCTTCCAGCACGGCTTCGGTGTTGTGGCAGGGCGCATAGCCGCGGGGCATACAGCTCAGGCGGCCCGCACCGCGGGTGTAGGCGGTCACTTCCCGCGCACAGCCCCGCATTTCGGCAACCGGGGCTTTGCCGGTAATGACGGCCAGGCCATCCTCGTTTTCCGGCGTGCTGAATTCCGCGCAGCGGCGCTGCAGATCGGCCATGGCATAGCCGGAGCGGAAGCGCACGAGGCTGAACGCGCCCGCCACCGCGACGCCCGCGCCGAGGTTGCCGTTCACCAGCATGATGACAAGCTGCACCACGGCGGGCAGGATCGCGAGCGTGACGGCGAAGCTCTGCGTCGTACGCGAGCGGTACATGGAAACGAGCGCCGTGCCGACGCCAAGCAGCAGCGACACCGCCGTACAGATGAGAAACGAGACGAGCGTCAATTCGCTTCCTAAGATCGAGTTAAGCACAGAAGGTATCCTCCTTTAAGTCGGTTGTGTGGACGCCTGCGGACAACTCGTCACGGTAGCAGGCACCGTATTTGGAAAACGACGTGGGGAACGCCTGGGCGTCGGAGAGCAGGTGACTGAGCCACAGCGGGCACGCGCCGGGAATCTTGACTTCCATCAGCACATCGCCGCAGGGCAGCGCGATGGGCGCGCCGTGGTCGCCGAGGCGAAGGTTGACGTCCGTATCGCGCCACCTTAAATTCGTGTCGAACGTGATGCGGAGCTGCGGATCGTCGATGCCCGCAAAGGCGAGCCGGTCGTAGCCGATGAAGACTTTGGGCACGGTTTGATAAAACGACTGGAAATAGCCGATCTCACGTCCGATCTGGCCGAAATTTTCACCCGGCAGCTCGCCGGAGAGAAACGGCTCCACATTCTGAATGCCTGTTGTGATGCGCCGCTTGTAGACGACGCCGTCAAACTTCTTCTTGAGCTCGACAAAGACCCTGCCGTCCGCCTGCGGCACGCCGTAGCTGCGCACGCGCAGCTTCTCTTTATAGATGGGCTTTTCGAGCGACGCGCGGATCAGGCAGAAATCGTCGGTATCATAATAAATGTTGCAGATGGTGTACTCGCCGTACGCGTCCTTTTTCATATAGGGCATCATTCGCTCCAGTAAAAAGCGCTGCTGGGAAAGGGTCAGGCAGTATTTCTTTTCATATCGTTCAAAACAGCATTGGATCGCCATGGTGTCGAACCTCCTTTGTGAGCCCCAGTATGAACGCGCAACCTAAAAGTAACCTAAAGGTAAAATCTCTGTTTTCTTTAGGTAACTTTTAGGCAAAGCGGGTATGCTGTCGCCAGGCTCAAAGGAACGGGCGCAGAGAACGAAAAAAGCTCGCGCCCGCCCTGAGAGGACCATGTAAGATCATTGATCGAGGAGATATTATGATGAAAAAACAACTGCCTTTCCTGTGCGCGTCGGCGCTGGCGCTGTCACTCACGGCCTGCGCCGGTACGATAAATAATAGTACGGCGGACGCGGCAAGCGATGTGACCTTTACTTTTACCGACAGCGGCGTGATCGCCGCGGGCGAGACTAACACGGGCTACGAGATCGACGGCACGGCGCTCACCATCACGTCGAGCGGCACCTACACCGTCTCGGGCAGCTGCGCGGACGGCTCCATCAAGGTGAAAAAGGGTACGACCGGCGTGACGCTGGTGCTGAGCGACCTGACCCTCACGAGTGAGGACACCGCCGCAATCACCTGCGGCAAGTCGAGCGAGGTGACGATCCTCGCTTCCGCCGGTACGACGAATTCCCTGAGCGATACCGAGCAGAACAATGACGACAACTACCCCGAAAACGAAAATGCCGAAAACGCCGTCATCAAGTGCAAGGACGGCTCGACCGTCACCCTCTGCGGCGATGGCGAGCTCACCGTCACGGCCAACGGCAAAAACGGTATCAAATCCGGCGCGACGACGGACGAGGACGGCGAAGCGTTGCTCACGATCCGCGATTTGACGCTGAATATCGATGCACCCGTCAACGACGCGATCAACGCCGAGCAGCTTTTGAACGTTGAGAGCGGCACGCTGACGATCGACGCTGCGGACGACGCCATTCACTGCGATTTGGTGCTGAACATCGGTGCGGACGGCACGGACGGCCCCGCGATTGATATCACGAACTGCTGCGAGGGCCTTGAGGGCGCGGAGCTGAACGTTTGCTCCGGTGATATTACGATCAACGCCTCGGACGACTGCCTGAATGCGGCAAATTCCGACCTGACGGACTATGACTTCACGATGACGATCTCCGGCGGTGCGATCGACGCCTATACCTCCGGCGGCGACGGCTTTGACTCCAACGGCGACCTGACCATCACGGACGGAAAAGTGATCGTGTGGACGGACAACACGGCGGACAACGAGCCGCTGGATGCCGACGGCACCATCACCGTCTCGGGCGGCACGGTGCTCGCCGCGGGCGGCAGCAGCGGCATGGGCATGAGCTTGGAGGCCGCGCAGCCCTGCGTCATTTACGGCTCAACGGGCTTTGGCGGCATGCCGGGCAGTACGCAGAGCAGCCTGATCGCCGCGGACGCGGATTTCACGATTGAAGACGCCGACGGCAATGCTGTGTACAGCGGCACAGCCAGATGCGGTGCGAACTTCATCCTCTTCTCGTCTGCCGATGTGGTGGCGGACAGTGCGTATACCCTCAAGGCGGGCGATAGCTCCACCGAAGGGACCGCGCAGAGCGGGACGGTTTCCACCGGCATGGGCATGGGCGGCGGCTTCCCCGGCGGCGGACAGAAGCCAGACGGTGAACTGCCCGAGGGCTTTGACGGTCAGATGCCAAACAGCGAGAAGCCAGAGCTTCCCGACGGGGAAGTGCCCGAAATGCCCAGCGGCGAGCGCCCCACACCGCCCAGCGGGCAGGGAAGCCCCACTGACGGCTACGCCCCAGCGGGCGACAGTACCTCCGATACCACTCCAACTGCCTAATGGCAGAGATAAAGAAAAGCAGACGGCTCGCGCAGGCCGTCTGCTTTTTGCTGTCTGTTCGGTTTTACATCGTCTCAAAACCGACGATCACGCCGCCGCGCTCGGCATAGTAGCTGCAAAGACCACGGCAGGGACGGATCTCAATGTCTGCTTCGGGAAAGTGCCCGCGCAGCGAAGCGGCGAGCGCCCCAGCCGCCTCTGGATTTTCGGCGTGGTGGATGCGCACCTTGCCGCCGTGGTAGTCAGCTTCCAGAAGCTTCTGTACCATCGCCGCGCAGGTCTTTTTTTCGCCGCGGCATTTTTCAACGGGCTGGATCGTGCCCTCAAGACTTGCGGTGGCGAGGATCTGAATGCCGAGAATGCCGATGGCGCCCGCGGCGATTTTGCTGACGCGGCCGTTTTGCGCCAGATTGTGCAGGGACTTAAGACTGAAGAAGAGGTGCGTGGTGGCAAGATATTCCTGCGCCTTTTCGCAGATCACATCGAAGGGGAGGCCCTTGGCGTGCAGCTCTGCGAGCTTCTCTGCGAGCAACTGCATCTCCGGTCCCGTGCTCAGCGTGTCAAAGATGCGAATTTTGACCTCGGGATGCGACTGGAGATACACGTCGCGCGCGGCCATGGCCGAGGCACAGGTGCCGGACAGGCTGCTTGTGATGGTAATGACGAAAATCTCATCCGCGCCCTCGAACGCCTTGAGCCAGCCGTCGAGGCTGGGGCAGGCCGTGCCGGATTTGCCGTTGTAGGCCGCGAGATAGTCGAGCAGCTCGTGCGTGTCGAGCGTTTCATCGTCCACAAAGTCGCGCTCGCCGGCGCGGATGGTCATGGGCACGCTCTGATAGGTTACGCCCTCCAGCATCGTGAGGTTGGCAGAGGAGTCGGCGATCAGTTTCATCATGGGGAAGCCTCCAAAAAATAATCGGTTATTCAAAAACCTGTTGTCAGGTGAAATTATCTTTGACTACAATACAACGATTTTCAATAACTGTCAATCGGTTTTTGGAAAACTTATTGACATTTTTTTCACCAAAGTTTAAGATGGTGAAAACGCAGTTTGAACGGAGGAGCAGCTATGGACGAAAATATGCGCAGCCGTCTGGCGGAGTCTGTCCGAAGCTTTCATATCCCGCGGCTCGGGGAGATCCCCGACGTGGGGCTGTATCTCGAACAGGTGACGCGTTATGTCAATCAATCTATCACGGGATGCGGGCTCAGTCCCATCACGGCCTCGATGGTTAGCAATTATGTTAAGCAGAAGATCATCCCCGGGCCAGAGAAAAAGGCCTACGGCGCGGAGAGCATTGCGTACCTCATCTTTGTCTCGTGCATCAAGAGCGTCGTCGCGATGGACGACATCCGCGCGCTGATCGGCATTCAGCACGAGACCTACGATCTGCCGACCGCTTATCACTACTTCTGCGAGGAATTTGAAAATCTCATCCGCTATGTCTTCGGCGCGAGCGACCATCTTGCAAGCGTCGGACAGGACGAGTCGGATGAAAAGGAACTGCTGCGCTCGGCACTTTTAAGCGTGACGCACAAGCTCTATCTCGACGCCTATCTGCGGCTGCTGAGGCAAGACGCGGAGCGCGCACAAAAGGAAACAGAGAAAGCGCAATGACCGTTGAACAGTTTGTCATGGCCTACGGCGCGGAGCAGGACCGTCTGCGCGCCCTGCTGCTGGAGGGCTTTGCCTCGCTGCGGCCGGTGCTGCGCATCAACGCGGAGGTGCGCGACGGCAAAACGGGGGCTCTCGAGTTCAACACTGCCGCGGAAAAAGCCGACAATCGCGGCTGGGTCAACATCGGCCGCTGGGACGATGTCCCCTTTACGAAGGACGGCAAAAAGACGACCTTCACGCTGCCGGAGCTGACGATCTCGTTCACCGGCGTCGGCATCGAGGGCGGCTGCCCTGCGGAAAAGGACAACGTAGGCTGCTATTACTTGAAAGACGGTACGTTTACGCTCGTGCCCGCGGAGAAGATCACAGCAAACAAGGAATTCTGCGACTGTGAATTCGCATGGCGCTTTGCAGGCGGCGCGCACGGTGTCAGCCTTGGCAAAACGCTGCCCGCCATCCCCGAAGAGGAGACGACGCACTATGAAAAGGCGGCTTTCACGGTCGAAAATGCCGCCGTCATCCCCTGCATGCAGGTGTTGGGGGCCTATCAGGTGACGTTCGAGCGCTGATTTTTGAAAAATGGCTTGCATTTTTGCCCGCGCTTTGCTATACTGCGCAATCGGGAATGAGGTTCTCCCACGGCACTGCCGAAACCGCTTTTTTGAGCTGATGACTTCTGTGATTTTGGACGGTCACAGGGGGCATCAGCTTTTTTGTGTCCGGAGGAGGAAATTTATGTTAACTTCACTCGCACTCATTTTTTTGGTTGGCCTTGCGCTGGCCGCGCTGTGTCAGAAGCTGAAGCTGCCGCGCATCATCGGCATGCTGGCGACGGGCATCCTGCTGGGGCCGTGCGTGCTCAACGTGCTGGACGGCTCGATTTTGTCGATCTCAGCCGACCTGCGCAAGCTCGCGCTCGTCATCATCCTGCTCAAGGCGGGACTGTCGCTCGATTTGGGCGACCTCAAAAAGGTCGGCCGTCCGGCGATCTTGATGTCGTGTTTGCCTGCGACGTGCGAGATCATCGGCTATGTGCTGCTCGCGCCGTGCTTCCTTGGCATCACGCGCGTGGAGGCGGCGGTCATGGGCTCGGTGCTCGCGGCGGTGTCGCCCGCGGTCGTCGTGCCGCGCATGGTGCAGCTGATGGAAAGCGGCCGCGGAACGGACAAGAGCATCCCGCAGATGATCCTGGCCGGCGCATCGTGCGACGATATCTTCGTCATTGTGCTGTTTACAACGTTTCTGCACACGGCGCAGGGCGGCAGCGCCAACGCCGCGGACTTTTTGAGCATCCCTGCGTCGATCGTGCTCGGCGTTGCGCTGGGTGCGCTTGTCGGGTGGTTGTTCAGCCGCTTTTTCGAGACTGCCTATGCCCGATCGCACTGCATCCGCAACAGCATGAAGGTCATCATCGTGCTGGGGGTCTCGCTGCTGCTCGTCGCGGCGGAGGGCTGGCTCGAGGGCATCGTGCCCGTGTCGGGCCTGCTCGCGGTCGTCAGCATGGCGTGCTTACTTAAGATGAAGTGCACGCCGTTCGTTGCCAAGCGGCTCTCTGAAAAATTCGGCAAGCTCTGGCTGGCGGCGGAGGTTATTTTGTTCGTCCTCGTCGGAGCGGCGGTCGATATCCGCTATATGGCGGGCGTAGGCCTTGCGGCGGTCGGCATGATCTTCTCGGCGCTCATTTTCCGCGCCGTGGGTGTGTGCCTTTGCCTTGTCAGAACGTCGCTCACGGCGAAAGAGAGGCTTTACTGCGTGTTTGCCTATCTTCCCAAGGCGACGGTGCAGGCGGCCATCGGCTCGGTGCCGCTTGCGGCGGGGCTGCCCTGCGGCAGCATCGTGCTGTCAGTCGCGGTGCTCGGCATCGTCATCACCGCGCCGCTCGGGGCGTTTTTGATGGACGCGAGCGCGCCGAAGCTGCTGAGTAAAGCGGAGGAATAAAGAAAAGGACTTGGACGCTTTCGTCCAAGTCCTTTTCTGTTTTTATCAAGTGCTCACACGTCGAGCGCCATATTTGTGCGTTCCATCACCACCACGAGGATGGGAATGAGGATGAGCTGCAAGATGATGCCGGGGATGGCCGTTGTCACCGCGCCGGAGAGGAAGAGGGCGAGGCTGAACTCCGTGCCCTGAAGGCCCGCGAGCAGGAACTTCACAAGGCCCCACACAAGGCGGCCCGCGACCATCGCGGAGATGAGCGAGGCATAGATGCGCCAGCCTGTTTTCGGCAGCTTGCGGTACAGAAGACCGGCGATGGCGCCGTAGGTCGCCATTTCAAACGCCATGGCGATGGCGACCCAAACGGGCGGCATGCCGAAGATCATCGAGCGCAGCAGCGGGGAGATAAAGCCGACTGCGAGTCCCCACGGCCAGCCGCACATGAAGCCGCACAGCAGCGCGGGCAGGTGCATGGGGCAGAGCATGGAGCCGATCTCGGGGATCTGGCCGGTCAAAAACGGCAGGACCATCGCAAGGGCGAGGTAGAGCGCGGAATAGGTGAGCTTTCTCACAGGGGAAGCGGTACGGGCAGTTGCAGTGGCAGCGTTGTTCATGGTTTGTTCTCCATTCCTTCGAGCAGCAAACGGATGTGCGCCATGGCGTCGTCCAGAATGGCGGAGGACTTTTTGTCCACGCCCGCGACATACGTGCTGCATAGATTCATCGGGATGAGCACACGGTAGGCATTGCTTGACGCGACGGCGTTTGCCATGGCGGGGGAGATCTCGCCCATCAGCGCATCGGCGATCGCGATGCCGATGGGGCCGGCGATGATCTGCGCGCTGCGGCAGGCCACGATGACGGGGTTTTCGCCCGTGGCCACGCGGTCAGCGCCCGCGCGGCGCATCGCGTCGGAAGCGGCGCTGTTCGTACCGACCGCCATGATCTCGAGGTGCGGGAAGGACTTTTTGATGTTCTCGACCAAAGTTTTGCCGAGCTTTCCGCCCTGGCCGTCGATGACAAGGATCGTCACGGTGTTCTCAACCTCTCTTGCGTCTTGTTTTCTGCGCGAAAACCCTTGAAAAGACAAAGAAAAGGCATCAATATTCCCCTTGCAGGGAGATTGATACCTTGGTGATACCTCGTTTGCTTTCAGGGAACGCGCGGAAGAAAAGTCAGCTTGTGCCAACGCTGCCGGCTTGTGCCGACGCGGGAATTTTATCAAAAAAGCGCAGGGCTGTCAATCCCTTGCCCCTTGCGAAAGGGACGAAAAAGCGCTATGATAAACGAAACTTTTTGGTAAAGGAACCCCGCCGCTATGACGAATTTTACCGATATTCGCGACTTTCTGCGCGCCCACTGCGCGCGCTATCCAGAGCTGGCGCTTCAGGACGTCTTCAAGGCGCTCTATCAGAGCGCCTTTGGCTGCGAGCATCTGATCGCCGACCCGTCCGCCGCCGCAGACTACATCCGCGCCGAAGCGGCGCGAAGCGGTGACCGTATCTCCGAGCTCGTCGAGCTGCTCAGCGGCGACTACTGCCGTGTGCACCTCGGCATTTTGCAGGACGGCTTGAGCGCGGAGACGTTTGCGCGGCTCTTCGCCCTCTCTGCGCGGCACGAGGAGTGCGGGCGCGAAAAGCTCGAAGCGATGCTCACCGCCTTGCAGACAATGGCCGACGCGGGCGAGCTGCCGTTTTCTGCGCAGGAGACGGAGGAAGCTGTTGAGAGGTGGCGCAAGGACGGCTTTCCGCCGCTGCACCACTCCGAGATATTTCGGCAGAATTACGCGCCCGCGTACCGCGTCCTGCGGCGCGACTTCGCCCGCGCGCTGCCGCTGTTTGCGCGCATCGACCGCCTGACGGCGGAAAGAAGCCGCGTGCTCGTCGCCATCGAGGGCGGCAGCGCCAGCGGCAAGACGACGCTCGGCGAGCTGCTGCAAAATGTTTACGGCTGCCCTGTCTTCCACATGGACGACTTTTTCCTCCGCCCTGAGCAGCGCACAGAGGCGCGCTTCGCGCAGCCCGGCGGCAACGTCGACCGCGAGCGCTTTTTGGAAGAGGTGCTGATCCCTCTGCGCGAGGGAAGACCCGTCGACTACCGCCGCTTCGACTGCGCGACGTTTACCATCGCCCCGCCGCAGAGGATCGAGGCGGGAACGCTCAACATCGTCGAGGGCGCGTATTCCATGCACCCCGACCTCGCGCCGTACTACGATCTGTCCGTTTTTCTGTCGATTTCGGCAGAAAAACAGCGCGAGCGCATCCTCAAACGGAATGCGCCCGCGCATGCAAAGCAGTTTTTCGACCGCTGGATTCCTTTCGAGCAGCGCTATTTCGACGCGCTCGATGTGCGGAACCGCTGCGATCTCATCCTTTCGGCGGACGATTAAATGAGCGTGCCGCTCGGCGCGATGCCGAGCACATATTCGACCGCAATCGCCACAAGAACGACCAGCAGCGAGATGATAAAGCCGTGGAGCATCGGCTTTGCGCCGGATTTGCACAGCGCCGCGAAGTTCGTATTGAGGCCGATGGCGGCGAGCGCCGCGACCATCAGAAACTTGCTGATGCTCTTGAGCGTCGCGGCGAGACCGGCGGGGATGACGCCGACGCTGCACAGAATGGACATTGCAAGGAAACCGAGGATGAACCACGGGAACACCGACTTCATATTGACCTTGACGCCATGGTCGCCGCTCTGCGCGGCGGCCTTTTTCTTGAGGTGCACGCTGATGGCGGCGAAGACCAGCACCGTCGGGATGATGGCGAGTGTGCGCGTCAGCTTGACCATGGTGGCAAAGTCGCCCGCGGCCTCGCTGAAGGCGTAGCCCGTGGCGACGACGCTCGACGTGTCGTTGACCGCCGTGCCGGCCCACAGGCCGAACGCCGCGTCGGAAAGGCCCATCGCGCGGCCGAGCAGCGGGAACACGACGACCATGATCGTGTCAAAGAGGAACGTTGCCGACATGCCGTAGGCGATGTCCATGTCCGTTGCCTCGATGACCGGCGCGATGGCGGCGATGGCGCTGCCGCCGCAGATGCCCGTGCCCGCGTTGATGAGGCTGCTCGTCTTCCAGTCAAGCCCCAGCGCCTTGCCGATCACATAGCCGAGGCCGAAGCACGTCGCCAGTGTGAAGAGCATGACGGTGAGCGAAAACTTACCGACCGTCAGCACGGTCGTGATGTTCAGGCTGGCGCCGAGCAGGATGATGGCGAATTTCAGAATTTTCTTCGAGGTGAATTTGATGCCGGGCTTCGTCTTGTCATTCGGCGCGTAAAAGCGGTTCACGATCATGCCGATGAACATGGCGATGACCGACGCGCCGATCAGGTGCAGCCCAGCGGACTCCTCGAGCTGCTCCAAAAACTTGGCGACCACGGCGATGACGAGCGCGATGGCGCAGCCGGGCAGCATTTTTTTCACGGTTTCGATGAATTTCATGTAGTTTCTCTCTCCTCCAAAGCATATTGCCGCTGTATTATATCACCGACCCATGATATAATAAAATTATAAATTAGAATATATCGATTCCTGCTTGTTATTGATAAAGGAGAGAGAATATGGACCAGCGGCTTGAGACCTTTTTGACCGTGTGCGCCACGATGAACTACCGCAAGGCGGCGGAGCAGCTGCATTTGACGCAGCCCGCCGTGACGAAACAGATCCAGGCGCTCGAAGCGCTGTACGGCGTGCGCCTTTTTACCTACGACAGCCGAAAACTCAAAAAAACGGCGCAGGGCGAAACGCTTGAGATCTATGCCATCAGCCAGCGCTATCAGGACGAGGAGCTGCGCCGCGCGCTCAAACGGCAGGAGAAGACGAGCCTTCGCATCGGCGCGACGAAGTCCATCGGCGACTATATCCTGCTGCCGCAGATCATCCGCTTTTTGAAAGAACCGGACAACGAGCTCTTTTTTACCGTCGACAATACGGCACACCTGCTCGCCCAGCTCGAGGGCGGTGAGCTCGACTTCGTCGTGCTCGAGGGCATTTTCGACAAGAGCCGGTACGAGAGCTTTCTGCTGCGCAACGAGCCCTACATCGGCATCTGCGCGAAAGATCACCCGTTTTCGGGCTGTGAGGTGCCGATGGATGAGCTCTTTTCCGAGCGGCTCATCCTGCGCGAGCCTGGCTCCGGTACGCGAAAGATTTTAGAGCGAGAGCTCATGCAGTGCGGCTACACGGTCGAGGCGTTTCGCGCGAATGTCTGCATCAGCAGCTTCAAGCTCATCCGGCATCTGGTGAGCGAGGGCTGCGGCGTGAGCTTCCTCTACGAGGCGGTGGTCAAGGACGATACGCAGTTTGGGCATTTTTCCTGCCCGCCGCTCACGGGCGTGCACGAGCTGAACGTCGTGTGCCTCAAAAACACCAATGTGCCCGCGCTTGCGCGGCGGTTCCTTGACCTGTAAATTTGGGCAATTCTGCCGATCTGCGCAAAAATGCGGGGAATTGAGCGATATGACTGCGGTTTATGGAATCAGTCAATGGAAAAATCCAACATTTTCCTGTAAAATAGAGCTTGGATAAGATAGGTGATGATCGCCGCGCGATATTTTTGCTGCGCGGCGGCAAGCACGCGGCACGCCGCGAAAAAGGAGAGCAGGAACATGAGCGATATCAACGGCAGCAAGCCCACGAATTTCCCTCTCGACGAGAGTAAACTGGATTTCAAAATTCCCCGCACGGACGCCCCGCGCGAAAACGTCCTCAAGCTCGGCAGTATGATCACGAACCGCATCGGCCTCAAGGCCACGGCGGACGACCCCGAGTACTGGGGCCTTGCCGGCGTGATGACCGACGAGATGGTCGACGTCGCGCTCAAAATGGGCGTGCGCAAGCCCAAGACGACCGAGCAGTTGATGAAGCTCACCAAAATGGAGCGCGAGCCGCTCGAAAAGCTCCTCACGGAGATGGCATGGACGGGCATCATCGAGTACAACTGGGAGAACCTGGACGGCAAGAACCCCAAGCATGAAAAGCGCTGGGTGCTGCCGCTGTTCGTCCCCGGCAGCGCGGAATTTCTGAACATGCGCAAAAGCCAGATCGACGAGCATCCCGAGGTCGCGGCGTTCTTCGAGCGCATGACGATGCTCCCGCTCGAAAAAATCACGCCCATGGTGCCGCCGGGAGGCGCGGGCATCGGCATGCACGTTATCCCTGTGGAAAAGGCCATCGAGACGGAGAACGAGTCCGTTGACTTAGAGCACATCTCCTACTGGCTCAGCAAATACGAGGGCAAGTACGCCAAGAGCATGTGCTCCTGCCGCGCTAGCCGCGCCAAGCTCGGCGAGGGCTGCGGCGATGACGCCGAAAGCTGGTGCATCGGTGTGGGCGATATGGCCGACTACATCGTCGAAACACAGCGCGGCGAATACATCACGAAGGACGAAGCGCTCGAAATTTTCAAAAAGGCCGAGGACAACGGCTTTGTCCACCAGATCACGAATATCGACGGTGAGCAGAAAATTTTCGGCATCTGCAACTGCAATGTCAACGTCTGCAACGCGCTGCGCACATCGCAGCTGTTCAACACGCCGAACCTGTCGCGCAGCGCCTATGTCGCGAGCGTCGAGAGCGAGAGCTGTGTCGCCTGCGGCCGCTGCGTCGAAAACTGCCCCGCGGGCGCGGTCAAGCTGGGACAGAAGCTCTGCACGAAGGACGGCTACATCGAATATCCCCGTCAGGAATTACCCGACGATGTCAAGTGGGGGCCGGAAAAGTGGAGCGTCGACTACCGCGACAGGAACCGCATCAACTGCTACAATACCGGTACCTCGCCGTGCAAGACGGCCTGCCCAGCGCACATCGCGGTGCAGGGCTATCTGAAGCTCGCCGCGCAGGGCAAGTACCGCGAGGCGCTGCAGCTCATCAAGCGCGAAAATCCGTTCCCCGCGGTCTGCGGCCGCATCTGCAACCGCCGCTGCGAGGATGCCTGCACGCGCGGCACGGTCGATCAGGCCGTCGCCATTGACGAGGTCAAGCGCTTCATCGCCCAGCAGGACTTAAACGCGGAAACGCGCTTTGTGCCCGAAAAGGTCATCCCAAAGGTCGACGGCGAATTTTCCGAGAAGATCGCCGTCATCGGCGGCGGCCCCGCGGGCCTGTCGTGCGCATACTACCTCGCTGAAAAGGGCTACCGCCCGACGGTGTTTGAAAGGGAAGCGCGTCCCGGCGGCATGCTGATGAACGGCATTCCGAGCTTCCGCCTCGAAAAAGACGTGGTGGAGGCCGAGATCGACATCCTGCGTGAACTCGGTGTCGAGTTCCGCTGCGGTGTGGAGGTCGGGAAAGATGTGACCATCGCACAGCTGCGCGAACAGGGCTATCAGGGTTTCTACGTGGCCGTCGGCCTCCAGTCCGGCGGCAAGCTGAACATCCCCGGCGGCGACGCGGACGGCGTCATGGCGGGTATCGACTTTATGCGGCAGGTCAACCTGCATGAAAAGAAGACGCTTTCCGGTAAGGTCGTCGTCATCGGCGGCGGCAACATCGGCGCGGACGTTGCGCGCACGGCGGTGCGCTGCGGCGCGGAGAGCGTTGACCTCTACTGCTTAGAGGCTTACGACGATATGCCGATGGGCGAGGAAGACCGCAGCGAGTGCGAGCGCGACGGCATCACCGTCCACGCCGGCTGGGGCCAGACCGAGATCGTTGTGGAGGACGGCAAGTGCGCGGGCGTCAAATTCCGCAAGTGCACGCGCGTCAAGAACGACGAGGGCCGCTTCGCACCTGAGTTTGACGACAGTGTGAGCGAGCAGGCCGAGTGCACGACGGTTCTCTACTGCATCGGCCAGAAGGTCGACTGGCGTGAGCTGCTCACCGGCACCGCTGTTGAGTTCAACCCCAACGGCACGGTCAAGGCAGACCCCGTCACGTATCAGACGGCGGAAAAGGATATCTTCGTCGGCGGCGACGCTTATACGGGCCAGAAATTTGCCATCGACGCCATCGCCGCGGGCAAGGAGGGCGCGATCTCGCTGCATCGCTTTGTCCAGCGCGCAACGCTGACGATCGGCCGCAACCGCCGCCAGTTCATTGAGCTCAACAAGGAAAGCGCGCTGATCCCCGTCAATTACGACACAACGCCGCGCCAGCGCATCGGCTATAACGAGGCGCTGCGCAGGACGTTTAGCGACGAGCGCGTCGCGTTCACCGAAGAGCAGATCAAAAAGGAGACCGCGCGCTGCCTTAGCTGCGGCGCGAGCATCGTCGACCCGAACAAGTGCATCGGCTGCGGCGTCTGCACGACGAAGTGCGCGTTCGACGCCATCCACCTGCACCGCGAGAGACCGGAGTGCAGCAAGATGTACGCCTGTGAGGACAAGATGAAGGCCATCCTGCCGTACATGATCAAGCGTGAGTTCAAGATCAAGCGTGCGGCGAGAAAGAGCAAGTAATGCACGAGCTGGGCATTGTCTTCCACGTCATCAAGAGCGTGGAAAAGATCGGAGAGGAAAACGGCCTGACGAACGTTGCGTCCGTGACGCTCGAGCTCGGCGAGGTGTCCGGTGCGATCCCGCACGAACTCGAAAGCTGCTGGAACTGGGCAGTCAAGAAGACCGAGCTTTTACCGGAGGCCGCGCTCAAGATCGAGACCATCCCCGCCGTTACGTACTGCGAGAGCTGCGGGCGCGACTATCCCACCGTGCAGTTTGGCCGCACCTGCCCGCACTGCGGCAGTGAAAAAACATGGCTCAAGCAGGGCAGCGAGATCAACTTAAAGGAGATCGAGGCGATATGACAGAACCCTATAAGATCATCGAGGTGAAAGAGAGCGTCTTCGCCGACAACGACCGCGAGGCCGCACGCCTTCGCACGCAGCTCAAGCAGGACAGAACGTTTCTGCTGAACCTGATGTCCTCGCCGGGCAGCGGCAAGACGACGACGCTGCTGCGCACGCTTGAAGCGCTCAAGGATGAGCTGCGCATCGGCGTGATGGAGGCAGACATCGACTCCGACGTGGACGCGAAGACTATCGCGGACGCGGGCGTCAAGTCCATCCAGCTCCACACGGGCGGCATGTGCCACCTCGATGCAAGCATGACGGAGCAGGGTCTCAAGGAGATCGGCACGAAGGACTTGGACCTCGTCGTGCTCGAAAACGTCGGCAACCTCGTCTGCCCCGCGGAGTTCGACACGGGCGCGGTCAAAAACGCGATGATCCTCTCCGTGCCGGAGGGGCACGACAAGCCACTCAAGTACCCGCTCATCTTCACCGTGTGTGACGCACTCATCATCAACAAGATCGACGTGCTGCCGTATTTCGACTTTGACATGGAAAAGGTCGTCGAATACGCGCACATGCGCAACCCGAAGCTCAAGATATTCCCCCTCTCCGCCAAAACCGGCGAGGGCGTGGACGCTTGGTGTAATTGGCTGCGCGAGCAGGTGCGCGATTGGAACGAGTGAGAAAAGGAAAAGAGATGTACCGCAAGGTACATCTCTTTTTTTGTTATGCGTCCAGCCGGAAGACCGACGGATAAATTTGCCCGTCCCTGAACTCAAGCACGCCGTAGGTCGGGCGGCGGGGATCGCCGATCGAGCCGGGATTCATCATCATCGGCCGCGACGCCGCGTCCACGAGCGGCACGTGCGTGTGGCCGAAGAGCAGAATGTCGGCGTTCATCTCGAGCGCGCGGTACTGCGCGCGGAGAAGTCCGGTCTTCACCCCTAACGTGTGCCCGTGCGCGATGAGCACGCGGTGATCGTCCAGAATCAGCACGCGCTCAAGCGCTTCAAAGCGCCCGAAGTCGCAGTTGCCGGGGACCTGCTCGAGCGGCAGGCGAGGGTAGAGCTGATGCAACTCCTCGACATCACGCCAGCCATCGCCAAGGTGGATGATGCCGTGCGGCTTTACGAGCTCTACCGCGCGCACCATGTTGTCGACATTGCCGTGCGAGTCGGATAGTACCAAGTATTTCATAGCACTTACAGGAACTTGTCGAGCTCGCGCTCGACCTCATCCATCTTTTTGATCTGCGGCTTGTCGATGCGATAGCCGCCCTTGACGACCATGTCGAGCTCACGCAGCGCGCTCAAATTCCGGAGCGGATCGTTTGTGCAGACGATCAGGTCGGCCTGCTTGTCCGCCTCGATGCTGCCGGTCAGATCGCCGATGCCCGCGAGCCGGGCGTTGAGCTTCGTCGCGCTGTACAGCGCGAACGCGGGCGTCACGCCGCAGTATTTGACGAAATAGTGCAGCTCGCGCCACATGTCGTAATGCGTGATGTACGGGCAGCCGACGTCTGTACCGAGACCGACCGGCACGCCCGCGGCGAGGTTTGCCTTTGCGAGCGCGACGATGCCGTCGAGGACGATCTTGCCGTTTTCCTGCTGCTCATACGTCGCGTGCGAAATGCTGCGGTCGAAGAGCGCGTAGGGCAGGGCGGGGGAAATGGTCGAAATTTGGAACGCCTTGCGCTGCTTGAAGAGTGCGATCATTTCATCGTTCGGCTGCGCGCCGTGCTCGATGGAGTCGACATCGTTTTGCAGCGCGACCATCACGCCCTCAGGGCTCTCAACGTGCGCAGCGACGATCATGCCGAGCGAATGTGCCTTGCCGCACGCGGCCTTGACAAGCTCGGGCTGCATGCGCAGCATGCCCGGCTCGCCCACGACTTCGGCGTCCAGCACGCCGCCGGTGATCATCAGCTTGATGAGGTCGGGCTTTTCGGCGGCGATCTTTTCGACGAGCGCCGCGGCCTCTTCGGCGGAGTGCGCCTCGTAGGCGAGCGAACCCGCCATGTGCCCGCCGGGGACGGAGACCGCCATGTTCGACGCCAGCACGCGCGGGGCAAGAATTTTGCCCGCCGCGGCGAGGTCGCGAATTTTCGTGTCGTAATCGGCGACGCCGCCGACTGTGCGGATGGTCGTGACGCCGGAGAGCAGCTCGGTTTTGGCGTAGCCCTCGCACATGCTGACACCGATCCTGTTCGTCAGCGCGCAGGAGGTGATGAGCTTGACGAGCTTTTTGGGGTCGCTCGCCTTCTTCTTGGGCCGGCCCGAGGCGGGCAGATGCACGTGCATGTTGATGAGACCCGGCAGCACATATTTTCCGCCGAGGTCGACTGCCTCATAGCCCGCGGGGATATGCTGTGCGTCGACGATCTCGCTGATCTTCTCTCCGGCGATGCACACGGCCTTGTCCGTCTGCGGCTCCATGTGCTCAGAGCCGTCGAGAAACACGCAGTTTGTCAATGCGTACTTTTTGTCGTTATGGTACATCGGAGTGTTCGCCTTTCCTGTTATCGAATCTGGCCGCTGCCGGTGATGACATATTTATAGGTGCTCAGCTCGTCGAGCCCCATCGGGCCGCGCGCGTGGAGCTTCTGCGTCGAAATGCCCATCTCGCAGCCGAGGCCGAACTCCCCGCCGTCGGTGAAGCGGGTGGAGACGTTGACGTACACCGCCGCGCTGTCGACCTCGTCGACAAAGCGGTCGGCCGCGGCTTGGTTCTCGGTCACGATGCAATCGCTGTGGTGCGTCGAGTGATGCTGGACATGCGCGATGGCCGCATCCAGATCATCTACGACCGCGACGGCGAGAATGTAATCGAGAAATTCCGTGTCGAAGTCGAGCTCCGTTGCCGCCGTGCCGGGAATGATCTCCGCCGCGGCTTCGTCGAGCCGCAGCTCGACGGGGACAAGGCCCGCTTCCCTACGCTTGTCGACAAGCGCGGCCTTGAGCTTGGGGAGAAATTCCTTTGCAATGTCGCAGTGGACAAGGCAGACCTCCTCCGCGTTGCAGACGGACGGGCGGCTCGCCTTGGCGTTTTCGATGATCTTTACCGCCATGTTGAGGTCAGCGTCCCTGTCGACGTACACATGGCAGATGCCCGTGCCGGTCTCGATGCAGGGAACGCTTGCATTTTCCACGCACGCGCGGATGAGCCCCTTGCCGCCGCGGGGGATCAGCAGGTCGACAAGGCCGTCCGCCGTCATCAATACCTGCGCGCTCGCATGTGTTGTATCCTCAACGATGTTGACAATGTCGGGATCGCCGCCGACGGACTCAACGCCCGCCTTGAGCGCCGTGACGATGGCGTGAGAGGAGCGATAGGCCTCCTTGCCGCTGCGCAGCATGCAGACGTTGCCGCTCTTGATGCACAGCGCCGCGGCGTCCGACGTGACGTTCGGGCGGCTCTCGTAGATGATGGCGACCAGACCGAGCGGCACCTGCCGCTTGGTGATGGTCATACCATTGGGGCGCTTGAACTGCGCGAGCGCGCGGCCCACGTGGTCGGGCAGCGCCGCGGCCTCGCGGATGCCCTCTGCCATCGCGTGGATGCGGCTCTCCGTCAGGGCGAGACGGTCGAGCATCACATCGGAGATCGTGCCCTTCGCCGCCTCCATGTCCTTGGCATTTTCGCGCAGGATATCTTCGCTGTTGGCCTCAAGGCTCTCCGCCATCGCGAGCAGCAGCCGGTCCTTCTCCTCGGCGCTTGCGCTGCGGATGCTGCCCCAGGCAGCTTTTGTGCGTTCCAGAAGTTCGATTGTTGTCATGCTTCATCCCTCTTTGCCAAAAATCTTGTGCCCACGCGCTTGCCCGCGGCCACATCGTAGAGTACCTCGGGCGACTGGCCGTTGGCGATGACCATTTCGCAGCCTGCTGCCGTCGCCATCTGCGCGGCGCGGAGCTTGGTCGCCATGCCGCCGGTGCCGAGGTTCGACCCGCTGCCCCCGCCGAGCGAAATGATGTGCTCGTCGATCTTTTCCACCGTGTCGATGAGCTTCGCGTCGGGGTTCTTGCGCGGGTCTCCGTCGAAGAGCCCGTCGATGTCCGAAAGCAGAATGAGGAGGTCCGCCTGGATCGTCACGGCCACGATGGCAGAGAGCGTATCGTTGTCGCCGATGCCGAACTCCTCGGTGGAGATGGTGTCGTTCTCGTTGATGACCGGCAGCGCGCCGAGCTCTAAAAGCCGCGCGAGCGTGTTGTGGAAGTTCTGCTTGCGCACGCCGCCCTCTTCGATATCCGGTGCGGTGATGAGCAGCTGTGCCACGGTGTGGTTATACTCGGTGAAGAGCTTGTCGTAAATGTACATCAACTCGCACTGACCGACAGCGGCGGAGGCCTGCTTCGTCGGCACGTCTTTCGGCCGTTCGCTCAGGTTGAGCTTGCCAAAGCCCATGGCGATGGCGCCAGAGGAGACGAGGATGATCTCGTGTCCCATATTTTTAAGGTCGCTTAAAACCTTGCACAGCTTTTCCATACGCTGGATGTTCAGCCGCCCCGTGGGGTGCGCCAGCGTGGATGTGCCGACCTTGACGACAATTCTCATATCGTGATCCCTCCGATCAAAGCGGGCGCGCGATGCGCGCGGACGCTGGAATTTGCCCATTATTATACCGCGCCGATTTGCATTTTGCACTCTTTTTTTTGCAAATTTTACGCCGTACTGACACAGTAAAGTGAAAAAGCACAGGCGCGCGAAAGCGCGCCTGTGCTTTTTTGTGAGTTTCCGCTTAAAACGGCTTTTTTGCGACCTCCAAGATCACGTCGAGCATGCCTTGAATCTGCGGGGTGATGACCTTGTTGCGGTGATAAAGCACCTGCCGCCACTGGCTCATCTGACAGTCGGCCACGGGAATGATGGCAAGGTTGCCCTTGTGGATGCTCATCTTCGCCGTGTAGCGCGGCAGCACGGAGAGATACTCTGGATTCTCGCGGATGAGCTTGAGCGCGAGCGTGTCGCTCTCGAGCTCCAAAAACGGCTCGACACTTAGATCCTGACGGGCAAGCTCGCGGTCGAACTGGTCGCGGTAGGGGTTGCCGTGGTTCATCAGGATGAACGGGTGCGACACAAGGTCGGCAAGGTGCACATCATCGCGGGCAGAGAGCGGGTTTTCCGTGTTCGTCACGATGACGACGTCCTCCTGCGCTTCAAAGACTTTGACAAACTGCGTGTCGAAGATCTGCTCATCGAGCGTGTAGATGATGTCGAGCTCATTCTTGACGAGCATTTCGGTGATGGAGGCGATATTGCCCGCGTGCAGGCTGATCTGCACGTGCGGAAAACGCTCGTGGTAGAGCGGCACGATGTTAGAGAACGAGGCGGTGAGCAGCGAATTGAGCGTGCCGACGCGCACGGTGCCGCTCAGCTCGGAATCCGACGAGGCAAAGGCGCTTGCACGCGCGATGGCGCTCACCACGTCGCGCGCGTAGGAGACAAAGTCCTTGCCGTACTGCGTGATGGAGACCGTCTTGCCGATGCGGTCAAAGAGCTGCACGCCCAGCTCGCGCTCGAGCTGCTGGATCTGCACCGTGACGGCGGACTGGGAATAATCCAGAGCTTCCGCCGCACGGGAGAAGCTCTTGAGCTCCGTGACTTTTAAGAATGTGACCAGGTTGCGGACTTCCATGGCTGTCCTCCGATTCAAATTTGTAATACATTTTCAAAAATATATTAGTGGAAATATCTTAATTTGTCAATAGACGCATTATAAAAAATAATGAGTCGGGCGAAAAAGTCGGCCGTGGACACACGGCCGGCTTTTTATGAAGGGGATCAGTCCTTGTATTCGTGGTGCAGCAGCTCGTGCGCGCGCTCATTGAGACCCGCGGCATACATCGCGTCGAGGACGGGGTTGCGCTCGCTGCGCTTGAACATCGCGCTGCGGTCGATCTCGTACAGGCCGTGGGCGCGCTTGAGCTTGGTGCTCATCAGCGCGTAGGGCTGGCCCGCGCCGCCGACGCAGCCGGTGCGGCAGGACATGACCTCGACCAGGTCGACCTCGACCTCGCCGTTTTCGATTTGATCGAGCAGCTTAGCTGCGTTGGCAAGGCCGTGGGCCAGGGCGACGCGCACGTCGCGCCCGTTGACGGGGATGGTCACAAAGCGGACGGCCTCCGTGCCGCGAAGACCGCTATGCTCGAGCATGCGCAGGACGTTTTTGCTCTTGTCGGGCAGGCAGCAGCGGAGCACCGCCTCCGCCACGCCGCCGGAGGTGCCGAAGATCTCGGCCGCGCCGCTGCCCATGCCGAACGGCAGGTCGGGCGACTCCTTTTCGAGCATCTGGAAGCGGATGCCGGATTCCTTGATCATCTTGATGACCTCCTGCGTGGTCAGCACGAGGTCGACGTTCGGTACGCCGTCGCGGCGGAATTCCTCGCGTCCGGCCTCCATTTTCTTGGCTGTGCAGGGCATGATGGCGATATGGAAGGTCGTGCGGCCGTCGGCGGCGTCCTTTTCGCGGTACTTGTCCTTTAAGACCGTTGCGAACATCTGCATGGGCGAGAGCGCGGAGGACAGGTTCTTGATGAACTGCGGGCGCTCCTGCTCCACATAGCGCACCCAGGACGGGCAGCAGGATGTCATCAGCGGGAGATTTTCGCCCGTTTCCAGACGGCGGAGGAATTCCTTCGATTCCTCGCGCACCGTGAGGTCCGCGCCGAAGATCGTATCGTAAATTTCGTCCGCGCCCATGATCTTGAGTGCCGTGACAAGCTTGTCGAGCACATTTTCGCCCGCGGGCAGACCATAGGCCTCACCGATGGCGACGCGCACGGCGGGCGCGATCTGGATGACGACACGCTTTTGCGGGTCGTGCAGGGCACGCCACGCCGCGCCGATGTCGTTTTTGACGGTGATGGCGCCGGTCGTGCACACGGCGGCGCACTGGCCGCAGCTGACGCAGTGCGTGGTCGAGATGGGCTGGTCGTCGCCTGCCTCAATGTGCAGCCCGGGGCCGCGGCCTGCAAAGTGCAGGATGCTCATGCCCTGAACCTCCTTGCACACGCGCACGCAGTCGCCGCAGAGGATGCATTTGTTGAGGTCGAATGTGACCGCAGGGCTTGAAAAGTCCATCGGTACATGCTCGCGCGTATCCTTGAAGTGAACGTGATGGATGCCGAAGCGCACGGCCATCTCCTGCAGACGGCAGGAGCGGTTTTTTTCGCAGGCGGTGCAGTCGCGGCAGTGCGAGGCAAGCATCAGCTCCAGCGTCATGCGGCGGTATTTGAGAAGGCGCGACGTGTTGGTGCGGATGCGCATGCCGTTTTTCGGCTTGGTCGTGCAGGCGGCGTCGATCTTGCCGGTGTCCAGATCCTCGACCATACACATGCGGCACGCGCCGTAAACGGAAAGGTCGGAGTGGAAGCAGAAGTTCGGCATTTCCACGCCCGCCTTGCGGCAGACATCCATGATCGTGGGCTCGTCGTCGAACTCCACGCGGATGTTGTCGACATACATGATACCCTTAGCCATCGATCTCCACCTCCTGGATCGCATCAAAGGGGCAGGCCTCGATGCAGGTATAGCATTTGACGCATTTTTCCGGATCAATCACGAACGGCGACTTGATGACGCCCGTGATGGCCTCGGCGTGGCAGGAACGCGAGCACTTGCTGCATCCGCGGCAGATGCTTGGGTCGATCTCGAGGCGGATACGGTTATAGGGAAGTCCACCCGGCTCGATCGGCTCGCGGTCAAGCTCGCAGAGCGCGCAGTCCCCGCGCAGGTGATCCTTGAATTCCTCAGGAAAGTATTTGATGGCCGTCTCCAGCGTGTGGTAGGAATTCTTGCCGAGGTTGCAGAACGCCGTGACGGAGATCATCTCGCCAAGGTCGGTGAGCATATGAAAGTCCGACTCGCTGAGGCGATAGTCCCGCATGGCCCAGAGCAGCTCGTTCATGCGCTTTGTGCCCTCGCGGCAGGGAACGCACTTGCCGCAGAACTCTGTCTGCGTGTACTGCATAAAGCGACACGCGACATCGACCATGCAGCGGTCCTCGTCGAGCACCGTGATGACGCTGTCGCCGCGGCGCACGCCGTAGGGCTTGAGCTTTTGAAAGTGCAGGGGAAGATCGAGATGCTCCTCGACGAGAAGGCCGCCGCTCGGGCCGCCGATCTGCACCGCCTTAAACTTTTTCCCATTCGGAATGCCGCCGCCGATCCCGTAGATCGCCTCTCGGATGGTGGTCGCCTCCTCGGGAATGTCTACATAGCCGGGGTTGGCGATGTCACCCTTGAGTAAAAAAATTCTTGCCATTTCTCTCTCCGTGTTTCGTTTTTTAAATTTCAAAAAATCTAATAGAATATATAGCACGAAAAACTCTAACACTGCGCCTTAAAATTGTAAAGGGATGCACTGATAAATTATTTGAATAGGAGAGCGGGCTATAAGCAAAAGACGGAGGAGACCGCCTATAATAAGGCGGTCTCCTCCGTTTCTTCTTCGTCCAAAAGCTGCATGATCGACACTTCGAACGCCGTGCGTTCCTCACTGCCGCTTTCGAGCAGCTTGGTGTAGGTCCGGCTCTGCACGCGGCCCTCAAGCGCCAATCGCTCGCCGACGTCCATGCCCGCGATCTGCACGGCGGTCTGTCCCCAGGCGATGCAGGGTAAGTAGTCCGCGCGCCCGTAGTGGCGGTTGACTGCCAGAATGACATCGCAAATGCTGCGGCCGAGCGGCGTGCGCCGCAGCACGGGCTTTTTGCACAGCGCGCCCGAGAGCAGGATGCGGTTAAAGTACGAGCCGTCGCCCGGCTCGATGCTCTGGGCGAACACGGTGATGACGAGCCGGTTGCCCTGCCCGCTCTTGTTGTTAAACGAGCGCAGCTGCCCGACGATGCGAAGGCTCTGTCCCTTCTCCACAGGGCAGACGCGCAGCAGTGCCTCGCTCGCCACGATGACGGGCACGTCGTTCTGGCCTGACAGGCGCTCGACCCGCAGGGGAAATTTGTCGAACCGGCGGGTATGGTTCTCGTGCGAAAAGACGGGCTCGCCTGCGGCGACGCCCCACAGCTCCACATAGTTCTGGTTGCGCTCCATATCGTACACCTCAGCACAGTTTTGTTGGTGTATCCTATGAAAAAGAATGTGGAGATATGCCGTGCCGAGCGCGAGGACAAAAAGAAAGAGCCGTCTTTCAACGGCTCTTTCTTCAATTGATCGCGTGAGCGATAAATTACATCTTGGAGATGATCTCGACCAGCTCTTCGCCGATGCGGCCCTGAGCCTCGACGGTCGCGGAGCCGATGTGCGGCGTGCAGGAGACCATCGGGTGGGAGTAGAGCGCGACGTTGGTCGCGGGCTCGTCGGCATAGACGTCCAGACCGGCGGCGCGGACCTTGCCGCTGTTGAGCGCGTCAAGAAGCGCAGCCTCGTCGACGTTGGTGCCGCGGGAGGTGTTGATGATGACGACGCCGTCCTTCATCTTGGCGATGCGCTCAGCGTTGATGAGAGCGCCGCCGTCGACAGCGGGAGCGTGGACGGAGATGAAGTCGGACTTGGCGAGCAGCTCGTCCATCTCAACATAGGGGATGCCGAGCTCTTCCTCGATGCCGGGGATGTGGAAGATATCGAACGCGATGACGTTCATGCCGATGGCCTTGGCCATCTTGCCGAGCTTCTGGCCGATGCGGCCGAAGCCGACGATACCGAGCGTCTTGCCGGTCAGCTCGATGCCCTTGCCGTAGGCCTTCTTCTCCCACTTGCCCTCGCGCATGGAGTGGCCGGCGATGGAGATGTAACGGGCGCAGGAGAACATGTGAGCCATGGCGAGCTCAGCAACGGACTCGGAGGGGGACTTCGGGGTGTTCTTCACCTCGATGCCGTTATCCTTGGCATACTGCACGTCGATGTTGTCGAGGCCGACGCCGGCGCGGATGACGCACTTGAAGCGGCTGCCCTTGGCCTCGTCGATCTGCTTGGCGCGCAGCTTGGTCTTGGAGCGAATGATGGCGACATCGAAGTCGCGCAGGGCCTTGCCAAGCTCGTCGGGCTCGTAGAACTGCTCAACGAGCTCGTGACCCATCGCGCGAACCTTCTCGATCGCGCCCTTATCCATACCGTCGGTAACAAGAATACGCATTTTAACTTTCTCCTTGTAAATATTTTAATCGTTGACCCAGCCGCTCTTTAAGCGGCGGCACCGGTGAGGGAGTATCTAAAAGGGGGATGTGATCCCCCTTTTAAAAAGCAATTACTTGGTGTGCTCGGCCTCAAACTTCTTCAGGAATTCGACGAGAGCCTGAGCGCCCTCGATGGGCATGGCGTTGTAAACGCTGGCGCGCAGACCGCCGACGCTCTTGTGGCCCTTGAGGTTATCGTAACCGGCAGCCTTGGTAGCAGCGACGACTTCGGCGTCGAGCTCGGCGGAATCGGTGACGAAGGGGATGTTCATGAGGGAACGGAACTCGGGCTCAACCGTGCCATGGAACATCTTGGAGGAATCCAGGAAGTCATAGATGACCTTGGCCTTCTCGACGTTGCGCTTGTGCATCTCCTCGAGACCGCCGATGCTCTTGAGGTACTTGAAGACCTTGCCGCAGCAGTAGATCGCCCAGCAGTTGGGGGTGTTGTACATGGAGTCGTTCTTGGCGTGGGTGTCGTAGCGCATGTAGATGGGCATCTTGGGATCGAGATCCTCGCGGATGAGGTCCTCGCGGATGATGGCGATGACCATACCGGCAGGGCCGACGTTCTTCTGCACGCCCGCATAGATCATGCCGTAATCGCTGACGTTGCAGGGCTGGGAGAGGAACATGGAGCTCTGGTCGGAGACAAGGATGTGACCCTTGGTGTTGGGGAGCTGCTGCCAGGTCACACCGTGGATGGTCTCATTCTCGCAGATGTAGACATAGTCGGCATCCTCGGGAATGTCAAGATCGGAGCAGTCGGGGATGTAGCTGTAGTTCTTGTCCTTGGAGGAAGCGGCGACGATGACCTCGCCGTACTTCTTAGCCTCGGCAATGGCCTTCTTGGACCATGCGCCGGTCTCGACGTAGACGGCCTTGCCGTTCTTCATCAGATTCCAAGGCACAGCCGCGAACTGCAGCGTAGCGCCGCCCTGAATGAACAGGACCTTGTAGTTGTCGGGGATGCCCATCAGGTCGCGCAGGTCAGCCTCGGCCTCGTCGACGATCTGCTGGAAAACCTTGGAGCGGTGGCTCATTTCCATGACGCACATGCCGCTGCCGCGGTAGTTCATCATCTCGTCACGGATTTCCTCCAGCACGGGCTCCGGCATCATAGCGGGACCGGCAGAGAAGTTGTAGGTGCGATTGTACTTCATTGTTGGTGTCCTCCTGATTGTCTTTTTTGAGCAATAGCAACAGAAATTGCATGATATGACAGCTACAGTATAGTCTATCGTGCGGGGATAATCAATAGAAAAAAGCAAACTTATCATTTATTTAAAAACAACTGTGCCGCGCTTTGAAAAACAAAAAGCAAATGAAGAAATTATTGACAAACGATAATTCTTCTGCTATGCTGACGATAGAAATTATCGCAAAACAATAATTCTGGAGGTGCGATATGAAACGTGACCGGATCAAGACCTTACTTTTGGCGGAGGCGCTTATCTGCGCGCTGCTTGCGCTCGCCCTGTGGCTTTTCGAGGGCGACGCCTTTTCTCTCGCCGGATTCCCCGGCAGCGCGATCGGACCGGGCTTGAGCGCGCTGGCCGCCTCGGGACGCTTTGGCTTCGCGCTGGCGTTCACGCTGTACGCCGCGGCGATCCTGCTGCCGCTCTATGCGCTCGTGCACATCGGGGCGCGGCGGGAGCTGAAGCCCGAGGACGCGCTGCTCGTGCTCATCGCGTTTGCCGCCGCCTGCGCGCTCTTTCCACACGGCTGGACCGCCTATTGGAGCACATCGGCGGAGGCACTGTTCCCGCGCCTTGCTTGGCAGTGGCTCATTTTCGCGCTGCTCGCGGGCTGGGCCGTGCTGCGGCTGCTGCGCCGGTTTTCCGGCGGCGATACGCAGGAGCTCTTGAAGCTCTTCCGCGCGCTGCTTATCCTCGCGGCGGCGTACTTCGTCTTCGAGGTCTGCTTTGCCGAATTTGCGGGCCTGTTTTCCGTCATCGACGCGCTCAAGGCGGGCAACACCGCCTTTACGGTCGATACGGTCCTGCCTGTGGCAACGGACATAACGGGATCGAAGAGCCTTGTGTTCAGCTATGTTGTCCTCGCCCTGCGCTTTGCCGCGGAAGTCCTTCCTACGCTGCTCGCCGCGGCGACGGCGTACTTCGCCGTCGGATTGCTCGACACGATGGAAAGCGGCGCGTTCACACAGGAGAGTGCCGCCTACGCGCCAAAGCTCGCCGCATGGTGCGTGAAGGTGCTCAAGCTCAGCGTGCTGCTTGCGCTTGCGGTCAACCTTTTGCAGGCGGTCTGCGCACCGCTGATCCTCAGCACGAGCATTTCGATTCCTCTTCCTGTTCTGGAGCTGTGCTTCGTGCTCGCCGCGCTTCTCGGTGCGCGGCTCATCGCCTCGAACGTCGCCCTTGCGGCGGACAACGACCTCTTTATCTGAGGGCGCTGCCATGGCGATCACGGTACATTTGGACGAGGTGCTGAAAGCGCGCGGCATGACAAGCAAGGAACTTTGTGCTACCGTCGGCATCACGGAGGCAAATCTTTCCATTCTGCGCAGCGGCAAGGCCAAGGGCGTGCGCTTTGCGACGCTCAACCGCATCTGCTACGCGCTCGAGTGCAATGTGGGCGATATTCTGCAATGCGACGGAGAATTGGAGGCAGAGCATGAAGAGTAAAACGAAAACGATACTGATTTTTGCTGCGATCCTCGCGGCGGTCTTTCTCATTGCCTTTCTCGACGGCGGCGCGGTGCAGTCCGCCGCGGACGAGGAGGAAGAGGGAACGCTCATCGGGGCTTTCGTCTCGGAAGAGGACATCGACATCGGCGGTGATCTTGCGGTCTCAGCCGCGGGCAAATTCGTCTGGAAGGCCGGGCGGCTCTATATGGAGACAGACGACTGGTCCGCGCTCGGTGAGCGCGGCGGCGGCATCTACTGCACGATGGAGCCGGACGCGCGCTACGGTGAGGAGGACGCCAAGTCGCCGAATATCACGATCTTCGGCGCACTCGGTGCGCCGCTGGGGAAGGCCGGTATCGACGATGACAACGGCGTCCGTACGACGGACATCGACCTCTCGGGCGAGGTCTACGCCTGCGGCAGCAGACGTGTGATCTTCAAATTCTATCCCATCTACCAGACGTCGGATGGACGCATTTATTTGACGCGCGGCAACAGCATGGGCATGTCCGGCGCGGACGGCGCCAGCATAACCCACACGCTCACGAGCGATAAGACCGAGACGATCGGCGGCAAGTCCGAGCGCGTGAAGGTCAAAGTTGCCATCACCGCCGTCTCCCGCCCGACACCGACGAAGTTTACCGTCGCGCACATGGACGAAAACGACGATCTCTTGAAGCTCGAGGAGTTCGCGCCCGATGCGCTGCCCGAGTCTATCACTGCCGCGGACGGCGCGGCGTATCTCATCGGCACGAGCTATGGACAAGACGGGGACGGAGAGACGGCGGAATATAGCATTTGCAACCGTGACGGAAGGATTCAACCGCCTCTGGACACGTTTGCGTATCAGGACGGCAAACTCAAGGCGGCCAGCATTTGGGTCAACTGGAAGGAGGGGGCGGCATGAAACGCATCATTGCTTTTGCGCTGGCGCTCGCAGTGGTGTTTGGTGTGAGCTTTGCGCTCTACAAGCCCGAGCGGATCGAAGCCGCGGCGCGGGAGACCATGGAGGACGAATGGGTCGGGTATTTCTTTGCCCTCGAGCCCTTCGACGGCAGGCGCTACGCGACGGAGAACGGCGATGATTACGACTTCGGCGTGCCCGGCGTGCCGGTGTTTGTGACCATCACAGCGTTTTAACCCGACGATCCGGATTACGAAGAGGGCTCTGAATTCAACTATTCCGTCGGTGCGGCGGTGTCCGACGAGGTCGTTGGCAGCGGAATGCACATCAACGTCGACGACAACGGCAGCAGCTACGAGACGGGCGGCGAGATCGTGCTCGACGCGCAGAAGAGGGTGGAGCTGTACGAATGTTATGTCTACCGCACGCCTGCGGGCGACTACTACGCCGAGTGTGTGCTGTACAACGGGATGAAGTCGGCCTACTGCGGGCCGGGCTTTGGCCTGAAGCAGACGCGGACGATCTCGGCCGAGCGGTCGGGCGATTGGAGTGTGAGCGGCAAAACGCAGAGCCACTCGATCAAGGTGAGCGTTTCATTTGTGGAGCGCACGGCGGCGGAGAGACTCGTGTTTGCCTGGCTGAGGGGGGACAAGAGCATTCTTTCGCGCGAGGAATACGGCGCGGACGCGCTCCCCGAGACCCTGACCGCGCCGGACGGCGCGTCGATGCTTGTCGTGACGCAGACGAGTGCGGACGGCACAAGCGCCCGCTCACTCTGCACACAGGACGATCTGTTCGCCAGAGCCTATGTTCCCTCGATGCTTTCCGGCCTTCTGCGTGTCGTCGACGTGTCGCTCGACTGGGGAGAGAATGGGACTTAACCAATTCTTAATAAAGAATTTGCTAAGAAAATGATTGCAATACGCGGGCAAAGCGGGTAAGATGGAGTGAACTCAAAGAAAAGAGGAACTTGCCATGCGTCCCGACGGAACCCGAGTGAAAGAGGCGTCCACCATCGTTTCGGCACTGCCCTATGTCATGCCGCGGCGCTACGACGCGCAGAATTTCATCACCGAATACGCCGATATGGAGGTCCTGCGCCGCTACATTCAGGAAAAGCGCCGCGAAGGCGTGCGCATCCCGTATATGACGCTCATTCTGGCGGCATACTTCAAGGCGTATCAGGAAAATCCGAAGATCAACCGCTTCATCATGAACAGCAAGATCTATCAGCGCAACCACTTCTGCGTCAGCTTCGTCATCCTGAAAACGCGCGCCGACGGCCGCGCGGACGAGACGTCGATCAAGGTGTTCTTCGAGGACGGGGATGACATTTTCTCCATCAACCGCAAGATCGAGGAGGCGGTCGCGCAGAATCAGGTGGCCGCGCACAACAACAATACGGATAAATTCGCGAATTTCCTGTTCGCCATCCCCATCCTGCCGGGGTTTTTGTTCGGCCTTGTCAAGCTGATGGATCGCTGCGGCCTGCTGCCGCGTAAGATCATTGATCTGAGCCCGTTCCACACGAGTCTTTTTATCACGAACCTTGCCTCCATCAACACGAATTCCATCTTCCACCACTGCTACGAGTTCGGCACGACGGGTGTGTTCGTCAGCATGGGCAAGCCTATTGCCAATTATATGAGCGGGGAGTATAATAAAAAAATGATCCCGCTCTCCGTCGTGATGGATGAGCGCATCTGCACAGGACACGAGTACGCGCTGTTCTGGGCGAGCGTGCGCCGCTATCTCAAGCACCCCGAGCTGCTGGAGGGGAAGCCGACGGAGGAAAACGCCTATCCCGCGGAGGAATGCGTTTGATCAGCAGCCACAAGCCGCAAAGCGCGGGATCTGCGCTTTGCGGCATTTTCTATTTTTATGTAGAAGAAAGGATAGGGAAGCTTCCTTGATCGAACCAAAGTCTCAGGTAAAGAAATGCAGCGCCCACGCAGAAATTTTGCAGCAAAACGATGAGCGCACCGTCTACCGCCTCAGGGAGACGGACGGCGAGGTGCGCATCACGGCCTATCCCGTTTTCCCCGGCATTGAGCTTGCCTATCACGATGTGCACGCGCCGTCCTACCGTCTGGCAGAGCCGGGCGCGGCGGGACTCATCGAGATCCAGCACTGCCGCGAGGGGCGTGCGGAATACTGCTGCGGCGGCGAGCATTACTTTTTGGCCCCCGGAGACCTCTCTGTCGTGCGCCGCGCCGCTATCGAGGGGGAGGTGGAGTTCCCCACGGGGCACTACCACGGCATCACCGTCACGCTCGACCCCGCCCTTGCGCCGGACTGTTTGTCCTGCATTTTGCAGGATGTCGACGTCCGCCCCAGCGCGCTGGCAGAGAAGTTCTTTGCTGACTCGGAGTGTTTTGTTTCACGCTCGTCGGCGCGCGTGGAGCACATCTTCTCTGAGCTCTACGCCGTGCCCGCCGGCATCCGCCGCGGCTACTTTAAGGTTAAGGTGCTTGAACTTCTGCTCTTTTTGAGCGCGCTCGACGTGGCGCATGAAAAGCACGGCTATACCGCCGCGCAGGTGCGCCTTGCGCGCGCGGCGCGCGACGCGCTGCTTGCAAGCACGGAGGACGACGTTACGATCTCCGCGCTTGCACAGGAACTCGGTGCGTCGCCCTCGCAGCTCGCCGCGAGCTTTCGCGGCGTGTACGGCATGACGCCCGCGGCGTTTTTGCGCGCGCAGAAGATGCACAGTGCCGCGCAGCTCCTGCGCACGAGCGACCGCACGGTGCTCGATATCGCGGGGCAGTTCGGCTATGACAACGCCAGCAAGTTTGCCAAGGCCTTCCGCAGTGTGATCGGTGTGTCGCCGAGCGCGTACCGCGCGGGCGCGGACAGCGACAGCTGTGCGCCGACGGCGGAAAAGGCAGAATAAAATATTTTGGAGCCTCATCCGATCAATTTGGAGCGGATAAGGCTCTTCTTTTCGGGTATCCTAAGACACGTCAAGAGCGAGGACGCCGCTCCCTGAGAGTTAGAGAAATCTAACTTCTGGGGAGCCACCACCGAAACCAAAGGGGAGGGAAACGGGCATGTCTGAAGAGATCCTGGTGCGGCAGGGTGCGCCGACGTTGGCAGGTATCAAAACGGGCAGCCTCTTCCCTTGTCCTTGCGAAGATAAGGAAGCGCTCTTTGCGGACATCCGCCGCCTGAACCGTCTGCTTGTGCCAAAGGGCCTGTGCCTGCTGCCGATCCGTTTTCTGAAAGGACAGGTCCTTTTGTACCTGTACCGCCCCTCTGAGCTGCGGAGAGATTTGGAGAACGAACAGGCGGCCGAGATCCTGCACCACGCGGGCTACAATAGCGGCCACTGCGGACGCTGCATCGCAAACCTCATCCGCCGATTCCGCGAGGGCGGCGAATTCCCCCATGAGGTCGGGCTTTTCCTCTCGTATCCGCCGGAGGACGTCAAGGGCTTCATCGACCACCGCGCCTGCAACTTCAAATGCGCGGGGCTGTGGAAGGTCTACGGCGACGAGAAGAAGGCGTGCGAGCTGTTCGCCCGCTTCAAAAAATGCACGGAGATCTACTGCGCACTCTGGGAGGCCGGCTCGGGCATCGAGCAGCTTGCCGTGGCAGTGTGATAGATACTGATTTATGAAAGGAAACATACTGATATGAAAAAGACTGCTGTTGTTTATTGGAGCGGCACGGGCAACACCGAGGCCATGGCCAAGGCCGTCGCTGAGGGCATGGAGAGCGCGGGCGCGCAGGTCACGATGTTGACCCCTGACCAGGTCAAGGCCAGCGAGCTGAGCGCTTATGACGCGATCGCCTTCGGCTGCCCCGCCATGGGCAGCGAAGTGCTCGAGGAGATGGAGTTCCAGCCCATGTTTGACGAGGTCAAGCGCAGCCTTGGCGGCAAGAGCGCCGCGCTGTTCGGCTCCTACGGCTGGGGCGACGGCGAGTGGATGCGCGGCTGGGAAAAGGACTGCGATGATTCCGGCATCCGCCTTGTGTGCGAGAGCGTGACCTGCTGCGAAGCGCCTGATGACGCCGCGCTGGACGCCTGCCGCGCGCTGGGCAAGGAGCTGGCGAAGTGAGGATTCCTCTGTGGACGAAAAGCGCGCGATGAGGAAGCTCAGGCGGAAAGCACCTGTGCTCGTTGCGCTTGCGGTCATCCTGCTGAGTCTTGCCATCGGCGGATGCCTGCCTTTTTGAAAACACGATGCGATGGAGGGCCGCGTACGGGGAGTGCGCGGCCTTCCGATTTTTATTTGCGCTGCCGAAACGGTAGATTTTTACTGATAAGCATTAGCACAACTTATAGATATGTAGATTATTATCAAAAAACTGATAAATAGGGCGGAGCCTTTCTCTCTTTTGCCGCATGGACGAAAAGAGCCCTCTGTGATACCATATTGCTTGTCAAGTTGAGCTCTTTGTAACTGACGGAAACGTGGGTCACCACAGGGGAGCAGAGAGCGTTTCTTGCTGAAATTCAGCAGCCGACCGTCTGGGCACTTCAACTGCACATCGAGGCAGTGGAGCGCCCATTTTTGCTTTTAAGGAGGCAGAACTATGCGAAAGGTAGCCGTTATTATGGGCAGCACGAGCGACCTGCCCGTCGCCGAGAAGGCGATCCAGACGCTCAAGGAATATGGGATCGAGACCGAGGTCCGCGTGTTATCCGCCCACCGGTGCCCGAACGAGGCAAGAGAATTTGCCGCGTCGGCACGGGAGAGCGGATTTTCTTGTATCATCGCGCTCGCGGGCATGGCCGCGCACTTGGCCGGCGCGATGGCCGCGAATACGACGCTTCCCGTCATCGGCGTGCCGTGCAGCGGCGCGAAGCTCGACGGCATGGACGCGCTGCTCTCGACCGTCCAGATGCCGAGCGGCATCCCCGTTGCCACCGTCGCTATCGACGGGGCGAAAAACGCCGCCATCCTTGCCGTCCAGATCATGGCTGTGAGCGACGAGGGCCTTGCCCACAAGCTCCAGGCTGCGCGCGACGAGGGCACCGCCGCTGTCTTGAAGGCGGACGAAGAGCTTCGCGAGCGCTACAAAAACTGAGAAACCATCCATCCATATCAATCAACAAAAATATAAAATAAAAGGAGAACAGTCATCATGGAAAAGAAAGAACAGCTCTACGAAGGCAAGGCCAAGAAGGTTTACGCCACCGAAGATCCCAACCTCGTCATCGTTTCCTACAAGGACGACGCCACCGCCTTTGACGGCGCAAAGAAGGGTACCATCGTCGGCAAGGGCGTCATCAACAACCAGATGACCAACCGTCTGATGGCCAAGATGGAAAAGGCCGGCATCCCGACCCACTTTGTCAAGGAGCTCAGCGAGCGCGACACGCTCGTCAAGAAGGTCTCCATCGTCCCGCTGGAGGTCATCATCCGCAACATCTCCGCCGGTCATTTTGCCTCCCGCTACGGCGTGGAGGAGGGCATCGTCTTCTCCGAGCCCACGATCGAGTTCTCCTACAAGAACGACGATCTGCATGACCCCCTGATGAACGCCTATCACGCCGTTGCCCTCAAGCTCGCGACCTGGGAGGAGATCGAGCTCATCAAGAAGTATGCCTTCGCCGTCAACGACACGCTCAAGGCATTTTGGAGCGAGTGCGGCGTCACGCTCGTCGACTTCAAGCTCGAGTTCGGCAAGACCGTCGACGGCCAGATCGTTCTCGCCGACGAGATCAGCCCCGACACCTGCCGCCTGTGGGACAGCAAGACGAACGAAAAGCTCGACAAGGACCGCTTCCGCCGCGACCTCGGCGGCGTGGAAGACGCCTATGCCGAAGTCATGAAGCGCCTGATGGCCCACGACGCACAGTAAGATCAAATATGACAGAGAATCACAACATCATCCCGGCGCGCCACATTCACGAAGAATGCGGCGTGTTCGGCATCTTTACGCCTCAGGAGGCGGACGTCGCGTCCTATGCCTACTACGCGCTCTACTCCCTCCAGCACCGCGGACAGGAGAGCGCGGGCATCGTCGTCAACGACGACGGCCTGTTCCGCTCGCTGCGCGACACTGGCCTTGTGAGCGAGGTCTTCCCGCCCGAGCAGCTCAAATCGCTCGGCAAGGGCACTATCGCTGTCGGCCATGTGCGCTACGGCACGACCGGCAGCGACAACAAGCGCAACGTCCAGCCCATTTTAGTGAACCACTTCAAGGGCCGTATGGCACTCGCGCACAACGGCAACCTGACGAACTCCCGCGAGCTGAGGCAGGAGCTTGAAAGTCGCGGCTCCATCTTCCAGACCACGACCGACAGTGAGGTTATCGCCTACATCATCGTGCAGGAGAGATTGAATCGCGGCTCCATCGAAGAGGCTGTTTCCGCCGCGATGGACCGCATCGAGGGCGCGTATTCCCTCGTCCTCTCCTCGCCGACGAAGCTCATTGCCGCGCGCGACCCCCACGGCTTCCGTCCCCTCTGCATGGGGCATCTGAAGGACGGCTCTGTTGTCTTCGCGTCTGAATCCTGCGCGCTCGACGCCATCGGTGCCGAGTTTGAGCGCGACATCCGCCCCGGCGAGATCGTTGTCGTCGACACGGCCGGCGTTCGCTCCGACACGAGCCACTGCGGCAAAGCGCCGAAGAAGCTCTGCGTCTTCGAGTTCATCTACTTCGCCCGCCCTGACTCCGTCATCGACGGCAGCAGCGTCCACGTCGCACGCCAGCGCGCAGGCGCGTTCCTCGCGCTCGAGCATCCCGTGCAGGCGGATGTCGTCATCGGCGTGCCGGATTCCGGCCTTGATGCAGCCCTCGGCTACGCGCGCCAGAGCGGCATCCCCTACGGCATCGGCTTTATCAAAAATAAGTACATCGGCCGCACGTTCATCTCGCCCACGCAGACGATGCGCGAAAATGAGGTCAACATCAAGCTCAACCCCATCCGCTCCGTGGTCGAGGGCAAGCGCGTCGTGCTGATCGACGACTCCATCGTCCGCGGCACGACCTGCCGCCGCACGATCGACCTATTGTGGAAGGCGGGCGCGAAAGAGATCCACATGCGCGTCAGCGCGCCGCCGTTTGTCTCCGAGTGCTACTACGGCACGGACATCGACGACAAGAATAACCTCATCGCCACGCACCACACGGTCGATGAGATCGCGAAGATCATCGGCGTCAACTCGCTCGGCTACTTAAGCATCGAGGACGTCGTCAAGCTCGCCGACAACACCGAAAACGGCTTCTGCACGGCCTGCTTCGGCGGCGGCTATCCCACGAGCATCCCGAAAGACGGCGGCAAGGACCGCTTTGAGTGCAAAATCAGTGAAGGGGAGAAGAAAAAGAATGCGTAGTTTTTCCGAGAGCTACCGTGACGCCGGCGTGAATATCGAGGCCGGCTACGAGGGCGTCAAGCTGATGAAAAAGCACGTCCAGCGCACCATGATCCCAGGCGTTGTGTCCGATATCGGCGGCTTTGGCGGCCTGTTCGCACCCGATCTTACCGGTATGAGCGAGCCCGTGCTCGTCTCGGGCACGGACGGTGTGGGCACGAAGCAGCGCATCGCGCAGCTGATGAACAAGCACGACTCCGTCGGCATCGACTGTGTCGCCATGTGCGTCAACGACATCATCTGCTGCGGCGCAAAGCCCATCTTCTTCCTCGACTACATCGCCATCGGCAAGAATGAACCGGAGAAGGTCGCGACGCTCGTCTCCGGCGTGGCGGAGGGCTGCGTGCAGTCCGGCTGCGCGCTCATCGGCGGCGAGACCGCCGAGCACCCCGGCACCATGTCTGCCGACGACTATGACCTTGCGGGCTTCGCCGTCGGCATTGTCGACCGCGCGAAGATCATCGACCACGACCGCATGCGTCCGGGCGACGTTGTGATCGCGCTTACCTCAAGCGGTATCCACTCCAACGGCTATTCCCTCGTGCGAAAGGTCTTCAACGTCGAGCACGCGGACCTCGGCGCGTATGTCGACGAGCTCGGCTGCACGCTGGGCGAAGAACTGCTGCGCCCGACGAAGATCTACGTGAAGCCCGTCCTCGCCGCGATGGACGTGGCCGACGTCCACGGCGTCAGCCACATCACGGGCGGCGGCTTCTATGAAAATATTCCCCGCTGCATCCCCGACGGCCTGTGCGCGAAGATCGACAAATCCTCTCTCCGCACGCCGCCGATCTTCGGCATGCTCCAGCGCATGGGCAGCATCCCCGAGCACGACATGTTCAACACCTACAACATGGGCGTCGGCATGACGATGATCGTCGCCAAAGATGATGCCGACAAGGCGCTTGCCGCCCTCAAGGAAAACGGCCAGGACGCCTACGTGATCGGCGAGGTCGTGAGCGGGGAAGAGAAGGTCGCACTATGCTGAAAAGCGCGCGCATCGCGGTGTTCGTCTCGGGCGGCGGCACGAATTTACAAGCCTTGCTCGACGCGCAGAGAGACGGCAAAATTCCACACGGCGAGATCGCGCTCGTCATTTCCTCTCAGGCATGCGCCTACGCGCTCGAACGCGCGGAAAAGGCAAACGTCCCCGCACACACCGTGCCGTCGAGCCTCATTCAGCACGACTTTGAGGCGGCCATCGAGCTGCTGCTCGAGCAGTACAAGATCGATGTCATCGTCCTCGCGGGCTTTTTGAGCATCCTGAGCGAGAACTTCACGAAAAAGTGGCCGCGCCGCATTCTGAATATCCATCCGTCGCTGATCCCGTCGTTCTGCGGCAGGGGCATGTACGGCTTAAAGGTGCACGAGGCTGCGCTCGCGCGCGGCGTGAAGGTCACGGGCGCGACGGTGCACTTTGTCAACGAGATCCCCGACGGCGGCGAGATCATTCTGCAAAAGGCCGTCGAGATCGAAGAGGGCGACACGCCCGAGACCTTACAGCGCCGCGTGATGGAGCAGGCCGAGTGGCAGCTTTTGCCGCGCGCGACGGAGCTTGTCTGCCGCGCCATCACAGAAGAGGAGAACTGAAATGGTCGACTTTTTGCACTTTCTGAAAAATACGTCCTACCCCGGCCGCGGCATTTTGGTCGGCAAGGACCGCGTCTATTATTTCATCATGGGCCGCAGCGAGAACAGCCGCAACCGCGTCTTCATCAAGACCGACGACGGCATCCGCACCGAGGCTTATGACCCCGCCAAGCTCGCCGACCCGAGCCTCATCATCTATCACCCCGTCCGCACGATGGGCAGCGACCTCGTTGTGACGAACGGCGACCAGACCGACACGATCTGCGAGCACGGCGACTTCCGCCGCGGCCTGATGACGCGCGAGTACGAGCCCGACGAGCCGAACTGGACGCCGCGCATTTCCACCATCGTGCATGAGGACGGCTCGTTCGAGATGTCCATCCTCAAGCATAACAACGGCCGGTGCCTGCGCGAGTTCTTCTGCTACGAGGGCTGCGACGCGGACAAGGCCTACTTCATCAGCACCTATCAGGGCGACGGCACGCCGCTGCCGACGTTTGCGGGCGAGCCGATGGAGGTGAGCGTCCCCAGCCCCGAAGAGGTCTGGGCTGCGCTCAACGCGGACAACAAGGTGTCCCTTTACGCAAACATGAACGGCGAAGTCAAGCTGTTCAACAAGAATTTAGGCGATTGAGGAGAACGATATGAACGAGCTCGAACTCAAATACGGCTGCAACCCCAACCAGAAGCCTGCGCGCGTCTTTATGAAAGACGGCGGCGACCTGCCGTTCACCGTGCTGAACGGCAAGCCAGGCTACATCAATCTGCTCGATGCCTTCAACTCCTTCCAGCTCGTGCGCGAGCTTAAGGAGGCCACGGGCCTGCCCGCCGCGGCGAGCTTCAAGCACGTCTCTCCCGCGGGCGCGGCGCTCGGCCTGCCGCTCGACGAGGTGGACAAGCAGATTTACTTTGTTGAGCCTGACGAGGCCCTTTCGCCCATCGCCTGCGCCTACATCCGCGCCCGCGGCGCGGACCGCCTCTGCTCCTACGGCGACTGGGCGGCGCTCTCCGACGAGTGCGACGCCGCGACGGCGGAATATCTGAAAGGCGAGGTCTCCGACGGCATTATCGCCCCCTCGTTCAGCGAGGAGGCGCTTGCCATCCTGAAGACGAAAAAGGGCGGCAAGTACAACATCGTGCAGATGGACCCCGCCTACATTCCCGCCCCGCAGGAGCAGAAGGATGTCTTCGGCGTCACGTTCGAGCAGGGCCGCAACAACTGCAAGATCGACGAGTCGCTGCTTGCGAACATCGTCACCGAAAATAAGAATCTTCCCGATGACGCGAAGCGCGACATGATCGTTTCGCTCATTACGCTCAAATACACGCAGTCGAACTCCGTCTGCTACGCCAAGGACGGACAGACCATCGGCGTCGGCGCCGGCCAGCAGAGCCGCATCCACTGTACGCGCCTTGCCGGCAGCAAGGCGGACAACTGGTATCTCCGCCGCCACCCGAAGGTGCTTGCGCTGCCGTTTGTGGACGGTATCCGCCGCCCTGACCGCGACAACGCCATCGACGTTTATATTTCCGACGAGTGTGACGACGTTTTGGCCGACGGTGCATGGCAGCGCGTCTTCAAGGAGCGCCCCGAGCCGCTGACGGTGCAGGAGCGCAAGGATTGGGTCGCCCGCCAGAGCGGCGTGACCGTCGGCTCCGACGCGTTCTTCCCATTCGGCGACAATGTTGAGCGCGCGAGAAAGAGCGGCGTCACCTACATCGCGGAACCCGGCGGCTCGATCCGCGACGACAACGTCATCGAGACCGCGAATAAATACGGCATCACCATGGCCTTTACCGGACAGAGATTGTTCCATCACTAAAAGGAGGAACGAAACGAATGAAACTCATGGTCATCGGCGGCGGAGGCCGCGAACACGCCATCATCAAAAAGTTAAAGGAAAATCCCGCGATCGAGGAGATCTACTGCCTGCCCGGTAACGGCGGCATCGCCGCCGACGCGGTCTGCGTGCCGGAGATCGGCGCAAAGGACATCCCCGCGCAGGTCGAGTTTGCCAAGGCGCACGGGATCGACTACGCCGTTGTCGCGCCGGACGATCCGCTGGCCCTCGGCGCGGTGGACGCGCTGAGCGCGGCGGGCATTCCCTGCTTCGGCCCCGACAAGAAGGCCGCCGTCATCGAGGCGAGCAAGGCATTTTCCAAGGATCTGATGAAAAAATACGGCATCCCCACGGCAAAGTATGAGCTCTTCATCGACGCGGACGCCGCCTGTGCCTATATTGACGCGCAGGGCGCGCCCATCGTCGTCAAGGCCGACGGTCTGGCACTCGGCAAGGGTGTCGTCGTTGCGCAGACGGTGGAGGAAGCAAAGGCCGCCGTCCGCTCCATGATCGAGGACAAGGCCTTCGGTCAGAGCGGCGCGCGCGTCGTCATCGAGGAGTTCATGGAGGGGCCCGAGGTCTCCGTTCTGAGCTTTACCGACGGTGAAACGGTCGTTCCCATGGTTTCTTCCATGGACCACAAGTGCGCGCTGGACGGCGACAAGGGCCCGAACACCGGCGGCATGGGCACGATCGCCCCAAATCCCTGCTACACGGAAAAGATCGCGGACGAGTGCATGCAGACGATCTTCCTGCCCACGATCCGCGCGATGAAGGCCGAGGGCCGCCCGTTCAAGGGCTGCCTGTACTTCGGCCTGATGCTCACAAAGGACGGCCCGAAGGTCGTGGAGTACAACTGCCGCTTCGGCGACCCCGAAACGCAGGTCGTGCTGCCGCTTCTCAAATCCGATCTGCTCACGGTTATGCAGGCCACGACGAGCGGCACGCTCAAGGACGTCCCCGTCGAATTTTCGACCGATTCCGCCTGCTGCGTCGTCCTCGCATCAAACGGGTACCCCAAGAAGTACGAGAGCGGCTTCCCCATCACGATGAGCGAAGAGACCGCTGCGCACACCTACGTCGCGGGCGCGAAAAAAGACGGAGACAGGCTCCTGACCGCGGGCGGCCGCGTGCTCGGCGTTACCGCCGTCGCCCCCACGCTGGAGGAGGCCGTGAAGGAGGCCTACCGTTTATCGTCCGAGGTCGATTTTGCCAACAAATACTGCCGCAGCGACATTGGCCGCCGAGCCCTCGCCGCGCAAAAGGAGAGAGAGTAAATGGTCTATCGCGTCTGTGTTGAAAAAAAGCCCGGCCTTGCGCCCGAGTGCGCGAGCCTTCTTTCCGACTGCCGCTCGTTTCTGGACCTCAAGGGTCTCGAAAGCGTGCGCATCTGGAACCGCTACGACGTTGAGGGCATCGACGAGGCCCTCTTTGCCTATGCCACAAATACTGTTTTCTCCGAGCCGCAGCTCGACCTGACGAGCGGGGAGATCGACGCGAGCGGCGCTGCCGCCGTCTTTGCTGTCGAGCCGCTGCCCGGCCAGTTCGACCAGCGCGCGGACAGCGCGGCGCAGTGCATCCAGCTCCTGAGTCAGGGCGAGCGCCCGCGCATCCGCACGGCGAAGGTCTACGCGCTCTACGGCACGCTCTCTGAAAAGGACGTCGAGGCCGTCAAGCACCACGTTATCAACCCCGTCGAGAGCCGCGAGGCCTCGCTTGCAAAGCCCGAGACGCTCGAAGAGAACCTCTCCGAGCCCAAGCCCGTCGCATCGGTCGACGGCTTTACCGGGATGGATGAATCGGCGCTCTCGGCGCTTCTTTCGTCCATGGGCCTTGCGATGGACTTAGACGACCTCAAGACCTTGCAGGCCTATTTCCGCGACGAAGAGCACCGCGACCCCACCGTGACCGAGGTGCGCGTCGTCGACACCTACTGGTCCGATCACTGCCGCCACACGACGTTCTCTACGCATTTGGACGAGGTCAGCATCGAGAATCCCGCCGTCAAGGATGCGTATGACCGCTACCTCGCCGCGCGCGAGGAGGTCTACGGCCTCGAGAAGGCCGCCAAGCGCCCCCAGACGCTCATGGACATCGCGACCATCGGCACCAAGACGCTCAAGAAGCGCGGCCTTCTCCCCGAGCTCGACGAGAGCGAGGAGATCAACGCCTGCTCTATCCACGTTCCCGCCAAGGTGAACGGCGAGGAGCAGGACTGGCTGCTGATGTTCAAAAACGAGACGCACAACCACCCCACCGAGATCGAGCCCTTCGGCGGTGCTGCTACCTGCATCGGCGGCTGCATCCGCGACCCGCTCTCCGGCCGCGCTTATGTCCATCAGGCGATGCGCGTCACCGGCGGCGGCGACCCGCGAAAGACGCTCGCGGAGACGCTTCCCGGAAAGCTCCCCCAGCGCAAGCTGGCGCAGACCGCGGCGGCGGGATATTCGTCCTACGGCAACCAGATCGGCCTTGCCACGGGCCATGTCGCCGAGCTTTACCACGAGGGCTACATTGCCAAGAGACTCGAGTGCGGCGCGGTCGTTGCCGCGGCGCCTGCCAAGAACGTTGTGCGCGAGCGTCCCGCCCCGGGCGACGTCGTTATCTTGCTCGGTGGCCGCACGGGCCGCGACGGCATTGGCGGCGCGACCGGTTCGTCGAAGAGCCACGATATGAAGTCCCTCACCACCATGGCGAGCGAGGTCCAGAAGGGCAACGCGCCCGAAGAGCGCAAGATCCAGCGCTTGTTCCGAAACGGCGAGGTCACCCGCCTCATCAAGCGCTGCAACGACTTCGGCGCGGGCGGTGTGTCTGTCGCCATCGGCGAGCTGGCCGACGGCCTCGAGATCGAGCTCGACGCCGTGCGCAAGAAGTATGAGGGCCTCGACGGTACCGAGCTTGCGATCTCCGAATCGCAGGAGCGCATGGCCGTCGTCGTCGCGCCGGAGGATGAGGCGAAGTTCATCGCCGCCGCGCAGGCCGAAAACCTGGAGGCCTACCGCGTGGCCGTTGTGACTGAGAGCCCCCGCATGGTCATGCACTGGCGCGGCCAGATGGTTGCCGACCTTTCGCGCGCCTTCCTCGACACGAACGGCGCAGTCAAGCACGCGAGCGTCCGCGTCGAGGCGGGAGAGGAGAAGACTGCTTCCGCGCCGCACACGCTGCGCGACATGGCGGGCAGCCTCAAGAGCGCGTCCCGCCGCGGTCTCACCGAGCGCTTCGACTCCACCGTCGGTGCGTTCTCGCTGCTCATGCCCTTTGGCGGCAAGACGCAGCGCAGTCCCTCGCAGGCGATGGCGGCGCTGCTGCCGGTGCTGCCGGGTAGCAAGACCGAGCAGGGCAGCGTGATGGCCTGGGGCTGCGACCCCGACGCACTGAGCGCCGATCCTTACACGGGCGCGCACAGCGCGGTCTACACCTCGGTTGCTAAGATCGTCGCCGCGGGCGCCGATTATCACAAGGCATATCTCACCTTACAGGAATTTTTTGAAAAGCTCCGCAATGAGCCCGTGCGCTGGGGCAAGCCTTTTGCCGCGCTCCTCGGTGCGCTGGACGCGCAACTTGAGCTCGGCGCCGCCGCCATCGGCGGCAAGGACTCCATGTCTGGTACTTTCCTTGACCATGACGTGCCGCCGACGCTTATCTCCTTCGCCATTGCACCGGTGTGCGCGGGCGAGCTTGTGACGACGGACTTCAAGTCCGCCGGTCACGGCGTTTATCTCTTCTACGGCGGCACGGCGGAGCAGAAGACCGCCGCGTGGGAGCGCTTCACCGCGCTCGCCCGCGCGGGCAAGGCCGCAAGCGCGTGGGCGGTTGAAAACGGTCTTGCCGAGGCGGTGATGAAGATGTCGCTCGGCAACGAGGTCGGCTTTGCCGCGGCCTCGACCGCTCTCGACTGGTATCAGCCCATGCCCGGCGCGATCGTCGCCGAGCTCACCGAGGAAATTCCCGACGCCGTCTGCATCGGCGTCACGACGGCGGAGAAGACTATCAGCATCGGCAGCGACGAGGCGAGCATTTCTGAGCTGCTGGCCCTGAACGATTCCGTGCTCGAATCGGTCTACCCGACGAAGACGCAGGATGCCGGCACGGTCGAGAGCTTTACCTATGAAACGGAAAAGCGCGTTGCGCCCGCCGTCAAGACCGCGCGTCCGAAGGCGCTGATCCCTGTCTTCCCCGGCACGAACTGCGAGTACGACACCCAGCGCGCCCTGCTCGAAGCAGGCGCGGACGCCGAGCAGTTCATCATCCGCAACTTAACGAGCGCCGACGTTGCTGACAGCGTCGAGCGCTTTGCCAAGGCCGTCAAGGATAGCCAGATCATTGTCATCCCCGGCGGCTTCTCCGGCGGCGACGAGCCCGACGGCAGTGCCAAGCTCATCACGGCGTTCTTCCGCAACGCCGCGGTCAAGGAACAGGTCACGAACCTTCTCGAAAAGCGTGACGGTCTGATGCTCGGCGTGTGCAACGGCTTCCAGGCGCTCATCAAGCTCGGTCTCGTTCCCTATGGCAAGATCATGGACACCGACGCTGATTTCCCGACGCTCACCTACAACGTCATCGGCCGCCACCAGTCCCGTCTGGTCCGCACGCGCGTGTGCTCCAACAAGTCCCCCTGGCTTGCGGGCACGCAGGTCGGCGACATTTACACCGTGCCCATTTCCCACGGCGAGGGCCGCTTCCTCGCATCCGAAGAGCTTGTCAAAAAGCTCGCCGAAAACGGCCAGATCGCCACGCAGTATGTAGACCTTGACGGGTATGCTACAATGGATGCAGCATTCAACCCCAACGGCTCAATCTGTGCCATCGAGGGCATCACCTCGCCCGATGGCCGTGTATTCGGCAAGATGGGGCACACCGAGCGCATCGGCAAGGAGCTTTACCGCAATGTCCCCGGACAGTATGAGATGGAGCTGTTCACCTCTGCCGTGCGCTATTTCAAGTAATTTAAGAAGAGAGGAGCAGACCCAATGGCTTATTATTATCCCGAACCGTCTCACACGTTCAGCGAATATCTGCTCGTCCCCGGTTACACGTCCGAGGACTGCATTCCTGACAACGTCTCGCTCAAAACGCCCCTCGTGCGCTACCGCAAGGGGCAGGAGGAGTGCCCCATCAGCCTGAATATCCCGATGGTCTCGGCCATCATGCAGTCGGTGTCGAACGACACGCTGGCCATCGCGCTGGCAAAAGAGGGCGGCCTTTCGTTCATCTTCGGCTCCCAGTCCATCGAGAGCGAGGCCGAGATGGTGCGCCGCGTGAAAAGCAATAAGGCGGGATTCGTGCCGTCGGCCTCGAACCTGACACCCGAGCACACGCTGGCCGATGTTTTGGCCCTCAAGGAGAAAAATGGCTTCTCGACCGTTGCCATCACCGAGGACGCAACGCCCAACGGCAAGCTCCTCGGCATCGTGACGAGCCGCGACTACCGCGTGAGCCGCATGAGCACTGATTTGAAGGTGCGCGAGTTCATGACTCCGCGCGAAAAGCTTGTCACCGCTCCTGCGTCGACCACGCTCAAGGAGGCTAACGACATCATCTGGGAGCACAAGCTCAACGCGCTGCCCATCGTGGATGAAAACGACCACCTGCTCTACTTCGTCTTCCGCAAGGACTACGCCGAGCACAAGGAGCACCCTCTTGCGCTTCAGGATGACAAGAAGCGATACCTCGTCGGCGCGGGCATCAACTCCCGCGACTACGCCGAGCGCATCCCCGCGCTTGTGGAGGCTGGCGCGGATGTGCTGTGCATCGACTCATCCGAGGGATACTCCGTCTGGCAGAAGAAGGTCATCGACTACGTGCGCGCGAACTACGGCAATACCATCAAAATCGGCGCGGGCAATGTCGTCGACCGCGACGGCTTCCGCTTCCTCGCCGAGAGCGGCGCGGACTTTGTCAAAGTCGGCATCGGCGGCGGCTCCATCTGCATCACGCGCGAAACGAAGGGTATCGGCCGCGGCCAGGCCACCGCGCTCATTGAGGTGAGCGCCGCACGCGACGAGTACTTCCGCGAGACCGGCGTGTATGTCCCCATCTGCTCCGACGGCGGCATCGTGCACGACTATCACATGACGCTCGCGCTCGCCATGGGCGCGGACTTCCTGATGCTGGGCCGCTACTTCGCTCGCTTCGACGAATCGCCGACGAACAAGCTGCTTGTCAACGGCGTGTACGTCAAGGAGTACTGGGGCGAGGGCTCGAACCGCGCGCGCAACTGGCAGCGTTACGACCTCGGCGGCAAGACGGGCCTTGCGTTTGAAGAGGGCGTGGATTCCTACGTCACCTACGCGGGCTCCCTGCAGGATAACGTCGCCCGTAGCCTTTACAAGGTCAAGTCGACCATGTGCAACTGCGGCGTGACGACGATCCCTGACCTGCAGAAGAACGCGAAGCTCACGCTCGTCTCCGCCACCAGCATCGTCGAGGGCGGCTATCACGACGTCACCCTCCGCGCCACCAGCGGCAGCAACAACTGAATTTTTGCAAAGCAGCAAAAAAGAGGTTCTCGATCCGAGAACCTCTTTTTTTCGGCGTTCCGAACAAACACGCTTTATCTTTGGAATGTTACGCACGACTGCGAGGCGGTTTTGCCGTCCGGCTTGACGATGCCGATGCGGCACGTGCCGTCATCGAGTGACTTCTTGTAGACCGTCAGCGCCTCACCCTCGAAGCACGGCGTTGAGTAGTGTAGCTCGACCGATTGAATATTACCGCTCGCGAGCTCCTTTGCCGAAAAGCAGTCGAGCAGCAGGCGTACATAGGCCACGTTGTTCATGTGGTGGCCGAGGTCGATGTCCGTCGACCGCACGGCGTAGTGCGAGAAAAGGTCGGCGTCCTCAAACTTTTCATGGAAGCGCTGCAATTTTTCGGGGATGGCCGTCTCGGCGGGGAAGGGGTAGTCCTTCGGGAAGCCCGAGTCGCCAAAGCGGATGATCTTCTGCTCCGGTCCTAAGATGGCCCACTCGGTCTTGCCGCGGGCAATGACCGCCTCACCGCGCGAGAGTGTATAACTGCGGTACGTGCGTACGTCGCGCTCGCTGCACGCCTCCGCCCACGTGCGCACCGTGAGTTCGTCCATCAGGTACGCGCGCTCAAAGAGATCGACGCGCGTGTGGACCGTGAGCCAGAATTCACCCTTTTTCGCCATCGCGCTGCTGCCGACGCCCAGCACCTCCGCGTGCTGCGCTGCGATGCCCTGAAAAATCGTAAACGCCGCCAACGGCGACAGCGCGCCCGACGCGTCACAGTAGTCGGGCGTGACGGTAAGACGTTTTTCAAAAATGCTCTCCATGCAGTTCTCCTTTGAATTTGTCGTTTTCTTAACGATAAGTATAGCATGGAATTGGTATCGCCTCAAGCGGACAAATTTGATCGTTCGTTAAAATGTTACGCACATTGTCCCCTGCGCCGCGCAGGGGATGCGGGGAAGGGAGGGGTATCTCTTTTCAAAAAGAGATATCCCTCCCTTAAACCCTCCCAGAGAAAATTCACATTGCAAGCGAGCAGCTCAAAGAGCTGCAATGCTTGCCGATTGCACTTCCTGCGCGCGGCGGAGCCGCGTTGGGTGTTGCTAAACGATTTGCCTCTGCTTCTATTATCCGCTGTTGCGCAGCCGTTGGCGGCTTTGCCGCCTTACGGATGCGGTACACCCCTTGCGGGTGCCGCTCTGCTGATCTTGTAGAAGTACAAACTAATTTCCACCTACTGCGGCACTACTCAATGCGGCGAGCGCCAGCAATGCCGCATTCGGCAGACAGTCTGCCGCCGAAGTAACGTCACTCACGCCTCACGATAGTAAGGCGCGGTTGCAAAACGTAACGACTCGCAGAAGTTTCATGGCGAAGCCATGTACACCGCACCCACACTGCGCAGCGCGTGCAGTCATTCAAGCTGCAAACTCATAATGTGCGGGGTCGAGGGGGAAGGCCCCTCGCGTTCTCTTGGGGGATTGAAAGGGGGCCATTCTCTCGCGTGAGAGAATGGCCCCCTTTATTCGCACTCCCTGCGCGGCACAGGGAATAAGGAGCAGCACTTTGTGCTGCAATTTTATTCCGATAAAAGAATTCTATCGTTATCAAGCTCATGTCCGGCACCTGCTTTGAACCGCGCGATGAGGTCGTCGACCCCCATCCCCGCGCGTTCACTGCCCGCGACGTCGAGCACGATGTGCCCGTCCGCCATCATCAGTGTGCGGTTGCCGAGCTCAAGTGCCTGATGCATGTTGTGCGTGACCATCAGGCAGGTGATGTGACTTTCCGCCACGACGCGGCGGGTGAGGTCGAGCACCTTTTCCGCCGTTGCGGGGTCGAGCGCCGCGGTGTGCTCGTCAAGAAGTAAGAGCTGCGGCGGCACCATCGTCGCCATCAGCAGCGTGAGCGCCTGACGCTGGCCGCCGGAGAGCAGGCCCACGGGGTTTTTCATGCGGTCCTCAAGGCCCATGTCGAGCTGCTTGAGCTGCTCGGCGAAGAACTCCTTGTCCTTCTTGCTGATGCGGCTGAACGGATTGCCGTGCGCCGCGCGCAGATACGCGAGCGCAAGGTTTTCTTCGATCGTCATGCTCGGCGCAGTGCCGCGCAGCGGGTCCTGAAAGAGCCGCCCGATGCAGCGGGAGCGCTCGTGCTCGGGCATGAAGGTGATGTCCTTGCCCGCGAGCGAAATGCTGCCCTCGTCGGCATAAAAGCTGCCCGCGATGGCGTTGAAAAGCGTCGACTTACCTGCGCCGTTCGAGCCGACGATGGTGACGAAGTCGCCCGCGTCCAAATGCAGGGAAAGGGAAGAAAGCGCCTTTTTTTCATTCACCGTGCCGGGGTTGAAGGTCTTGGAGAGATTTTGAATGTCCAGCATCTTACACGCCCTCCTTATTTCTGGCGGCCATTTTGCGCTTCTGGAATGTCGCCCACTTCTGGATGCTCGGCGCGGCAATGGCCAGCGCCACGATGATGGCCGTCAGGAGCTTCAGGCACTCGACGGGCACGATCTTCGTATAGAACACGATGGCGTAGATGAAGCGGTAAACGATCGAGCCGAGAATCGCGGCGATGACGCCCTTTTTGACGCTTCTGCGCCCGAGCAGCGTCTCGCCGATGATGAGGCAGGCGAGGCCGATGACGACGATGCCCGTGCCGGAGTTGATGTCCACAGTCTTCTGATACTGGCCGACGATCGCGCCGGAGAGCGCCGTGAGCATGTTGGCAAGGCACAGGCCGACCGTGATCGTGAACGACGGATTCAGGGACGAGGCGCGCACCATGTCGGGGTTATCGCCCGTGGCGCGGATGGAAAGACCCATGCGCGTGCCGAGAAACAGCACCAGCAGAAGACCGGCCAGGATCGTGACGAACGCTGCGAGCAGCAGCTCGTACCACTCGCCGCCGATGCCGGTCTCGCGCAGCATCGTGAAGATCGTCTTGCCGCCAAGCAAGCTCTGGTTGGATTTCCAGCCCATGGCCATCAGGTTCACGGTGTAAAGGCCGGTGTTCGTGACGATACCGGCGAGGATCGACGGCACGCCGAGCTTCGTCTGCAAAAACGCGGTGACAAAGCCCGCGCACGCGCCCGCGAGCATCGCGGCGAAGATGGCGAGGACAGGGTGTCCCGCGGCCGTCACCGTGACGGACACGGCCGCGCCGAGGACGAAGCAGCCGTCGGTTGTCAGATCGGCGGTGTCGAGGATGCGGTAGCTTAAAAACAGCGCCATCGCGACCAGGGCGTAGAGGAAGCCCAGCTCAAGGGCGGTCTGCGTGATGATGAGCATGGGGAAATTCTCCTTTCAGGCCAATTTCCCCCGACAGAAGGTCGGGGGAAAGGCAATTCATTTGCGGGGAAGTGATGTTTCTTACTCCTTGGTGGTCGTGACCTCGACGACGGTGCCCATGCTGTCGAAGCAGGAGTAGTCAAGGCTCATCGCGGCTGCGGTGTCGGTGTTGACGGTGATGATGCCGCCGTCCATCAGGTAGTAGTCCTCCATACCGTCCATACCGTCGGTGATGGCGGAGTAGGCGAGGTCGGCGGTCTTGGCGCCGAGGTCGGTGTAGTTCACGCCGCAGGTGGCGTAAGCACCGTTGCGGACGAAGGAGTCAGCGCCGGTGTAGTGGGGGATGCCGGCCTTGGCGAGGTCTTCATAGATGGCGAGCTCGGCGGCCATGATGACGTTGTCGGTCGGGGTGAAGACAGCGTCCACACCGTCGGCGATCAGCGCGGAAGCGGCGGCGACGACTTCGTCGTTCGTGTTCGCGGTCTGCTCAACGTACTCGATGCCCTTGGCGTCGAGATATGCCTTCGCGTCGGCGATGGGCTTGGTGGAGTTGGGCTCAGAGAGGGAGTAGAGCAGGCCAACCTTGGCGACGTCCGGGTTCTGGGCGAACATCATGTCCATGATGAAGCTGGTGTTCAGTGCGTCGCTTGTGCCGGTCACATAGTCGATGCCCGTCAGGCTTGCGGCCTCGGGATCGGAGACGGCGGCATAAACAACGGGGGTCTTGGTGTCCTCGGCGGAGAGGGCAGAGATCTGCGCGGCGGTCGTCGCGATGGGGATGATGGCGTCGACCTGATCGGCGATCGCCTGATCGGACAGCTGCTTTAAGATGGTCTGGTCGTTCTGGCCGGAGGTGATGTCGTACTCGATGGTCACATTATTGTCGGCTGCGATCTTGTCGAGCTCGGTGGCCACAGCGTTCGCGATCTCGTCGAGAGAGGCGTGGTCGAGCTGCTTGATGATGGCGACCTTGTAGGTCTTGCCGCTTTCGTCGCCGCCCTGCTGGGCGTCGTTGCTGCTGTCGTCGCTCTTGCTGCCGCACGCGGCCAGAGACAGGGTCATCGCACCGGCGAGAGCCAGGGTCAGGAGCTTTCTTACCATGTTGTTTTTCATTTTTGTTTTCCTCCAAAATTTATTTGATTTCGGGTGGCAGATGAGGTCCTGGTTTGCCGGAACAGGAGGAATATAAAGAAAAAAGACCTTCATCCCATACACATGGGACAAAAGTCATCAAACTTCTGCGATACCACCCAAATTGACGTTTTGTAAAACGCCCGCTCGCTTACGCGCACCATCATACGCGCCCCGATGGATAACGGGTGGGATACCCGTCGGTCTCTACTCAGTCGCCCTTTCGATCCGCCCTCCGAAGTCCATTCGCCAGCCGTCCGCCGTCCCGATCACACCATCCGGGACTCTCTGAGGGTTTTCTGCACTGGTTACTTCTCTCCGTCATAGGTTTGAAGTTTTCACTTGTTGTGCGTATTATAGCACCGCGACAAAAAATGTCAAGACCCGTATGAATAAAAAATACGGGTCTTGTTCGCCGATTTAATTGGTTAAATTGCACATCACTGGCTGCGGCCAGGCTGCGATTCATTTTTTGACGCGGAGCCTTTCGACAAGGCTCTCGTCGCCCTCGATGATGATTGTCCTGTAATCGGTATAGATCACCTTGCCCGGCAGCGAGCCGGAGGGCTTGCGCACGAAGCGCACCATGGTGTAATCCACCGGCAGCTTGCCGGAGGCGCGCCCCTGCGAATAATAGGCTGCGATGCAGGCCGCCTGCTCGACGCTCCGCTGCGGCGGCTCAAGCCCGTCACAGCGCAGGATGACATGGCTGCCGTGCACTTTCTGCGTATGCAGCCAGTAGTCCGTGCGGCGGGCAAGCTTCGTCGTCAGCTCGTCGTTCTGGATATTGCTGCGTCCAACGAGGACTTCCAGCCCGTCATCCGTGACAAATCGCAGCGGCTGCTGAGGGCGCAGGCGCTCTTTTTTCACGGCCTTCGCCTTGCGGTCATATCCGGAGGAGATAAGCTCAAGCCGGATATCGGCCAGATCCTTCTCACTCTCGGCGCACTGCAATTCGCTCATGACACTGTTGAGATAATCAAGCTGCGCTTCGCCCTGCGCGACGAGCACCGTCAGATGCTCCTTCGCGGCCTTCAGCTTGTTATATTCCTTATACATTGCCGCCGCGTTCTGCTGCGGCGTTTTCAGCACGTCGAGCGGGATGACGATCTCAGGGCAGTCTGGCTCGTAATAGTCCTCGCACCTCAGCTCCCTGTCCCCTTTTTTCATGCGGTATATGTTCGCCGTGACCAGCTCCGCCTGCTTTTTCAGCTCTTCGCGGCTGTCCGCACGGCTCAGCTCCTCGCTCTGCGCGGCAAGCTTTCTCGCTGTGCGGTCGCGCAGAGTCTTGACGTAATGCGTAAGCTCGCTGCCGCGGCGGCGCTGGCGCTCAAGTCTGTCACGTCTGGCGTAGAAATTGTCCAGCAGCTCCGAAAAGCTGTCGAAGCGCTCCGTCTCCGCCGCCAAGCGCATCAGAGGGATATAGTCCAGCTCCGACAGGCCCAGCTGCTCGTCCTCCTCCGTCAGGCGGGCGGCCACCTCCGGCAGGGCCACAGCCCGGGCGGGATCGGTGGTCTTCAGATCGTCAAACCGGCGGAAATTGATATAGGAGATGATGCACAGCACCAGATCGTCCACCTCGTTGAAGCCGTCCCGTGTGAAGGGCAGGTCGCCCCGCCAGCGCAGGTAGTCCATGACAGTCCCGTTCTTTTCCATATGCCCCTCCTGTTCTCATGTCTGAGATGTCAGTATAGCATAGTTTCCCTGCGGAGACAAGCGGTATGCGGCACGCGGCTATCGAAAATCTGCTGTTGGATTTTTATTTGCGCGTTTTCAGAAAGGCGATTGCTTTCCTCCGTTTTCTACGATATACTGTTTTTATAAGA
>ERZ1108170.160-NODE-160-length-56080-cov-6.494386_pt1 | contig 56080 bp, 31 predicted proteins | sample MGYA00403705_ERZ1108170 | MGnify/ENA primary metagenome ERZ1108170 (study PRJEB35170, sample SAMEA104062422) | human gut metagenome | biome: human gut; feature: human-associated habitat; material: faeces | place: Denmark | collected 2012-06-15 ...
GAAATGTTAAATTAAAGAGGTAAAATAGAGTCAACCTTATTCAGGAAAAGACAAAGGGTCATCACCGAGTCGTCAATCTGCTTGAGTTTGTTTATGCGTGTTGAGTCGCTATTGTTAGCGTCGGGTGCGCTTCTGTCGCCGCACCCGATGGTCAGTAGCGACACAGCGAGTGCGGCGAGAAGCGTTGCGCATATTCGTTTAGCGAATGCTTTTATGCAGTTTAGTAGATTGTTCGGCTCCATTGTGTTTTGTTTTAGTTTTCAAGAGTAGTTAGTTGAGTGTCAGTCCGTCGGGTGTTATGCTGATGAGTCGCTGGCGGTAGAGGTCGCCAACGGCACGCTTGAACACCTTCTTGCTCACCTGGAAACGTCGCTTGATGTCTTCTGCGTCGCTCTTGTCGCCCAGGTCGCACTTGCCGCCGTGCTCCTTGAGGTATTGCAGCAGCGTGTCGGCGAAGTCGAGTGTCTGCTGTCGTCCGGTAGGTTGCAGCGTAACGTCGATCTTCCCGTCGGGACGGACGGTGCCGATGTATCCCTTCACGCGGTCGCCGGTGTGCAGGTAGCGGAACACCTGTCCCTCGTAGACCAGACCCGGGTAGCAGTTGTCGATGATCACCTTGAAGCCCATCTCTGTCTTCTGCCATACCAGTAGGTCTACCTCCTGCCCGTGGTTGTAGAACGGGTGACGCTCTGCGAAGTACTTCTCCACCTTTGCCGATGCCACGATGCGGTAGCTCTCCTCGTCGATGTGTACATGTACGATGTAGCTCTCGCCCTTCTGCATACGCTTTTTCTGCTCGCGGAACGGGCAGAAGAGATCCTTCATCAAGCCCCAGTTGAGGAATGCGCCGTACTCGTTCACCCACGACACTTCGAGGTAGGCGAAGTCGCCCACCTTACACAGCGGTGTCTCTGTCGTTGCCACTGGTCGCTCGTCCTGGTCGAGGTAGATGAACACGTTTAGTTCGTCGCCCGGCTTTGTGCCTTCGGGCACATAGCGTTTCGGCATGAGTATTTCTCCTTCGTCGCCGCCGTCGAGGTAAATACCGAAGTCCACCTCCTTCACGACGGTCATTTTATTGTAGTCGCCGAGTTTTATCATATTGTTTTGTTGTTCGTTTGGTTGCTTGTAGGTGCTTGTAGGAGGGTATGTGCATTCCTGCCATACCCTTGTTAATTATGTTCACTAATGTTACACCTTTATCTGTCCGTCCTCAATGTGTATTGTGCGGTCGGTGATAGAGGCGAGGTGTTCGTCGTGTGTGACGATGACGAACGTCTGTCCGAACTTGTCGCGCAGGTCGAAGAAGAGCTGGTGCAGCTCTGCCTTGTTCTTCGAGTCGAGCGAGCCTGAAGGTTCGTCGGCGAACACCACTGCCGGGTTGTTCACCAGTGCACGTGCCACAGCCACGCGCTGCTTCTCGCCACCCGAGAGTTCGTTGGGTTTGTGGTTGGCGCGGTCGGCAAGTCCCATGAAGTCGAGCAGTTCGAGGGCGCGTTTCTTTGCCTCCGCCGTGCCTTTGCCACCGATGTAGGCGGGTATCATGATGTTCTCGAGGGCGGTGAACTCCGGCAGCAGCTGGTGGAACTGGAAGACGAAGCCGATGTGCTGGTTGCGGAAGTCGCTCAGCTTGTTCGACGAGAGGCGCATCACGTCGACGCCGTCAACGCTTATCGTGCCGCTGTCGGGCTTGTCGAGCGTGCCCATTATCTGCAGCAGTGTTGTCTTGCCGGCACCGCTCGGGCCGACAATGCTCACTACTTCTCCTTTGTCTATATGCAAGTCGATGCCCTTGAGCACTTGCAGCGAGCCGAAGCTCTTGGTTATTCCTTTTATGTCGATCATATGGTGTTGAGATGTTGAGGGGTTGTTATGTTGTTATGGTGAGGTGTTGAGATTAGTCTTTCAACTCAAAATTCAAAACTTCTTCTTAATCCACTTTCCGATTGCCTCGTATGCACTCTGATCCTCGGTATGTTGCGGCTGAGCGAAGGTCATTTCGTCCATTGCGTCGCCATGCTGGTCGGGGAAGATGATCATGATGTTCGAGCCAGAGAAGTGGTGCTTTATCTCTTCGGGCAGATGCTCCAACGCATTCTTGAACGACACGGTACCCTTTCGTGCCGTAACCACTACGAAGAGGTGGTCCTTCTGTATGCTCTCCGCTATGCGTGGCATCTCGTTCCAGTGGGCCATCTCGGTGAACGAGCAACGCATCGTGGGGTAGTGGTGCTTGATGTATTCGGCTATGAGCGGCAGTGTGTCGTCACGTCCGTGGAACTCCGTGTGGCACTCCATGTTGCACGCCAAGCGCGACAGGCGTTCGAGCCAACGATAGAAGCCAGGCTCGAACTGTGCTCTCGACGGTACTACCACCTTTATGCGGCGTATCGTGGGGAGCGGTTGGTTGAGACGAGCCATTATTATCTGCGAGTTGAGGCCGTTGAAGAGGCTCTGGTGGAACGCGCCCCAGAACTTCTGCGACACCTCTGGGTGCATGTGCATACCTATTATGATGTCCGTAGCGCGGAACTCCTTGAAGGCGTGGCGTATGCCGTTGGCAATGTTCGCTGCCACGCGCACCTGCGTCTGCATGGTCATATCTGCCGATGCAGCATACTGTGTCATGCGCTCGAGCAGTTGGCTACCCTGCTCCAGGTTGCGCTGCATGTCGTCGTCGTCGTACACCACGTTCAAGCCCACGAGTTGTGTGGTGTTCTTCGGGTTGCGCATGAGCATCGCCATGTTGACGAGGCGTTGCGCGTATTCGGGGTATTTCAGCGGTATGAGTATCTTCTCCTCGGCTGTTGGCTTCTCGTCGCTCGGCATCTCACGGTCGCGCAGCGTAATCTGTTGCGCCGCACGCTCGGTCATCATTGTTGAGATTATGCACGTCACGAGAATCATCAGCACCACGCTGTTCAGCATGTCGTCGGTGACGAGTGGCTTGCCTGGTTCCAGCTCTACGCGCATACCAATCATAAGCATGGCGATGGCACCGGCTGCGTGTGCCGAGGTGAGTCCGAACATCATGTTGCCCGACGACTTCGGCAGGCGGAACATGGAGGCTGCGCTATAGGCTGCGATGGCTTTGCCGAGCGTTCCGAAGCCTGCGATGACGAGCATGGCGATGATTATGGTGCTGCTCTCGAAGAGCAGCCGCACGTTGATGAGCATACCTACGCCGATGAGGAAGTAGGGTATGAAGAGCGCATTGCCGATGAACTCGATGCGGTTCATTAGTGGCGACACGTGCGGTATGTAGCGGTTCAGAATGATGCCGGCTACGAACGCACCGATAATGCCTTCCAACCCCACCGCCTCGCTTGCTGCCGCACTCATAAAGAGCATCGACATAACGAAGATGAACTGCATGACGGAGTCGCTATAACGTCGGAGAAAGCAGCGTGTGAGGCGCGGTATGAGCAGGAACATGGCTACGCAGTAGCCCACGAACTTGCCCACGAAGAGCAGCCAGAACCACACGCTCGTCTCGCCTCCATAAGAGGCGACAATGGCGGTGAGCGTCACGAGTGCCATGAGCAGCGAAATCATTGAGGAGCCTACCGATAGTGTGACGCTTGGCTTGCGTTGCAGACCGTAGCGACCGACGATGGGGTAGGCGATGAGCGTGTTCGATGCCATAAGGCATCCTAACAGTAGCGAGGCGAACACCGGGTAGCCGAGCAGCTTGGTGCTGGCTAAGTAGGTGAGGATGAGCGGAAAGGCGAACGTGAGCACGCCGAAACCTAAGAACCGCCCTTTGTTGCGCTTTACGCCCTCCATATCCATCTCGAGTGAGGCGAGGAACATGATGTAGTAGAGTCCTACCTTGCCAAAGAGTTCAAACGAGTCGTCGCGCGAGAGGATGTTGAAACCGTACTTGCCTATGGCTACTCCGGCGAGCACCATGCCAATGATATGCGGGATGCGCAGCTTGCCCATGATGATTGGGGCAAACAGAATGATGAGCATCACCACAAAGAATATCAGGGTGGGATCGGTTATGGGGAAATAGCTTGCAAGATCGGTCATAAACTGATTTGTGTATTTTGTATTCTGCAAAGATAAGCATAAAAATCGGTAAATGCTTAATCGCTACAGACAAAATGAAAAAAAGGTGCAACAGGTGTTTGCCTGCTGCACCCACATTGGTATAGTGTGTCTTTAATAAAGTCGTTTAGAACTCTGCGCTCTTCGGAGTGCGCGGGAACGGGATGACGTCGCGGATGTTCTGCATACCCGTTACGAAGAGGATGAGACGCTCGAAGCCGAGACCGAAGCCTGCGTGCGGACATGAGCCGTACTTGCGTGTATCGAGGTACCATGTCATATCCTTCATCGGAATGTTGCGCTCCTCAATCTCGTTCATAAGCTTGTCGTAGCTCTCCTCACGAACCGAGCCACCGATGATCTCGCCAATCTGCGGGAAGAGTACATCGGTGCCCTGAACGGTCTCGCCGCTCTTGCCGCCGAAGCCGCTCTCCTCAGCGTCTATCTTCATGTAGAACGCCTTGATAGCCTTCGGATAGTTGGTCATGATAACCGGCTTCTTGAAGTGCTCCTCAACGAGGAAACGCTCATGCTCCGAAGCGAGGTCGTCGCCCCACTCGCATGGGAACTCGAACTTCTTGCCGTTCTGTATAGCCTCCTGCAGGATACGGATACCCTCGGTGTAAGGCAGACGAACGAATTCGGAGTTGAGTACGCCTTCGAGACGTGCGATGAGGCTCTTGTCGATCATCTTGTTGAGGAACTCGATGTCGTCCTTGCAGTTGGTGAGTGCCCAGCGGATGCAGTACTTGATGAAGTCCTCCTCGAGGTCCATGAGTCCGGCGAGGTCGAGGAATGCCACTTCCGGTTCTACCATCCAGAACTCAGCCAGGTGGCGCGGAGTGTTCGAGTTCTCTGCGCGGAATGTCGGACCGAAGGTGTAGATGGCTCCGAGTGCTGTTGCTCCGAGCTCGCCCTCGAGCTGTCCAGACACGGTGAGCGATGTCTGCTTGCCGAAGAAGTCGTCAGAGTAGTCGATCTTGCCGTCCTCGGTCTTCTTCAGGTTGTAGAGGTTCTTGGTCGTAACCTGGAACATCTGACCCGCACCCTCGCAGTCGCTTGCGGTGATGAGCGGAGTGTTGAAGTAGAAGTAGCCGTGCTCGTGGAAGTAGGTGTGGATAGCCATAGCCATGTTGTGGCGTATGCGCATCACGGCACCGAATGTGTTGGTGCGCAGACGCAGGTGGGCGTACTGGCGCATGTATTCGAACGACTGTCCCTTCTTCTGCATCGGGTAGTCGCTGCCGCAGAGTCCGTACACTTCGAGGCTCTCGCACTGTATCTCAGATGTCTGACCTGCACCCTGGCTCTCTACGAGCGTACCTACGGCACTAATGCAGGCACCGGTGGTGATCTGCTTCAGCATCTCGGCGTCGAACTTGGTGGGGTCTACCACGATCTGTATGTTCTTGATAGTAGAACCGTCGTTGAGCGCGATGAAGTCTACAGCCTTCGAACTGCGGTGAGTGCGCACCCAACCCTTTACGTTGATTTGGCTTCCGAAGGCGGTGCTACGGAGAGCGTCAATAACTTTTGTTCTTTCCATTATATTGTTTAAATTGGAAAGTTGAAATGGTGCGATGTCAACATCTCAACACCTCACCACTTCAACCTGTTTATGTTTTACTCGAATGCTCCCATGCGCAGCATCTCCACTTCCTTCTCTGTGAGGAAGCGCCAATCGCCGCGGCGGAGGTTCTTCTTGGTGAGTCCTGCGAACTGTACGCGGTCGAGCTTAACGACGCGGTAGCCGAGGTGCTCGAAGATACGACGCACGATGCGGTTCTTGCCGCTGTGGATCTCGATGCCTACCTGGCTCTTGTCGGTGTCGCTTGCGTACTCGATAGCGTCTGCATGTATCTCGCCGTCCTCCAGCTCGATGCCCTCAGCAATCTGCTGCATGTCGTGAGCTGTTACGTTCTTGTCGAGGAATACGTGGTACACCTTCTTCTTCAGGAACTTCGGGTGTGTGAGCTTAGAAGCGAGGTCGCCGTCGTTGGTGAGCAGGAGCACGCCGGTTGTGTTGCGGTCGAGTCTGCCTACGGGGTAGATGCGCTCCGGGCACACGTTCTTCACGAGGTCCATCACGGTCTTACGCTGCTGTGGGTCGTCGCTTGTTGTCACGCAGTCCTTTGGTTTGTTGAGCAGCACGTACACCTTCTTCTCGAGTGTTACGGGCTGGTCGTGGAATTTTATCTCGTCTGTGCGCTTGATCTTGGTGCCGAGCTCGGTCACTACCTCTCCGTTCACAGTCACCACGCCTGCCTGGATGAACTCGTCTGCCTCACGGCGCGAGCAGATACCTGCGTTGGCGAGGAACTTGTTCAGACGAAGCGGTTCGTTCGGATCGTAGTTTTCCTCCTTGTATTCAATGCGCTTTTTCATGCTGTACTTAGCGTTGGGGTCGTAGCCCGGTGTGCGCTGACGCTGCTGGTAGCCACCCTGGTTGTAGCCGCCCTGCTGTCCGTAGCCACCGCGGTTGTAACCGCCGCGCTGCTGATATCCGCCCTGCTGACCATAGCCACCGCGCTGCTGATAGCCGCCCTGCTGACCATAGCCGCCGCGCTGCTGATAGCCGCCCTGCTGACGCTGACCGTAGCCACCGCGCTGCTGATAGCCGCCTTGCTGACGTGGCTGATATCCGCCCTGCTGCTGTTCGCCGTCCTGGTTGTAGCGTGGGCGATAGCCCTGCTGACGCGGCTGGTATCCGTTTTGCTGCTGTTCGCCGTCCTGGTTGTAGCGTGGACGATAGCCGCCCTGAGGACGCTGCTGATAGCCGCCACGATTGTAACCGCCCTGCTGACGTGGCTGATAGCCGCCCTGCTGACGTGGCTGATAGCCGCCCTGCTGTTGTGAGCCGAGACCTGCGCCGAAGCCTTCCGGACGGAAGCCGCCGTCTTCGCTCTGTGATGAGGCTGAAGCCGAGTGCTGTGTGTGAATACGCGGGCGACGTCCCGTCACGCTGCGATACTCTTTCTGATAGTTTCCTGCGGCACGGCCGTAGCTCTCGCTATTGCCAGTAGTCTGATCCGCTGTGTTCTGTTCCTGATTCTTTACGTTTTCTGAATCCATAGTTACTTGTTGGTTTTTATTGTTTATGTATATAGCCTCACGGCTATTGTCGAATTATATCGGGGGGATTTAAATGCCCGTGTAGTTCATTGGTGTGATAGCCATCAATTCCGCCTTCACAGCGTCGCTCACGTTGAGTGTCTGTATGAACTCGTGGATGGTCTCCTCGGTCATGTGCTTGTTGGTGCGTGTGAGTGCCTTCAGTGCCTCGTACGGATGCGGATAAGCTTCGCGACGAAGTATTGTCTGTATAGCCTCTGCCACTACTGCCCATGTGTTGTTGAGGTCTTCCTGCAGCTTCTCCTCGTTGAGGATGAGCTTGCGCAGACCCTTGAGTGTGCTCTCTATTGCGATTACGCCGTGGCCGAACGGTACGCCCACGTTGCGCAGCACGGTAGAGTCGGTGAGGTCGCGCTGCAGACGGCTCACGGGGAGCTTCTGTGCGAGGAACTGCAGCACGGCGTTTGCCATGCCGAGGTTGCCTTCCGAGTTCTCGAAGTCGATTGGGTTCACCTTGTGTGGCATTGCCGATGAGCCAACCTCGCCAGCCTTAATCTTCTGCTTGAAGTACTCCATTGAGATGTACATCCAGAAGTCGCGGTCGAGGTCGATGATGATTGTGTTGATGCGGCGCATTGCGTCGAACACCGAGCCGAGGCAGTCGTAGTTGGAGATCTGTGTAGTGAACTGCTCGCGCTCCAGACCGAGTTTCTCGCTCACGAAGCGGTTGCCGAACGCCTTCCAGTCGTACTCGGGGTAGGCTACGTGGTGGGCGTTGTAGTTGCCGATGGCTCCACCGAACTTAGCGGTGAGGCGGCACTCCTTCAGCTGGCGCAGCTGCTCCTCCAGGCGGTATACGAACACCATCACCTCCTTGCCCAAGCGTGTAGGCGAAGCGGGCTGTCCGTGGGTCTTGGCGAGCATTGGCACTGCTGCCCACTCCTCTGCGTACTCGCGGAGCTGTGCGATGAGCTCCTCGCAGAGCGGATAGTAGAACTGCTCCAACGCCTCCTTTATAGAGAGGGGTACTGATGTGTTGTTGATATCCTGTGAGGTGAGTCCGAAGTGGATAAACTCCTTGTAAGCATCGAGTCCGCCGATGCGGTCGAACTCCTCCTTTATGAAGTACTCTACAGCCTTCACGTCGTGGTTAGTCACTTTCTCGATGTCCTTCACGCGCTGGGCTTCTTCTTCGCCAAAGTTGCGGTAGATGTCGCGCAACGGCTCGAAGAGCTGGTGGTCGAACGAAGCAAGCTGCGGCAACGGCAACTCGCAGAGCGTGATGAAGTATTCGATTTCCACACGTACGCGGTAGCGTATCAGTGCATACTCAGAGAAGTAGTCGGCAAGGCGTTCTGTCTTGCCACGATAACGGCCGTCAATCGGCGAGATGGCTGTCAGCAAATCAAGTTTCATAATTGCTATTATATATAATATGTGTAATTACGGGTGCAAAATTACAAATAAGTTTTTATTTGTGTGTAGTTTTTTTGTGAAATAATGTGATTTGTGGTGTTAATGCGTAGTAGGTAAACAAAAAAAGCGAACAAGTTGTATAACTTGTTCGCTTTGTGTGGGCGTTGACGGATTCGAACCGCCGACCCTCTGCTTGTAAGGCAGATGCTCTAAACCAGCTGAGCTAAACGCCCTTGCTTCACAATTGCTTTGTTCTTGAAAGCGAGTGCAAAGGTATAGCATTTTTTTGTAACCACCAAATGTTTGATGAAAAAACTTCTTGTTTTAACATCCTATAACTAAAAATGGTGTATTCGAGATTTTCGTTTTACAGCAGTTTTACATCCCTCAAATTACCGCGGCGTGGCAAGGTTGTTTGCCTGCTGCGGCAATGTCGTTGTACATGCTAAGCAAACAATGTTGCCACGCCGTGGCAATTTGAGGGTTGTTTTTGGCAGATGTTCCGATGGCTTTGCCTGCCTGCTTTTTCAGTTGCGCTTCTGCGTTATACCGCCGTTCTTGGTGAGTATGAGTGTAGCCTTCTGCAGTCCGCGCGATTTGTGCTCGAAGATGAGGTTGGGGTTGAAGCGGCGTCCTTTGAATATTGTTTCAAAGTGCAGGTGTTCGGTTGTGGCGCGTCCGGTGCGTCCGGTCAGACCGATAACCTGTCCGGCTTTCACCTTGTCGCCCACCTTCACGAGGTTCTTATGTTGGTGGGAATAGAGCGTTTCGAGTCCGTTGGCGTGCTTGATAACGATGCACAGACCGTAGCCGTAGTGGGTTGCTGAGCGTGTCACTACGCCGTCGAAGGCAGCCACTATCTCGTCCTTCGGCTTCGTCTTCAGGTCTACTCCGCTGTGTCGGCGTTTGCCTCCGTATGGGCTAATCACCTTTGCGCCAGGCAGTGGGTATGCCCATGTGCCCTTCTTCATCTCTTCGAGGTTCCACTTGTAGGTCGACTGTTTGGTGAAGACGTCCTCGGTGGTGAAGTTCTTGCTGTCGTCGAAGTCTACCTTCTCGCCGATGGTCGACACGTTTATGTAGTTGTACTGCTTCTCGCAGAGCAGTGTGTGGCGGTGGAGCCGGTGACTGCCGAGGCCCACAACGGCGGTGGGGTTGATGCGTTTGCCGTCGATCATTATAGAGAAGTCGCAGTAGAACTTGCCACCGCGTTGTCCGACGATGGCGATGGTCTGTCCGGCGCGCACGTGTTGTCCCACCTCCACCACGTTCTCGGCGTTGTTGGCGTAGACGGTCTCGAGTCCGTTGCGGTGGCGTATCACGATGGTGTAGCCCATGTCGGGGAACTTGCGCGAGACACGTACCGTGCCTTCGAACATTGCCTTCACTGCGTCGCCGTCCTTGGTGGTTATCTCCACGACGTTGTTCTTGCGCAGGGTTGCCTTGCCCACGGGCAGTGGGAAGGAGTATTCGTTCGGCTTCAGTGCATCGAGGTCGATGTTGAAGGCGTTGGAACGACTGAAGAGTCCGGGTGTGGATATGCTTATCTGCTGCTGTTCGGCAGCGGTGAACTGATGTTTGACGGGGGTTGCCGACACGAGTGTGAGTGTGGCTATGGCTAATAGTAGGTTCTTTATTCGCATTATAGTTATTTTGGTCTATAGTATGATGCCCGTGTAGATGCGTCCCGACTCGGTGCCAAGGCGGCGTGCCGAGAAGTAGTTGTCTACGTTGTCGTATGTGCAGATGTCGCTTTCGGTGATGTTCTCCGAAGCCACACCTGCGAACTCGAGCAGCTGTCGGTTAGCGAGTGTTAGGTCGATGTGCCACTTCTTCTCAAACAATTTGGAGGGGTCGGTGGCATCTGCGTTGCGCTTTATCTCCTGCTTTGCGAGTGTTGTCATATCGAAGCCTGCAGCTTCAAAGGCGGCGTACACCTCGTCGCCCACCTCGAAGTTCTTCTGCGAGATGCCCGGACCGATAACCGCCTTCAGCTTCTTCGCGTCGGTCTTGTAAGCCACGCTCATGTCAGCAATCGCCTTGCTCACGATGCGTGCCTGTGTGCCGCGCCATCCGGCGTGTATGGCTGCCGTAGCGCGGTGCTCCTCGTCGTAGAGCAGCACAGGGATACAGTCGGCTGTCGACACTCCGATGCACACGCCCTCCACGTTGGTGAGCAGCGCGTCGACACCTTCGAGCAGCATCTGGCGTATGCGTTCGGGCAGAGCGCAGAACTCCTCGCCGATGATGCGTGTCTCCGTGCCGTGAGTCTGGTGGGGCAGTATGAGGCGGTCGGTGCTGATGCCGAGTTCGGCTGCCAGCAGCGTGCGGTTCGCAGCCACGTGCTCGGGCTTGTCGCCACAGTAGGGGTTGATGTTCAGCGAGGCGTGGTTGCCCTCGCTGGTTCCGCCGTGGCGTGTGGTAGAGAATGCACACACGCCATCGGCTATATTATAATATGTAGGGCGCAGCGCAGAGTTACTCATTGTCTGCCTCCTCTTCGTATTCAAAGTCGTCGAGGTCTTCCACGTCGTCAACGTACTCGATGTCGTCATCGTCGACGTAGATAATCTCGTCCTCGCCCTCTGCTTCCAGCTCAGCCATGAAGCGTGTCATGTCCTTGTCGCGGTGTACGAGGGTGTCCTCGGCGGTGATGGTCTGCAGCTTGTTGCTCTCCGAGTTGAGTTCCTTCCACAGGGTGTCCTTCAGCTCCTGTAAGCCTAAACCGCTTACAGAAGAGATGAACACCACGGGTAGGTCGTCGGGCAGCGTCTCGCGCAGCATGTCCATGAGCTCCTCGTCAAGCAGGTCGCACTTCGTCACGGCGAGCACGCGGTGCTTGTCGAGCATCTCTGGGTTGAACTTCTCAAGCTCGTTCTTCAGCAGTTCGTACTCGCGTTTGATGTCGTCGGTGTCGCCCGGCACCATGAAGAGCAGCAACGAGTTGCGCTCGATGTGGCGCAGGAAGCGCAGACCGAGTCCCTTGCCTTCGCTCGCTCCCTCGATGATGCCCGGGATGTCTGCCATGACGAACGACTTGTGGTCGCGGTAGTCGACGATGCCGAGCGACGGTTCGAGCGTGGTGAACGGGTAGTTGGCAATCTTCGGGCGTGCGCTCGACACGGCTGAGAGCAATGTCGACTTGCCTGCGTTGGGCAGACCCACCAGACCCACGTCGGCGAGCAGCTTCAGCTCGAGAATGATTGTCATCTCCTCCATCGGTTCGCCCGGCTGTGCGTAGCGCGGACACTGGTTGGTGGCCGAACGGAACTGGAAGTTGCCGAGTCCGCCTCTGCCGCCCTTGAGCAGCAACACCTCCTGTCCGTCGTGCATCACGTCGCACACGTACTTACCCGTTTCGGCGTTGTACACCACCGTACCGCAGGGCACGTCGATGTATATGTCCTTGCCGTCTTTGCCGTGACACTTGTCGCGACCGCCGTTGCCGCCGTGCTCAGCGAAGACGTGGCGCTGAAACTTAAGGTGGAGCAGTGTCCAGTAGTTGTGGTTGCCACGCAGGTAGATGCTACCGCCGTGACCGCCGTCGCCGCCGTCGGGTCCGCCGTTCGGGTTGTACTTCACGTGTCGGAGGTGCATGGAGCCTCTGCCGCCCTTGCCCGAGCGACAATATATCTTTACATAGTCTACGAAATTAGATTCTGCCATTGTCTGTATTTATGCTTTATTGATGAATAAAAGGACAACTATCAATCAATCAATCGATTGACAACTTGCAAAGTTACTGAAAGTCTTGCACATAAAAAAACTGCTTGCAGGTTTTTTTGTCGAGACGCATCGTAACTTATCAAAAGTTACGTGAAATATCGTAAATTACGGCATTTTTTGCAGATATTCTTTGTTTGTGATAGATGATAGAAAACAAAAACGGAGACCGCTTGGCCTCCGTTTTTGTTATTTCTTTGCTACATATCGCAGCGCATACACGAGCACGAAGGTGAAGCCTGCGAGCGGTATGAAGAACGGCAGCGTGAAGTTGTCGGTAGAGTCGGCGATGATGCCCATCAAGAGAAATCCGCAACCGCCTACCGGTGTCATCATCAGTATCGACGAAGCACTCTTGGTGAGTCCGCCGAGTCCGCGCAAGGTCATGGCGAAGATTGTGGGGAACATGATAGCCTCGAAAAAGTAGTTGGCTATGAGTGCCAACACCGATATGTCGCGACCGAGGTCGAGCAGCAGAATGGTTATGCACACCACGGTGCCGAGAGCACACACGGCGAGATACTTCTCGGCAGCGACGTTGCTCATCACAGCCGCGCCGATGAAGCGTGCCAACATGAATACGCCCAAGCCGATGGTGAGGATAGTAGAGCCTGTGGCTGCCTTCATCCAGTTCTGACCCGTCACGAAGTTGATGAAGTAGGAGTTGATGGATATCTCTGCCACCTCGTAGGCAAGCAGCGTGAGCAGTCCGAACACGAACCAGCGGTTGCGGAAGAGCATCTTCAGGTTGTGCGCGCCCTGCTTGGTGTCGTCGTCGTTCTCGTGCACTATCTCAGGCAGTTGTACGCGTGCGAAGACAACGGCTATGAGCAGCACGAATGCGCCCATTATGGTGTAAGGTATCACGGCGTCGCCGCCTGCGCTGCCGTCGGCACCCTGAAAGAGGAAGCTGCCCACAACGAGTGTGGCGAACATGGAGCCTACGCCGTTGAACGACTGCGAGAAGTTGAGTCGTGATGTGGCTGTCTCCTTGGGTCCAAGCTCTGTAACATATGGGTTGGCGGAAGTCTCAAGGAATACCAGTCCGCAACCGATGATGAACAGTGCCACAAGATAGGCGTAGAACGTGCCCAACATCGAGCAGGGGATGAACGCCAATGAGCCCAATCCGAACAGGAGGAGTCCGCTTACCACGCCACGGCGGTAGCCCTGGCGGTTAATGAACAGTCCGGCGGGGATAGCCATGAGGAAGTAACCCAGATAGGTGGTCACCTGTATGAGAGCCGACTGTGTGATACTGATGTCGAGCGCATTCTGGAAATGCTTGTTGAGCACATCGAGGATAGCGCGTGCGAAACCCCACATGAAGAAGAGTGAGGTGATGAGGATGAACGGCACAGCATACTGCTTGCTGCTCAAAGATGCTTGATTTTGTTTCATGCGTACAAAGGTAAGGAAACTTTTAAATAAATAACGATGCGTCCCGACAAAAAAAAATCTGCAAGCAGTTTTTTTATGTGCAAGACTTTCAGTAACTTTGCACCTAATTATAAATATTGTACCCTATGAGCGTGATAAAAATAAAGGACAAGACCTTCAAGGTGTCAATCCCCGAAGCTGAGATTCTTCAAAAAGTAAAGGTCGTAGCCGATCGTATCAACAAGGACATGGCAGGCAAGAACCCATTGCTGCTCGCCATGCTTAACGGATCGTTCGTGTTCGCTGCCGACCTCATGCGTATGATTAATGTGCCGTGCGAGATTTCGTTCGTCAAGATGTCGTCGTACGAGGGCACTGCGTCTACAGGCAATGTGAAGCAGCTCATCGGTTTGAGCGAGGAGATAAAGGGCAGAACGGTAATCATCGTTGAGGACATCATCGAGTCGGGACTCACTATGCAGACTCTTCTCGAGCAACTCAAGGAGAAGGAGCCGGAGTCGGTGCATATCTGCACTCTGCTGCTCAAGCCGGAGTGTCTGAAGGTGCCTCTCGACACAGAGTATGTAGCCATCGAGATACCAAACGACTTCATCCTCGGCTACGGACTCGACTACGACCAGCAGGGACGCAACCTGCGTGATATCTATACAGTGGTGGAGTAGGAGTAAACAATAACATTACATAATAAAGAATTCAGATGAAAAACATCGTAATTTTCGGTGCTCCTGGTTCAGGCAAGGGCACTCAGAGCGACCTGATGATTGAGAAGTATGGTTTCAACCACATCTCTACAGGCGACGTTCTCCGCAACGAGATCAAGAACGGAACAGAACTTGGCAAGACAGCCAAGGGCTTCATTGACAACGGACAGCTCATCCCCGACGAGTTGATGATCAACATCCTCGCAAGTGTGTATGATAGCTTCGGCAAGGAGCACAAGGGCGTAATCTTCGACGGTTTCCCACGTACTATCCCGCAGGCTGAGGTCCTGAAGAAGATGCTCGCAGAGCGCGGACACAAGGTGGCTGCTATGATTGAGCTCGACGTGCCGGAGGATGAGCTGATGACTCGTCTCGTGAAGCGCGGTCAGGAGAGCGGTCGCTCTGACGACAACGCAGAGACAATAAAGAAACGCCTCGACGTTTATCACAACCAGACCGCTCCGCTCATCGAGTGGTACAAGGCTGAAGGCATTCACCACCACATCGACGGACTCGGCGAGTTGCCACGCATCTTCGGTGATATCTGCAGCGTAATCGACGCGCTCTAAATTCTCAACTCTCAATTATAAAAAAAGTCCTCGAAAGTTGGTTGCAACTTTCGAGGACTTTTTTATTCGTTGCTTTCGATGAACACAGTATTGTCCATTTCGTCGAGCGACTTCTTCTTCTTGTTCTCCTTCGCTCCGGCTTTCAGCAGACTTTTTGCAGCGGTGATGATGCTTCTGCCGCTTTCCGCTGTCGACACCTTCAGCTTCGTCATCTTCTCCATTGTGTTGTTCATGCTCGTTTCCACGTCGATGAAGCGCATACCGAAGTCCTGCACGCGCTCCACTACGACGTTCGCTGCGTCCATCATCGCCTGCTGATTGCTCAGCTGTCGCACCTGTGTCCACATCATCTCTAATACACGCAGGTTCATGTACATGGTCTGCGGACCGAGAATCATCACGCCCTCGTCGTAAGCCTCGCGCCAGAGCGTGCTGTCGTTGAGCAGCGCAAGGTTCAATGCGCCCTCTATAGGCACGTACATGATGGCGAAGTTGAGGCGGTTGTATCCGTCGGGCAGATATTTCGTGTACTCCTTGCGTGCCAGTCGCTTCACCTGCGCACGCACGCTTGCCACGTGTGCTTTCAGATACTCCGACTTCTCAGGTGTGCCGTCCTCGGCGTTCATATATCGCTCGTAGTCGGTGAGCGACATCTTCGAGTCGACCACCACGTGGCGGTTGTTCGGGAAGTGGAGGATGAAGTCGGGCACGAGTCCACGACCGTCGTCGCCCTTTGCCTGCTTGCCCGCCTTGTCGCGCAGCGTTTCCTGCGTGTCAAACTGCTCGCCCTCCTTCAGTTCGAGGTCTTCAAGCAGCTGCTTCAGCTTCAGCTCGCCGAAGTTGCCCTGCACCTTCACCTCACCCGTTAGCGCACGTGTCAGTCGGTCGGCAGTCTCGCCTAAGGCTGCGCTCTTCTCCATGTTCACCTTTATAGTGGCATCAAGGCGTGTGAGTGCTTCGCTCTGCTGCTCCTTCGACTTGTCGAAAGCCTCCTTCATACTCTTCAGGCTCTGCGTCAGCGGATCGATTATCTTCGACACCTGCTCCTTGTTGCGTTCGCCCAACTCCTCCTGACGTCGCTTCAGAATTTCTTCCGATGTGGTCTGCATCTGCTCGCGGATGAGCTTCATCTGGCTCTGCATCTGCTCGCGGTTCATCTCGCGGAGTGCTTCTATCTGCTTCTCCTGCGCCTCCTTTGCTTGCTGCAGCTGCTTCTCCTGCGTCTCTTTTGCTTGCTGCAGTTGCTTCTCCTGCGTCTCCTTTACCTGTTTGAGCTGTGCCTCGTGCGCCTCTTTCAGTTCGGCAATTTGCTTGCTGTGCGCTTCTTTCAGCTCTTCTGTTTGTTGGTTGTGCATGTCTTTCAGCTCCGATATTCTCTTGCTGTAAGAGTACACTACTACGCCAATTATGATGGCTGCTACTATTGCTATTATTATGCTTTCTATCATTGTTAAAAGTGTTGTTTTATTAATTGTCAAATATTCAACAGCCAATTGATAGCTGATACAATCTTTATTTGTTTGCTGTCAATCTCTACGTTTCGTGTCTGTGTGAATGCTATAAGCGTAAGGTTATCGCAATGCAATGCTTTTGAGGCTTTCACGAGCGAACTTGTCTCTCTATTGAATGTCTTATCGCTGTCTATGTCGTATGCCACCTGAATAAGCTCCACTGCTTTGTCCTGATTGCATACTACGAAGTCAACCTCTTTTGATCGTGGAGAGGCTTTATAGTAGTATATGTCGAGGAAGTCGTTGCTGCATCTGCGTAGTAGTTCTGTATACACCACGTTTTCCAATCGCCAACCGATGTTCTCGGCTGCAAACGAGTTCTCTCTGTTGTTCTGAAGTCCCGGGTCGACGATGTATGCTTTTGCGTTTCTTATCCTTTCCTTACTCTTGAACGAGTGTTTGCAGAGTAGCTGTATAAGGAATGCCTGTCGTAGGTAGTCGACATATTTTTTCACCGTCTGGTCTGTTGTTCCCAGAAGTACTGCAATATTACCATAGTTTACTTCCTGGCAGACGTTGTTTATCAGATGATTGGCTATCTTCCGTAGCACGTCCACATTGCGTATCTTGAAACGCTGCTGTATGTCTTTCGTCACAATAGCCTCCAGAAGACTCTGTACATATCCGCGTTTGTTGCGTATGTTCTGTAATTCGGGAAAACCGCCATTCGTTATATACTCCATGAAGGCACGCTTCGTCTCTGCCTCCACTTTAGTAGTCAAGCCGTTTGTCTGTATATTATGGTATTCGCAGTATTCGCGGAACGAGAAAGGGAAGAGGTGTATTTCGTTGTATCTGCCAGTGAGATGCGTCGCCAATTCGCCGCTCAAGAGTTTTGCGTTGCTACCCGTAACAACAACGTGCAGATTGGTGCGAAGTAGTCGGTTTACAAACAGATGCCAGCCGTCTACATCTTGTATTTCGTCGAGGAATATATATTTTATGTCAACACCATATATCTGATAGATGCACGAGAGTACCGTGTTCAAGTCCTCCACTTGCATATTAGCCAAGCGGTCGTCGTCGAAGTTGGCGTAGCCATACTTTACGTTGTGCTCCAACAGTATCTTGTGGCAAAGCGTAGATTTTCCGCTTCGTCTTACTCCGATAACCACTTGGGCAAGTGGACTGTCAAACTCGAATAGCTGTTCTTCGCGGCGCTTCACCCACTTCTCGGGATGATAGCCTTCAACATATTCCTTTTGCTCAGCCAATACCTGTATTATGGTTTTCTCTTCTATCATATGTACAGCTTTTTATAATCGATTTATAGATTGTGCTGCAAATATACATAATTTAATTGATTTATAGTATTTTACGCTGTCTTTATTTCGGTAAAATGCATAAAATGGGTGTTCCTATTTCGGTAAAATGCATAAAATAGGCGTTTCTATTTCGGTAAAATGCACAAAACGAATGCTTTTACTTTGCTAAAATGCATAGTATTTTCGGTTGTGTGGACTTGCTGTTGGGGGAAAAGAAAAACCCGAAGTCCCAGTTCTATGGGGCTTCGGGTTGGTTGGTGAGGTGTTCTTGTTCTGGCAAGCGGCAAAAGCCGAGCGGAAGTGTTGGCGAGTCGCTTCTAAGGGGGTGCACTTGTCTCAAGTGCACCAACGTATTATATGGTGTTGAGGTGTTGAGTTGTTGTTACAGGAAGGCGATAGTCAGACCTGCCATCACGATGCTCACCATCGACATGAGTTTGATGAGGATGTTCAGCGAAGGTCCTGAGGTGTCCTTGAACGGGTCGCCCACGGTGTCGCCCACGATAGTCGCTTTGTGGTTTTCGCTGCCCTTACCTTCGAAGTGGCCTTCCTCAATCATCTTCTTCGCGTTGTCCCACGCTCCGCCCGAGTTGGACATGAACACGGCGAGGGTGAAGCCTGCTGCCAAGCCGCCTGTGAGCAGACCGAGTACGCCAGCCACGCCGAGCACCAAGCCTACGACGATAGGTATGATGATGGCGAGCAGCGACGGGATGAGCATCTCGCGCTGTGCGCTGCGTGTGCTTATCTCCACGCAACGGCCGTAGTCGGGTGTCGCTTTGCCTTCGAGTATGCCCTTTATCTCGCGGAACTGACGGCGCACTTCCTGCACCATCGACTCAGCAGCACGTCCTACTGCGTCCATCGTTAGTCCGCAGAACAGGAAGGCAGCCATGGCTCCGAGGAATGCTCCTACGAGCACCTTCGGATTGATGAGGTTCACCTGGAAGAACTCGATGAAGTCGATAGTTGTGGCGTTGGTCGGGTCGAAGAGGTTGCCGGCTGCGTCAAAGTATTGCTTGCCGTTATCCACGGCGCGTACCATAGCTATTTTTATCTCCTCAATGTAAGAGGCGAGGAGGGCTAAAGCCGTGAGTGCAGCCGAGCCGATGGCGAAGCCTTTGCCCGTAGCTGCAGTGGTGTTGCCTAAGGCGTCGAGCGCATCTGTGCGTTCGCGTATCTCCTTGCCCAGTCCGCTCATCTCTGCATTGCCGCCGGCGTTGTCGGCGATTGGTCCATAGGCATCGGTGGCGAGAGTGATGCCGAGCGTCGAGAGCATACCTACGGCAGCGATGCCGATGCCGTAAAGACCGGTGCTGATCGACTTCGCTGAGAGTGACATATCGAAGCCGTTGGCGCAGAGGTAGCTGAGCATGATGGCTACGGAGATGGTCACGACGGGTATCATCGTCGATATCATGCCCGTTCCGATGCCTTTTATGATAACCGTTGCAGGACCAGTCTGCGAAGCCTCCGCAATCTTCTGCGTCGGTGCGTAGCTATGCGAGGTGTAGTATTCGGTGGCTTGACCGATGACCACGCCTGCCACTAAGCCGCTGATAACGGAGAACGAGAGTCCGAGCCAGTTCTCGATGCCGAGCAGATATAATATAATAAAGGTGGCAACGGCGATGAGTGCTGCGCTGACGTTGGTGCCGATGCCGAGCGAGTGGAGCAGTTCCTTCATCGTTGCGCCCTCCTTGGTGCGCACGAGGAAGATGCCGATGAGCGAGAGGAAGATGCCGATAGCCGCAATCACCATTGGTGCGATGACGGCACGCAACTGCATGTCTGCGTTCATGGCGAACGCCGTTGCGCCGAGGGCAGCCGTTGAGAGTATCGAGCCACAGTAGCTCTCGTAGAGGTCGGCACCCATGCCAGCCACGTCGCCCACGTTGTCGCCCACGTTGTCGGCGATGGTGGCAGGGTTGCGCGGGTCGTCCTCGGGTATGTTCGCCTCCACCTTGCCCACGAGGTCGGCTCCCACGTCGGCAGCCTTTGTGTATATGCCACCGCCTACGCGAGCGAAGAGAGCCTGCGTCGAAGCACCCATGCCGAAGGTGAGCATAGTGGTGGTGATGGTGACGAGGGCTGTAGCCTCTCCGTCGTAGAAGGCGTTGAGAGCGACGAACCAGATGGCGATGTCGAGCAGTCCGAGACCCACGACGACGAGTCCCATCACCGCACCGCTACGGAAGGCTATCTTTAAGCCCTTGTCGAGTCCGGTGCGTGCGCCGTTGGCAGTGCGTGCGGAAGCGTAGGTGGCGGTCTTCATGCCGAAGAAGCCTGCCAAGCCGGAGAACAGACCGCCGGTGAGGAAAGCGAACGGCACCCACGGGTTCTGCACCTTCAGCACGTAAGCCATGAACGAGAAGACGATGGCGAGCACTACGAACACCATTGTCACAACCTTATATTGCTGCTTGAGGTAAGCCATTGCGCCTTTGCGTACATGCTCGGCAATCTCTTTCATTCTGTCTGTTCCTTCGTCCTCCTTCATCATCGAACGGAAGAAGAACCATGCCATTCCCAATGCTACAACACTGGCTATTGGGATCAGCCAAAATACTGAGGGGATGTTGTTCATAACGTTTTATTTATTAGGTTGATAATGGATATTAGTGGTTGGTCGTTGCATAACGATTGCGCATCGTTGCTTTACGGTTGTTATTTCTGTAAAAGATTTTGCAAATATATGAAATAAAACAACACGAATGGGAGAAATGCAGAGTTTTTTGTTAAAAATATTCTGCTATGGATATAAAAACAAAAGGAGGGGTGTCAAAACTCAATCAATGCGGGCTGAAAGCCCAACAACCACATAGCCCAGGGCAGCGCCCTGGGTGTTGATTGTATATGTTGAATAGTGCGCCCTGTAAGGGCAACAGCTTAATAATTAGGCTTTTGCCCTTACAGGGCGTAGGGGTCGTGTGGGTTCCTTTTACCCAGGGCGCTGCCCTGGGCTATGTGCTTCTGCCCCTTCGGGGCGTGCTATTTATGAGTTTTGACACACCACCATTAACAACAGAAATACAAATCATTACAACTATTTGCAATGGCTACGGCAGGAACTGAAAGTCAGCGGCGCGTAGCGGAAAGCTAATGCCGTAGCCTCCTACGATGCTTAGCCCTAAGAGCTGTGCTGATTTGCTATAGTCTTAGAGAATGAATTTGTAGACGTGTGTCTGCTTGCCTGTTTCTATGCGCAGCACGTACACGCCGGGCTTGAGTGTTGAGGTGTTGAGACGGTGAGATGTTCTTGCTCTGGCAAGCGGCAAAAGCCGAGCGGAGGTGGTTATCAGCTCGCCGCTCACGTTGTAGAGGCTTACGCTCTTGATGCCTTCGCCGGTGACAACAATCTGCGAGCCCTCGCGACTCACGCTTACGGTAGAAGCCGCAGCCGACTCAATGCCGGTTGGTATGTCGTGGGTGAGTGTGAGCACGTCGCCCTCGCGCTTGATGTATGTTGCTGGTGCGTCTGCCACCTTCAGCTCCATGTCTTCGCCGTTCTTTGTGCCCATCATCATCACCTTATATATATGTCCGTCCTCGAACGGCACGTTGCCCTTGCGCAGCCAGTAGCTGTAGAGCGGAATGTCGAAGGCAGAAGACACTGTAACGTCGTCGTCGATGCCGTTGACAGCCACCGTCTCGCAGAGCTCCACATCCTCGCACATCATCTTCACGTGACCCTCGTAGCTTAGCTTCTCGTTAGTGCGCAGCAGAACGCCGATCTTGAACAGTGCGGTCTGTGACATGTCGAGTACGCCCGACTCTACCTTCTGCTCCGAGTTGTCGCTGAAGAACACCTCCACCTTTGCCATGAGCGGCTTCTCCTCAGCCTTCACTACTTCGATGTAAGCTGCATCCTTGTCGTGTATGTTGTTGATAGGGTAGAAGTCGGTCTCCTCTTGGTCGCGTGTCGCCTCGAGCTTCACCTCGTAGCGTGCTGGGGCGAGGTCGGTGGGTATCGAGAGTTTAACGGGTATCTCCATCTCGGTGAAGCCCTCAATCTCTGTCAGCTGGTCGACACGTGTGTTCAGCACCACCTGCTTAGCTTCGTCGAGCAGCTGCACGCGCAGATAGCAGTCGCGTGGCACGCCGTTGAGGTTCTTCAGGTTGAAGTAGGCGTATATGGTTTCGCCCTGCTCCGCGTTAGCAGAGAGGCGTGGCTGGTTCATGAGCTGGAAGATGACATTCTCCGTGGAGCAGGTCTCGGAGATGCGTCCCTTGCCGTCGGTGAGCTCCACTTCGATTGTCGGAGCCTTCTTCATGCGCAGGAAGTCGCCCCATGTTCCGTCGTCGCCCATAGCTGCGCATACGGGCACGAGGCGGTAGTAGCCGTCTGCAAGTCCGTCGAAGCTAACCTTTGTAGAGAGTGTGTGCACCATGAGGTTGTCGGTGCCCATGCTGCCACCGTAGTCGCCGAAGATGCGCTGCGTAAATCCGCCTGTGGCGTGGTCGTCCGAGTAAGCCACGCTCTTGAAGTTGCCCTCAGCGTCGTATATAGCCACGCCCACGTCGCCCTTGAACGCCTTGCCCTTGTTCACGAACGACGACATCTCTATGGTCTGCTGCTGCTTAGCATCGAACGCCTTGTTTGCGGCATCCTTCATAACGAACACGCCGCCCTCGTTGAACATCAGCTGCGGCATGTTCTCCATCAGTCCGGGGTCTATTGCCGGATACTTGCCGTTGTTCGGGTGGGCGAGTATGGCGGTGATGGCGCGGTTGAACGCGAGCGGTTTGTTGCCGAACTCGTCGCCCGTCTCCTGCAGGCTGAGGTTGGTGAGCGAGAAGTAGGCGTCGCCGCCGCCGTCCCATCCGAAGTTCATGTGGAAGAGTCCGTTCTCGTCGAAGCCGTCGGTAACCCAGGCGTGGCCTGAGCTTGAGCCGGCAGGGCGGCCCTCCAGGTAGACGGGGCAGCCGTTCAGCAGCTCCTCGCGCAGTATCTCGGAGAAGCGTGTTGCGCCCTCCATCGCCTTTGTCACGTAAGCAGCCGTGTAGTCGAAGTGCTTCTGCAGTGCGTTGTATGCGTTCACGCCCTGTGTGCCGCTGAGTGCGGGGGTGTACTGCATGAACGATGCCACGCCGAAGTCTCTCATGAGCAGAGCCACAGCTGCTCGCTGCTCTTTCGTGGGCTGCACGGGGTAGCGGTAGTCGTCGAGCATGTTCGCCCAGTCGTAGTGCGACTTAGAGAAGTCGACGTACACGTCGTCGTCATAGGCAGCCACCTTGTAGCCGTTCTCGCCCTTGCCCTGTGCAGGCCAGCGGTGGTAGCGCATTATCTGCGCCATAGCCGTAGCCACGCAGCCTGTGTAGGGATAGCCGCAGAGCTCGTTGTATGGCTCGGACTGTCCCCACTTGCTCTTGAGCAGCGGTGTGACGGTTTTGGTGAACAGGCCGGTGCGTGCAGGAGCGTGTGCTACAACTGTTCCCTCCTTCAGCGCCTGGTAGCCTTGCTTGTAGCCTTCGAGCAACAACCTAACGCAAGGGTTGGCGTTGAGCGTGTCGAGCGTGTGCTCTTTGCTGTATGCGAGCACTTCGCCCATAGCGTCGTCGCCGGCAACGAGCACGAAGCCGCGACCGTCGGCAGCGTTGAAGAGGTAGTAGGGTGAGGGGGTGAGATGTTGAGATGTTGAGGTGTTAGCCGGGGCTTTCAGGGCGTTGTCGTGTGGGAGTGTGATGTACTTTTTTGCGATCTGCGCCGCCTTTTGCGGGCTGATAGGGTTAGCGTTTGCTGTCTGTAGGGCGATAGCAAACGTGCATACGATTACCGAAAATACGGTGCTGATTTGTTTCGGATTATGTTTCCTTTTCATTAGTAATGTTATTGTTGTTGTATGAGGGTGCAAAGTTACTGACTCTTTTTCAAACGGATATGCGTTTGAGCAGTAATAATTGTTAAACACCATATACGGATACGTTTTTTTTGCGTATCTTTGCAGAAGATAGGCTGCACCTCAGCATAACACTCAAGCAAGCTTGATGTTCTGCCTTCGGTTTGCACTATCTTTGCAACGTGTATCTTTGTTGATACGTACATACAAAAATTATATACTATGCTATATTTGTTACAGTTTGCATGTCTGATATTAATGCTTATCAGCGCATTCTTCATTGCCGTCACGCGTATTCACGTAAGATGGACAAATCGGCGGTACGAGTATTCGCGCTGGATGATATCCTCGGCGTTGCTTTTGATGGCAGCACACTTCTTCCTGCAGATGCACTATGGCTTCCGCGCCACGAGCACATACTTAGGTGCTGTTATCAACATAATGGTTTATCAGCCTTGCTTCACGCTTTTCGCGATGGCTATCTACAACGTTGAGGCTACCCATACCAAGCGCCGTAAGATGAACCTTATCTGCGCCGCCGTATACGCCGCCATGCTTGCCGCCTTCGCTGTGGGCTACAGCTTTAGCGGTTCCCTGAACATTGGCGCATGGCTTTACGTGATGCTTGCTCTCTTTTTGGGCAATATTGTCTACTGCATATACATGATAATAATAGAGATGAACAAGCGGAAGAAGCTCCTTGAGACGATGACAGCCACCGACATGCGCCCTTTCACGCGATATGCTTATGCCTGCCTTACGCTGCTCTTTATCACAGCCACCATCATCCCGTTTGCCATCCTTTCCACTAAGTCGCTATATATAATAGGTCCCTTCGGACTCGTAGCCACGCTCTTCTTCATCGTCAATTTTGTGGCGCTCGGCTTCAATTATGTTCCAACTGAAGAACTGTTGGATAAGGAAAGAGGTAACAATCTGACCGCCGATGCTGTCAACGCTGAAAGCGAGGAAGAGTCTGTCAAGTGTGACGTGCAGCAGTCTGCGCCTGAGATTGGCAGTGAGCAAACCTCCAAACAGCTACCTACCTCACGAATTGCCTTCATCCGGTCTGCCCTCGACCATTGGTGTGCCGACTTAGGCTATAAGGACTGCACAGTCAATATGCTGACATTGTCAAATTTGCTCGAAATCAACAAAACCGAGCTGTCGCAATACTTCAGCCAGTGTCAGAACACAACGTTCCGAATCTGGCTTAGCGAGATACGCTTCAATGCTGCCAAAAAGATGATGATGGAAAATCCTGACTTCAGCAACGACATCATCTCCTCCGAATGTGGCTTCTCCTCACGCTCCTATCTCTACAGAGTGTTTAAGGAGAAAGAGGGATGCACGCCTATCGCCTGGCGAGACAAACAAGCATGATAGCCCGTTAAGATACACACTGTTAAGGTGTCTACTTCCTACGAAGTGGACACCTTTTTTGTTGGAAGTAGACACAGCGACGCAGCAATCAGACACTTAATTTTAATAAAAAAGTCTAATTTTGTAATGTGAAACGAAATCACATAATATAAATTAATCAATAACTCTAAAACATCATTAAAATGAAAAGAAGAAGACTTCAGCAACCTCCTCCTTATCTGGACAGGCGGTTTGCAGGCAATTCTGTTTCTACGCGGCGTTCCATGCGAACGTCTGCAGGAAGATTCATGCAGTTCTTCCTTTGTGTCGTGATGCTGATGGCGTTCTCAGTGCAGAAGGCGTCGGCAGACGATTGGAACAATGCTTGGATTAAGCAACGGTTCAATCCGGTTAATGCTACTCTTGAACTTGATATCCGCGTATATCAAGATTGGGGTGCCAGCGGTAATGGTCATTGCGGATTCTGCCGCGATGATGGTTATCTCACTGTGAATGTAGCAGGTAAGGAAATCAAACTTAGAGGACCCAAAAATGAATGGACGAGTCTTGAGGTTGGTAGCGACCAAGTTACCGGAATCGATTACAAGTATGTTCAATGGCTGGGCAAATCGACAGATCCGACCAATGGTAAGAAAGCATATTATTTAAGACTTATCATTCCTTTGAAGCAAGTCAATTCGAGCGAGAGCGTTACATACACTGGTAAATGGTGGCGTAGAGGACGCGACGATAATAATGTTACCCATACGGTTAACATAAAAACAAATTATGGTTGTACGAAAACCGTGATAACCGGTGGCAGATATTACGTGTTGAACCGTACTCCTGGATACATCATCTTTTTTAAGAAAGACGGAAAGGCTTCCGACTATTCCATTGATAGCTACGGTTCTTTCGTCTTATGCAACTCGACGGGAGAGGAAATAAGCGGAATAGGTTCGGTCAGTGCAAGCAATACAAGCGGTTCGTTCTTCGTTCCGACTGACAAGATGAGCCTTGACAACTTCTCCGACTATAAGGTGAAGCAGAAGTATACGCCAAGCTATAACAAACAGGTGACATACTCTACGCTCAGTGACAGCCACACGCGCCCTGCCTATCCGCAGGTGAAGGAAATCAGCGCCGACTATGATCAGGTGACGCGCAAGGCGAAGGTGAACTGGAATCTCAGTGCGGCTCCGACGCAGAACTGCATTGAGGACAATATGGTGCTCACAATCAAGAGTACAGACAAGGCTACAAATGCTGTGGAGACAACCACACAGAATATCCAGTATATGGCTGGTAAGACAGCATACAGCTATGAGTTTGACGTACCTTTAGGCAAGAGTCTGAATTATGAATTCAGCATTAAGCGTTCGCATACAGGCAACTCTGACGTGTGGAACAACGCTTTCAGTAAGCATACTTCTCTATCGGCTTCTGCAAAGCACAGCAATGTTACAGCAGGTTCTGTACATGCCGTACTGGACGAGGAAGCCAAGACTGCCACTATCACTTGGCAGACAGAGGGCGACATCTGGAGTTCGGGCACCAAAGCGGTGATTACACGTATCAACGTAACAACCAACACTACCGACAACATCGAGCTGTCGAAGGAAGAATTCCTCAGCGGCAAGTATGTTGACGACATGATAATGGTGTGCAACGAATATCGTTACCGCCTCACGGTGAAGCCTACCGAGGCTTACGGCACACTACCTACAGTGGCTGCGCCTGAGTCAATCATGCCCACAAGCATAGGCAATCTTGTTGCGTTCACAGCCGGCAAGGGCTACTACTCTGACCGCGTTGAACTGGCGTGGAGCAGCAAAGGCAACTTTGAGCGCTTCGTAATCAACCGCAAGGAGCATGGCGCTCCCGATGCAGACTATAAGCAGATAGCCGTTACTGAGGGCAACGAGGCTCAGAACGACTACTACTACAACGACGTTAATGCTATACCTGGCATCGTATACGATTATCGCATACGCGGACAGGTGATGTGTTCGGGCAAACTGATTGAGAGCGACGAGAAACTTACTGACGTTGGTTTCCGCACACCGACGGGTGACATCTACGGACGCGTGACGTTCGAGAGCGGCCAGGCTGTGTCGGGCGCAAAGGTTAGCGCTGAGCCAACGGAAGGTTCGGGCGTTCCGGGCAAGTCGTACGTGTTCACCGGTGCGTCTAACCTCACCGTCGACAACGACCAGCTTCTGAATGACGCCACGCAAGCAGTTACGCTTCAGGCATGGGTGAGAGCAGCCAAGGAAGGCACCATCATCGAGAAGCCGGGCATGTACAAGTTGGCGTATAACGGCAAGAAGATTGAGTTCACAGCTGGCACTCAGACGCTGAAGACTCCGAAGAAGCTCAGCGACTATGCTTCTTCGGCACAGTTCGTGCATCTCTCAGCCGTGGCAAATGACACACACCTTTATATATATGTAAACGGACTGGCTGTGGCAGAAGCTGAGCGTACGGCTCAGATTACGGGCAATAACAATAAGGTGGTGATGGGCGAAGGCTTCGAAGGAGCCATCGACGAGGTGCGTCTGTGGAACAAGGCGCTCAATGCTGACACCATCGCAAACGACTACAACCGCTACCTCGTAGGTAATGAGGACGGTCTGCAGGCTTACTACACCTTCGACTATTCGGTTGACGACGCTTTCTACGACATATCGTACAAGGGCACTAAGTACAACATGAACCATGGTGTGGCTACGAATGTTACGACCAGTTCGAAAGACATTCCTACTTCCGCACAGCTCGGCTACAGCAGCTACACAGCTACAGACGGTTCTTATCAGATTCGTTCGCTGCCCTACACCGGCAACGGAACTACGTATATGATTGTGCCGACACTCGGCATACATCAGTTTGCATCGGCAAAGGAGTTGCGCCTCATCAACTCGCAGGCACAGAGCCACACCGTGAACTTCACGGACAAGTCGTCGTTCAAGATTTCGGGTAAGGTGATGTACAAGGGTGGCAACGTGCCCGTAGAGGGAGTGTCGTTCGCCGTGGACGGAGTCACCGTAATGGACGGCAAGAGCAACATCGTGAAGACCGACGCTCACGGACAGTTCACCATAAGCGTGCCCGTAGGACAGCACGAGGTGAAGGCAGTGCTCGCCAACCATACGTTTGAGAACGGCGGCAAGCTGACCAACAGCGACGGCACCGACCGCAACTATCAGGACGACGACAACGGATTCGAAATCTTTGACGTTACAACCGTACGTTACATCGGACGTGTTGCCGGCGGCACCAAGCAGGAAGCGTTCCCCGTGGGCCACTCGCTTTCGAAGAACAACCTCGCTGACGACGTACGCATCGAGCTTACATATCAGAACGATGCCTACCAAATGACCGCCACTAAGCACGAGGAAACCCTCAACCACTTCAAGGGTGTATATGCCAAGAAGCAGTACGACAACCGCGTGGTGTACGAGGGCAACAAGATTACGATTTATCCTAATGCCGAGACGGGTGAGTTCTTTGCCGACCTCATTCCTGAGAAGTATAAGATTAATGTAGTTGTGCCCGGCCATGACAACATCCCGGGCAGTGGCGAAGACCTCAACCTGAGCAACGAGTTTGCAAAGCAGAGCGAGGTGAATGCTTATGTCGACTCTATCTCTACGCAGGGCAAGTTTGTCAATTGCAGCGACACCGTATATTACAACAAGAAGCAGCAGTTCATCAAGCGCTACACTCCGTCAATCATCGTGAAGGAGAAGGTGAAGGGTAAGCTTCAGGACTTCTTCGGAAAGGAAGAACTCAGCATTGCTACCCTCGATCAGACAAAGACCATAAAGGTGAAGACCTACGATCCTGACAATGCTGCACAGCCTTACACACTCGGCGTGCCGGTGTATGAGCAGGGACAATACGTCACTTATCACATCACCACAGCGGAGGTGTACGAATATAAGGATAAGGACGGCAGACGTAAGGATGGCGTTAAGGAAGACATCGTGCCAACGCCTGAGGCTAAGCTGTCATTCAGTAGAGGCGACATTGCGTACGGAACGCAAGAAGACATCACTACCGACGAGAAGGGTGAGGCAGAATGGACATTCCAGGTGAACAATCCGGAAATGACCTCGGCCCTGCGCTCTGCCGCTATGGATATGACCTACAGCGAAAACAGCGAAAGCACATCTTCTACAACAATCAACTGGAAGGGTGGCTTTGATGGCAAGGGCAACACTAAGGCTATCGTAATTGGTGCAAAGACTTTAGGTTCGGACTTCGTTACGAACGGACCGGACAAGGTGCTCTTCGTGCTGCGCGACCCGCCGGGAAGCAACTCGTATGCTTATCTTGAGAAGGGCGTGACAGTTACTTCTACAAGTACGTATGAGGGAAATGTCACTAACGAGGGAGTATTGAACAACGAGGCAAAGGTTGGTGCCAAGGTCATCACCTTCACCGGTCTTGGTGCCGGAGTGGTGAACGAGAACGATGTGAAGAACGAATTCTCATTTGGCGCTTCTCACAGTGAGACAATCGGTGGTACTGACTCTGACACTAAGACGATGACCACTACCACACGCTTCGAGACAAGTAGCGACCCGCAGTATGTGGGAAGCGACGGCGACCTCTTCGTAGGCTATTCTACTAATATCGGCGTGGGCAAGACCGAAAACATCGCCGTTACTACACGTGAGATGTATCTCGCCAATCCTACCGAATACGAACTGTTCGGCAGTGTTACTCCTGAAAGCAACGAGTATCTGCTTGTGAAGACTACTGGTCTGGGACTTTCGCAGAAGTATGGCACTATGTTCACCTATCCGCAAGTACACATTGAGCAGGTGCTGCTGCCTAAACTTGAGGATGTACGCAACAAGTTGCTGCATCAGCAGGCTGAAGGTGTAGACTTCCAGGCTATGGCTAACAACACCAAGAAGCCTGTTTACGTTTCTAAGCTTGCTGTAGACGATCCTAACTTCGGCAAGAGCAACAACGACAAGGTGTTCAAGGGTGCCAATGCCAACACCCCGACAGACGGACCGAGTTACAAGATTTACGCTCCTGCAGGACAGCCGTTGAAGGAGGATACTATCATGTTCCTCAATCAGTCGATTGACAACTGGAAGATGCAGCTTCGCAACAACGAGGAGCAGAAGGTGAAGGCAGAACTCATGCAGAACCACTCGTTCCAGGGCGGTGCTTCTTATGAATACTCTGAGGAGTATGAGGTTGGACGTTCGGAGACTCAACGCTTCTCTATCTTGATTGGCGCTCAGTTCACCAACAACTTCGGATGGACACTCAATGGCACTGGTATGGTGCTCACTGTAGACGAGAGCTTTACCACTGAACACGGCGGCGAGTTCTCAACTGAGGAGACGGCACGCCACTGTAAGGGTTATGTGCTTGCGGAGGAAGGCTCTGACTACCTCTCTGTAGACGTATGCCGCGAGGCTGGATATAAGGATGGCGACCAGTACATCAAGTACAAGGATATGAAGAATGAGGAGGGACAGACTTTCTCTACGTTCATCTTCAAGACCCGTGGCGGTGCGACGTCGTGTCCTTACGAGGGCGAATACAAGACGAAGTATTACGAGCCGGGGCAGCACGTGATAAATGAGGCTACTGTTCAGATGGAGGTGCCGGAGATAACCGTGGAGAAGGACTTCGTCGAGAATGTTCCTTCGGGCAAGTCGGCTTACTTCACGCTGTATCTGCGCAACAACTCGGAGTCGCAGGACGACAACTGGTATAACCTCGTAATCGACGACAGCAGCAATCCGAACGGAGCACAGCTGCTCATCGACGGTGCACCGATCGGCAACGGCAGGGCATTGCTCGTGCCGGCAGGCGGAACGCTTACGAAGACGTTAGAGGTGCGCAAGGGTTCGGTGATGAACTATGACAACCTCAGACTGATGTTGCAGTCGCAGTGTCAGTGTGACCCGACCGACTTCCAGGGCGACATCTACGACGACGTGACGTTCAGCGTACACTTCACGCCCTCGGCTACGGACGTGAGCCTGAAGAAGCCGACCGACAACTGGACATACAACACGAAGTTGCCTACGACGGAGGTGAACGGCGTGCAGAAGCATTACATGGACGTAGTGATTGACGGCTTCGACGTGAACTATGACAACTTCCATCGCATCATGCTGCAGTATAAGCCGTCGTCGGGCAGCGACAACGACTGGACGACGCTCATGAGCTACTATAACGACCAGACTCTCTACGACCAGGCTGTGAAGAACGGCATGAACGCGGAGATGATAAAGGCGGCAGACGCGGGCTGCATCAAGTATCGCTGGTTCATGGACGACCAGCAGGATCAGCGTTACGACCTGCGCACGGTGGGTACGAGCATGATCAACAATGAGGAGGTATATAACTATTCTGCCGTACACAGCGGCATCAAGGATATGTATAATCCGCGCCTCTTCGGTAGCGCGCAGCCGGCGAACGGCGTGCTCACCGTGAACGACGAGGTGATGCTGACGTTCAACGAGCCGATAGCCGACGGACTGCTCACAGACAACAATTTCTCGGTAACGGGCATACGCAACGGCGCACAGACCGACCACAGCGTAAGCGTACGTCTGGACGGCAAGAACGACGAACTCGTGTCGGAATTCCAGCGCAACTGGAGCGGCAAGAATCTCACCATCGAGATGTGGACACTTGCCGACAAGCCTCAGGACGCTGTGCTCTTCAGCCAGGGCAACGCCAACAGCTCAATAGAACTTGCAACGACGAGCGACAACCGCTTGAAGGTGAAGGTGGCTGACAAGACTATCGTCAGCGACAAGGCGTTCGACTACGAGCAGGGCACATGGGCACACGTGGCTCTCGTATATAACAATGAGGGCAACGTGTCGGCTTACTATAACTACGAGCAGCTTATCAGCGCAGCTGAGGTGGGCGAGTATAATGGCGAGGGTGCTTATGTGTTCGGAGCCAGCGTGGACGGAAGCGGACACTTTGCAGGCAAGATGCACGGGGCACGTATCTGGGACAAGGTGATGACACCGGCACGTCTGCAGACCAACTCGCTGACTATGCTCTCCGGAGCCGAAAGCAATCTCATCGCTTACTATCCGATGGCGGAGGCTAAGGGCAGTGTTCTTGCCGACAAGGCGCACGGCGCTAACCTTGAGATGCGAGGCGGCGAATGGGCTAATCCCGAAGGACGCGCAGCAGCGTTCAACGGTAAGGACCAGTATCTGAAACTCTCTTCGGGCAGTTCGTGTGTCGTAGACAACAGCATGGACTACACCATCGAGACTTGGTTTAAGGCTGACGAGGCACAGCAGACGGCCACCATCATCTCCAACGGACGTGGCGACGGTGAGGAAATGGGCGGTTCGCTCAATCTCTTCGCTCTCAATCTGGAGGAGGGCAGACTGGTATTCCACAACAACGGTGTGCGTGTGGCGTGCGACGGTAGCTACGCCGACAACGACTGGCACCATGTGGCAGTGGCTGTGAACCGCACAAGCGGACGCGGTCAGATCTATGTGGACGGCAAGCTGAACACTTACTTCGAGGCAGCTGACCTCGGTGGTATAGCAGCGGCTTACATCCATCTCGGCGCACGTGTATGGACACCGGCGGACAACCTACAGCAGGAGAGAGCCGACAACTTCTTCAAGGGCGAGATTGACGAGGTGCGTGTATGGAATCTCTATAAGAGCGAGACGCTCGTGGAGAACGGCAACAGCAACCGACTCGACGGCACTGAGAAGGGACTCTTGGCTTACTATCCGTTCGAGACATACATCGAGTGGCAGGGCGTGAAGGAACTCCAGTTCTCTCTTATGGACCAGAAGCAGCAGGCTGACCCGACACAGAAGGTGCCTGACGCTGTGGCTGTAGGAGGCGACGTAGAGACCAAGGTTTCTGCTCCGGTCAAGGCAAAGGGACCAGAGAGCAAGCTTCTCTACGACTTCGTGGTGAACAACGACGCGCTCATCATCAACCTGAAGGAGCCTTACGAGCGTATAGAGAAGACCATCGTGAAGTTCACGGTGGACGGCGTGCGCGACAAGAACGGCAACGAGATACTCTCGCCGATAACGTGGAGCGCATACATCGACCGCAACCAACTGAAGTGGAGCGATAACGCTCTCACCGTAGTGAAGAAGCTCAACGAGGAGAAGACGATCAAGGTGAAGGCACTCAACAAGGGCGGCTCGATAGAGCACTTCACCATCGAGAACCTTCCTTCATGGCTGGAGGCAGAACCCGCAAGCGGCACTATCGACCCGACTTCGTCTGCCGACATCGTTCTGACCATCGACCCGAGTCTGAACATCGGTACGTACGACGAGACTCTTTATCTGCGTGGCGACAACAACGTGGTGGAGGCTCTGCAGCTCACCGTTAAGGTGGAAGGCGAGAAACCTGAGTGGACGGTCAATCCGGCTGACTTCAAGTATAATATGTCTGTCTTCGGCAAGCTGTATATTAATAAGGTATACTCTTCCGACGACGAGGATATGCTCGCTGCGTTCAGCGGCGGAAAGTGCGTAGGCGTTTGCAACAACCGCTACTACAAGCAGAACGATATGTATTACGCCATGCTCACGGTATATTCTAACGATGTCAATGGCTCCGACCTTGAGTTCCGCATCTGGGACGCAAGCACAGGACAGACTTACATCGCACAGAGCGAGAAGCCTATAAGCTTCGAGAACAACGCCGTAGTGGGCAGCCCGTCACAGCCAGTGCTGTTCACAGCTAAGGACTATCGAGTGCAGAACATCACGCTGAACGAGGGATGGACGTGGATATCGACGAACATCGCATCCGACAAGCTCTCTGACCTCAACAAGCTTCTTGCCGACGGCAAGTGGACATCAGACGACCAGGTGAAGAGCGAGCAGTACGGCTTCGCATCATGGACAAAGCGCAACGGATGGGTGGGACAGCTCACCGAAATTGACAACGACCAGATGTATCTCGTACACAGTTCGCAGCCGCAGAGCTTGCATATCTCAGGACCGGCGGTTGACCCGACATCGCACAAGCTCACCATCCGTGGAGCCAAGGAGGACGGCACACCGCGCTGGAACTACATCTCTTATCTGCCTTCGGACAACTTCACGCTCAAGGAGGCTCTCGCCGGCTACGACGCTAAGGAGGGCGACATCGTGAAGTCGCAGACACAGATGGCGATGTACAGCGGCAATCTGGGATGGATCGGTAGTCTTACATACATGGAGAACGGCAAGGGCTATATGCTCCAGCGCCAGTCGCAGGACGACGCTCAGCTGCAGTATCCGTCGAAGACTTCCGTAGGACGCAAGGCTAAGGCTGCGATGGCAGCTGCCAAGAACGCTGACGGCACAAACGCTTACTTCCCGTATTCAGCCAATATGACGGCTGTTGTAGAAGTAGAGGGCGTAGAGCTGCAGCAGGGCGACCGCCTCGTAAGCTACGTAGGGGGCGAGCCGCGCGGCTATGCCGAGGGTATAACCCTGCCCGACGGCAGAACCATCTTCATGCTCGCCGTGGGTGGCGACAAGCCAGAGGCTGTGGACGTGACGATAGAGCGCGGCGGCAACATCATCGCCAAGGCACCGAGCGTCATCAGCTATGCTGCCAACAGCAATGTCGGCACCATCAACGAGCCGATGCACATCAGCTTCCTCGGCACAGAAGGCGGACTATATGTATATCCGTCGCCGTTCTACTCGCAGCTGAAGATACGCGCCATGGTAGACCGCGATGCCTACGCCGATGTCTACGTGACAGATATGAGCGGTAAGCGTGTCGTGGCATGGAACGACTGCAACGCTGGTGGCAATGTGGACATCACATGGAACGCCGGCAACACGGTTCCTTCGGGAGTTTATATCGTTAGCATCTCTGTAGACGGCAACGTATACTCTATGAAAGCTATCAAGAAATAATATTAACAGAAAATCTATATGAAGTATATAAAGTATTCATTGATTGCCGCATTGGGTTTCCTCTTCGTGCAATGCACCGAGGAAGGCGACAAGACTTATCCCCAGCAACCCGCTCCCCAGTGGAGCGTGGTTGAGGAGGACTTCGTAAGCGAGGCTCCGGCGTGGCAGGTGGCGGACAACGCCCCGGCTTCCGCCCCAGGGTGGAGAGCCGACTTCACTGGCAATGCCTCGGTGCCGTCGTGGACCGATCCTGACAAGAGCGTCTATCCTATGAGCATGACCGCCGTGGTGCGTCTCAGCCCTGTCCTCGAAACCCTTGCCGCCGACGGCGACATGATGGCAGCCTTCATTGGCGGCGAGTGTCGCGGTGTGGCTAAGAAGGTGATGAACGACGGCGTGCGCCTCTTCTTCATCCACGTGAAGGCACCGTCCAGCGAGAACGGCGATGTGGAGTTCCGCTATTACAGTGCAGCTGCGAAGCGCGTCTACGTTTCCGTGGCATCAGACGTAAAGTATGAGGTGGATAAGATTTACGGCACAGCCGAGAATCCTGCTTTCCCCGACTTCGAGCAGTCTGGTCCCTTCCCCGTACCTACCAAGGCATGGGTGAAGGTAGACAAGGCACAGCTGCCGTTCACAGTAGCCGCTGGCGATGAGCTTCAGGCTTTCGTCGGCGACGAGTGCCGCGGCATCAAGCACGTAGAGAGCGAGGCGGATATGCTCTACTGCTATGACATCCTTGGACGTGCAGAGGGCGAGCAGGTGACATATCGCTATTACAGCGCGGAGAAGAAGCAGGTGTTCGTTTCCGAGCAGTCTTTCGTCATCGGCAAGCGCGGTTCGGTGGTTGGTTCTGAGGACCAGCCGCAGACTCTCAGCTTCGTGCCGCAGGGCAGCATGACCGCTTACCTCACCCTTGACGCCGTTACAGGCAGCTATGCCGACAAGAGCGGCGACAAGCTGGCGGCGTTCATAGGCAATGTCTGCGCCGGCATGGGCGAAGTAGTGGGCGAGCAGGACGGCAGACCCGTATATAAGATGGTGGTGAATGGTGTCAGCTCACAGTCAGCGGCTGTGGACATCCGCTATTACAGCCATCGCAACAACTACGTGTTCACGGCACCTGCATGCCTCGCCTTCGCCGACGGCAAGGTGGAGGCTTCGCCAGAGCATCCGCTCACCGTACCTCTCGTTGTCGAAGGCAAGCATCCTCTCAAGATGACGGCTTGCGTGGCCTTGCCTCAGAACATAGTGCGTCAGGCAACGGCGGACGACGTGATGGCAGCCTTCGTGGGCACTGAGTGTCGCGGCATGGCAAAGGCGGAGCAGGCGGAGAACGGCGAGTATGTCTTCCGCATGGAGATAAACGGCAGCATGGGAGCGGAGGAACCTGTGACACTGAAGTATTACTCAACACGCAACAAGTATCTCTATCAGGCTCCCTCGGTGTTCACCTTTGCCTGTGGCGCAAGCTATGGCACAGTCAGCGAGCCCGGCAGACCTACTTTTCTCATTGTCGAATAAGCTAAAAACTGTCTGTATATATGAATAAGAAAACTATAATAAGCTTGGTGCTGGGGTGCATATCTGTGCTCCCGGCATCAGCACAGAACGGATGGTTTGTTGAGGCAGGCGGAGGTGTGCAGACTATCTTCTCGAGCGATGCCAGCAAGCTGGGTTTCGGCAAGCGCCTCACTCCGTCATACACTATTGGCGTGGGCAAGTGGATTACTCCGGCTTACGCCCTTCGTCTGCAGATTGGCGGATATTCGCTCAACGGTATGTCCACATCGGAAGGACTCTATCTGCGTGACCCTCAGACCGACGGTTCCGTATATGGTCCTCACGACCCTGTAATAGATAATGTGACGGTCCGCCCTGACGGCACCTATCGTCATTATCTGCGTTACGTCAACGCTCATGCCGACTTCATGGTGAGCCTCTCGCGTCTGCTCTTCCGCAGTCAGGGCAGGTTTGACGTGCTTCCTGCTGTAGGATTTGGCTACGCTCACGCCTTCGCCTATCGTGGCACGGCGAACACCAACTCGCTCACTGCCAACTTCTCTGTCGCTGCCAAGTACAGCGTGCTGAAGTGTATGGATGTCAACCTTGAGATTGCTTCGGCTCTCATGCCCGACCATTTCGACGGTCGCATCACAGGCAGAAAGTACGAGCCGACGCTCGGTGCAACACTCGGACTGACCTATCGCTTCAACGCCTCAAAGCCATACGTCAGGAAGGAGCGCAGTAAGAAGCATCGTCGTGAAGCTGTGGTCGACACGGTGTATATGGTGGAGAGGGTAGTGGAGCGTCCCGTCTTTAAGGACCGCATCGTGGAGAAACCGGTGGTGAAGAAGCAGGAAGCGTTCCGTCTTGCCTCTATTAGCTTTGCTTACGCTTCTGCCAAGCCGGCGAAGAAGCAGGACATAGTGTTTGAGAACATCGTAGAATATCTCAAGCAGCACCCTTCTGCCCGCATCCGTTTGGACGGTTATGCCGACAAAGCCACAGGCAAGGCACGAACAAATCTGATGCTATCTATTCGCCGCACCGACAGCGTGCGTAATATCCTCATAGAGCGTTACGGCATCGCTCCCTCACGCATCGATGCCCAAGGTATCGGCTGCAATGCGCAGCCGTATGAGAAGAACGAGCATAATCGTGTGGTGATTGTTACGGCACTGCCCGAGTGAGGTGTGTTTTGTAAAAAGAAAATTCCGTAGTAGATAATAATGCAAGAGAGTGTGTGTTTATTACATACTCTCTTGCTCATATAGGTATAATGTCTTATTTTCCCAAAGACTTGAACATCTTGGTGATGCACTTTTTCTTCTGCTCCATGTTTGGGTGAACATAGAGATTAAGGGTTGTTGTGATGTTGGCATGACCGAGTAGTACGCTTACTGTCTTGTAGTCGCAGTTGCTTTCAATGCAGCGTGTCGCAAAGCTGTGGCGCAGTCCGTGATATTTTAGTCGAGGAACGTCAAGACGTGTCGGCTGCGATGATGCGACCTGCGAAGTATCGGATGCGACGTGGCAGATGATATGAAACAACCATAATGACAGATAAGTGTGAGAGATTTTGTTCTTTCACACTTATCTGCTTGGCTATATTAAAACATGAAAAGTGAATTACGTATATCCTAAAATGGAACTGTCAGTGAAACAGATCTATTATTTTGATACTCATCATCCCATGTTATTTTTAGGCGAAGAGTGTCATTGTGACCTTCGCAAAGAGACATGATTTCCTCTCTATATGATTGAGGATTGATGACATCATAAGGACCAAAAGAGCCATGAAGGTAGATGCCTGACATTTCTTCTTCGGATGAAAGGATATCGACTCTTACGTGTTTAGCATCATTCTTTCCTGCATTGACAAATCTAATTCTTGCGGTTCCCCCATGATAGTGGATAATATTGGCTTTCATTTCGGCCATTTTCTCCTTAGCCTCTTCTTTCTCGAACTGCTTAATTTGCAACTCATTTAGTCTTAGTTCTTGTTCTTTTATTTTTCTATCATGTCGCAAGTAAGCACAAAATCCCCCACAGATTCCTAACGAAGACAGAAGTAGGGCGCCCCATTCTTTGATAAAAGACAAAATACCTTCCATTTATTTGAACTTTACAATTTTATTCCCTTTAAAACTTTTTCTTAATACATCTTGGAGATGTTTAGTTACATCATTTTGAATTTCTTTTTTTGTATCCTCAAAGGCATTGCGATTATGCTCTTTCAATTCTTCAATGCCACCTATGTACTCTCTATTACAGAAAGTGCATTTCACGTATGATTTATCTTTATTATACTCAAAATGATCTTCACATCCACATGTAGCACAACGTAGTTTTATTGTGTATTCTTTCTTTATACCCATGTTCTTAATTTATTATTTTTTCTCTCTTGCTACATCGTTTGACATTGTTCCTTATTTACGACTCTGTCTCTGAACAACTTCATATTTGTGAAATTACGAGATATGTTCTGTACAAGTTCCAAATAGTTGTCTCTTCCATCATCCCATTTGTGATAAAAGGGTTTGATGGAAACACAATTTTCATGCTCAAATACGGTATTGAGTAAAGTTCTATCTGAATTACCACAAGAATGCCCCATTATCAAAACTTGAAAAGGAGCAGACAACAGAAACTCCAATAGCTCATGATAGTGTCTCGTTTCTAAATACTTAACAGACTTGACATTTCTAAGAAACTCATTGTTATTTTTGTCAAGTATATCTTGGTAGTTCTTGTCAAGTTCGTCACCATAACCGAAAATTATATTTTCAGGATGCTCTAAGTCTCCGTGAATATAATTATGTATGATATTAGGGGCGATATATTTTCTTGCAGTATCAGTATAGTTGAAACTCAACACCATAATATGGATTGGATGCAGTTTCTGCCGCTTATATGAGTTGTTTGGTAACTCTTTAAGTTCGTAATTTTCCAGCCCTATACTTCTCAATGCTCTTTTCTTTCCTTCTGTAGAAAAATCGGCAGGATTGAAATTTTCAACAATTTCACCATTAAGGTCATTTTTTAATTCACTTGTTCCTATTGTGTTAAGATATTCTACAAGTTTACCTTGAAGGAAGGCTAATTGTTTGTTCAATTCAATAATATTATAATCGCATCGAGGGCTGTCTATATTATTTTTCAATGTCTGATAATAGTCATTCTCTATATCCACCCAACCCTTCGTTTCTATTGATTGTAGAATGGTTTCAAAAAATGGACAGCATTCTACAGAAAACACTTTTGGGTGTTGTCTTATCTCCTGAATAATTTCAAATCCAGAGTATCTTTCTTTATGGTATATGTCCTTAAAGAAAAATGAGTTTTGAAATGCGAAAACATTCCAACAACTGATGTCTTCGTTGCCCTTGATTTGCAATTTGCAAAGAATGTCTTCCGATACCTTGGTCGTATTGCCTACGAAAGCATTGACACGTTGATCCCAATACCAGTTGATGAAGTCCATATAACTGGTTTTGAGACCATGTGCCATGTCAAATCCATTTCCTATGATAACAAGTCTGTTCATATACTTATATTTAATCTTCTTTGGCGTTTCTAAATCATTGTATCTTGCTTGTATTGTATATAAAGTTTACGAACTTGACATATAGTTATAATCAAGACAAATATAGACAAAATTCCAATTAGATACAATGCACTGCGTTTGTATTCTTGTGGCAAGAATCTAAAAGAGAGCCAACTTAATGTGCAGTTTAACAGAGATACACATAAGATGGCAAACACCCATCTGTTTACAGACGCCATTTTTTTGATGACTTTTACCGTAATTTGGTGCCGTCTTCTCATTAGTGGGTCTGAATGCCCCAATTTTGCCTGTTCTGCATAAACTTCAAGTTCGGAACGTTTTCCTAAAATCACAGAATAAAGCAGTGTGATTATTGAAATTAAGATTCCACAAAATGTCATATATACAGTCCAGGCATCATTGAGCAGCGTTGAATAGAATTCGTTCGTTTCCATATTACTCATATCCACTTATGTAGTTTGAAATTATTGCTTCCATCTTCTCTTTCATGAAGTCGATGTTATGCACTTTCTCTTCGAGTTCTTGCTGAGTAATGGCTGATTGAGCATTGAAGATTTTCTCTGCTGTCTCTTTCAGTTCTTCACCAGCTTCGGATATTAACTGCTTGGCAATTTTGTACTCACGTTTTCCGTGATGTATTAATGTCTCTTTTTTCTGATAGTTGCCATCCTCAGAAGTATCCGTTATCAACTGTTTCATAGTTTCGAATGGCATGTTCTTGAAATTACGGAATTCTTCTTTTTTAAGCTTGGTACTATCAAGATAGCTGGCATACTTGACATCAATGTTATTCTCAGCCTCAGTGAGACTAAAGTATCTGATGCTTAATTCTGGAATATCCCCAATGGATTTGAGCTCTTTAAGGATCATTTCCAATTTGATGTTTTGTACAGGAACATTCAGAATCTTGTTTGCTACAATTTTTGCAAGGCGACTTACTTCTCCTGCATCTTTTGTTGGGTCTTCATATGCCAACATCAAGAAGTAGCAGGTATAATGTCCTTCTTGCAGTCCAATTATACGAGGATAGAACAACACAAAGTTGGAGTCACTTCCGATTTTGTTGTCTTTGGAAAAGGCAATTTTTTCAGAAGCTTCAAAATATCCATCATACAGATTTGTATTGAAGGCATTTATCTGTAAAAGTAAGGACGGAACATCCCCAATAACAACGTCTATCGGTGTAATTTTATTGATGACCATCTTCTTAGTCTTGTTTCGATTATCCGTTGAAATTGGAGAAGAGAAAGATTTCAATCTTTCCTTCAGTAGAGAAATCATATCTTGGTAGGTTACCCTACCAAACAAGCCTTCTTCTTGTTCCATCATAGATGTCGTATATACTGGCATCTTGATGTTGTATGTTTTGGGAGCCTTTTGCGTCTCCTGTTTGTGTTTTCTTTCTGCCATTCTGAAGATAATTATTACATTTCACCTTTTAAATATTCCGACAAGTCATAATCTGTTTCTTGTAACCTTACGGCACTTTCTATAACAAAGTTTATACAAATATTACACAAGTCTTCTGAAATATTTACTCTTTTGGATAGAGACTCTTCACTTTCTATGCTATCTCCTTCTCCTATGAATCTGATGATATGAGGAGTGACGGCTTTGAATAAAGCATACTTTTTGAAATCAATGCCCAATGCTGTGATTTTTGCCACATCCCTCAATTCATTCGTAGTTTCGGAAATTTCCTTGAACCATGCCATATTGTTATTGGCATTTTTCAAAGAGGCATTCTTAACAAAGTTTTTGTATTTATCACCTTGTTTCTTGCCGATTTCCAAAATGCTGTGATACCAATGCATTTTAGTTCCTTCATAATCTTCCAATAAATTACTAAAAGCAATACGTGATTGTACCAATGAATCATACAATTTGCCATCGGCCATATTCTGAACTGCAATTGATAGAGGACTTCTTACTGATTCATATGAAACCAAGTCAACTAATGAGATGGTGTCGAAATCTATGCCAAATTGATTTTGGACATTTTCATGTAAGAATGTTCCTACGTTGATACTACATTCCACAACATCATCATGCGAAGGGAATGAACCATGATGCTTCAAGCTGACCCTTCTTTGCTTCATGGTGTTCATTGCGTCACGCATTGTCAAAGTGCCAATCTCTGTCCAATATTGCATAAAAGACCATTTGGCGTAATCTTTCTTACCCAAATTCTCTGCAACAAGGAGAAGAAACATTTCTATGCAGTCATGGAACTGCATAAGAGCAAAGCCTGCAATGACTTCTGGTAACTTTGATCGCTCAACCCCTTGTTGATAGAGATACTTTATGTAAGTGAGTCTCTTGGTTATGATAGTCTTATCTAATGCCATATATCCTACTTTTATGAGATTAAGCGTATCTTGCCAGTAAGTAACTGTTGCATCATGCCTTGTTTAATTGCCTCGTATTTAGCTTTCTTTGTTTCGAGAGCGGTGATTTCGTTATCCATCTTGTTGAGAATGGTAGCAATGGCGCGTTGTTCAGCCAAAGATTGTGGGGCAAAAAGCATAACATTCGCTACTTTCTCTTTATTCAAGTTCTTAACACTACTTCCTGCAGCCATAGCTATATATTGTTCAAATACGGTATCTGAACTTAAAATGTAATATAGAAAGTCCATGTCATAAGTGTTGGAATAATCCTTTATGACCAGCCATCCATCATGTATGCATCCATCTATGTCAAGAATATATGGTCTGCCAAAACTCATAGAGTTTGAAAGGATGAAATCTCCTTTATATACTTGTCGTGAGTGAGATATACCTTCTGGGATTATTTTCTCCACTGTATGTCTTATAAACTTGTCATTTGGACGAACATCGCCAATTTTTATCCAGTTAATACCATCCCGATTTGTCGTAAGGTATGCTTCTATAGGTCTTGGTGAACCTCCACGTTGAATGGTAGCGTTATCTCCCAACTTTCTTTTTACCCACGGCTCACTAAACCCTTTGAGACGAGTTTTGCCAGTTAGAAGTTGTTGCATAGCTCCTTGCTTGATATTCTTTTTTTTCTCTATCTGTTTGCCGAGAGAAGAAATCAAGTTGTCAATGCTTGTGAGGGCAGAGGCGATGCGATGCTGCTCATTAAGAGGAGGTAACGATAATTCTGTTTCGCCCAATATTTTAGTATTGATAGATGCCATGGTTAGACCTACGGCTCGACTAACAATATCACTTCTGACACTATGTTTTAACAGACCATAATGCAAATATAATGAATCAGTTTGCTTAAATGGACGTACTCTAAGAACACGTCCAGAGAACAACCACCCTTTTTGACGAACTGTTACTAACGCATTTATATCAACAGAACCTACACGGGAGAATACAATATCGTCTTTTGTTAGGGTATATGATGACATTCTTTTTAAATCCTCTATTCCTACTTGTGGTATATCCTTGCCAACTAATGGTAAAATCCCATTCTTAAAGTGCTCTGTCGTGACAATAGGCGTACCTTTAGCCACATAATCTTCTGCATGTAGCATACTTCCAAAAGGACCAGTTTTAACAGAACAAAAAGAGTTTATTGTCCTAACTTCCCAATCATCAGGAATCCTACCTATTTCCGTATTTTTGAATTTCGTTTCTTTCATACCTTTTAATCTTTATTTTGGGTATTTTCAAGCACCACCCACACACCTGCATTAACCTTGCCTTCATGCCGAATGATGCCAGCTTTCTGCATTGCCGCCAAATCGCGTTCTACTGTACGCTGTGTCACCGACAATGTTTCCGACATTTCTTTTCCTGTGATTAACGGATTTTTCTTGATAGAAGACAAGATAAACCGTTGACGTTCAGTAAGGTTCGTTTCCGACATGTTTCCGACATTTGTTTCCGACATGTTTCCGACATTGTTAGTGTCATTAGTGCCATTTACACCGACATTACGGTAAATGGTAATCAGCGTTCCGCTGACATGATTCTCGATTTTAGGCTCAGGAAGTCCCATCTTTTTCAAGCCTTGACGTATCTTGTTAATGCCACGCCCCCATGTCTCGATAAAGCCAGCCTTGTAGAAGGCATTGGCTATGTTGCGATTGCGAGGTTGTGAAGCATGTTCTGCGAACAACTTTTCTTGGTCAATGCCTTCTGGTAGTTTGCCATCGTTCCAAAGCATAATGCAGTCATCGTACACTTTCATTTGTGTATGTACTCCCATATAGTCACGGTGTACGATGGCATTGCAAATAGCCTCACGCAACACATCCTCGGGTATTTCCAATTGCTCTATACGTGTTATCCCTTCGTAGTGAATGGGGGACAAAAGATATTTGGAACGCAACAATTCAATGATACGGTTTACCATTTGCAGGATATTACCTTCTACAACATCCTGTGTGATCAAGTCGCTCTCGTCATTGCGGAAACGACCGATACGGAAATCGCAAGACACAAAGAATCTCTTCGGGTTCTTGCCAAAGAGCAACAGGGCGGCTTGCTTGAGCTGTCCTTCCTCTGTTATCAAGTTCAGACTTTGCAGTACAGCTTCAGTAGATGAAGTATAGGCATCACCCGAAATTCGTCCCACTTCAATGCCTTTGCGCAAGAAGTAGTCGATAGCCTGACGATCAATATCGTTTAGCGTGGCACCAGCGACTGGCATATCATCCCATGACCACCCCATCTTTTTCAAGATAAAGTTCTGTAATGCCAGTCCTTTTAGTTCTTGCTTGGTAGAACCACTACGATAGTGGTAAATACCACGGTAAGCCACAGGCATACTGCTTGGCGTCACCACAATCTCTATGTATTCCTTTTCGTCCTCTGTAAGCAAGTTTACATCTTCCACGATGCCAAGGTAGTTGACAATCTTGTTAGGAATGTCTTCCATCAGTTTCTTGGCATCTGGCAGACCTATCACTTGCTTCTCATCATTCACTCCGATAAAAATGCGACCGCCCTGTGCGTTGGCGAAACCGCATATCCATTTCAGATATTCGTCTCGCCAAGATTCCTTGTATTCTATATTTTGACTTTCACTAAGCATGTTGTTTCTTCGTTAAAGTGTAAAACCCATTTCGGCAAGGTAGCCGTTTACCTCACTCTCATATTCACTCACCTCTTTTGTCAACTCAGGTAGGGTGTTTTCGTACCGTTCCACAAGTGAAGCAACTTCTGTACCAATACGATGAGTGACTGATTGCATCAATGCCATGCAACCGCCAATGACAGTGGCGAGCCACTTGCGTTCAACAACAAGTGTTCTAATTTCATCCTCAGTGAGAGAGGCATATTTCTCTACCACCTTATTCGTCAGTGTTGTCGTCAGCTCCTTGATTTGGGCTTTCAGATAAGTCAATTCGTCATATTTGTCAAGATACTCCTTAAACACGGCAAGCGTGTCAGGAAGAAGAGGATGGTAGTTCTCAATTTCACCAATTCTTCTCTTGATGTCCGCTTTGTTGAATTTATCCCAGCCTTCAAAAATGTCTTGGTGCTCCGTAATGAAAGCGTTTCTTGCAAATTTTGCATTTTTGTTGTTGCTTGGCATTTCTGCTAAAGTCAACAAGATTTCCTTTTCCCCTTTTATCGGTTTCTTGCAAGTTGCAGATTTGTATGCTGCTCTTATTTCATTAACTTTGTCATAGCCATTGAAATCATCCTCATGCTCCTCTGTTATTTCTTGCATCAAAGACTCGATTTCTTCTTGTTTTGCCTTTAGGGTATCAATATGATGCTTCTCGTCTGAAAAATATTCATCAAGTACGATGTTTACAGGAAGAAGGTCGCATACTATCTCATCATACATGCAAGGTATCTCTTTTGTCTTAGACTTATCGCTTTCAGTATCGCTGCCATTATCCTTCTTGTTCTTCTTTTCCTTGACTTCCTTAATTTTGATGGCTTTTACTTCAGGGTAAGTCCAACCATCATTAGAAATCATATAACAGTCATCCTGCATAGTATCTGCCCAGTAGTTTAGCAGGACATCATAGGTATCATAAGCATCTACGAGTCCACTATGCTCCATAGTTTTCGCTAATAGACTTTCAGACCAGTCGGCAATCAATTCTTTTGGATGGACACCTTGATTGATAGCCATCATCTTTGGTTCGACATCTTCTTTCCATCCATTTAATACTTTGGCAAAAGCTTCTCCTTGTGCCTTATAGGAAGAATCGCTGTCTATTACATCATTGATGTCTTCTTTTTTAGGCATTAAAGAATAGTACCCATTGTTGGCACCACTGAAAAGTTTGTCCTTCAATGTTGGGCAAGCCTTCCAAAAGATTTCCATGTTTTCAACATCGGTAGCTGGAAGCCCACCATGCAGATGAGCTTCTATGTCGTGCTGAATCTCGGAGTCTATAGGTTGGATGTAACGAGAAATATTCAAATTGTAGTCATTCTTCTCAATCTCACTCCACTCTACCAATCGGCAATAATGTGGTATGGTTTGCTGAGCATCCCAAGCATCTACGATGTGTTTGATGTCCTGTTCACGAAGGCGGTTCTTCGCACCATCTTTCGTAAAGCCGTCTTTGGCATCAATGACAAAGATGCCCTTACGGCAATCCTTGTTTTTCTTGTCGATGATGATGATGGAAGCAGGAATACCTGTACCAAAGAAAATGTTTGGAGGTAAACCGATTATACCCTTGATGTAATGTTTTTCGATAATCTCCTTGCGGATGTCATATTCTGCATTTCCACGAAACAGTACACCATGAGGCAAGATGCAAGCACCACGTCCAACATCAGCTTTCATGGAACTGATGAGGTGCAGTAAAAAGGCATAGTCTCCACATTTTTCCGGTGGTAACAGGCTGGCTGTCCAGCGATTATATTTGTCTGGAAGCATGTCTGAGGCAAGCCAGTTCTTCTGTGAAAAAGGAGGGTTTGCCACACAAACATCAAAAGTGCTCAACATACCATATTGAGTGAACTGAGGATTGCCCAAAGTATCTCCCACCTTAATCTCAGCATTGCTTACTCCATGGAGAAGCATATTGAGTTTTGCCAATGCGGCCGTGCTGCTGTCTTTTTCCTGTCCACAGATAGACACACGAGGATTGCTTGCTTCTGCCAAAGCACGAAGCAAGAGAGAGCCAGAACCGCATGTAGGGTCGTAAATGGTTTGCTCGGCACGGTTAAGATCGTTGATTCGTAGCACCTTCGCCATGACACGACTCACCTCGGCAGGAGTATAGAACTGTCCTTTACTCTTACCACTTTCAGCAGCAAAGTTCTTCATTAAGTACTCGTAAGCATCGCCCAACAAATCATCGTCAGCTGCACGGTTACGTGAGAAATCAAGTGCGTCGTTCTCAAAAACAGCAATCAATCGAGATAGGGTATCCACCATAGTCTTGCCACTCCCCAACTTGTTTGGATCATTGAAGTCTGGAAGGGCAAGGTCGCCTATCTGTCTGGCGTTCAGCTCCTTGATGGCCTCCAATTTTTGGTTGATTAACTCTCCAATTTTATCATTCCGTTTGAGTGCGATAAAATCTTTGAAGTAGCACCCTTCTGGAACTTTCAGGCGAAAGCCTGGTTGTCCTGCTTTGTCTGATAGATATTTGATGAAGAGAACGATGAGAACGTAGTCTTTATATTGACTGGCATCCATAGAGCCACGCAAAGCATTGCATGACTCCCAAAGTGCACTGTATAATTGTGATTTTTTTATAGCCATATTATTTGTATATTAATTATGAGTTCTGTGAAGCAAGGCGGTAAATTTCATAAATGTCTTGCTCTGTCATTGCTGGGAATAAAGCCTGTAAGTCATCACGTAAGTCCCAACTTGCGTTGCTGTCAGGGTCTTGCCAATTACGCCCAGCATTCTTGTATATGAATTCATCTATTGTCTTGATGATGCGGATAGTCTCATCTTTGTCTTCTAGAGCATGCCATGTGGCACGATTGTTCCATAGGGCTTTACTACGCCTGTTTGCCAAGTCGGATGGTGCATCGTTGCCATGTTTGATGGCTTTTATATGTTCTATTAGAGCTTCTATCTTTTCTTTTGCCGTGGCATTGCGAGCCTTTAGCTCTTCAAGGAGTGCCTGCAATTTGTCACTGAAAAGTTTATATTCCTCCGCATCACCGCTGTTCCAGTCTGTGTTTACTCGGCGAGCCTTACCTTCGATAGCCTCTGCTGCTCCATTGGCATTACCTCCTGCTTCGTTGATGGCTTTTTCGGTTGCTTCTTTGGTGTCTGTAGAGTCATTGATGAGGTCAAGAAATGAGAAATCTGCCGATGATGGAATGAATGTTTCTGCATCCTCCGCCCTAATGTGTTGGTCAAGAAGTTGACGCATATCGGGGTCAAGCGTCTTTGGGTCAAAGTCATCACCTGATTTTTGCTTGACTTTTCGCTGAACCGTTCCCGCTTCTCGTGAAAGTGAGGCGAAATGATTTATTTGTTCTGCCGTGAAATCTGTTTTTGAGAAATAGTCCGACATGTTGTTATATGCCGTGACCATACTTCCTGTAATACTATACATGATGTTACGGCGAGCTTGCGCAGGTTCTTCGCCATCATATTCCTTGATATAATATTCAGACAAAGCCTCCAAGTCGTTCAAACTTTTACTCTCCCAAATAGTTTTTAATCCCTCGTATGCTTCTGTGACAGCAAGAAGTTTTTCCTTGCATTTATTCACTGCACTATCCAGAAGTCCATCTATGTCCACATCATCGAGTCCTTCAAAGCCTGAACCATCATTGAACTTGGTGACAACATTTTCTATGCTGCTGAAAAGATTCTTGAAATCAACAATGCGTCCAAATTCTTTGTGAGTCTTGACTATAATGTCGCCCTTGTCATCTTTGATGTCCTCGCCAAGTCGGTTGACACGACACACTGCTTGGAACAGCGTATGGTCTTTTATCTCATTATCTATATAGAGAATAGTGGCGCAAGGGGCATCAAAGCCTGTAAGCAACTTGTTGACTACAATTAAAAGTTTCATCTGGGCAGGACGCTTCACGAAAAGCTCTTTTGCCCACTTTTCATACTCATCAGCATTCTTTACTCCAGCTTCTTCAAACGATTTCTTCGCCCAGTCGTACTTGAATTTTGCTTCTGTAGTCTTGTTATTATCGGCAGAGTTGTTGGCTATATCACTGTCCGTAGGGTCGTAACTTGTTACAACTGCACATCTACCTTTCAAATCGCTACTTGAGAAAAACTTATAATAACGATAGGCTTGGAAAATAGAGCCAGCTATGAGCATGGCGTTACACCAATCATGTTTCAGTAATCCATAATTCAAGTCATCAAGAATGCTGTAACCAATACGTTCTATGCGTTCTTTTGTGGAATAGATACGCTCCATTGTTGCCCAACGTTCTTCCACCATTTGCTTTTGCTCTGGGGTAAGTTCACGCCCTGCTGTAAGTGCAGCAAGCTTTTGGTCAATCTTCTCTTTGCTCGTAAGTTGCTGTTCCACATTGCGGTATTCATATTGTAGGTCAAGGATAACCTTGTCCTCAACTGCTTGTTTGTGAAGATATTTGTGAATATATGATCCGAATGTGCGTTCTGACATGCTCTTAATGGCATTGTATGGGTCTCCTTTGTCTTTCTTCAGTAAAGGTGTGCCGGTAAAACCTATAAGCATGACTTCCTTTCCCATGATAGCACGCATTGCTTCATGGAGGCGACCGCTCTGGGTTCGATGACATTCATCAACAAATACGAAGATGTTGTCACCTTTTACACTGAAATGATTACCATATTTTTTGTCAATGATAGTTTGCAGTTCATTCAGATACTCATCAAGGCTGACTTTTGTTCCAGACTCATCCTTTTCAGCTTCATCATTATGTTTGTGTGCGCCAAACTTGTGAATTAACGAACAGATTAGCCATTCGTCTCCTTTGTTTAATGTATCAAGAAGGTCGCTGCACGATTCTGCATGATGAAGTTTGTTGCCTCCCTTTACAAAAGTACCAGCAAGCTGTAAGTCAAGTTCCTTTCGGTCGGTGATTACAACGACACGAGGATTGGAAAAGTTCTTCTGGATATAGGAAGCCAAAGCTACCATCGTAAGACTCTTTCCTGAGCCTTGCGAGTGCCAAATGACTCCACTTTCTTTTTGAGGCATTCTTTTAGCAGCTGCTTTAATGGCATATATCTGATGCGGGCGTAATACCTTCTTAATACCACCATCATTCAGCACACCATAATGAAAGAAGAACATAAAGTTCTCCTTGTCGAAAAACAGACGGTATGCTTCTTTCTCTGTAATAGTGTCACCAACTTTATTTGTATCTCTTTTCCATTTACACCAAAAGGGAAGAGGAGTACCTATTGTTCCATAACGAAACTCTACATCATCATTTGAGGCAATGGTGAACTGTGTTGTGGTAAAAAATGATGGTATAAAATCACGTTCGTTGCTAAGATGTTGTTTAATGCCTTCCTCGTAGTTGACCAAACTTCGTTTCAGTTCAATGACTGCAAGTGCTATTCCGTTCACATAAACCACAATGTCGGGACGCTTGTTTTTGCCAAGGAGAGGGTCTATATAACTAACCTCTTCTGCAATCGCAAAATGATTGTTTTGTGGATGGTCGAAATCGAAAAACATTACATCTTCATGATTCTCTTCTGGTGATGGTTGTGACTTAATACCCATTATCAGTGTATCGTACAAATCTGTATTGCACTGTATGAGACTACTCATCTTGGAATCACCAAGGCGAGCCTTATCCTTCAATTTTACCAAAACATCCTCTATTTGCATTTCTGTACGACCTTGTTCTTTCAGGAAAGAGCGTACTTCGTCATCCAATATCGGTGAGTTGGCTACACCCATATTGTTTACATTAGCACCTTTAGCATACTGCCAGTTGCCAAGATAAGTATATCCAAGTTCTTCTTGGAAACGCTTTACGAGAGCATTTTGATACTCTCGTTCTTTCTGTTCTTGATAGTTTGCCATATCTCTTATAGAGGAAATTCGTTTAATTGTTCTTTTATTTTTTGCCATCCTGGAAGGTAAGTTCCGAGTATGTGTCGAAACCTGTCTGTATGGTTTTGCTCAATGAGGTGAGTGAGTTCATGAGCTATCACATATTCAATACAGTTTAATGGTTTCTTTGCCAACTGGAGGTTGAACATGATTTTGCCACTTTCTTTGTGACACTTGCCCCAACTGGATTGCATTTGTTGAATAGTCCAAGTTGTTGCTTTCACCCCAAGAATTTGCTCCCATTTTGCAACAAGCCGTTCTGTTATTGGTATTAATTGTTCTTTGTACCAAGTCCATAAAACATTGGCTATATTTTCTTTGGAAGTGTGTTCTGACACATATATAATAATGTAGTTTCCTCGTATCTCTACATGATGAGTACAAGTTTTGTCCCTAATAACTTTCAGTCGATAAAGTTCACCTTTGAAGAAATGTGCTTCTCCTGAAATATATTCTCTTTCGTCTTGTATGGTATAGGACATTGTTTCCTTTCGTTTTAAGGTTATCCATACCCATTTTTTGAGGATGAACAGCTTTATTTGTTCATCAGTATATTCGTTAGGGGCAGATACATGAATCCTCCCATTTGGCGGATAAACTGCCAAATGTAAGTTTTTGATGGGCTTGTGCTCAATTTCTATTTCGATACCATTGACTAACATTACTTATTTGTTGTTCTCTTGCGATAATAGATAAGATTTATATTCACGTACTATTAACTCTCTCAAATCCACTTCAAGCAAATCTGCTATTTTTAATAGACTGCTCAAATCTGGTTGTGATGAGTTTGTACACCACTTTGAAACGGTGGAAGGTGTTACTCCCATCTGTTCAGAAAGCCATTTGTTTGTACGTTTCTTTTCTACCAGTACAAGTTTTATTCTATTTATATCTTCCATATTGCCAAAAAATTATAGTGCAAAGATAGTGAATTAAATTCAATTTTTCAAACTATAACGTATTTTGTATGCGTAAATAAGGAGTATATTCAATAAAATCATATTAATATATCCAACCATAGATTTTAAAGGCAGGATTTTGAATATAAAAAATGAATTTGCCGAGAATATAACAGATACAAGTAAATTAACTCGGCAAAAACTCGGCAATTTCGTAAAAGCAAAAATCCTAACTGCTCAATATCAAGCAGTTAGGATTCTGTATGGTGCGCCTGAAAGGACTCGAACCTTCACGTCCTAAAACACCAGATCCTAAGTCTGGCGCGTCTACCAATTCCGCCACAAGCGCGTTAGCGGATGCAAAGTTAGTGAAAAATGGTGAGACTGGCAAAATATTATGTGACTTTTATGATCCGCACCAGTCGGTGCGGATGCTCGTAACGGTCGATGCGGATGCTCGTAGCGGTCGATGCAGATGCTCGTAACGACCGATGCGGATGGCAGAAGTCTACTTCTTCAGCTCTTCGATGAATCGCTTCATCTCTGCCTCGTGTGCCTTTGCTTTGAGGAAGAGATGCCACTGGTTGCGGGCGCGTGTGAGGTTGTGCTCGGCATACTGGCACTTCCAGTAGTGGTCGCCCGAGAGGTAGTCCCAGAGGAAGCGCACGCACTGCATGTAGGGGAAGAGCTCGGCAGCGTAGGGCAGGAGCGACACTTCGAGCGGAGTGAGGAAGCGTTGTGCCGACTCTAAGTAGCCGCGTGTGAATGCCTCGAAGATGTCCATGCGGAAATCGATCTTCTCATACTCGGGCGAGTCTTCGGCAATGGTGTTGGCAGCGGTGCGCAGGAAGTCGCCGTAGTCGCTGACGAAAAGCGACGGCATCACGGTGTCGAGGTCTATCACGCAGAGCACCTTGCCCTGCTTGTCGAACATCATGTTGTTCACCTTCGTGTCGCAGTGGCACACGCGTTTCTGCAGTTTGCCATCGGCGAGGAGTCGTTCGCCCAGGCACATCTCGTCCATGTACGCCTCAATCTCTTCTACGAACTGCTTCACGCTCTCGGCGCGTCCAACGGGGTCTTCGGCGTACACCTTGCGCAGTTGGTCGCGTCGGAGGCACATGTTGTGGAAGTCGGGGATTGTCTCGCCCAACTGGTCGGCTATGTCAGCCAGCCGCGCCTCGAAGTCGCCGAACGCCTTGCCTGCGTCGTAGGACGAGTCGGGTGTCACGGTTTCCATCGTCACGGCATCGCTGATGAATACCGACACGCGCCAGTAGTTCTCACCGTCGAAGAAGTAGGTCTTGCCCTCGGCGGTGGGTACGAAGCGCAGCACACGACGATCGAGGTCGTCGACACCTTCCGCCTTCAGCTGCTCGCGGATGTGGTTGGTCACGGTCTCCACGTTGTGCTGCAGCATATCGACATCGGTGAAGATGTGGTGGTTGATGCGTTGCAGAACGTAGTCGGGGCGGTCTGTTTCAGCGGTCTGTATGCGGTATGTGTCGTTGATGAGTCCGTTGCCGAGTGGCTTGATGTCGCTCACGGTGCCCTCGATGAGGAACTTGCTGGTTATGTTGTTTAGATTGTTCATAGTTTTTATTATTTGATTTTTGCAAATTTACTGCTTTTTATTATAATAGATGATGTTATGGCGGCTTATTTCGCTTTTTTGCAGTAACTTTGTGGTGATAGACAAATAAAAAACTAATCATAATGCAATCAAAAAAACAACTCCTTGCGCTTCTTGCGCTTTGTGCCTTGGGGTCTGCCAACGCTTTCGCCGAGCGGAACACCCCTTTGAAGTATTGGTTCGACCGTCCGACGACTATGCGCGGACAGGCAGTGTGGCTCGCTTCGAGTCCCGACCGTATGCCTACCAAGCGTCAGTTGGTGCGTGCCGGCGACTTGGTGAACAACCCCGACCCCGAATGGGAGTCGCAGTCGCTGCCCATCGGCAACGGCAATATCGGCGGCAATGTGCTCGGCTCGGTTGAGGCTGAGCGCATCACGTTCAACGAGAAGACACTCTGGCGTGGCGGTCCGAACACCTCGCGTGGCGCTGCTTACTACTGGGACGTGAACAAGCAGTCGGCTCATGTGGTGGGCGAGATACGCGAGGCGTTCACCAAAGGCGACTGGCAGAAGGCGGAGCTGCTCACACGCAAGAACTTCAACAGCGTGGTGCCCTACGAGGCAGACGCAGAGGAGCCGTTCCGCTTCGGCAGTTTCACCACAGCTGGCGAGTTCTACATTGAGACAGGACTCAGCTCAGTGGGAATGACCGACTATCGCCGTGAGCTTTCGCTCGACTCTGCTCTTGCGAAGGTGAGCTTCTGCAAGGACGGCGTGCAGTACGAGCGTGAGTATTTCGTGTCGCATCCTGCCAACGTGATGGCGGTGCGCTTCGCTGCCTCGCACCGCGGCAAGCAGAACCTCGTGTTCTCCTACGCTCCCAATCCCGTGTCGACGGGCGAGATGAAGGCGGACGGCACCGACGCGCTCTGCTGGTTGGCACGTCTCGACAACAACAGTATGGAGTACGCCGTGCGCATAAAGGCTGTGGCTAATGGCGGCGCGGTGAGCAACGAGGGCGGCAAGCTCACGGTGAAGGATGCCGACGAGGTGGTGTTTCTCATCACTGCCGACACCGACTACCGACCCAACTACGACCCCGACTTCAGCGACCCGAAGGCTTACGTAGGTGTAGACCCTGCGCAGACTACTGCCGACTGGCTCGCCAAGGCTGCCACAAAGGACTACGCTTCGCTGCTCAACGAGCACTATGCCGACTATTCGGAGCTTTTCAACCGCGTGCGTCTGAACATCAACAACGCTTCGGTTGATGCCGACGACCTGCCCGTGAACCGCCGTCTTGAGGCTTACCGCCAGGGCAAGCCCGACTACTACTTGGAGCAGCTCTACTATCAGTTCGGTCGCTACCTGCTCATCTCGTCGTCGCGTGCCGACAATCTGCCGGCTAACCTGCAGGGCTTGTGGCACAACAACGTCGACGGACCGTGGCGCATCGACTATCATAACAACATCAACCTGCAGATGAACTACTGGCTGGCTTGCCCGACGGGACTCTCGGAGTGCGAGTTGCCGCTCTTCAACTTCATCCGCACGCTCGTGAAGCCGGGCCGTGTAACGGCGAAGTCGTACTTCGGCACACGTGGCTGGACAACGTCCGTATCGGGCAATATCTTCGGCTTCACCTCGCCGCTTTCGAGCGAGGATATGTCATGGAACTTCTCGCCGTTCGCCGGTCCGTGGCTCGCCACACACCTCTGGAACTACTACGATTTTACGCGCGACCGCAAGTTCCTTGCTGATAACTACGAAATACTGAAGGAGTCTGCCGACTTCGCGTCCGACTATCTCTGGCATCGCGCCGACGGCGTGTATACCGCCGCTCCGTCCACATCGCCCGAGCACGGACCTGTTGACGAGGGTGCTACGTTCGCCCACGCCGTGATACGCGAAGTGCTCCTGGATGCTGTTGAGGCTAACCGCGTGTTAGGCAAGAGTGCCAAGGAGCGCCGCCAGTGGGAGGACGCGCTGAAGCATCTCGCGCCGTATAAGATAGGTCGCTACGGACAGCTCATGGAGTGGTCGACGGACATCGACGACCCGAAGGACGAGCATCGCCATGTGAACCACCTCTTCGGTCTGCACCCTGGTCGCACCGTGTCGCCCGTCACAACGCCCGAACTGGCTAAGGCATCGCGCGTGGTGCTCGAGCATCGCGGCGACGGCGCAACGGGATGGTCGATGGGTTGGAAGCTCAACCAGTGGGCACGCCTGCACGACGGCAATCATGCCTACACGCTCTACGGCAATCTGCTGAAGAACGGCACGCTCGACAACCTCTGGGACACACACGCTCCGTTCCAGATTGACGGCAACTTCGGCGGAACAGCCGGCGTTACAGAGATGCTTATGCAGAGCCACATGGGATTCGTCCACCTGCTGCCTGCACTGCCCGATGCTTGGGCAGAGGGCGCAGTGAGCGGACTGCGTGCCAAGGGCAACTTCACCGTGTCTATCAGCTGGAAGAACGGCAAGCTCGCTGAGGCGACAATACTCTCCGGCTCGGGCGAACCGTGCGAGGTGCGCTACGGCGAGTCGGTGCTGAAGTTCAAGACAAAGCGAGGCGGAAGCTATAAGGTCGTGTTCTGCGAGAACAAGCTTGTAGGGGGTGCACTTGTCTCAAGTGCACCAACCAAGTAAAATACCAATTAGTTGGTGCACATTCTGTTCGGTTGGTGCACATTTTGCTCAGTTGGTGCAGTCCTTGCTCAGTTGGTGCACTTGAGACAAGTGCACCCCCTACAAGTG
>ERZ1108170.164-NODE-164-length-55320-cov-5.941554_pt1 | contig 55320 bp, 44 predicted proteins | sample MGYA00403705_ERZ1108170 | MGnify/ENA primary metagenome ERZ1108170 (study PRJEB35170, sample SAMEA104062422) | human gut metagenome | biome: human gut; feature: human-associated habitat; material: faeces | place: Denmark | collected 2012-06-15 ...
CTCAGTTGGTAGAGCACCTGACTCTTAATCAGGGTGTCCAGGGTTCGAACCCCTGAAGGCGCACTCGGAAGTCCCAAGCTAAGCTGTGCGCTGGTTTAGGGCTTTTATTTTGTTTGCGGGGGGGGGGGAAAACTTTAATAGAATTAGGAAGAGAATTAGAACGTATATTGCAAAAGTATAAAAAAGTATAAAGAAAAATAAAAAGTATAAAAAGAAATAAAAGAGTGTCTGAAATTAGATATTGATAATTCAGACACTCTTTTTTCGTTTTAAGATTCATTGTGAAAATACCAAAAGTTACGAAAAAATGACCAGTTATTACATTCAATGTTTTGAAGCAAAGAAAAATGATAGTATAAACCAAGAGAAATAGGAAATATGTGGGAACTTGAATCAAGAAAGGATATTAGACATTGGACTTAATATTGAAGAAGTTAGAAGTGAAATTTACAGGGTTGTCCACAATAAGAATGGTGGACACATTTGTAAGGTCATAAGCATAACAAAGAAGGTTACAATGTGTAAGGATGCTTAGTTAACGAAAGAATGAAAGCTATTAAAACATACACGATTTTTATTATGCCTGAGGATTGCAATATTCAAGCATAAGGGCTATTATAATATTGTGATATTGATAAAGATATGTATTGTACTTAATTGTAAAATATATGACATTATGGAATACGGTGTCGCATAGTAGTAAAGCCCCGTTATCTATAAAATAAATAACAGGGCAATAAAAACTAAATAAGCAGATTGTTTCCGACGATTTTGACATGTTTTGACTTTATATCCTTGAAGGTTTTTAAATTCATAACGTCTTTACATGTAGTTGATTTTAGTCTGTCTATACGAGCTCTTGCATTTTCGTCATCAATACTTCTAAATGAGCTAAGATATTTGTCGGCATTGAAGTGAATATTGTTGTATGAACTAAGATCTACATCATAGTCGAACTCAATTTTATGAAGGAGTTGATGAAATAACTGATTGAAATCAGTGGTCTCCTTTAAATTTTGAACAACAGTCATTGTATCATAATGGCTGTCCATGATCAGCAAATAAATATATGCTGCAACAGGCTTTCTGGTACCGAACCTAGATATGACAGCATCAAACAATGAAGATTTCATATCCGGCTCATATGTATCATGCTTACAGACGTCATCTGCAAAATTGATTGTGTTTTCTAAGACTCGTTTATTGTAAAGTATGGAATCAGCCTTATAGATTTCATCATCTTCAGAAAGAGTAGTATCTGGTTCAATGGGCTTTGCTCTTCTGCTTAGTTTACGTGCCAGATCTTTGCAAATATTATTTCTAACATAGTTGCGAAGAAGACAAACAAACTGTTCGGGTTCCTTGTCCTGATAGGTATCAATTCGAACTCTGCCGATGTTGTTTACTTCACCAGAAGCTCTTTTGATAATGCTGTTAAGACCTATGAAGGTTTCGCTTATCACCTCAAAGAGTGTGTCGTATTCATGAAGATCCGCATAATACTTGGCACCATAAGACTGTGCAATACTTACAATTAAATCGTGAATGCTCTCTTCGTGAACAAGAACATCAATAACACCGGTGAGAGCCACACATAAGTCGTGATACAACGCAGTGTATTTTTTGTCTGATTTTAACTGGCTAATATTCAAGTTACAATGGCTTATAAAGTGGAGAATGTTTTCAAGTGCAATCTGGTGTGTGCTTTTAATGAAAGATGTATTTTTCATAGGTGATACCTCCTTTTATTTCTTGAGAGAGAGAATACCAGGAAATGAAGAAATTGTATTTGACGCCGTATTGCCAAGTCTTTGCCATGAGGTAAAGAAAATACTTTATAATGCAGGAAAAGGAGGATAATATGACTCGCTTATGTATAGGAACAGTGTTTAAAATATTGTCATTATCTAAAAGAGGAGGGGTTTCAGATAAGGCATTAGGTGAAGTTATTTTTGGTGGACCTTATGGTGAAAACCTTAATGATGCTGCAATTAACAGAATCAAAAATTGCGTAAGAGATATTACCGATAAGGCAAAAGAGAACTTTTCACAATGGGAAACAGAAGAAAAGCTGGATATGGCAAATGACATAATAAATAATTATCTGGATGCAAATTTGCTAAAAGAAACGGTTCTCGCATTACAAGCAACTGTGGTTGAAGACGATACAATAAATTCAAGCACAATCATTGGTTTTGATAGCAAATATAAGAAAGCCAGTATTGAGAGAATGAGTGAATTTAATTTCACTTCATTTTTGGCTAATGTGATATCATACACATACTTTAATGGACATAATGCTGGCAACGAAGAATATTCAAAGAGAATCAACAAAGAATTCTTAAAATCCTTTTCTGAGGAAACGAGAAAAATTATTCTTGTAGAGTCTGTGGATAAGGAAGAACTCGGAAATTATCAAGCTGTTGAAGTGAATAAAGATAATTTAGATGAGTATTATGTAAAATTATGGCTAGAATATCACGTGGAGGATATTACAAGAAATGGTGATGGCTCTAAAAAAGACCCATTGATAAATATGATGGTACTGCCGGATATTAGAGAAGATAGAGATGGCGTAAGAGGAAAGAAATTAGAGAATCCTTTTTATGGAAGAGCTAGAGTGCAATATGTTCATGCGAATTCTGGTATTGGTAAGAGCTATATGCTAAGGAGCATAATTGTAGTATGTATTGTAGATTATATATATACAAATCATTTGGAATTAATGTGCGAAGACGAAATCAGAGCATACAAATATAATAAATTTTCTGACATAGAGCGTTTTTATTTCGGCAATGAGAAGAAGAATAGAATTCCAGTGTATATAAAGGGTGCTAATTTTAATGAATATGGTTCTACTGACGAGAAGGATTATTCTGAAAAAAATTTATTGATGCTCAGTGAAAATTATAACGAATTGAATGCTGCCTTTAATTTTTTGTCAGATGAATTCCTGTTTTTGATTGATTCACTTGATGAAATTGAAGAGAGAAACGTCAATAATTTTAATGTGTGCCTCTATAATTTAATTGGTCAAGTATGTGAAAAGAATCCATTTATTATAACTAGCAGATTTTCTGGACGTAGTATACATATTAAGGAGATGGAGTATTTGAGATTGGGTGGATTTGATATGGATGCCATTCACTCATATCTAAGAAAATGTTCGTTCTTGGACAGAAGTGACGAGCTGAAAAACTATATTGATAATAATAAGTATGCTTATGAACTTGCCAAAAATCCGTTCATGTTGACCGTAATGCTCGATACCAAATCAAATTTCACAGTAAAAAATATTCTTGGTAAAATTACCGAAGCTATTATAAAAAGAAGAATGAATCAGAAAGTGCTTGCAATGAATGATGATAAAATTAGAGCGGTATTATCATATTTAGCATTTTATCTATCTTTCTGTGAGGAAGAAGAAGCGATTGCCCTAGAAAAGATACATATTAATAATATTATTAAGAAAGCAAGGGATAATGGGATACTTATGAGCGTTTTTGGTTGTTCTCTAAATATAAGTGATGAGCAAATAGATACGTTCACGAATACAATATCCTGCCAATCGGGAATAATTACATTGACCAAAGAGAATGGTCGTATAAAATTTGAATTTCAAGATGAACTTGTAATGTGTTATCTGGCAGCAGAGTTTGTAAACAATTTGTTAGGTGTGCCAGATATTCCAAAGGAGTTTTATTTTACAATTAAGAGGGGAAACACTGCTATATCCCATAATGTCTATGAAATCAGTCGCTTTTGGGATAATTTCAGATCCGAAGATAGTATTGTGTCAAAAAGATTTTGTCAAATAATCAATTTGATAATTCAAATTACTGATAATAAATCATACGGGATAGCATTAATATACTATATGTTACTGAAAGGCTTTACTGCTGTTGAAGAGGAAATGCTTACAAATATAAAAAACTTTTTTGCAGAATATAACGAAAAAATCTATGGAGATAATGATCTGTTTAGGGAAGAAAAAGATTTGAGGCAAGTAACAACGTTAATAGATAGATTATTTGAAATTTCCAATTAAAAGAAAAGGAGCAAAGGTAGTATGTTTGATATAGAAGAATATAATAATCATATGCATAAGTTTTGTGAAACAATTAAATTGGACTATTTTCCTCAGATGCAAGCCAGTGATTTATTATATAAGGTTATTACTATGCAGGACTTATATATGACTGTATATTTGGTGAAACCGGGTGATGATCCACTTAAATTTAATGTTAATTATGGTGGTATGCAAGAACGTTTTGTTCCGTCAAATCCGCAAAACAACGAGTTAGATATTGATGCACTTATTGCTATGATTGATGCTAAAATTGCTGAATTGGAAGAAGAAGAAAGAAAGGAAAGAGAACATAAAGCACAAGAGGCAAATAGTGCTGAAGGAATCAGTACGAAAAAGGAACCCATAGAAAACGAAACTGATGAAGAGGATTTATGGGTACAAATGGTAAGTAAATCTGATGACGAAAATGATAAAGAAGCATTACATAAAGCGAATTTGATAATTAGAGCTGATCCAGGGGCGGGGAAAACAACTTTTTGTAAAAAAATTATTCTCTCAATAATCGATAAAGATAAAAAATTTTTTGAAGAGACGTTGTCTAGAACTTCGATAGAATATAATGAAAATATAATTCCCATTCTGATGATGTTTAGAAACATTGCAGGACTTAAGGAGTTACTTTTAGAGAATGCCCCTTTAGAGAATGTGCTATATTGCTTTGCTAAAAATATACTGGATGAAAAGTTTTCTAAGGAATGTAGTTGTGATGATTTTATTAATATGATTGGGGATAAAACACAAAAGTTGTATTTGGTAGTTGACGGTTGGGATGAAATATTTGATATAGAATTACAGCGATTATTAGAAGGGGCAATACAAAAATTTGCCAGTGAAAGGGACAATGTAACTATTATATTTACCATAAGAAATCGATACGCAATACCAGATATGTTCGGTGGTGAGGATAATAATGATGTGTGGGATATCAAACGATTAGATTCAAACGATATTATAGAGTATTGTCGAAAGTTCTACAATATTATTTATAGGGATAATGATGAAAGAAGGAGTACATATGCATCGGTTGCTGGAAATATTATAAAAATGTCAAAGGTTAATTGGCAAATTGCAATGATGTCACAAGTGCCATTGTCTCTATCACAGTTGTTGACTTTGTCTAGGTACGACGGTAGATTACCGGAAAATAAGTCCGAATTATATAATGATTTGCTAGAACTTTATGTCGGTTGGGCAACTAAAAAAAATGCAGATAATATTTCACATAATAAGATGAGAACGCTTCTGGCATACATTGCCGCATATTTAACAAAAAATAATAAGTTTTTGTGTAGCATTGATGAGTTAAAAGCCATAATAAAGGCGTGTATAGAGGATTTGTCGGGTATCTTTTCTGAAGATATGAATGATGATGAAATTTTAAAACTAATTGCTGAGCTAGAACATACGGCGATATTTGGTAAAGAATTTGGAGATTCATATGGATTTGTAGCACACAGAACGATGCAGGAATATCTGACTGCATATGCTATTGTTACCCAGAATGCGGATGCAGAATACAATGATATGTTACCTCTTGAAATATTAAGAGACAAATATTTAAAGAAGAGGTGGAGAGAAGTAATTGTATATGCTGTTCTCATGAATGACGGAAGGTTACGACAAGGTGTTGTTAATGATTTGGTAAAAATAGCGAAAGAAAAAGAAGAAGATAATTATACATATACCAACCTTTTGTTTGATTTCATTTTAAATGCAGTTCCTATCAATCCTGAAGGAAGACATCAGATATATGACTTATTATTTGAAAAGCACATTACTGACGAACAAATTAAAAACATATATATGCTAATGATATTAGAAAATGATGTGTCTAAGGATTTTTTTGAATATATTTCCGGTAAGTTTTTTGAAAGTGTATCGAATAATAGTAGTGAATACGGATATGCTATGGCTGTTATTAAAATGTCCCAATTGCTTGAAGAGGTAGATAATAAATCTAATGTTGTTTCTAGTATTATGGATATATCACGACCATATGTGTTGTATGAAGCGCAAAAAATGATACTAAATGGTATAGAAGAGGAAGTGATTTTAGGATATGAGATATTACTTGTAGTTGCGTGGTGTAAGTATGCAAACATAAAAAATATATTCTGTACAGGAATAAACGATTTTACCATTTCTGAGGACATTATTGCAAAAACGAAATATTATATTAAGGAAAAGTTCCATGCGTATGATATAGCCAAGAGTATTAAAGATTGTATTTTAGCCGGATTTACTACTTTTGATAATATTGTTGATGATGAATTATATAGGTTGTTACTTCAAAATCTTAATAGAGGTGAGAGGTACGCAGAGATTTTATTATCTTTAGGTTCGGTACGTGGTGAAGTAAAAGAATGCAATATAGAATTGGAATTCGACATACGGGAAAAATATATGGAACGTCTAGAAAAAGAGATTACTGAAAAACAATTGGATGATATCATATATACATATTCTATTTGTGCTATATTTAATCCGGATATAAGAAATCCCGAATCACAAATATGGAAAGATATAAAGTTATGTTATGACGGAAAGAACGATGGCGGTATTGGTAAAACACGCTATAAACAAATTAATGATATTGATTTAAAAGGAATAATGGAATTGGAAAGAGTGGTACCTGCGTTTTTTTCAGAAAGACCTCAATTTTGTAACAGAGTTAGTCCAATCGCAGAAAACCTCAAGAATGAAGCAAGAAAAGAGGGGTTGTCCGTTGCAGAATTTTATTTTACAGAAGCTCTTTATATTGCAAGATTTGATAGGAAAACAATTTCTGCTGATGGTATCGGTTTTGTAGATAGGGGCTATCATTTCAAGTCTATTTCTACAAAAAACAATATGGCATATTTATTAAGAAGAGGTGACATCAAAAATATTGTTAAGGTTGAGGAGAATGATGCCGTTGAGGTAAATCCAAAAGAACTGTTAAAAGAAGGCGTTCAAGATAATGAACCATTTTCATTAATTAATTATGCATTAACTTTGACAGTTTATGATGCTACATTAAGTAAAAACAGTATTTATAATGGTTTGGATTTTCTTATCAATCAAGTAAAAGATAAGGATAAGTTCCAGGTTGAATGGCAAGGTGTATTAAATTGGTGGACGCATATTCTTATCGATATAGATAATGTGGAAGGAATGATAGTTTTATATTGGCTATATAGAATTGGTAATTTGAACATACAAAGTCTTGATGCTGATGTAATCAAAACACTTAGTGATGCTTATATTAATAATAGTAATATTATTGAAGATCATCTTTTTTCTGAAGTATTACACATATCTGAAAATGAATGGTTAGGATAGGAATCATTTAACAATTGAATATTGTGCAAAACGTATTGTTTCGCAGTAACACTGATGTGTTACTGCTTTTTTTATTTGAAATTCCCCAAATAAAAAAGGTTTTCCCTAATTTATCCCAATATATCTCTACGTTATATTTCTCGTTAGAAAATAGGAGATTCAAAAATCACAAATGAATGGAGAAATTGATATGGAAAAAAATAATGTGAATTTTTTAGAAATCATAGATATTCAGAAACTGTACAATTCTATTTTGATAATTACAAAGAAGAAAATAATTGTGGAGAGATTTGAGCATGTGTCGTCATATCAGTATCAGACAGTGACTGGTGAGTAATATGGTAGAACATCTGTCGGAATTATTTTAGCAAGATAGATTAAGGAGGAGAACCCTATGGAGAGTAATGAAGTATTAAATGAAACAATGGGAATGAACACAAAGAAAGCAGAGGTAATGGACATGAAGCAGGACAAGCGTGTAGAAGGTGATTTAATTGTAACTGAAGATGAGGTAATGAAATCTGAAGAGGGATTTAATGTGGATTCTCTCATTGCAAGAATCGATGCAAAGATTAAGGAACTTGAAGAGAAAGAGAAGAGACTTGGAGTGGAAGAAGAGAAGATTCTTGAGTGCATCAAGGCTACATTAGATGAGCATGGACTCAAGTATTCGTATAATCCAGACAGAGTCAAAATGATTGAAGTAGAATTTGGTGCAGAAAACAAGGTGTTTAGAATGATGATTATCCTTCAGAATGAGAAGGCTATTTTCAGACTCGCTTTTCCGTTTAGAGTACAGTGTAATACATTAGCTCTTGTTTGCTTATATATGGCACAGTTTAACGAGAATAAGGCTTTTTCACTTTTAAATCTTGATCTTGATGACGGAGAAGCAACAATGGAATATTCATATCTTCTTGGAAAAGCCGAGGAGTTTAATAAAGAACATTTCTGGATTTATTTGATATCATTAATACATCCTGCCCAGAAGGCATACACCAGATTAAATCACCTTGCAGTAGGTAAGGTTTCGAAGGATGTCAGAGATTTATATAGGACGTTACTTGAACAGTCTCTGGCAGTGCTTAATGGAGAAGATGAAGAGGAAGAATCGGCAATCTATGGTTGTGAAGACTTACAGAAAGGTAAGGATTCTAGAGAAGAATTACTGAAGAGACTTATCCACGATCGTAAGCATTTAGCTGACTGTGACGATGCTGATTCTTTCCCGTTTGGCTTTTTAGGTGAAGACATCTTACTTCCGTTTGTAGATGATGAGTTAGATGCTGCTGAAACAGAGGAATAGGAGGAAATCAATATGATAAAGAGCAGAGAACAGGCAATTGAAGCTGCAAAGGCAATGGTCTCTTCAAAATTTGATATCTCATCACAGGCAATGGGCATGATGAGAGGTGGTTCTGGCAATATTTATGAAGCTAAGGCTAGTAAGGATGTAAAAAACAACCTTGTCGAATTTAGTGGAAAGTATAGTGGAATGGATAGTGAGACAAAATCAATTTCCATTGTATTAGAGAAGGAAACGGTTAGCCTTATTCCTATCAAGGAGACTGTTTATAGTAGAAGCATTGTGGGAGCCAAGATTCCTCGAGGTGAAATGTTGTATGTAATTGCGGTCAGAGCCGAGAATCATCCTGTTTATGTACCAGTTGTAATTATTCGTGACGAAGAAAAACAGAATTTTATGATGGTAAAGAGCATTTTCGGAAGAGCTAATGCTATCAAAACCTTTTACAAATTGGAATCAGCAAAGCAGGAAGCAATTCTCAGTCAGCTTGGTACAAATCACTATAACAGATTTGAATCTGATGAAGATATTGTTTTTCAGACTCGACAGGAGCTGGTACTCAAATATGCACTCACAAAAGAAACATATACCCCTGATACACAGAGAGCCATTGAGGGCATGTTTAAGGACAAGGAAATATCAAAACATAAAGTCGACCAGAGACTCCAGTATCTTTTCAGAATTGCCTCTAGTTGCGAGAAGAGAATCCCTGTTAAGGCCGGACCTTTTGAAAAGAAATTGAATGAGAAGTTCTATAAGATGGATAAAGCGAAGAAACAGATTAAAGACCTGTTTTGCTCCATTGAAAGAGCGGAAAAAAAAGGTTGTAATGTTCTGTTTGTTGGTGAACCTGGTGTAGGCAAGACTTCACTTATGATGGCAATTGCCGAAGCTATGAATCTTCCGTTTGAGTGTATTCCAATGAATGGTCTTTCTTGTCCACTTGAAATTGAAGGGCTTGATCCTGGATATGACAGTGCAGATGCAGGAGCTATTGTTAAGGCATTTGCAGCACATGGAACATCTCAGATGGTGTTGTGTTTGGACGAGTTTGATAAGATGAACAGATCGTCTAATGAAGGAGACCCTATGAATGTATTCTTGAGAGTTTTCTTAGGGGATCATTATGATAAGTTCCTTCAGTGCACTGTGAAAACAGATAACACCATCTTTATCGCAACTGCTAATAGTGTCGAGAATATTCCAGAAGCAATTATGAACCGATTTAATGCTGTGATTTATTTGGATGATTATTCATGCGATGACAAGTGTGAAATTGCAAAGAGATTTCTTATTCCTGATGTTTTAAGAAATTACAATATTGAGGCGACTAATGTAGAGTTCACAGATGAAGCTATTCACTGCATTATTACACGTTATTGTGAAGACGATGGTGCAAGAGATCTGAAGCACAATATTGAGAGAATCGTAAGTCGTATCATTGGAGAGGGTAATGCTGATGTGAAGAATGAAATCACACCAGAGTATGTGGACAGTGTATTAGCTGAATTGATAGAAGAAACTCCGGCACTTTACTTTGGAAGAAATAGGATGCATTATTCTGCGTCTGTTGCCAAAGAAATTAAGAAGTGTATTCGTGCAACCAAGAAATCTTCAAATTCGGACACGGATCGTTTTGACACAGAAAAGAAACGTCAGAAATTGGAGTATCTTTTGGCTTGTAGAACAGAAACTAAGACATTTCTGGATAAGTTTGATCCAAAGTATTTAGAGAGCGAACTTCATAAGAATCTCTTTGGTATGAATAAAGTAATTAAGGAAGTAACTAATATCTATTTTACAGCATATCTGCAGGGAAATAGTCTTAACAGCAACCTGGCGTTATGTGGAGGATATGGTATAGGTAAGACTTCTATTGTAGAAAATATTGCAAAGGCAATGGACTATCGTTATGTGAAGATTTCCCTTAATGGTATTGCAGATATTAAAGAACTTCGTGGTTTTTCAAGTGCATACATTGGAAGCGAACCTGGCAGAATCATGAAAGGTTACAAGGAAGCCGGTTCTCTTAGAACCGTAGTCCAGTTAGATGAAATCGATAAGCTTAAGCCTGAGTTTGCAGATGTTCTTCTTGATTTGTTGGATAGAGAATTTACAGATAATTTTGTGGATGTTCCTGTAGATCTTAGACAGTCTATCTTTGTTGCAACGGCAAATGATTGGACGAAGGTGGCTCCGGTTGTGCGAGATCGTTTTATTGTAATTGATGTAGATGGCTATTCAAGAAGTGAGAAGAGTCAGATTGTAAGTGACTATATTATTCCAAAGTTAGAAAAGTGCTACGCTGCAAGTGGGGTATCAATTGCCATTGACGATGAGGCGGAAGATTTTCTTCTTAAGACATATGCGACATCCTTTGGCGTTCGTGATGCAGAAAAGGCAATGCAGAGAATTTGCTCATCAAAATTAGTAGACCAGGTGGGAGCTGCTGATGCAGTAAATGTGAGAATTAATAAGGATGATGTTTGCAAGTATCTTGGTGAGGTTCCTATTCCAAGAGGAAATTTCCCTGAGGATGGAACCATTCCGGGTATTTCCAAAGCACTCGCAGTAAGTAATGGAAATATGGGAAGTAGCTTTGCAATTGAAACTGTTCTTATTGATGGCGATGAAACTCTTGAAATGACAGGTTTACCTAAGGAAACAGCAACAGATTCTGTAAAAATTGCTGTGACCTGCATTAAAAAAATGTATCCTGATCTCCTTAAGGGCAAACACATTCACGTTCATTTTGGAGAGGGAAGTGTTCCAAAGGATGGTCCTAGTGCAGGAGTCGCACTTCTTATGAGTATCTTATCAGCAGCAATTAATAAGCCAATTATAAATGTGAAGCCATACGACATTGCATATACAGGTGAAATCAGTCTTACTGGTGGCGTATTTGCTATTGGAGGAACTATGGAGAAACTCCAGGCGGCTTATGATTCTGGTTGTAGCAAGGTATTCATTCCTATGCAGAATTATGAACATCTTGATAAGGAAAAACTTAAGGAATTTGATTGCGAAGTCGTTCCTGTGACTCATGTTTCGCAGGTTATTAAATCTGTATTCCCTGATCTTGATTAGGGCATATAGGATGTGGCACTTTTGCATAGGGACAGAAGTACTACAAAAAGATTTTTGACAAATAATAATGGAGATTATTATGGAAGTACGTAATATAAGTAGAAAACAAAATAGGAGGGCTTAATTATGAGCAAGGATTATTACAAGCAGCGCGATGGCATGGACAGATATGCAGTGTATGGTAACGATGGTTATGAGCACCGTGGTAAGGCTGAGTACGGTGATGATGGTCATATGACTCGTTTAGATATTATTTCACCGGTAGCAGACCAGCCTGGATACCATCACCATGAGTGGTGGAATGAGAAGGAAGGCTATGGACATGAAATCCATCCAGATCATTAGGTAAGGGCGCACGGGTTTGTGCACTTATGCACACAGACTCTGCATGAAAAGCAAATAATATAAACAAGCTATTTTAAGGAGGAACAAACTATGGGAATGAACTTTAATTTTAACGATGGACCTTTACCACCTAGCAATGTGTGTGAGCCACATATGCCTGTGGTAGTATTAATTGATATATCTGGCTCAATGTCAGGTCTTGCGATTAGTAATGTTGAGAAGTCTGTGAACAGATTTGCAGCTGATATTTGTAAGGATCCTAAGGCCGCTGATAGAGTGGATATTTGCGTGATGAGTTTTAACGATTCTGTAAGTATTATTCAGGATTGGTGTCCTATCACAGAAATGAAGAATGTGGAGCTTTCTGCAGGTGGAGGTACAAATATGTCTGCAGCTCTCAGAAAAGCAGTTGACAAGTTAAGAGAGCGTAGTCATCTCTATGAGGATAATGGTATTGAGGTAAGAATGCCATATCTTATCATTCTTACGGATGGACAGGGAGATAACATTGATCAGATTGCTGAAGAAATTAGAGATAGAACCAATTCTAAAAAGATGCTTCCTTGGTTCCTTGGTGTATCTGGTTACGATAAGGTTACAGCAGGAAAAATTACTGAAGGGAAAAGAGTATTCGAACTTACTGATGAGAACGGATATGATTTTACAGATTTCTTCAAGGTGATGGAAGTAAGTATCAAGGCGGTATCTACTTCGGCTCCAGGCGAAAAACCTGTTATTAAGGACGAAGAGAATCCGCTTAAGCAGGAAGATTGCGGTGTTAAGGTCGTAAATATTGATGATTGGCTTTCTTAATCAGTTTTGGGAGAGGTTCAAAATCAACCTCTCCCACCTTTGGAGGTGTTATAGGCGATGAAGTTTTCAAAATATAAAGTAAATATTCCTGGTCCATATCACATTAAAAATGGAATTCCTTGCCAGGATGCATATTGCATAAGAGAAACACCTGATGGGGTAATTGTTGCAGCAGTAGCAGATGGATTAGGAAGTGAAACACATTCTGACAAAGGAGCAAAGATAGCATCTAGTTTTGCCGTTACTTTTTGCAAACAGAATTACAAGCCAGAGATGACCGAACATGAGGTGATTTCTCTTCTGAGAAGAGCATATACAAAAGCATATGCACTGGTTGAGAAAACAGCTATTAATGAAGGAAATGATGTGGATCAATACGATTGCACATTATGTACGGTTATTTATGATGGTAAGACACTGTATTATGGTCAGTCCGGTGACAGTGGACTTATTGTTGGCAGTAATGATGGTGGGTATTACAAGATTACTGAGCAGCAGCGTGATGAAGATAACAATGTTTATCCACTTTGTTTTGGCTCTGAATATTGGGATTTTGGAAAGGTTAATGTAAATGTTGTTTCTGTTATGCTTATGACAGATGGAGTATGGGATCAGGCGTGCCCACCAATTCTTAAAAACGAACAGCAGCAGATTAATATTGGCTTTGTTGATATGTTTTTGAATCACTTTGGACTTGCAGATACCGAAGTGAGAAATCTTGAGAGGGAAGCAACTCGATACATGAGAAATTTCTCTCAGAAGCGTTTAGATGATGATAAGACGATTGTTGTTATTATTAACTCAGATGCAAAACCATCAAGAAGAGAAGAATCTTACTATGCAGCTCCTGATTGGGATGAATTAGCACAGGAGAGGGACAAAAGAATGAACGAAGCTTCTCATAAATCAGATGAAAGTGATGATGAGGCTACATTTAGTACTGCTAAATCAAAAGATAAGACTGAGTTACATATTCCGGTTGATTTCTCTATTGTAGGTAAAGCAATTCATACATTGGCAGGTAAGATGGATGAACTGCTTGTTCAGCAATCTAAACCAAAGGTTGAAAAAGTAAAAAAATTATCACCCAAGACAATACATATAGACATAAAAGTATAGGGAAAAAGGGCTCTGTCTTGGGTGATGTAATAGCCCTGATTATATTTATATTTGTTAGTTGGTTGGCGTGGAAACTTAAGGATGTATTGAAAGAATGGATGCCATTGACTTTAATAGGGTTATTATTGATCTGTTTTGTAATGAATTCCACGGTTCTTCTTCCTTCATCAAGTCTGTTAGTTGTACTGGAGTATTCCTACGTTCTTAATCCTATTAGTGTGATAATGGTAGGCACCATAGGCGCATCTTTAGGCGAACTTACCGGTTATATGGTAGGTGCGGAAGGGACTTCTCTTGTCAGACGATTTAAGAAAGTATCGAATTTGACCAAGTTTAGAGAGCATTCTTTTTTGTGGGTTATGCTATTTGCTTTTATTCCATTTCCTGTATTTGATGTTGCAGGAATTATGGCGGGAAGTATCCGGATGAATCCATTTAAGTTTTTGTTAGCCAGTTTTATTGGCAAAGCAGTAAAAATGAGTTTTTATGTTTGGATCATTCATTTCATAAGTATTATTTTTGGATAGGAGGAAAGAAAAATGGATGCATACACTCTTTCAGGAAAAATGATTACCATTCAGGAACCCGCGATAAAATCTGGCGGTGAAGGGGCTGTTTACAATATTCTTGGCTATAACAATGTTGTTGCCAAGATCTATTTGTCTAAAGCCGATGCAAAAGAACGTGAGAGTAAAATTCGTGAGATGTCTGGTATGAGTGAAACTTTAGAATTTCGAAATACACATGTTTTAGATGATATTGCGTGGCCTCTTGCCCCATTGTTTAATAAGGCGAAGGAATTCATTGGTTTTGGTATGTCAAGAATTACTGCGAAATTCGAACTTGATGATATCTATTCGTTGAGTCAAAAGACAAATGCAGGAATGACTACTGATGAGAAAATCAGAACGTTGATTAGCTTATGTACCGTTGTGGAAAAACTTCACTCGTGTGGTCAGATATTCGGTGATTTTAATCCAAACAACATTAAGATTGATAACAATTGCAATGTTAAATTTGTAGATAGTGATTCTTACCATTTCAATGCAGGAAAGTCAGTATATCCTTGTGTGGTATGTGCTCCCGGCTATGTTGCACCAGAACTGATGAAGAAGTGCAAGGGTACAACATATTCAGAATACTTTGCTAAAGGCGGAGTAACATTTACGAAGGAAACCGACAATTTCTCGTTAGCAATTCATTGCTTTCGTATGCTTATGAATGGATGTCATCCGTTCACCTGTAAAAAACATACTAAGAATGTAGGATCCACACCGGCTCCTTCTATTGATAAAAGAGTTGAAAAAGGGGAAACACCCTTCTTTACTACAGTGGCAAATTTCACGACTCCAGACTGGGCACCTGATATTTCTTGTCTCCCAATATATTTAAGAAAGATGTTTGAAAAAGCATTTGTGGATGGTCATACAAATCCTTCCGTCAGACCTACAGCGACTGAATGGAAACAGGCATTGGTTAAATATAAAAGTGAAATAACAAGATGCCATGTTGAGCCTAAGCATTATTATTGGAATCAGTTGAAATCATGTCCTTATTGTTTGGCATCTGATAGAGGTAAGAAGAACCTTATTAAGACTATGGGCGGAACTATTACTTCGCAGATGAACGTAAACCGCGGAAATAACAATGCAAATTGTAATCATGTTCCAACAGCGCAACCTGCTGGTATATCTTCACCCAATAATGTGTTTAGTAATACACAGAATACATATTATTCTAAAACGAAGCCTATTAACTCGGGGTGGTTTTGGGGAATTACGATTATGATTGCTGTCATTATGCACATTCTTTTAGGAAGATATGCGTATGCACCCATTTATCTTTCATTAGTTGGAGAAGAGTGGGTTATGTGGATTGGTGCAGTAGGAAGTGTAATTTCTGCCATTGTTGGTGTTGTGCTTTATGGAATGAATTGGTCAGGAGCAAATAGTTATCCTTATGATTATAAGTGGTATGATTACATTCTTTCACAGTTAACTGGATTTGGATTTGCTATTGGATTTGGAATAGCTTTGGCATTGGTTGCGTTAATCGTAACCGTTGTTATATATATTTTGGCTGCTATCGTTGCAATAGCGATATTGATAGCGATTATTGCAGGTTTATGTTCTGGTTAAAGAGAGGTGGATTATGGAAGAAAAAGTAAAATGCTTATTGGTTGAAAAGTTTAAGTATACAGAAGTTGAAGCGCGAGAAACTGCAAAGGATATTTGCGGTTTCTCAGATGAGGACTTAAGGGATGCAGTAAGGCAGTTGGTTCATACTGGGGAATATCTCGAAATTAGGGAGGGAAAATATACAACAAGTGGATTAATGAAGAGACATTCTTTTGAATACCCTGCTGCACTTGTTTTTATCGATTGGTATCGTAAATCACCAAGAGAGGCTGAAAATGCCCTTCAGTGGATGAGATAGGGAGGATTTTATGACGTATAAAGAAATCCTAAACACATTGAATCCCGAGGTATGGCGTAATCTTTCTGAAGAAGAAAAAATGGATTATTTTCAAAGCCTTGAAAATTGTATGGCAGTGGAAAGCAATCGAGATAGTTGCAAAGTTAACGGCAAGTTTCTCTATACGGGGGAAGAAGGTGTTGTATTAGGCGCATATAATCCCGAAACAAGAGAAATTGATATAAATGTTTCTCAATTTGATGAATGCTCGCTCTATGGTAGGGAGCCGGGTAGATTGACTCAGACATGCCTGCATGAAGGAAGACATGCACTTCAACATCAAGTTGCTGAAGGGGTGGTTAATTATCCTGATTCGAAAGCTGCAGAGGAATGGAAACATAATTTAGAAGAAGGAAATTATATATCTTATAATAGAAACCCTAAGGCATACTATAATCAGCCGGTCGAACGAGATGCCAGAGAATTTGCAGAGACTAGATACAAGGCCTTATTAGCGGAAAAAGCAAATATGGAGATTTCGCGGGATGATAGCGTTGGTATAAAGGAAGCAGCAAAGGTATTTTCTAATCAGATTGAATCTGATCAGAAAATAGCTGCCGATTATCAAAGTATTGGAAACAGAGAACATGCAGGACAAAGGATGTAGTTGGTTATTATGTTGGTTGCAAAAGAAGTTTTATTAGGAAATTCATTAGAAAAGAATATCGTTCCTATAAGAAAGAATCCGCATGTCAGACTGCTTGGAAACATAAACAATAAACGTACAGAATTAGGTCTGTCCGCTGAAGATTTATCGACTCACACTCTTGCTACCGGAGGAACCGGTTCAGGAAAAACCAATGTAATCTTTGAAATAACGCGACAGATTAAAGGACAGCTTACAGCAGAAGATGTAATGATTATCTTTGATACGAAAAGGGATTTCTTGACATTAAGAGATGGAAGAGACGTAGTGATTTCTAATTCATTAGAAGATAAGTCTGATAATTTAGCTTGGAATATATTTATGGAGATTGTAGCAGATGGTTGGGAGAAAGAGGCAATTGAGATTAATGCAGATGAAATTGCTAATTTGATTTTTTCAGATAGCATCAAGAATAGCCAGGCGCCTTTTTTCCCTCAAGCTGCTAAAGACATATTTGCCGCAATTTTAAAGGGCATTACTTTCATAGGAATAGATAATAAGGAACATCGTGTTAGGTATATGAATAACGATGCATTAAGAAAGTATCTTTCTAAAGTAAATGCTAAAATGCTTATCGAATTTTTAGGCATGTTTCCTGAGTTATGTGGCGTGTTGAAATATATAGGTGATGGTAGTTCAGAACAGGCTTTGGGCGTTTTAGCAGAACTTGAGGAAACAACAGGACAGTTATTCCGGAAATCATTTGGTCTTGATGGCAGATTTTCTGTGAGAAAATTTGTAAAAGAGAGAGGTGCTAAAACATTATTTGTTGAATATGATCTTGCGAGTGGAAGCACATTTATTCCAATGTATACAGTGCTGTTTGATATGTTTATAAAACAGAGTTTATGTAATACGAATCGAGGAAAGGTGTATATGGTTTGCGATGAGCTGAAACTGCTTCCTCATTTGCTACATTTAGAAGATGCATTAAATTTTGGCAGATCAATAGGTATGAATATAATAGCTGGTATCCAGAGTATGGAGCAGCTTTACGAAGTATATGGAGAAATTGGTGGCAGAAACATCGCTTCGGGGTTTCAGACTACAATCTGTTTTCATACAAACAATCAAGCTACAAGAGAATATATAAGTGGGATACATGGGACAAATTATATGGCTATTCAGCATACAGGTGCATCAAATAATCTGCAGGAAAGCATTCGTGATGGATGTGCAGTAGAAGACTGGGAAATAGTTAATCTTTGTCAGGGCGAGGCTATTGTTGGACTACCATTTGAAAAGCCAATTAAATTCAAATTTGAAAGGTATAGGTGATGACATGAACAGAGGAACTAATTTTTTGGTAACTACAACGGCTTCTTTGATTAGCAATCATAATAGAAAGAAAACCATTCAAAAAATCAATAAAATAAATGATGCAAATAAGAGAATTATTAATTTGGGACACGTTTATCCTGATAGTATTTTGCCAGAACATGAAGCAACTGCTAATGTATGCATTACCGGAGGAACGCAGGAGGCAAGAAATTGTCTTATCCTCCAGAATTGTAAGCAGTCAGTGTTTAATGGAATACCGGTTATTATTATTCATGAAGGTAACTACCATCTGGAATATGATGTAAAAAAGGCTTTTCAGGGTAAATGTTATTGTAGGGCGGTTAGTAAATCAGAACCTTTCTATGAACCATTGATGAGACTTAATGATCAGGAGATTTCAAATCTCATAATTGAGGCATCCAAAGAAGGAGATATGATTGAAACAGATGGACTATTGTATTTAAGGTCAATTTCATGTATGGCTCGAAAAAAGGGGATTAACCCGTACACTAGAATGCTCTCCACATTTCCGTATTCTCAGGCACAGGTTGTTATATCGGGATTAGAGGCTAAAGGCTTGATAAATTCAACAGAGGCAGCATCATTAAGAAATGATGTTGCGACTGGATCTAGTGAACGTTCTAAAATTGATAAATTCTTTTCAGAACTTATCAGTCAGGGTGAAATTATAGCAGGTAAAGGACAATTAGCTCGCTCGGCGTCAATATCAGAATGCATTAGAAATAACGGAATTCTCTCAATTGATGTCGGAACATGTTCAAAAAAAACACAATTAAGCTTTATACGTGCAGAATTGGAAAAGTGTGTTAAGGATGGCAAAGCTGTCCGGGTAGTTATCGATGCAATGACATTGGCTGATAGCCCTATGATGCTTGATTTCTTGGGAAAGACACATGCAATGTTTTGGTGGACATTGTCTACATCGAATATTAACGCATTAGTAAACGGGGGAAAGAACCTTACTTCGTGGATTGCATTAACGCATAAAACGATTATGTTTGCTAATAGTATAGGTACATCAGAGGCGCTTTCTAAAGAGCTTGGAGATTATGATTTTGTTGAAGTGACAAATACTCATGGTGGTGGAACCGATTTTGGCAATTTTGGTCTTCACTTTGGAGCTACTGACTCATTACAAACATCGACAAAACGTGAAATGGTAGTAAAACCTGAAGATATCAGTACTTTAGGAGATAGAGAGTTTTTTGTTTTAAATAACAATACATCTGAGGTAATGAAGGGAGTGTTAGCATAATGCGCATAAGCTGTTATGAATATTACTATGAAATGATGTCTTCTTCAGAGCGTGCTGTTTATAGAGATATGTATGAAGCCTTTGTTAACAAGTCAGATAGCTTTTGCATTCCGAATTGTGAATATAGAAAGATTGTGAATATATTTGAACAATTAACAAATGATCATCCGGAGATATTCTATGTTAAATCTATCCAAATTCAGTCAGGGAATACTTTCCATGGTTATCAAATTGTTCCGCAATACAGATTCTCTAAAGATGAAATACAGTATTTAAGGGATAAGGTTGATAATTCTATAGAGAAGATTGTGAAAAAGTGTGTAGGAAAAAGAATTATTGAAGCTGAAAAAATAATACATGATTACATTGTGGAAATATCTGAGTATAAGGATTTAGAAGCCTCATATAGTCACGAAATGCTCGGAGTATTTTTGTATGGAATCGGGGTATGTGAAGGGATATCTAAAGCATTTAAATATCTTTGTGATAAGGTAGGAATTAAATCGGGGATTGTAATTGGAAATGTGAAAGGCGAAGTTGCAGCTCATGCGTGGAATCAAATCTGTATAGAGGGTGCTTGGTATAATATTGATGTTACCTTTGATATGAATCTATCAAAAAGTGCGGGTGATTTGAGATATGATTATTTCAATGTGTCAGATACGGTGCTATCTGATAGATGCTCGATTTTTCAAGTACATAGCTGTAATCACAATTATGGGTTTTATGCGAAAGTGAATAAATTTGCAAAGTGTCAAAGTGATTTAAGGACTATTGTCAGAACAAGAAAGAGTGATGTAATAAGCGTACAGTTGCCACATATCGCATGTACGGATAATGAATTGTTTGAATATATATTTAGCACTGTGTCAGACAGTATTGACGGATTCGGAAGACACGAAATAAGTATACTTCCCAATTATTGTACTAATGTATTTACAATTAGGATAAATAAAGCTGCACTGTTATAGAACCTTCACAGATAATGTGGAGGTTTTTTGCTTATCAACGTAAATATATAAGAATCCATATGAAAGGGGGGGAATATTATTGGATATTTTATCATTAGAAAGAATCTGGTATCATACACTAATTGTTGAATCTGATAATCTAAGTCGATATTGCCCTATTGATGACTTTACTTTTATGGGAATGGAATCAGATTATATTAGTGAATCCTCTAAATTCCATCTGTATGTTTTTTATAGAATGGATTCGGAAAATCAATGGTATATAGATATGTATGTATGGGATTGCATGTTATATCCAGAGATATGTCGAAGAATTATTATACAGAATGGATTTATTCTTGCAGAAGAAGATGAGAGTTTGTTTATTGAATATACAAGAAGGCTTGAATCAGAAGGGATGTACGATAAGGGGAAATTTGATCTTATACGTAATAAAGATAAACCTGAGCATGCATTTGTGACTGCAGAAATATGTAATAGAAAATTGCAGCAGGTTTACGGTTGCAGGAATGGTTTGCCGGAGCGTGCCGTATATGAATTCCTTGAAGTGTATTGCCGTAAGCATTGTATAGATTATGATCCTGAAAAACTTATTTGGGACCCGATAGAAGAATTAGATGAAAGCGAGTATGAAACCGAACTAGAGGAATATCTAGAGGTTTATCGAAAAAAGCAGTATATGATTCCTGCTGAATTTGAAGAAAAATGTATGCCTTGTATACAACTGACATTTATGGATGTTTTTCCTGAAATTTTTAGGAATGAGTAATGAGCTGAAAAGGAGGAAATGACTTATGCCTATGATTTTTATTAGTGAAGAAAAGAATAATCCGTTAGAACAGGAACCGTATTTATCAATCAATAGAAAACTTAAGGATTGTGGTGATGATATTAGCGGAAAACAGATTAAATATGCTATAAGCAGACACAAGAGCGGTTTTTATGATGGTTTTGATCTGGATCGATATTATTGCGATGACATTATGTTGAAGTTCACATTTTCAAAAAATAAGCAGGCAAATAATGCTGAGGAGGAGATGCTGATACACCATACTATTGAGTATGATTTCGACTTAGATTTTGCTGATATTCAACAGGAGGCAGTTAACTCGATTAAAAAGAGAATGGATTATATCTATATATCAAATGTATCTTATTTGGAGTATTCGTATGTTATAGAAAAGAATCATGTTCAATTATCGTTCGATGTTCTTACCAATGAGGCGTGCGTATCAAGCGTAGTTAATCATTTGATTTGCCAGGACATAATGATTTTTTCCAGAGGGTGGTAATGGTGTAAAAGCGGTTCTCAATGCTTATTGGGAGCCGCTTAATTTATGGAGATTTTGATGTGTCTTCCGTATAGATAAATATGAAATATAGAAACGGAGGAATATTCATGAAGAAAAATACATTAAGTGGAAAAGAATATTTATGGAATTATTTGTTCTGGGGAGTTATTGGATACATTTGGTATCAGAATTTACTTTTTACTAATATTGAGGGAATGACGGTGTTTCAGTCTAATCTTGTACTGATTGGAAGTATGGTGATTGGTTTTATAGTCAATACAGTTTTGTCGGTTAAGTGGAGTCGAAATACTTTTTCAATTATTACTTCAATGCTTATTCCTTTTTGGAGGATCGAAAGTAAGAAATAAAAAAATTGGAGATATAAACTAGTAGTACGTATATAAAACTATGGATAAGAAATCCAAACACAATAGTAGAAATTGGTGATCATTAGAGAAAGGAGAATTTGACTATGAAAATCATTAGAAAATCAAGCAAGAGAAGAGTTGTTAGTATGAATTGCTCGCCTGCAAGTGCAATGCAGTATTAGTTTTAACATAAGATTGTGTAAGAGGCGACGCCAATTTCTGCTAATTGTTTTATCCGAGGAGGTACAAGTATGAATCACACAAATTGCTTTTTGAAATTACCAGAAGAACTTGAAACGAAATACAAGCTATCGGTATATAACGTATATTTGGATGAATCAAGAGGTCTTGTTTACAATACAGTTACACAGGCTGTTTCGGAATTTGAAGACAAAATGTTGTCAGTGGATAATTTGCCCGCTCTTGTTGAATGCGGCTTTATTGTTCCGGCAGGAACGGACGAAAAGGCAATATTGCGAGATGAATACAGACATAGAGATGAGTTTTCAAATGAATTGCATCTGATTATTGCATTAACTTTAGATTGCCAGTTTAGATGTGTTTACTGTTACGAGAAACACCCATGTGTATATATGAATGAATCCACTAAGAGTGCTGTAATTGATTTGGTTCATAATTATGCGAAAGAAGGAAAAAATGTTAGTGTCGTATGGTATGGTGGTGAGCCAATGCTTGATTTTGAATCGATAAAGACACTTACATATAAATTTCAGAATATTTGTGATAAATGTGGTGTTAAATATACAGCCTCTATGATTAGTAATGGGTACGCTTTCAACAAAGAGAATATTTTGGAATTAGATAAGCTTTCTGTTGCTTCTGTACAGATTACTGTTGATGGTATGAAAAAGATGCATGAACTTAGAAGACCCATGAGTAGCGGAGAAGAGTCCTTTGAATGTATTATAAATAATATGATTGCTATTAATAAAAATTCAAATGCAGAGGTACATCTTAGGATAAATGTTGATAAGGATAATATTCAGAGTGCATATAAGCTTGTTACATACCTCAAAGAAATAGGTTTAACCGAAATCGATGTTAATCTTGGAATGATGAAGGCATTTGGCTGTGATTGTGCATGTGGAAATGAAGCAGAAAATCTGTTTTCAATGAAAGAGTTTGCTGATGAATTTATGAAGTTCAAGGAGCACTTAATCAATGAAGGATTTTATCATGCTGTTGAAAAAATGGTGCCAGAATATAAAGTGAATTCCTGCACAATGGATGCACCGGATTCATATGTAATAGATCCCGATGGGTATGTATATAAGTGTATATCTAAAGTGGGACAGAGAGAATGTAGCATTGGAAATGTGATGGAAGGACTCAATGTGGAAGCACATCTGGAAGTAGATGTATTTGAGTCAGAGATGTGCTCGAAATGTATGTATCTCCCAATTTGTAAGGGTGGCTGCTTAATGAATAATCAGTATGAGCATAAAGAATGTAACATTTGGAAGTTTATAACTGAAAGACTAATTATATCAGATATAGGCCTTCAGCAGGAAAATAGAAATAATGAGGTTTAAAAATTGGTAAAGATATAACTCTAGATGAGGGATATATAATCACGATAGAAGATGGGAAGGAGGCAAATCATAAGTTATTTTTTGCAGTTGAAGTGGTTTGTGAAAAGCTTCTAACAATGTGCAGTCTTTGAGCAAAGGAGGACTACTATGATTACGAAGTTAGAATCGACTATTAAAGATTACTATTGATCATTTCTAGAATTGATTAAAAAAACAATCACATCAATGAAAAAGAATTTGAAAAAAGATATAGCTTTATTTGCCAGAGGTTTTTAGCCATATTATGGAGGGTTTCGATGGGTAATAATTTTAGAATTTACAGGATAAAAAAATGGTGTAGCCATCGATGCAACAGGCTTAGAGTAATGATTATAATCGGACCGTCAGGGTCCGGAAAGACAACACTATTACATAGTATTCTGGCAGATTATAAAAGTGGAACATTACTCCACCCAGATGAACTTTTTAGTGTTGTATGTGAGCAGGTAAAGCATGCTAAGTTAGCGTTTCCTCCAAGGATAAAAGAATTGCTAATGGTTGATGACATGGATGAAATTTATAAGTCAGGTTTTGAATTTAAAATGGTGCTTTACCGGATAATAAAGAATTACAAGGGCCATCTGATATGTTGCTTTAACAGTTATGAATCTGCAGAAGAGTTTATCAATATGTTCAAAAAAAAATAAAAAAATAGTAGTCTTAAATGCGGTAAAAATCCGTAGGGGTGTTATACGAAGCAGAGCTCGTCGATTAGAATTAGACGTAGACGATAATGAAATAGAAAGGCTTTTAAAGTGTGATGATATATATGATTTGAATTCAGAATTATATAAGTTACACCTTAAAAGGCAGCTTGAGAAAGGCAGAAAGGATGATGGAGATGAAGGAATCTAAATTTATAAGATATATGATAACAGGAGTTGTCTGTGCGTTCTTTTTAATGTGTGAGTTAACTCTCATCAAATATTGTAAGACCTCAATGTTTTTTATGAGAGGAGAGGTTATTAAACTGAGTTTAATTGCGGGCATTATATTAATCCCTTTTGAAAAAATCGGATACAGCTTATATTGTGAAAGGATACTTGGATTCAAGAAAGATTTTGCCATATTCGGACGTAAGATAGCTCTGGCAATGTCTGTATTAATTGGTTCTCTTATTATTATCGGAAAAGAAGTAAATGACCTCGATATTTATTGTATACTTATTCCAATACTTACCATCTGCTGGATAATTGCGATGGTTGTGTGCGATGTGTCAGAGGAGGAAAACCCAATTTATTTGTTTGTCGTAGCTGCTATTCAGTATTTTGCAGTTGAATATCTCGGAGTAGGAGTCTTTGCTATCATTCTTATGCTTATGCAGACAATTAGTATATTTACGAGACAAAATAAAAATGCAGATGAAATCTTACTGATGGTTTTCACTTTTATCGGAGCATTATATCTGAAAGTAAAAGATTTTCATTACATAGAAGTAACTGATAACAATATTCTTATAGGAACATCAACTATAGGTTTAATGTCCAGACATACATGGAGTATAATAATATATATACTGTTGGCGTTATCTATTGTTTTACTGTCTATTTTAAGTTATATAACATTCAGAAAAAATGAAAAATATATCAGAGCGCAGATTGTATTTACAGCAGGAATAGGGTTTATATTAATGGTTTTATATGATATTTTTATAAATACAAGAGGATATATATTTGACTACACCACGGATAATGTTATGATACGAAATGGAGTTATTTCCTGTATGTTGGCAAGGGGAATGATGATGCTTTTTGCATTTATAGTCCTCAGGATTCAATATAATTCAGAACCTGAACTTTCAGAAATAGTTATATATGATGAGATTGATTTAGCCACTCAGATATATGATGAAAAAGCAGAGTTATTAAAGAAAGAGTACACTAACCGCATCAGATTGTATAGAAAGAGTGTAGAAAATATCCTGAAAGAAAAAGAAAAAACGGAGGAGGAGAAAGAGTAGATGATATATTTTATCTCAGATACACATTTTGGACATAGGAATATTGTCAGATACAGGCCGTTTAATGACATTGAGGAGATGGACAACACTCTTATTAATAATTGGAATTCCACAGTCCATGAAAATGATGAAGTATACATACTTGGAGATTTCATATATAAGTCTGATAAGCATTGTTCCTACTATTTGAGACAACTTGCCGGGAAAAAACATTTGATTGTAGGCAACCACGACAACAAATGGATGGCATGTGGCAGTAATCTAAGTGATTATTTTGTTAGTATAGATAGTTTGAAAGAAATACAGGATGATAAAGGGCGGCATTTAACATTATGCCACTACCCGTTAATGGAGTGGAGAGGTTCAGTCTATGCGGTTCATGATAAAGACAAAGGAAATAACTTTCTTATACATGGACACCTCCACCATCAAAAAAATATTTCGTATGAGTTTATTAAGAATAACATTCCATGTGCTTTAAATGCCGGTGTAGAGATTAATGGGTACAAGCCCGTGGCATTTGAAGATTTATTTACGAACAATAGTATTCATTATGAAAGAGAAGTTGCATGTCCGAAATAAATACAAATTCAGCTCTGCCTGTAGCTTCACCTTTATAATAGCCATGTTCATACGCTATCTGCTTTAAATTCACAATCCGTATATGTTATAATAATTCCATATCAAAGGAGACTCACTATGCATTATGTTATTTCAGATATACATGGACAAATCACAGAGTTTAAAAACCTGCTTGAAAAAATAGATTTTGACGGAATCCGAGATAAAATGATAATAGCAGGCGACGTTCTTGACCGTGGTAATTATGGAATTGAACTGATTAAATATATAGAACCGTACATTGAAACAGGTTCAATGAAAATACTTATGGGAAATCATGAAATGTTTTGTCTGAACTATCTTGATGGAAAACTGGATGATTTTACTTATAAATTATTTGGTGGCGCAGGCACAATAAAAAGTCTTAATAAGATGACGAAAGAATCGAAAGAAAATCTGTATCTTTTCCTCAAAAGTCTGCCTATTTATGAGGAAATCCGGACAAAATATGGTGAAACAGTTGTTACTCATTCCGGACTTTCTGCAAATTGCATAATATTTAATAAGGATAAAACAATTAATGTTGCAAAATCGATTGAGGCAGCGGCGGACATAAATTTATACGATTTTTTATTATCCGATGATATCCACCGTATGGAAGAATATGACCTTAACCGTTTAGATAAGTTTTTGATTGTAGGACATGTTCCGGTAATGAATCTAAATGATGATGAAAGTAACCATATCTATAGAGCAACCGGTTATATGTGTATTGATACCGGAGCATCATTTGTGGAAAAAGGTGGTGCTGTGTCTTGCTATTGCGTGGAAACTGATGAGCAGATATATTTATAAAATTTTAATAATAATCCTCTTTATTTTTCTATAGTCTTGTGCTAACATACAATTAAAGCATTCATATTCTTTTTTCTATGACGTAAGTCATTTCTAATTTCTAAATTGAAATCAATGCTTTATACCCAATCTAATTTTATAAGGCAGGAAGTTTTTATTTAGAATTAATGGCTTTTTCTGCCTGGAAGGAGAACATATGAATAATGAAACTGTAAACAGAAAATACAAGGATACCGTATTCAGGCTTTTATTCAAAGATAAGTCTAATCTTCTCTCACTCTTTAACGCGGTTAACGACACCGACTTTTCCGATGAAAACGATATCAAGATAACTACCCTTGAAAATGCCATATATATGACGAGCAAGAATGATATTTCCTGTATCATAGATATGAAGCTTAACCTTTTTGAACATCAGTCAACAGTCAACCCGAACATGCCATACCGCAACCTTGAATATGTGACAAAGTGTTTTAAAAGATATGTTGGTAATTTTGATATATATACCGGCAAAGCCCTTACCCTACCTAATCCTAAGTTTGTTGTATTTTATAATGGTGTTAATGAGCAGCCGCCAATCAGGGTAATGCGTCTGTCCGATTTATATGCCCACAAGGACGAGATACCTAATCTTGAACTTGTGGTTATCCAGTACAATATCAATAACCTGGCGGATTGCACCTTAATGGACAGATGTGAACCCCTTAAGGAATATTCAGAGTTTATCGGATGCATCAGAAGCAATCTCAAAACAATGGATAAGGGAGAGGCAGTGGATTCAGCCATTGATTATTGTATCGGAAACGGTATTCTTAAGGATTTTCTCACCAATAACAGAAATGAGGTCAGGTCAATGAGTTTATTTGAATTTGATGCGGAAGAACATGAAAAGGCGATAAAGCAGATAGCGTATGAAGAAGGCGAACTTGCGGGCTATGATAAAGGTGAACTTGACGGTGCTGCAAGGGGTGAACAGGTTGGTCGTATCAAGATGTTATACGAACTTGGAAACACAATACCGGAAATAGCCGTAAAGCTCAACATATCGGAAGAATCTGTAAAGGACATTATTAAGGCTTAAATTATTATAAAATATTAATATGTCTCCGGTTTTCTTATTTCCTTGACATCCCAACATCAAAAATATAAAGTATGTATTAGAATAAGCAGAATAGTAGGAGATGCAAGTATGAGAATTTTTGTGACAGGCGTTGCAGGACAGTTGGGTCATGACGTCATGAATGAGCTTAACAAGAGAGGACATGTGGGAATCGGAAGTGATATCGCAGAGCAATATCAGAGAGTCGGGGATGGTTCTTATGTGACTAAAGCCGAGTATATATCGCTTGATATAACGGATAAAGAAAGCGTGGACAAGGTTATAGGCGAAGTAAAACCAGATGCGGTAATTCACTGCGCAGCCTGGACTGCGGTTGATCTCGCAGAAGATGAGGATAAGAAAGATAAAGTCAAGGCAATTAATGCAGACGGAACAGAAAATATTGCCAGGGCCTGTAAGAAATATGATTGCAAGATGATGTATATATCAACAGATTATGTCTTTGACGGACAGGGAGAGACCCCATGGGAACCGGACTGCAAAGATTATAAGCCTCTCAATGTTTACGGTGCTACTAAGCTTATGGGAGAACAGGCAGTAAGTGGTATTCTTGATAAATATTTTATTGTCAGAATTGCATGGGTGTTCGGTGTCAATGGTAAGAATTTTATCAAGACAATGCTTAACGTCGGCAAGACTCATCCACAGGTGAGGGTTGTGAGCGACCAGATTGGTACGCCGACATATACGCTTGACCTTGCAAGACTTCTTGTGGATATGATTGAGACAGAAAAATACGGATATTATCATGCAACTAATGAAGGCGGATATATAAGCTGGTATGATTTTACCTGCGAGATTTTTAAACAGGCAGGATATGATACCGAGGTAGTTCCCGTAACAACGGCTGAATATGGAATATCTAAGGCGGCAAGGCCTTTTAACAGCAGACTTGATAAGAGCAAGCTTGTGGAAAACGGATTTAAGCCATTACCAACATGGCAGGACGCCGTAGCCAGATATTTGAAAGAGATTATGTAATATGGAAAAATATTTTGTACCCAAAATTGACACCCCTTTAGAAGGAGTGGTGACTGTTCCGGGGTCTAAGAGCATGACGAACCGTGCACTTTTGCTTGCGACATTGTCAAAAGAGGAGTCCGTATTAAGAGGCGTACTTTTCAGTGATGATTCCAGACATTTTTTAGCTTGTCTTCAAAGTCTTGGATTTTTACTTGAAATTAATGAGAATGAAAAAGTTGTTAAAATCAAAGGAACAGGCGGCAGAATTCCATATAAGACAGGAACAATAGATGTGGGAAGTGCGGGAACGGCAGCAAGGTTTCTGACTGCGATGTTGGCACTTTCTGACGGCGAATATACCGTGATGTGCTCAGAGCAGATGGAAAAAAGACCTATGGCAGAGCTATTCAATGTTCTCACAGAAATGGGTGCGAGGTTTGAATATCTTAAGAACGAGGGTCACCTTCCCGCAAAGGTTATTGGCAATGGCGGAGTCTGCAAGGATATAACCATGGATATAAGCCGCAGCACACAGTTTCTTAGTGCAATGCTTATGGTAACTCCTGTGACCAGAAGCGGTATCAGAATCAGGATTACAAGTGAAAAAAAGACAGGCGCCTACATTAAGATTACTATGGATATGTTGAGAGAATTTGGCATTAATGTTACTTTTGATGGTGAAGAATATATCGTAGATGGTAATCAGAAAGCAGTTATAGGTGACTACTACATTGAACCTGATGTGTCGGCAGCCTGCTATTTTTATGCAATGGCGGCAGTTACGGGCGGCAAAATTACTGTAAGAAATGTCTTTGAATCTTCAGTTCAGGGTGATATGAAATTTCTTAATGTTTTGGCAGAAATGGGATGTGAAGTTACAGAGACAAAAGATGGAATTACAGTCAGCAGGACAGGCGGTTTGAAGGGCATAGATGTCAATATGAATAATTTTTCGGATCAGGCATTGACACTTGCGGCAATAGCACCATTTGCTGACGGAGATACGGCTATCAGGAATGTAGGACACATAAGAGGTCAGGAATGTGACAGAATGGCAGCCATAATTAATGAGCTGACAAAATGCGGTGTTGCCTGTCATATATCGGGAGACGATATTTTTATATCATCCGGAGCAGCCCACGGTGCAGAAATAGAGACTTATGATGACCATAGGGTAGCGATGGCATTTACCGTTACGGGACTTGTGACAGGCGGAATGGTAATAGATAATCCGATGTGTTGCAGGAAAACTTTTGAAAACTATTATGAAGTATTAGAAAAGCTTATTGAGGAAAATAACGATGGAAAAAGATGAACGCTGGGATATTTATGATGTAAATAAAAAGGTTACGGGAAGAACTATGAGGCGCAACGATTTCTGCCTTAAGGATGATGAGTATCATCTTACGGTTCTTGGAGTAGTGTCAAGACCGGACGGAAAGTATCTTATAACCAGACGTGCAATGGACAAGGTGTGGGCACCGGGGGCATGGGAAGTTTCAGGCGGTGCCTGTATGGCAGGTGAAGAGTCCTACGATGCTGTTAAGAGAGAGGTTCTTGAAGAAACAGGGCTTGATGTAAGCAATGCGGATGGAGGCTTTGTTTTTACATATCACAGAGAGAATCCGGGTAAAGGTGACAACTATTTCGTGGATGTTTACCATTTTGTAATGGATTTTGATGAAAATGATGTTATTCCACAGGAAACGGAGACCAATGGTTTTATGTTAGTCAGCCATGAACAGATAAAAGAGTTTGCGAAAAACGGTAATTTTTTACATTATGACAGTATTAAAAGGGTTTTTGAATAGAAAATCTTGAAAAATACGTTTTCTTGTTGTAAAATATAGGATAATATTTTTTAGGCTAGTTGAAATGGCGTTAGGAGGCACACCCGTGAATAATCAGGAAATGATGCAGCTGTTACCTGAACTCGATAGTCAGTATGAGGAATTGGTACAGTATTGTAAGAAATCAGGTACAATAGATCAGAGTCTATATATGGAATATGACGTTAAGAGAGGTCTTCGAGATAGCAACGGTAAAGGCGTGCTGACAGGACTTACTGAGATATCCGATGTAGTGGCTTTTGATATTATTGATGGGGAGCCGGTACCTTGTGACGGCAGACTTTACTTTCAGGGTCAGAATGTGAATAATCTTGTAAGAAAGGCACATAACAGGAGATTCCTTTTTGAAGAGACAACGTATCTTCTGCTTTTCGGAAGTCTTCCTACAGAACATCAGTTGAAGCAGTTTATTAATATTTTAGGCGGTCTTCGTGAACTTTCGGGACAGTTTGTACGTGATGTAATTATGAAAGCACCTTCCGCTAATATTATGAATGCACTTGAGAAGAGTATAGTTACACTTTATTCTTATGATGAGAATCCTGAGGATATCTCTGTTGAGAATGTTTTACGCCAGTCGCTCCAGCTTATTTCAAAGGTGCCGGTAATTTCAGTTTTTGCATATCAGTCTTATATGCACTTCAAGAAGAATGATGTGTTGATTATCCGTAATCCGGACCCTGAGTGTTCTACAGCCGAGAATATTTTAAGAATGTTAAGACCTGACGGTAAATATACAGAACTTGAAGCCAAAGTGCTTGATGTTGCACTTGTTCTTCATGCGGAACACGGTGGTGGTAATAACTCTACTTTTACGACACATGTTGTTACGTCTTCGGGAACAGATACTTATTCAACAATAGCATCTTCAATAGCATCGTTAAAGGGACCTAAGCATGGCGGTGCCAACCTTAAGGTTCAGAAAATGATAGAAGATATTAAGTGCCATGTTACTGATTGGGAGGATGAGAAGGCTCTCACAGGCTATCTCCAGAAGATACTTGATAAGCAGGCTTTTGATAAGGCAGGACTTATTTATGGAATAGGACATGCGGTATATACCCTTTCGGATCCGAGAGAAGTTCTTCTCAAAGAGTATGCTTATAAGCTTGCCATGGAGAAAGGACATCTTAAAGAGTATGAGCTTCTTGACAGAATTGAAAATATATCTAAGAAGCTTGTTGCACAGTCAAGAAATACCTTAAAGCCAATATGTGCCAATGTGGATTTTTACAGCGGATTCGTATATACGATGCTTGGAATTCCTGAAGAACTTTTTACACCAATCTTTGCAATTGCAAGAATTGCCGGATGGAGTGCGCATCGTCTTGAAGAACTTGTCAACAAAGGCAAGATAATCAGACCGGCATATAAGTATGTGGGACATCATGTTGACTATGTAGATATCGCAGACAGAAAAGAAAGAGAAATATAATATATAAGTCCTCTTGAAGTTTTTTCAGGAGGACTTTTTATGTAGAAAGAAGATGAAATATTTGACATTACAGCAGCTTATGTATTATGTGACAACTGCCGAATGTGGAAATATTACTGAGGCGGCAGAAAAGCTTTTTATCTCACAGCCAAGTCTCAGTAATGCAATTCACAATCTGGAAAAAGAAATGGGAATAGTTGCTTTTGTAAGATCTAATAAAGGCGTGGTGCTTACAAGAGATGGGGAAAAACTTTTATCATTCTCAAGAATGTTGCTTGAACAGGCAGATATTATGAAGGAACATTTTGGAACAGGGGAAAAGAGAACTCCGAAATTTTCGGTATCCTGCCAGCATTATTCGTTTGCGGTTAATGCTTTTGTGGACCTTATTAAAGAATATGATGCCGACCAGTACAGTTTTATTATCCGGGAAACACAGACGGGTGAGATCATTGATGACGTAGCCGGGGGAAGAAGTGAGATTGGAATTATATACCTTTCGGAAAATAATGAAGAAGTTCTCAGTAAGATGTTAAAAAAGAATGAGCTTGTATTTGAGGAATTGTTTATTGCAAATCCACATGTGTTTATCTGCAAGGAACATCCTCTTGCAAAAAAAGATATTATCAAAGTGGAAGAGTTGAAAGCATATCCGTATCTTGTTTTTGAACAGGGAGAAAAAAATTCATTTTATTATGCGGAAGAATTTTTAAGCATGCTTGATTTCCCAAAGAATATACAGGTCAGGGACAGGGCGACACTTTTCAATCTTGTAATAGGACTAAATGGTTTTACAGTTAGTTCAGGTGTAATTGACCGTAAGTTAAACAGTGAAAGCATTATTGCCAAACCACTTGATGTAAATTGTTATATGAGAATCGGGACGATAAGAAAGAAAAATATTATGTTCAGCAAATATGCTTTTTCATATATGGAAGCATTAAAAAAGCATCTGTCCATAGTTTTAAAATATGAATAACTGCATTTTTAATGTATTTTTCAAAAAATATTTATACTGATATACTATCCACAAGTTAAGAAAACGGAGGATTGAATATGAGTAATTTACAGACACCTTTCAGATACGATTTTGTAGGCAGTTTTTTAAGACCTGATAAATTAAAAGAAGCAAGAAGAAAGTTTGATAACGGAGAATCCGATTATGCTGCGTTAAAAAAAGTTGAAGACGAGTGTATCGTTGAACTTGTAGCAAAAATAAAGGAGCTCGGTTACCATGTAATTACAGACGGTGAGTTCAGAAGAGCAACATGGCATCTCGACTTTATGTGGGGATTTGATGGTGTAGGACATACACCTACAGAAACAGGACTTCCTTTCCACGGAGAAGCAGCGATGGTTGATGATACATATATAGTCGGCAGAATCGGTTTATCAAAAGAGCATCCGTTTGTCGAACATTTCAGATTCGTTAAAGCATTAGAAGACGAGAATACAGTAGCAAAACAGACCATGCCTTCGCCTGCTCAGGTTCTGGCACAGTTTACAATGCCATTTAACAGATTAAATACAGAAAAAGTATACAGCGATGACAAAGAGCTTGAAGACGATATTGTGGCAGTTTACAAAAAGGTTATTGATGACCTTTATGCCGCAGGCTGCAGAAATATCCAGTTAGATGACTGTACATGGGGTATGTTTGCGGACAAAATAGGACATACACTTTACGGAACAACAAGGGAAGGACTTATCGAATTCCAGAAAGCACATAAGGATATCAATAACAGGGTTATTGCCAACGCACCAAAGGATATGATTATTAATACCCATGTCTGCCGCGGTAATTTCCATTCAACCTATGCAAGCGAGGGTGCTTACGATTCTGTTGCGGATGTTTTATTCGGTGAAGAAAATGTAAATGCATACTTCCTTGAATTTGATGATGAGAGATCAGGCGGATTTGCTCCTCTTGCAAAAGTATCCGGAGATAAAAAAGTCGTTCTCGGACTTATAACAACAAAGTCTCCTAAGTTAGAGGATAAACAGCTTATCATTGACAGAATTCATGATGCGGCCAAATACATTCCTCTCGACAGATTATATTTAAGTCCACAGTGCGGTTTTGCTTCCTGCGAAATCGGAAATAAACTTACAGAAGAAGAACAGTGGGCAAAACTTAAACTTGTAAAAGAAATTGCCACAGAAGTCTGGGGCTAGGATTAAACATAGGCTTTATGCATTCACGCATAAAGCCTTTTATAATGGATGAAAAAAAGATATTAAATTTTCTTGAAAAGCAGGGAGAATATAATTCCGGGGATTATAACCGCAACCATAGGTAACAGCAGACTTCCCGTAAGTGCTGCAAGCTGTAAAAATGGTGCCATAATAATGACTGCACCCGTAAACATAATTATGGATGACAGACAAAGAAACAGACGCAGGCTGTTAAAAGGCATACATGATTTGGCTACGGCTGCCAGGCTTATAAAACCTACAGAAAGATACATTAAAAGATTGCATTGCAATTCATTTATGCTGAGTGCCGGACTTATAAGGAGAAATACAAGGCAGCAGGCGAATATGGCAATGCTGTCAGGCAATGCACTTGTAACCGCATTCCGTAAAAAAGTACCTTCGACTTTGCGGTCATTCTTTTCAAAGGACATAAAAAGTGCAGGAAAAGCTTCTATTACCGCATCTATCAATGTAATCTGAATCGGAATAAACGGAAAATCCCTGTTAAAGAACAGGCATAAAATACAAAGCAGTACGGAATAAATCGTTTTTATAAAAAAGACACCGGCCGATTTAGTCATGTTATTTATGACACGGCGGCCTTCTGAAATAACGTCTTTTAACACGCCAAAATCCGAATCCAGAAGAACCAACTGTGCGGTCTGTTTGGCGGCATCACTGCCGTTTCCCATTGCAATGGAGCAATCCGCTTGACGTAATGCCAGTAAATCATTGACTCCGTCGCCTGTCATGGCCACTTTATTGTTATTTTTCTGCAATGCCCTGACGATGATACGTTTTTTCTCAGGAGTAACCCTGCCAAAAATTGTGTATTTTACGGCAGCCTGTTCCAAGGATTCACCATCTAAACCGGACACATCTATATAATTATCATTATTTTTAATACTACACTGACCTGCGATGCAGGAAGCGGCAACCGGATTGTCACCGGATATGACTTTAATTTCTACATCCTGATTTTTAAAATATTTAACGGATTCCGACGCATTTTTCCTAAGGACATCGGAAAGGACAATCTTACCGGCAAGAGTAATGTTGCGGGGTGTTATCTCATTGGTGTTACAGATACCTACATAGAGGATTCGCCGTCCTTTTTTCATTAACTGCATAACATCGGAGGAAATATTGCAGGTCAGCTTTTCGGGAGCACCGAGTACGAGTGTACGTCCGTCTTTCAGCGCAACGGTTGAATATTTTCTCTCTGAAGAAAAAGGCGTTGTTGAAACAATTTCGTAAGAGGAGGTAGCTGTAAAGTAATGCTTTATTGCCTTAAAAGTGGAATTGTTATCGTCGGTGTGTTTAATGTAGGTCGAAAGGAGTTTATTAAATTCGTTCTTATCAATTTCCATTGAGACCTTTTCTACTTTAAGACTTCCCTCTGTAAGTGTTCCGGTCTTATCAAGACAAAGGATGTTGCAATGGGCAAGGTTTTCAATGGAATTTAATTCCCTTACCAGAACGTGTTTCCTGGAGAGATTGATTACACCTGTGGCAAGTCCTATGCTTATTAACAGCACAAGTCCTTTAGGCAACATTCCGAGAAGACCGGCAGAGGTTGCTACCACGGCTTCCGAAAGGGTACTGTGACGGACTGCAAAGGACTGGATAAATAAAAGTATTCCAAGTGGCACAATTATAAAACCTGTGAGTTTTGTGACTTTGCTCATGGATGTTATCAGTTCTGACTTGGCGACATCAGTCTTTTTAACTTCATCTACCATCCTTGAAGTAAAACATGCAGAACTTTCGCATAATGCTTTTGCGGTTGATTTACCTGAAATAATGCTGCAACCCGCTAAAATCGTGTCGCCCGGATGATGTGTTACAGGCTCGGATTCTCCCGTAACAATGGATTCATCAACTTCCACGGAACCTGTAACAACAGTACAGTCAGTGCAGACAGAAGCACCTGAGTATAGAAGTAATATGTCACCGGTTCTGATTTTTTCAGGGGTAACCACTTCTTCAATGCCGTCTTTTAAAAGTGCTGCATGGGGGCGTGACTGAAGCGACAGCTTTTCAATCTGGTTTTTTGCCTTTATTTCCTGAATTATGCCGACAACGGTATTGGTCATGACAATAGTTATGAATAACAGGTTCTTAAAAGCACCTACATAGGCAAGCATAACAGCGATTATTACGTTTAATAAATTAAATACGGTACAGATATTGTCATTTAATATCCGGGGTATGGTTTTGGTTGCTTTATTCATGTATATAATTTTATGCAGAAGAAGTGTTTTTTAATACAATAATTATACGTTAAGAATCAAAGAAAAATTGATGAATTGTCAACCTAAATAAAAATATGGTTGACAATTAGAAAATTAACTACTATACTTCAAAAGGAATTTATAGGAGGAAACCTCATAAAGAGGAAAAAGAAAAAATGGCAAAAAAATATTTTAACACTAAATCAATCGTATTAATGGCATTGTTTGCTGCACTTTTATGTGTGTCTGCATATATCAGCATTTCATTACCTATTCCGGGAGCACCACATCTTACATTGGTAAACTTTATGGTCTTACTTATATCTTTTGTGCTTCCTGCATTTCAGCCGGCACTTGTAGTTGCAGTATGGATGCTTCTTGGAATCGTCGGCGTTCCTGTGTTTATCGGAGGTGCCACAGGAATCGGATACCTTATCGGACCATGGGGCGGATATACATTATCATTTATCGTAGTTGCGATACTTGCTCCTATTGTAAGAGGTAAAAAATACAACCGAATTAAATTTACAATCCTTTCCGTAGCCGCAGCACTTTTAATAGACTTTCTTGGAATGCTCTGGCTTACATTTATTGGCGGACACTCAATCAAGTATTCATTTACATACGGTTTTGTGCCATTCCTTCCATTGGATTTAATCAAGGCTGTTGTTGTTGCACAGATTGTACCATTGTTCAGAAAAGTTATTGCTGAACAGAGCGAATAGATTTTCTACCACGGATAGCCTGTAGCATATTGGTTAAGGAATGACTATGGGTTGAACCGGCTTCAAAAGGTCAGAACTTTTGAAGCCGGTATTTTTTGCACTTTTTTGTAATTGGGAATGAATTGAATTTATCTTATATTCTGCTATTAATCCACTTAAGCACATCCTCATAAACAATATTTCGGTCAATATCGTTAAGAATCTCATGTCTCATGTCAGGATAAAGCTTTAATGACACATCGGAAATTCCGATGTGTTTGTAGGTGTCATAGACTTTTTTAGGACCTTTACCGTAATTTCCCACAGGGTCACACATTCCCGCAATTACAAAAATAGGGAGTGACTTAGGAATTGATACAAGGTTCTTCGGATTGTCCACATAGTGTAATATTGAAAATAACGTTTTGAAACCATTGCTGGTAAATGGAAAACCGCAAAGAGAATCTTCGTTGTATTTTTTTAGAACATCGTCATTACGGACAACCCAGTCGTTCTTTCCTGTGGGATTGGCTATTTTTTTATTATAGCCGCCGAAAGAAAGACGGTTAATCAGCCCGGACTTATTATGTCCCTTTGAAAAAATGCCGGAAATTGAGGATAAAATCTTACCAAAACCTGTAACAATGGCAGGCTTCGTTCCTGTTCCGCAGATAATTGCACCACGGATACCTTTTCCATACATGGTAAGATATTTTCTCGCAATAAATGAACCCATACTGTGACCAAGTATAAAATAAGGAAGCCCAGGATATTCGCTCTCAGTCATCTTCTTAAGGCGGTGGACATCACGGACCACAATTACATCTGCATTATCTTTTGCAAAATAACCCAATTCCTCGGATAATACGGTAAGACCATGTCCCAGATGGTCATTGCCGACTACAATAAAACCGTTGTCACACATAAAAGATGCAAATTCATCGTATCGTTCCATATGTTCCTGCATACCGTGAATAATCTGTAATATGCCCTTTACGGGAACGTTGTCATTCTGCCACTTATATGCCTGACATTTGTGTATACCGTCTCTTGACAGGTATGTAAATCTTGATTTAGTAACCATACACCCTCCAAAATTTTTTATGAACTCATTATATCATAAACATTGATTTTTTAAAACGAATATTATAAAATTAGCTGTGATTATAATTTTTATGGAGGAAAGATATGATCGAATTAAGTAAAAACGGCGTATATCTCGTTAATGGAACACAGGTTGTTGATGAGAACAACTTAGATGAACTTAAAGCATTAACAGGAAGCGTACCGGTTAAAGAAGATGCGGCGAAGAATACTATTGCTTACGGAATCCTTGAATCCCACAATGTATCGGGAAATATGGACAAGCTTCAGATAAAGTTTGATAAATTGACATCTCATGATATCACATTTGTAGGTATAATCCAGACCGCAAGAGCCAGCGGACTCGAGAAGTTCCCTATTCCTTATGTACTTACCAACTGTCATAACAGTCTTTGTGCGGTAGGCGGTACAATTAATGAGGATGACCATATGTTTGGTCTTACCTGCGCCAAGAAATACGGCGGAATTTATGTACCACCTCATCAGGCAGTTATTCACCAGTTCGCAAGGGAAATGCTTGCCGAGAGCGGTAAGATGATTCTTGGTTCTGACAGCCATACAAGGTACGGAGCTCTTGGTACAATGGCAGTCGGAGAAGGCGGACCTGAACTTGTTAAACAGTTATTATGCAAGACATACGATATAGACCGTCCGGGTGTTGTGGCAATTTACCTTACGGGAGAACCTGTGAAGGGTGTTGGTCCGCAGGACGTTGCAATTGCCATTATCGGAGCAGTATTTGCTAACGGTTATGTTAAGAATAAAGTAATGGAATTTGTAGGTCCGGGAGTTTCAAGTCTTAGTGCCGATTTCAGAATCGGTGTTGACGTAATGACAACAGAAACTACATGTCTTTCATCTATCTGGAGAACAGATGAAAACATTAAAGAATTCTATGATATTCACGGAAGAGTTAATGAATATAAAGAATTAAATCCGGGAGAAGTTACATATTATGATGGCATGGTTTACGTTGATTTATCAACTATTAAGCCTATGATAGCAATGCCTTTCCATCCAAGTAATACTTACACAATCGATGAAGTAAACGCCAACCTTGAAGATATTTTAAGAGATGTTGAAAAGAAAGCTCTCGTATCATTAGACGGACAGGTTGACTACAAGCTTACAAATAAAATCAGAAATGGAAAATTATATGTAGATCAGGGTATCATCGCAGGCTGCGCAGGCGGTGGATTTGAGAATATCTGTGATGCCGCAGACATCTTAAAGGGTGCGAGCATCGGACCGGATGAGTTTACTTTAAGCGTATATCCGGCAAGTACACCGATCTATATGGAGTTAGTAAAGAATGGTGCAGTTGCATCCCTGATGGAGACAGGTGCGATCGTTAAGACAGCATTCTGCGGACCGTGCTTTGGTGCTGGCGACACACCGGCAAACAACGCATTTTCCATCCGCCACTCCACCAGAAACTTCCCGAACCGTGAAGGTTCTAAGGTGCAGAAAGGACAGGTTGCTTCCGTTGCACTGATGGATGCACGTTCCATTGCAGCAACAGCCGCAAATAAAGGATTTTTAACCGCAGCAACCGATGTGGATGTAAACTTTACCAAACCGAAGTACTTCTTTGATAAAAATATTTATGCAAACCGTGTCTTTGACAGCAAGGGTGTAGCGGATCCTTCCGTTGAGATCCAGTTTGGACCAAACATCAAAGACTGGCCGGCAATGAGTGCATTACCGGAAAATATGGTATTAAAAGTCGTATCCGAGATCCACGATCCGGTAACGACTACCGATGAGCTGATCCCATCCGGAGAGACATCTTCCTTCCGTTCCAACCCGCTTGGACTTGCAGAGTTCGCGCTTTCCAGAAAGGATCCGCAGTATGTAGGCCGTGCAAAAGAGATCCAGAAAGCGCAGAAAGCATTAGAAGCCGGAAACTGTCCGTTAGAAGCAGTGGAAGAATTAAAACCGGTTATGGATATTATCGATAAAGCATTCCCGGAGACGAAATTTGAGGACAATCATTCCAATGGTGAGATCGGTTTCGGAAGCACGATCTTTGCAGTAAAACCGGGCGATGGTTCCGCACGTGAGCAGGCTGCATCCTGTCAGAAAGTACTTGGCGGCTGGGCAAACATTGCCAACGAGTATGCGACCAAACGTTACCGCTCCAACCTGATCAACTGGGGTATGCTTCCATTTATCATCCCAGAGGGTGAGCTGCCGTTTCAGAATCTTGACTATTTATACATCCCGAATATCCGTAAGGCAGTCGAGGACAAACAGTCTGAGATTACAGCATATGTGATCAAAGATGGCAAGGCAGAAGAGTTTAAGCTTGGACTTGGGGCAATGACCGATGATGAGAGAGAGATCATCTTAAAGGGTTGTCTGATCAATTATTATAGAGGGTAAGATACCAGACTGATGTTTGGAGACATCGGTGCGTGAGCACCGGTGCCTTTTTGCAAAAGGGCAGTTATCGGCAGAAATTCCAGTGAAATCTGATTGCGTTGTCTGTCTGGGAAGGTTATAATGAAAATATTAGATAAGACGGAGGATAACAATTTGGACGAGCAGGAAAAGACAAAAAAGACATCTGAAAAAACGGAATGGGAATTAAAACCACAGTATGTCATCGTTGCATTAGTCGTATTTGTGACTTTTTGCTGCTGTATACTGTTTTTCTTTATGATCTATCGCTATAACGGATTTACAGATTTCTGGAAAAAGCTGTCTTTGATTTTACAGCCGATCATCATCGGAGTTGTGATCGCATATCTTTTAAATCCGATCATGAAATTTTTAGAGGAACATCTGCTTAAATTTTTTGAACCGCGGATGAAAAGTAAACGCAAGGCACAGAAAACGTCACGCGGAATTGCAATTACAGGTTCTCTGGTTTTTTTAGTCGGTATCTGTGTGCTTTTAGTAGCTGCGATCGTACCGTCTATTTCAGCGAGTATCCAGAGTATGATCACATCATTTCCACAGGAAGTGGGAAATCTGACAGAATGGGTAGATGATGTGACAAATGGGGATACAGAACTGGCATCCATGCTCCAGCAGGGAGTGGATAAAGTAACGGATATGGTAGAGTCTTTTTTTCAGGATGACATTTTTTCAAAAGTGCAGACATATCTTTCTTCCATTACAAGCGGCGTGATCTATGGTGTTAAATTTGTCCTGAATGTGATCATCGGACTGATTATTTCGGTCTATGTGATGGCAGATCAGGAACATTTTGCAGGACAGGCAAAAAAAATTGTATATGCGTTGTTTAAACCGGTGCGTGCCAATGTTATTGTGGATACTGTTCGCAAGAGTAATGAGATTTTCAGCGGATTTATCAGTGGAAAAATTTTAGATTCAGCGATCATCGGAGTGCTTGCCTATATCGTGCTGGCAATCATGAAAATGCCGGATACAGTGCTGATTGCCGTGATCATCGGTGTCACAAACGTCATACCGTTTTTCGGACCATTTATCGGTGCGGTGCCGTCCTTTATCATTATTGTGCTGCAGAATCCGATACAGGGATTATATTTCCTGATCTTTATCGTTGTATTACAGCAGATCGATGGAAATATCATTGGACCAAAGATCCTTGGCAGTTCTACCGGGTTATCGGCATTCTGGGTTGTATTTGCAATCCTGGTTTTTGGCGGCTTGTGGGGATTCCCGGGAATGCTGCTTGGTGTGCCGCTTATGGCAGTGATTTATTATGTGGCACAGAAAACAGTATCTTATTTCTTAAAAAAACGCGGACTTACGACAGATACATCGGCATACGTATATCTGACAAAGGTTGATAAAGAGAATAACCAGCCGGTTTATGACAAAAATCCGTCTAAAAAAGAACTGAAAAAGCATCATGAAAAGCACATGAAAGAACCGGTAGAAGAGAGTAAAAAAGTAGAAAAAGATCAATGACCAAAAAGAGGGTATGGCAGACTGCAAACCCTCTTTTTTTGCCTGTATTATGGCATTTTTTCTACGATTAATTTTTGACATCTATATGTGCGTATGATAAACTAAGAACAAAAGAAACAGCAAAAGAATAGCACGTTCTGAGGTGGCATAATTTGGATAAATATGAATATAAATTAAAGCTGGATCAGATGAAATCACTGACTGCTGAACATAATTATGAAAAGGCAGCGGAGATAGCTGATACAATTAACTGGAATAAAATAAAAAATGTAAATGCGCTTGTAAAAGTTGGAGAAATTTATGAGAATACCGGTCGTCTTGAAGACAGTCGTGAAGTGCTGCTTATGGCATATGACAGATCACCGATCGGAAGGATGATCATTTTTCGTCTGGCAAAAGTTGCAATCAAAATGAAAAATTTTGATGAGGCGAAGGATTACTATCAGGAATTTGTAGAGATTGCCCCACATGATAATTTAAAATATGTGTTGAAATATGAGATCTGCAAAGCTCAGGGAGCAGATATAGAGACTCTGATTGGGATTTTAGAGGAGTTAAAAGAGCAGGAATATACAGAAGAATGGGCATTTGAACTTGCATGTCTGTACCACAAGGCAGGTATGGCAGATAAATGTGTGGATGCGTGCGATGAACTGGTTCTCTGGTTTGGAGACGGTCCGTATGTAGAGCGTGCACTAGAGCTGAAGATGATCTATCAGCCGTTAAACAAACAGCAGGAAGAAAAATACCGTAGATTCTGTCAGAGACGTGAGGGTGTTGTTGAGGTCAGACCGGAGGAGGAGCTTGATTCGGGTGAGATTGTAAATGAGACAGTGCAGATACCGGATGTGAAACTTTCACCGGAGCGGTTTAATACACAGAATCTGCAGGAAGAACTGCAAAAGAGCATGCAGCAGATCATGCAGGCAACGGAAAAAGAAACTGTTACCGACAGTATGGACAATATTAAAAAACTTGTGGAGGAAATCCCATATCTGCAGCTTCCGAAAGATGAACATGAACAGTCCGGGGAAGATGAAGATACGCCCGATCATATAGAGACGGATCATGAGATTGATGACTCGTTAAAGATCAATTTCAAAGAACTGCTTGCGGAAGAACATGACGGCCAGATTGGAATGTATGTGCCGGAGAAAACGGCGTTAGAGCATCAGATCACGGGGCAGATGAGCATTGAAGAGGTGCTTGCTGAGTGGGAAAAGACGAAATATGCCGCAGAAGTTGCGTTAGAAGATGCAAAGCAGCGCAGGCTTGAATCAGCAAAAGCGCGTGCCCTGCAGGAAGCAGAAGAGATTATGGGGCGTCTTGCAGATATTATTCCAAAGCTTGATGCAGGTGTTGCAACCAAAGATATACTGCAGGATCAGTACATAGAGGGCAAGCCGTTAGAAAATGACAGGGCAGCAGCTATGGTTGCAAACATGAACCAGATTTTACAGGAAGAGATAGAGCGCCTTTCAACAGAGACGGCAGATATCGATAAACAGCTTGCAGAGGCAGCCGAAGCAGCGACGTCTAAAACGTCACCGGAGACAGCACCACAGGAAGAAACGCCAGAACTGGAAGTGAATGCGGCAGAAATTGCAGAAGAAGTATCTGGAATCATGCAGGAGACAGAGAGCGGGGAAATACCGGAGGAAGATCAGGTAGAGGAAATTCAGCCGGATGTGGAAAGTGAGGATCTTTCAACAGAAGATCCGGTAGAAGAAGTTGTGGATAGCAAGGAAGAAGAAACACCGGCAGAAGAGACACCCGCAGAGGACAACGCTGACATCGCTACTGCAGATACCATCGACCTTGGCAAAGTGGTAACAGAGCAGGCACTGGCTGAGGCAGTAGAGCATATTGTTGATACGGAAAGCGTTCTTCCGGAGATCCCAGATCCTGAGGATGAGACTGGTTTTGAGGCAGTTACATCACTGAGTGAAGAGTTACGTGGGATATTTACCTATTTTGTTTCAATCAAAGGAATGGAAGAACAGCTATGCCAGGCACTTACGGGATCTGCAAGACATTTGGTGGCAGGAAAGGATGCTTCTACCGGAAATATGGTGATCCAGGGTGGCAGTGGAAGTGGAAAAACAGTGCTTGCAACAGCTATGGTAAAAGCGCTGCAGAAAGAAACCGGAAAACCAAAGGGTAAGGTTGGAAAGATTGAAGCTTCCACACTGAATAAAAAAGATGTGGCATCGCTGTTAAAGAAAGTTTCGGGGGGATGTCTGATCATCGAAAAAGCCGGAGATATTTCCAAAGAAACGGCAGTCCGGCTGTCACTTCTTCTTAAAAGTGATACAAGCGGATTATTTGTCATTATGGAAGATACGCATCGTGGAATCGAGAAGGCACTCGGCAGGGATGAGGGATTTGCGTCCCGCTTCTCCGAGAAGATCAATATTCCGATATTTACCAGCGATGAACTTGTTTCGTTTGCAAAAGCATATGCGAACGAACTTGGTTATACGATAGATGAGATGGGAATTTTGGCACTTTATAACAGCATTAGTAATATTCAGAAATACGACAGGGCAACAACGCTCACAGAAGTAAAGGAAATTGTGGATGATGCGATTCGCAAATCTGAAAAAGGCGGTTTACGAAAAGCATTTAGTATCATCACTTCCAGAAGATATGATGATGAAGATTATGTGATTCTTCGCGAAAAAGATTTTGGAATCTAAAATATACGGGCTATAATCATGACATAAAAATAAAGGGGTGTAAGGGTATGGCTAATTTTTCAGAGTTGGATCGCTATTTATTTGGACAGGCGACGCATTACGAGATTTACCGCAAGCTGGGAGCTCATTTTACGGATCAATATGGAATCCGTGGTGTATGTTTTGATGTGTGGGCTCCAAATGCTGCAAGAATCTGGGTGATTGGTTCTTTTAACGGATGGGACGAAACAGCAGATGAAATGAAACGGTTAGAGCCGGATACCATGGGAATATTTGAATTGTTTATTCCGGGTATAGAAGAAGGGGCATTGTATAAATACCTGATTGAGACGAAAGATGGAAAACGTCTTTATAAGGCTGATCCATACGCAAATTATGCGGAGCTTCGTCCGGGAACGGCGTCTGCTGTCACGGATATAGAACATTTTAAATGGACCGATGAAAAATGGATGGAAGAACGTGCAAACACCAAAGATGTCTATGCCAAGCCTATGGCAATCTATGAGGTGCATCCGGGTTCCTGGAAGCGTCATCCGGGCAGAGAGGATGATGGATTTTACAGTTACAGGGATCTTGTAAAATATCTGATTCCGTATGTGAAGGAGATGGGATATACACATATTGAGCTGATGGGTATTTCAGAGTATCCGTTTGATGGTTCCTGGGGATATCAGGTAACCGGTTATTATGCACCGACCTCCCGTTACGGAACGCCGGAGGACTTTGCATATTTTGTCAATGAATGCCACAAGCATAAGATCAGTGTTGTCTTAGACTGGGTGCCGGCACATTTCCCGAAAGATGCGCATGGACTGGCTGAGTTTGATGGAACATGTTTATACGAATATGCGGATCCAAGAAAGGGAGAACATCCGGACTGGGGTACAAAGATATTTGATTATGGAAAGAATGAAGTCAAGAATTTCCTGATCGGCAGTGCCCTGATGTGGATCGAGCATTATCATATTGACGGACTGCGTGTGGATGCAGTGGCATCCATGTTATATCTGGATTATGGAAAGCAGCCGGGACAGTGGATTCCAAATAAATACGGCGATAATAAAAATCTGGAAGCAGTTGAGTTCTTTAAGCATGTCAATACACTGATCCTAGGAAGAAACCCGGGGGCAGTTATGATCGCTGAGGAGTCTACGGCATGGCCGAAAGTGACCGGACGCGTGGAAGACGATGGACTGAACTTCAGTTATAAATGGAATATGGGATGGATGCATGATTTCCTGGATTACATGAAGCTTGATCCATATTTCCGCAAGGATAATCATCATAAAATGACTTTTGCCATGAGTTATAATGAGAGTGAAAAATATATTCTCGTGCTTTCTCATGATGAGGTGGTACACCTGAAATGTTCTATGATCAATAAGATGCCTGGCGAGATGGAAGATAAATTTAAAAACCTGATGGTCGGTTATGCATTTATGATGGGACATCCGGGCAAAAAACTCTTGTTTATGGGACAGGAATTTGCACAGCTTCAGGAGTGGAGTGAGGCAAGGGAATTAGACTGGTATTTACTGGAGAATCCAGCTCATCAGCATATGCAGAACTGGGTAAAGAAGTTATTACATATTTATCAGAAAAACCCGGCGCTTTATGAACTTGACAGTAGTTGGGGCGGATTTGAATGGATCAATGCCAATGATGCGGAACGCAGTATTTTCAGTTTTATCAGAAAGAGCAAAGATGGAAAAAATAATCTGCTCTTTGTATGCAATTTTACACCGGTAGAGCGCAAAGACTATCGCGTAGGTGTGCCAAAACATAAGACCTATAAACTGATCTTAAACAGTGAAGACGCAGAATTTGGTGGAAATGGCAAAGAACGTCCGGTAAGTTATAAATCCGTGCCACAGGAATGTGACGGAAGACCGTACTCGTTTGCATATCCACTCCCGGGATTTGGTGTGGCAGTATTCCGCTACTAAGAGCAGTATAAAATGACAATACAGCATTTGGAATTGTATCAAAAAACTTAATAAATGTGCTGATGTATCCGATATATACATCAGCTATGGATGGCGCAGATATTTCAGGGAAGTGAAAGTATGCGCCATTCTTTTGTCCTGATATGGGCCAGGTGTGCAGCCACAGAAATGACAAGGAGAGTCGGATCATGAGAATAGATAACCAACAACAGCAAAATAAAGGAGTAACGGATTTAATGCCGCAGACAGGCGCGGCAGAAGAAAAAAAAGGAATCCAGTTGTTTGCGGATGCGGTAAAAACGGAGAGCAGTAAAAAAAACGCAGGGACGACGTCTTTTCAGGCAAAAGAGGTTACTTATCTGAATCCGGCAAAAGAGGAAAAAAAGACAGTCATAGATGAAGTCGAGCAGGCAGGTGCTATGGATGCGGGAGAGCGAAAAGCACAGATGGCGGTGCTTGCGGAAACGACTTCGCCGGAAGATTATAAAAAAATGCAGGAAGGTGGTTTTTCACTGGATGATACCACAAGCAATAAGATCGTAACTGTGACGGATAAGATCAAAGCACAGCTTGCAAAGGCAGGTGTGGATATTTCCAAATTTGGAGATGATCTTGATTTTGAACAGCTTGCACAGATCACAGGAAGCCCGGAACTTGCGGCCCAGATCGCAAACAGTCTGCGGGAAGCGGATCTGCCGCTTACGGATGATAATTTTAAACAGATTGCAGAAACAGTAGATATGGCAGACTCTTTATCCCCATTGGATGATGGGGCTGTAAAATATCTGATTGATAATCAGTTAGAACCTACAGTGCAAAATATCTATTTTGCCGAGCATTCTGCAAGTGCAGGCTACATTCCAGCAGAACAGCAGGATATTTCTTCTTTCCTTCCACAGGTGAAGAATATCATTGTGTCAGCAGGACTGGAAGTAAATGATGATACCATTGCAACCAGTAAGTGGATGTTAGAAAACGATATACCGCTGACGAAGGAGAATCTTACTTATGCACAGGCTTTGCGCCAGACGGAACTGACCACGGGATCAGAAGCGGTCGCAGGACTATCAGCAGAGGCACTTGGCGAAGGAAAAAGCGCACAGGATGCGGTGATCTTATCTGGCTATACCTGGATGGAGCAGGCAAAAGACGCTGTGGATACCGTGGAGAATGCCACGGATGAGGATCTTGTCTATATTGTGGAAAAGGGACTGCCGCTTACATTAGACAGCTTAAGGGAAGCTGCGGCAAACCGGGTATCGGGAGATCAGTCAGTGGGAACTGTGGCGTCAGTCTCAAAAAGTCAGTCAGCAGGGACCGCGTCATCGGCATCAGAAAGTCAGACTGTGGGAACTGTGGGAACTGTGGCGTCGTCTGAAAACCAGAGTGAAGACGCAGTGCAGAGCAATGCGAACGAGAGTTATGCACAAAAAGACCAGCAGCTTTTGACGGCTCGCAGACAGTTAGAAGAAATCCGTCTTGCAATGACGGCAGAGGCAAATTACCGTCTGTTAAAACAGGGCATTTCCATTGATACTGAGCCGTTGGTAAAACTGGTGGAACAGCTGAAAGATCAGGAAAATGAATATTATAGAAACCTTTTAATGTCTGAAGGTGTGGATGCAAGTGAGGAACAGGTGGAACTTTTCGGAGAAGTCGATAAAAAGGTTACCGACATGCGTTATGTTCCTGCATATGTGCTCGGAATGAAAGATGCCGAAGTGTCGACGATCGATGGTGTCCATAAAGCAGGCATGGAACTGAAAAGTTCCTTTGAAAAGGCAAGTCAGCAGTATGAGACGCTGATGACAGCGCCGAGAGCCGATCTGGGAGATTCCATCCAGAAAGCATTTCGCAATGTGGATGATATTTTAAACGACCTTGGTATGGAACTGACAGATGAAAACCGTCGTGCGGTTCGAATTCTGGGATATAATAGTATTGAAATCACACAGGATTCTGTGCTCCAGATGAAAGCAGCAGATGAAGAAGTACAGCGTGTCTTCAAAAATATGACACCTGCGGTTGTTACACAGATGATAAAACGTGGAATCAATCCGCTGGAAATGGATTTTACATCACTGAACCAGGAAGCAGAGAGTATTAAAAGTGAGGAGCTTGGTGGGGAAGATAACCGCAGATTCAGTGAATATCTTTGGAAAATGGAGCAGAATCATGAGATCAGTGAGGAAGAACGCAGTTCTTATATAGGAATCTACCGCCTGATCAGGCAGGTGGAAAATACGGATGGTGCCGCAATCGGTGCACTGATACAGCAGGGAGCACCGCTTACGATGAAAAATCTTCTGACGGCTGTGCGTTCCGAAAAGCGCAGCAGTAAGATGGATTATTCTGTAGATGATAATTTTGATGGTGTATCCGGTACATCCAATGGCAGTTCTATTACTGACCAGATAGAGGCGGCTTATCAGAATAATTGTTTAAAAGATGCATCAGAATTATTGACACCGGAACGTGCAAAAGTATTATTTGAGCAGGATTCTGACTGGGAAAACATGACACCCGAGGAATTTAAGTCGGCACTGGCACAGGCAAAAGAACAGACAGATGAGAGTGGCATTGATGCGGATTACGCAAAAGAGCAGCTCGCACAGTTAGAACAGGCGGCAAATGCAGATGAAAGTATCTATCGTATTTTGGACAAATATGATATTCCAAATACGGTGTCAAATGTGCTGGCAATGGAATCCATGTTGTACCAGCGCAATCAGATGTTCCGTAAAATTTTTGGAAGCAGTGCGGCGGACCACAATGGAGACAATCAGGTAGATGCAGATGATTTAGAAGCAATTAAGCAGGAACTGATAGAGGAATTTGGGGAAGCTGTTTCGGAACCGGCAGATATGGCGGTCGCACAGGAGAAATTAGGTGAACTTGCAGAAAATGTGATGAAGACGATGATAAACAGCGATCATGTGACAAGTCTTGATGTGCGTGAGATGAAAATGCTCTCTGCACAGCTTTCTGTAAACAGTATTCTTGCAAAAGAAGAACAGTATGCGGTTCCGGTGATGGTTAATGACGAGCTGATGAATGTTTCCGTTAAGATTGTGCGCGGTGTAGACAAAAAGGGAATTGTCGATATTATGATGGAAAGTGAATTGCGCGGAAAGATTGCGGCGACATTCCAGGCAAAGGAAGATGGGATACATGGACTGGTCGCCACAGATTCAGAGGAGACTGCGGAACTTTTTAAGGAGCAGACGCAGAATCTTATGGATTCGCTTGGTGGAGAGAATGATGATGTTACAGAATTACATTGTGCACACATTGAAGATCTGGATCTGAAACATTTCTCCATGGGAGCATTTGGAGTTGATGCAAAGGATGAGTCCCAGACTTCTGAGGATCAGGAGACTTACCGTGTGCAGACTTCACGTTTGTATGGAATTGCAGAACATTTTATCAAGGCAGTAAAAGGAACACTTGCAAACGAGGCATAAAAATTGATATCCGCACTACATAGATTCCGATAGATAATTTTGGATTCCGATATAGATGGCATTCACAAGCTGATTTTGATAGTCGTCTGTCAAAAGAAGATCTGCCTCTGTTGGATTGCTTAGAAACCCACACTCTACAATAACGGTAGGTGTGGGTGTTTTTTTGAGCAGATAATAGCTTTCATTTGCCTTTGCAACGCGGTGGTTATCAGGATCAACATTTGCGATCAGGCTGTTCTGGATCGTATCTGCCAGTTTTTTCCCTTCCTGCGACTGACCAAAATAAAATACCTGGGCACCGCAGACTTTCGGAGACGGATAACTGTTCTGATGCAGGCTGACTGTAAAGATGGGAGCTGCATCTGTGATGATTTTACAACGATTTTGCATATCTTCCGCTTTTTTGTTTGTGCTTCCCTCTGAATAAAGACCGGTATCTGAGTCTCGTGTTAAAATAATCTGAATGGAATCCTGTTTGAATTTATCCCGTAGTTTCAGTGCAAGTGCAAGATTGATGTCTTTTTCCATTGCATCATTGATGCCGACTTTGCCCGGATCAATCCCTCCGTGCCCGGCATCAATTACAATTGATAACTTACCGGAAGGTGTGTCAATCTGCCTGGTGCCTCCGGTAAGTTCTGTATTGTTTGCAGAATCTGTACCGGATGTATCTGGCAGACCGGTTGTGTCTATGTGACTGTTTTGTACAAGTATGGCACTTTGGCTTCCAAGAAAAAAAGCGGCGATCACAAGACAGACAGCCATGATAAGTTCTATCTTTTTTTTCATAAAAAATCCCGGAGTATCGTTTGTATAAAATATTCACGATATCCGGGGTTTATGTCATAATAAAACGATTTAATTAATGTATTTAATGATAGTGTCCCATATAGAAGGCAGTTCTAAGCCGAGTTTCCAGAAGGAACCGCCGGCAAGCTGGTTTTCCTGAAGAACTTTTAATTTTTCTTCCAGGGAAGCAGCATCCTCCACCCATATTTTGTAAGTGACACCATTATTTTCGTACTGTACATAATATTGACCATCAGCATCGGACCATACCGGCTCGGCTGCGTTTGTACTGATCAGTTTTTGAATTTCTGCCATGTTTGTTGCATAGGAGTCTAAGGTAAAAAGCTGGTAGCTGTCAGCGGAATCACTGGCACCGGCTTCTTCACCGGCAGCCTGCGCATCGGCAGCAGCATTGTCTGTCTCATCTGCATTATCGCCGTTATTGTCAGATGTCTGCGTTGTGCTGTCAGTACCTGTGGTATCATCAACAGGTGTCTCAGACCATACGCGGGCATAAAATGGCATGCCTAAGATCAATTGGTTGGCAGGAACTTCTTTTAAGGTATTGGCAACTCCCTCTTTTACGAAACCGATGGAAGCTACAGATCCTGCTTCCTCGGAACCGGAATAATGTTCATCGTAGGCCATGACAACGACATAGTCTGCAAAAACTGCCTGTTCTGCACGGTTATAAAATGCGGTATAACTGGTAGGAACATAATCGTCCACAGAAAGGACAATGCCATTATTTGCACATTTTAAGGACAACTCCCGTATAAATTGAATGTAAGAGTTACCGACTTCAGAACTTAATGCTTCAAAGTCGACATTGATGCCGTCAAAATTATACTGAATGGCTGCAGAAATCAGGTTGTTGATCAGATTTTCACGTTTGGACGTATAAGTTAAAACGGATGTGGTATCGACATCTTTGTTTTCCAGATTGCTTACAAGAGCCCAGACTTCAATGCCGTTCTGGTGGCAGTAATTTACATAGTCAGAGCTTGCAAGTGAAGCAATGTTTCCGTTATTATCATTCAGATAAAACCATGTAGGGGAAATAACATTGATCCCCTTGGTGTTCTGGAGTACAGATGCAATCGTTGTATTGGCATCTGCATTTGTGATCTGATGCCATGCCATATTGATCTTGAAATCTTTTTGAATATGTGTAAATTCTTCTGCGACGTAATCGCTGGCCAGTGTTTTTGTGGATGTTGTTCCCAGTGCCTTTGATTTGATATATCCAATAATACCATCTGCAGTGGATACTTTTGTCCAGGTATCGCCAGTCTCTAAAATGGTAACTTCCGTATTTTTATCAATATCTGCAAGGATTGGACTCTTGATACCGCCTTTTTGACGGAGTTGTGTTTTTTGTTTTGACGTTGCAGTTGTGTAATCGCCCCAGGCAGTCGTAAGAATCACACGGTTTGGTGAGTCAAGCACTTCATAGGAAAAATCGGAGTACAATTTTAAAAAATCAATTGCAATATATGCAGTCTGGGCATCTGCCTTGACAATGGCATAATCTAAGGAATGGGAATCCTTTGTCACATAATAACTGGTGCTGTCTGCATCCGCAGAAACGAGATCTGTCGCAGTTGTGTATAGAAGTTTGTTTTCATTGTGATCCCAGTAAAAACGGTCATTCAGATAAGACCGTACTGTTTCGTAGTCAAGATAGACAGTTCCATTCAGAAGCTTTCCTTTTGCTTCAAGAATCTGGTTATTTAAGATCAAAGCTACTTCCTGTTCATTAGACAGATTATAATAATCCGATAAATTCATATGTTCTTTGGAAGGTGTATATTTTTCGATCATGCTTCCGAGAAGCATAAAACAGAAGATGACAATGATCAGTGCGCCAGCGGCTAAAATAGGGACAAATTTTTTCTTCATGTTAAGAACCCTCTTCTTCTTAAGAATTATCGTTTGTGTTCCTATTGTAGCATAATGATATGTAAAATCAAAGTTATTTACTTTTATTTTACGGCAGAGCCTATGTTCGGTAAAACTCTGCCGTTTCTTTTTTCGGATTTGTATGTTGCCTTAGATATTCTTTTTATTCTGACGGGGTGGGCATTGAGGTACTCCATCCCTGTCAATCGTTTATAATCTCAAATGTTTGTTTTCTTTATTTTATCAAAATGTAATTCTGTCAACACCCCCTCATTGAATATATAATCTCTCATATAAGAATTTTCTTCTGTGACGGAAAGTTCTTCTGTGACCTCTTTTGAATTGCTTGGTACACCTTCGAACCAAATGGTTGTCCCCATATGTTCTAAGGAAGAGAGTTCTAAGTAAAGCTTTTTCATATGTTCAGAATCCAATGTAGTTATCCCCCGTTTTTACTTACTGTATGACAAAGCGGATCAAAGTCCTTTGTTCTTAAAAGGAAATTCGCTGGTTACAATTGTGTGATATATTAAGAAAATAATTTCTACAGGAACTTTTCAGCAGATAAATTCCTGCAGAATGGAAAAGTGTTCTTTTTTTATATGAAATGGATCCGGAATAGATGGAAGGCCGCTTAAGGAAATCTGGTAAAGACGGGAAAAATCATGAATCTGTTTTGGACTTTCCGTTCGTGTCAGACAGTAAAAACCTTCCCCAAGGTTTGTATAGTGATTGAGCGATTCTAATAATTCCCGATATTGCCGGATGTTCCATGGTGAGAGATTTCCGATGACAAGTTTTCTGTCACAGCGCAGAAATTCATTGATACAGCACTCATCAAAATTTCCAAAATCAAAAATCAGGATATGGTATCCCTGATTATACAGATTGGGCAGTTCATCTGGCGTTACCTCTGGATAGTAATCCACTCCATGAATACGAAAAACAGCCCGGCTGCCAATTAAGCCGCATCTGCAGGGAAGTGTAGTTTCAGATGGAATTGCTGAAAGATTTTTCCTCTTATGCAACTCTAACAGTGCAGTTTTTTTATGCAGCTTTGAATGGCAGAGGTTTGAAAGTGCAATGGCAAGGTGTGTTACACCGGCACCGGCTGTACAGCCTAAAATGCCTATGGTAAGTCTCTTATTGTAATCAGTTCTTCCGATGTTCCGGATGGGGTATCAGCTCCTTTCGTTGTAGGATTTGCATAATAAGACGTTCCTTTTCCGGAGTCACATGAAAAGGATTGGTGTCTTCAGGAAAACAATAGACCGGATTTTTCAGATATCTGGCATATTTTTTTGCTGCATTTTTATTGCCATGGTTACAGATATATATATGAGTGTCAGCATTTTTAAGCTGGCTGGTAAAAGCAAGTGTATCTGCGACATCCCATGGACTTCCGCTTAACAGGATAAATGTCAGGTCAAAATGTCCGAAATCAACATACTCACTGGCGTGAGTGCCAAAATCCCTTACCCGGATCACGGATATAGGTTAGAATTTCAATCAACTAAGAGTGGTATCCCAACGTCGACTCCACACACACTGGCGTGCATGCTTCCCAGTCTCCCACCTATTCTGTACATTAATAACCAAAACCCAATATCAGGCTACAGTAAAGCTCCATGGGGTCTTTCTGAGATCGGAAGA